>Ga0207747_1001125_pt1 | contig 21232 bp, 17 predicted proteins | sample HigsolmetaGSP11D_FD_184839 | JGI IMG/M metagenome (GOLD analysis project Ga0207747, IMG submission 184839) | High solid enriched microbial communities from the Joint BioEnergy Institute, USA - SP1-1-D (SPAdes) | ecosystem: Engineered > Bioreactor > SSF (Solid state fermentation) > Aerobic >...
CGCTCGCGCACTTCAGGGGAAAACTTGTTCCTCGTCTTGCTCATGATGCTCCATCCTACTCAGGAGTTGGAGCCTCCGGCAAACCCGGCGCGGTTCAATCAGCCCTTTTCAGGCATCCACATCTAAAGCGCCTGCAGAATCCGCTCCAAGACCTGGCCCTTCAGAACAAGCAGAACCAGACTGGCACCGATGACTGCCCCCAGCAACAAAGCCAGGAGGCTTTTCCATGCGTTTTCCCAGGGTCCGTCCGTGTCCGCGGATGGATCCCTCCGCTTCACAACGGGTTCGACATCTCCTTCGATCATCCGCTGGCGCTGCACCATGCGTTCCGCAATATACAAGGTCACCCGCTCGGCTACCGTCTTCACGTCGGCGGATTCCACCAGCACCACCCGTCCCATGCGCGTGTCACGGACGAAGCGGTAGGTACGGCGGTCGCGCCCGAGCGCCACGTGAGCCACGGCGTCGATCCAGAGCCTCGGCTGTTCGCCGTTCGAGATGACAAAATCGAACGATGGATCGTCCGCCGGGACTTCGGCAAACACCGGTTCCAGCTCCACGGCCAGCAGTTCCAAGCGGCTCCGGCTCGCCTCGCGAATGTCGGAAACGACATCCTCTCGTTCGGCAGCTATGTCCCTGACCTCGCGCATCGCCTCGGCGAGACGACCGCCCTTCAGATTCCGCAACAGACTTCCACCCGCCTCATTCATGGGATCCAACTCCATGCAGTCACCCTGGTTACGAGGTAGCACGACATAACGGCAAGACCAGTGAGGCGTGTGCCGTTTGCGACCGCGGAACCGGAATTTAGCCCGAAATGCCGCAAATCAGGCGTGCCATTTCACGCGGGGCCTCCAGCGGCAGCATATGGCCGAGGCCAGGAAGACGCTTCACCTGGAAATCCGCCGGAGCGTTTGCCGCCTGCTGCACAGGCAACACAGGATCGAGCTCGCCCCAGACGAGCTGAACCGGGATCGTGAGGGTTGCGAGCTGCGCGGCGGTGAAGGCCCCCTGGCGGCCATCGCGCACGATCCGCGCAAAGAGCCGTTCAAGCGTTTCGCGCTGGCCCGGTACGGAACGTTCCTTCCATGTCTGCCGGACAAGTGTCTCCGAAGGCGCGAAGGACGGCGCCGCCATGGCGCGAAGGCTGCTGGCGATATCTTCCTCCGTTTCCGAGCGGGCAAGCTGCTGCAACAGCGACGCGTTGATTTCAGGCCCGAATCCGCCGGGCGCCAACAGCGTCATGGAGCGAACCCGCTGCGGTTCAAACAGCCCCACAAGGACCGATACCGCTCCGCCCAGCGAATGCCCGACCAGGTGAACGGATACCATCCCGCGGGCATCGAGATCGGCCAGGATCATCCGGGCGAAGGACGCGGCCGCACCGTCGCGGAAAGCGTCGAGGGACTTACCGTGTCCGGGAAGGTCGTAGGCCAGTATCGGACGGGATGAATCGAGGTGCGCGATCACTTCATCCCAGATGTGGTGGCTGCCGCCGAAGCCGTGCAGCAGAACGAGGGCTTCATCGCCCTCGCCCGGGATTTCGCGCGCATAAAGGCCCGCCGGTCCGGTTTCGGCACCGGCGGCCCGACGATTGTCGTCCCCTCTGGACATGCTGCAATCCTGCCTCATCGGGCGATCCAAGCAGGTCCAGCGGGATGACGCAAGCCTACCCGGCCCCAGTGTCGGAGCCGGGTCGACCAATTCATCCGTGAGCGGTCAGCCGATGACGCGGTTGACGGCGGAAACCACCGCCTCGAGCGAGGCAACGACGATGTTGGTGTTAATGCCCACGCCAAACAGGCGGCCGCCCGGGTGCTCCACCTCCATGTAGCAGATGGCGGCAGCATCGGCCCCCTTCTGAAGCGAATGCTCGGAATAGTCGACCACCGTCATCGGGACGCCCAGATACTTCGACAGGCCGTTGATGAAGCCGTCGATCGGACCCGTTCCGTGACCGGTAATCGTCACCTCCTTGCCGTTGTCGGTAATCGTGGCCTCGACAATGCGGCGGCCCTTGACCTCCGGATCAGGGAACGTCTGGTGCTCCACGAACTTCAGGCGGGCATCCGGCTGGCGCACGTAGAGATCCAGGAAGCGCTCATAGATGCGGGCGGACGGCAACTCCTTGCCCTCGGCGTCGGCGATGGCCTGGATGTCCTCACGGAACTCGATCTGCAGGTTGCGCGGCAGATTCAGCCCGTAGTCGGCCTGCAGCACGTAGGCGATGCCGCCCTTGCCAGACTGCGAGTTGATGCGGATGATCGCCTCGTAGGTGCGGCCCACGTCCTGCGGATCGATCGGCAGGTAGGGCACCTCCCACAGCTCCTTGTTGGAGGCGGAGAGCGCCTTCATGCCCTTGTTGATCGCGTCCTGATGCGAACCGGAGAAGGCCGTGTAGACCAGCTCGCCCACGTAGGGGTGACGCTCGTGGATGCGCAGCTGGTTCGAGTACTCGAAGACTTCCTTGATCCGGTTGATCTGGCTGCAATCCAGCTCCGGATCGATGCCTTGGGTATACATGTTGAGCGCCAGGGTGACGATGTCCACGTTGCCGGTGCGCTCACCGTTGCCGAACAGGGTACCCTCGACGCGGTCGGCGCCAGCCATCAGCGCCAGTTCCGTGGCGGCCACGGCCGTGCCGCGGTCGTTATGCGGATGCAGCGAGATGATCACGGAATCGCGGCGGTCGATGTTTCGGCACATCCACTCGATCTGATCGGCGTAGATGTTGGGCGTCGACATCTCGACGGTCGCCGGCAGGTTGATGATCATCTTGTTGTCCGGCGTCGGATTGACGATCTCGATGACGGCGTTGCAGATCTCCAGCGCCACTTCCAGCTCGGTGCCGGTGAAGCTCTCCGGAGAATACTCGAAGCGGTAGCCGCCGCCCGCCCTGGCCGCCATATCGGTGATCATCTTGGCCGCGTCGGTGGCGATCTCCTTGATGCCAGCCACATCCTTGCCGAACACGACGCGCCGCTGCAGCTCGCTCGTCGAGTTGTAGAAGTGCACGATGGGGTTCTTTGCGCCTTCCAGCGCCTCGAAGGTGCGCGTGATCAGCTCGGGACGGCACTGCACCAGCACCTGCAGGCTGACGTCATCCGGCACATTGCCTTCCTCGATCACCCAGCGAGTGAAGTCGAAATCCGTCTGCGAGGCGGACGGAAAGCCGATCTCGATTTCCTTGAAGCCCATGTCGAGCAGCAGCGCGAACATGCGCGCCTTGCGGTCATGCCCCATGGGATCGATCAGCGCCTGATTGCCGTCACGCAGGTCCACCGAACACCAGATCGGCGTCTTCTCGATACGCTTCGACGGCCAGGTGCGATCCGGCAGGTTGACCAGGGGATAGGGCTGATACTTGCGGCTCGCGTTCGGCATGCCCTTGCGGCCAACCTGCGGGTGCGGATTCTTCACGTCCATTCGCTTACTCCTTGCGGGCAGATGCCCGCGCCTTCCGAATATGTCTGGATTGCTGGTTCGACTCGTCGAAGGAGCTGCGCCGCGCCGGCGATCGACCGCCGGGCGCTCCTTCAACGGACCCGGCGATCGCCAATAAGGCCGAGAAGAAGAAGCGGAGAAAGCGGGAGCGTGCCCGCAGCCATCGCTGCGGCGTCAGGATAGAACCCGTCTGTGCGTTCCCGGTAAGTCATGGTCAGCTTGATAGCGGAGCCAGCCGAGGGACGCAAGTTTTTTTCGTCGTTCGCGTGTTGTTGGCAACAATTGTAAAGGTGGCAGGGCCATCACCGCGACAGCGACAAGACACCGGCATGACTGCCTGAAAAATGCAGGCATCAGCCAAGAAGGAACGTGGCCAAACTTGTGTTCAATCATTCCCCGAGCCGTAAACGCCGGTTACATTGCAGTCACACACCGATGTGATGCCGTGGACGCCCATTCGCGGACCTGCACGCTTCGCACTGAGCTGCCGCTCTCGCTTCACGGATGTGCTGAATTTTCTCAAGGACTCCGGCGCGCTGGTTCGCAAGCGACCTCAGACTGATAGGGACGCGACGGCATTCGCAACGATGGTGCAGGTGAACCAGCCCGAAAAATGCAAGACCGGTTGCACAACAACAGAACTGAATGACTAGAAATTCCCATCCGTCAGGCATCATTCTGCTCTTTCCGACCCTCAGAGACGGTCTCAACCTCATTCTCAGCCCCGAAATACAGAAGCGCAGGAACCACCGCACAGAATGGCACGCTCCCGAGAACCAAGCCGCTCGAGCCCACGGCAGTGCCAAGCACCCATCCGGCTACGGGGCGATCACGCAATCCGCGAATACAGCCGAGGCGAAGCGTGCCACGAACGTGTTGATCGTTGGCGCCACCTCGAGCCTCATTTCCAACTGACAGCGTCCGACCTTCATGGCGCGTTCGGCAACGGCTAACGCCCATAGCGCGACGTCCAGTCCCCGATCGGTTGCTCATTCATACACACGCATTTGTCGTCAAATTCAGCGCATAATACAACTTATACGCTAGTTCGGAGAAGAAGCAACCTGAAACGAATACGGAAAGGGCATCCGCATTTTTGGCCGCCCTCGACATGTCGGGTCCGAGGCAACAGGATCGTCCTGAGGAGGAAACGTCCGCCGGATGCGTATCCTGCGGCAAGGACAGCCAATGATAACAGGAGGAGCGAATGAAGTTCATGATGCTGATGATACCCGCCGGGTACGAAACGGCAGAACCCGGGACCATGCCGCCTGCGGACGCCGTAGAGGCAATGATGAAATACAACGACGAGCTGCAGAAGGCGGGCATCCTGCGCGACATCAACGGCCTGCATCCGCCGTCCATGGGGGCGCGGGTGTCGTTCGCCAGCGGCAAGCCGGTGGTGACCGACGGCCCCTTTGCCGAGGCCAAGGAGGTGGTGGGCGGCTACTGGATCATCGAGGTGGGCTCGCTTCAGGAAGCCATCGAATGGGCCAGGAAGTGCCCTGCCCGGCCCAACGAGACGATCGAGATCCGGCAAATCATGGGCGACGACGACTATCCGGACGAGATCCGCGAGCTGGTGGAAAAATATCCGGACATGCCATAGGCCGGCGACAGGCTTGCCGGAAATCCCGCGGAGCCGTGGGAGGGGCGGCCGTCGGGCCGCTCCCATTAGTCGCCGTGAACTCGACCGCCGTGGATGGCGGCGGTCCTGTCAGACGTGCTTCGCCTTGAATTCCGGCTCGACGTGAATGGTTACACGCGCCCCCGGCAGCTGGTCTTCCAGGGCATCCTCGATGCGGTCGCAGATCGCGTGCGACTCCTCCACGGTCATGTCGGAGGGTACGACAAGATGGAATTCGATGAAGCGGGCGCGACCGGCCTCACGCGTCCTGAGGTCGTGGAACTCAAGGGCACCGGCGCTTTCCTCGCGGATTATCCGCTCGACCAGAGCCAGGTCCTCCGCTTCCATGGCGGCGTCCATCAGTCCCTGGACGGAAGAAATCACCAGCCGCCCGCCGTGGAAGATGATCGAGATGGCCATGATGACGGCGAGCAGCGGGTCGAGCCACAGCCAGCCGGTGGCCAGCGCAAGCAGCAGCCCGAGGACGACACCGCCGGAGGTCAGAACGTCTGTCCACAGATGGCGGCCGTCGGCGGCCAGCGCGGGCGAACGCGCCTTGCGCCCCATGCGCATGAGCAGGGTTCCCCAGGCGCCATTGATGACGCTCGCGAGCAGGTTGAGGGCAATGCCCTCGACCGGCGCATCAAGGATGCGCGGCTCGTTGAAGGCCATGATGGCCTCACGAGCGATCAGAGCAGCTGCGATCAGGATCAGGATGCCTTCGATCACGGCCGAAAAGTATTCGACCTTGAAATGCCCGAAGGGATGGTCGTCATCCGCCGGCTTGGCCGCGAGGCGGATGGCATAGAAGACCATCAGGGACGCCACGACGTTGACGATCGACTCCAGCGCGTCGGAGAGCAGGGCCACGGAGCCCGTGAGCTTCCAGGCCAGGAGCTTGAGGGCAAGAACCGCAGTTCCGACGATGATCGTCCAGAAGGACAGGCGACGGACCGTCCTGGCTGACATGCTGGCTCTGTCCTTCCGTTCTTCCAAGCACAAAGACCCAGCCGCAAGGCCGGGCCCGGATCAATTGATAGGTTCAGAATGCGAGCTTCCTAATCCCTGCCGACCCGATTCACAAGAGCGAAATTAGCGACCACCCATGCGCAGAGTGCAGCAGTCGTAACTGAACCCAAACAAGCGTGCCCACCTCTTCCCGCACTGACACCGGCGCTTGCGCTCGACAATCGTGTCCGTCGCGTGAAGGCGATGTTTGGGAAAGGCGGATGCACCGCCTTTCCCCAAGACCCATCAGGCTGCCGCGACCTTCACCTTGCGGGGAAGATGCGCGACGACATTCTCGATCATCTTCATGCCGGCGTTGTGGCCGAGGGTCATGATCGACTCGGGATGGAACTGAACCGCGGCAATCGGCTCGCTCACGTGCTCTATCGCCATGATGATGCCGTCGTCGGTCTCCGCGGTGACGTTGAACTCGCGCGGCAGGGTCGAGGGATCGGCGAAGATCGAGTGATAGCGGCCGACCGTCACCTCCTGCGGGAGGCCCGAGAAGACGATGCTCCTGTTGTCCACGCGGATGCGCGACGGCTTGCCGTGGACCGGCTCATGCAGCTGGCGCAGCTCGCCGCCAAAGGCGAGCGCCAGGGCCTGAAGGCCAAGGCAGACGCCGAAAATGGGCAGGTTGCGGCTGCGCGCCTTACGGATCGTGGCCGTGCAGTCGAAGTCCTGCGGTGTGCCAGGTCCGGGCGAAAGCACCACGAGGTCAGGCTGCAGCCGGTCGAAGATCTCGTCGGGCACCGGCGTGCGAACGGTGGTCACGGTCGCGCCCGTCTGGCGGAAGTAGTTCGCCAGCGTGTGGACGAAAGAGTCCTCGTGGTCCACCAGAAGGATCTTCACGCCTTCGCCCACCTTCTTCACGGCGCGGGTCTCCGGCGCGGCGCCAACCTTGCCGGCGTCACGGATCGCGGCAAGCATCGCGGATGCCTTGAGTTCGGTCTCGGCTTCCTCCTCTTCCGGATTGGAGTCGATGAGAAGGGTCGCGCCGGCGCGGACCTCGGCGATGCCGTCCTTGATGCGGATGGTGCGCAGGGTGAGACCGGTGTTCATGTCGCCATTGAAGTGCACCATGCCAATGGCGCCGCCATACCAGGCGCGCGGGCTCTTCTCGTGCTCCTCAATGAAGCTCATGGCCCAGAGCTTCGGCGCGCCGGTGACGGTCACGGCCCAGGCGTGGCTCAGAAAAGCGTCGAACGCGTCCATGCCCTCGCGCAGGCGACCCTCGATGTGATCCACCGTGTGGATCAGGCGCGAATACATCTCGATCTGGCGGCGACCGATCACGCGGACAGAGCCCGGTTCGCAGACGCGGCTCTTGTCGTTGCGGTCCACATCCGAGCACATGGTCAGCTCAGCCTCGTCCTTCTTGGAGTTGAGGAGCTTGAGGATCTGCTCGGAGTCCTCGATGGCGTCCTGGCCGCGCTTGATGGTGCCGGAGATCGGGCAGGTCTCGACGCGGCGACCGCTCACGCGCACGAACATCTCGGGCGAGGCGCCGATGAGGTACTCGTTCTCGCCGAGATTGATGAAGAAGGAATAGGGAGACGGATTGATCTCCTTCAAGCGGCGGGAGATGGCGGAAGGCTTGTTCTCGCAGCGCTCGAAGAACATCTGGCCGGGAACGACCTCGAACAGGTCGCCGCGACGGAAGCTTTCCTTGGCCTTCTCGACCAGCTTCGCGTATTCGCCGGGCTGGTGATCGCCATGCGGCGGAATGGTCGTGGACGGTACATACGGTACTTCCCTGATCTCGCGGGAAAGCCCTTCGGTCGTGAAGTCCTCGCCCGAGAACTCGTAACGGTCGCGCCATGCGGAAGCGTTGTAGTGGTCGACCACCAGGATCTCGTCGGGGATGTAAAGCAGCAGGTCGCGCTGGCTTGCGGGGCGCTCCAGGTGCAGCTTCACCGGATCGAACTGGAAGGCGAGATCATAGCCGAAGGCGCCATAGAGGCCGAGATTGCTGTCGTTGTCGGTGCGGAACTGGTCCGTGATGGCGCGCAGGACGGTGAAGACGGACGGGGCGCGGGAGCGTTCTTCCTCGGTCAGGACGCGATCGGGCTCCGCCACTGTGAGCTCAACCAGCGAGGGAGAGCGCGAGGTGATGGTCACGACCGGCAGGGCGGCAACCGCGGCCGCAATCGGGCGCAGCATCTGCTCGCCGCGGCGGTTCAGCGCCTCGAGCTTCATGGCGCGTCCGCGGGCAGAGATGGCGACGGGAGGATCGACGATAGCGGTGTCCCAGCGGGTGTAGCGGCCCGGATATTCGTAGTTGGAGGAGAATACCGCCCCGCGGCGGGTGTCCAGGGCATCCACGCATTCGTCGATCGCAGTCGCGTAGTTCACCCCCTGCCGGGACCGGAGAATGACAACTCCCCCCTTGGTCACAAAGCGCTCCGTGCCATCCGGCAACGTCTCAACAGTCATCATGCTCTCCCTTCCTGCGCCGCTCCCAGGAAGCCATACAAAAATGGCCGCCTGGTTCACTACCAGCGGCCATCCGATTTCCCGAAACGATGCGCAAACGATCGCGTGGCCGCTGTTCAGCGAGCCCACCACCACCAGCCGAGGATTGCGATCGTCGTCGTCATGGTCCAATCCATAGCTTTGAACGCACGTTCGCGCAACAGGAATTGCGAGGTTCCCGCGCAAATCCGACGACGGCGGGATCAGCCAGGGCCATCACACGGAGCTGTCGGCCTCACTGCTGCCGGTGTCCAAGAAATCGCATCACTAGCCACAGGAAGCTGGCCCATGCCACGCCCAACGACCAACCGGCCAGCACGTCGCTCGGCCAATGGACTCCCAGCATGATGCGCGTGATCCCCACAAGCGCCGGCACGAGAACGGCTACGAACAGGACATAAACCCGCACCCGCGTCTCCCGGTAGAAATGCGCCACCACGACGGCCATGGTCAGATAGATCACCGTGCTCATCATCGCATGGCCGCTCGGGAAGCTGGCCGAGGATGCGCTGTCCAGATGCTCCACAATGTTCGGGCGCGGGCGGTCATAGAACTGCTTGAGCGCGGACGAAATGAGCCAGCCGAGCGCCACGGACAGGAACATAAACAGCGCGGGCCCATACCGCCGCAGGGTCAGCAGGAAACCAACCACCAGCACGAGCGCCAAGATGACGACTGACGTGCTTCCCAGGGCACTCAGCTCGACAACCCTCTTCGGCAGCCACGGCGGACCGATCAGCCGGGACGGGTCCGAGGCATCCCTGAAGAAAAGCAGGAGCGAGACGTCAAAATTGCGGATCTCCCCGTCCGCAACCTTGCCGGCGATGACCAAGAAGAAATAGATCCCCAGCGCGAGGCAGCCGAACACGATTGCAGGCACCACGGCATCCCGGCCAAAGCGCATCCCCTTGAAAAGCGGCAGTTTCGGCGGAGTAAGTTTCTCGTTCTCAAAATTCATTTCTTGCAACCGTGCCTTATTGAATAATCGCACCCCCCTGGAGGCAATGTTATTCAGAACAACTTTTTTGCTATTCTTGACAAGACCCGGTTCCTGCACCACCTTGAGGTCATGGTGACCCACGTTTCGCAGAATCGTTGCTTTGTCAGGGTGTGTCCGATCGCCGGACACTAGCCCCGGGGTTCGGCCGCGCCTCCGAACCACGGGGGCGCAGATAATCGCCTGAACGTGGCGGCAAGTCTATCCGAAGGCGCATCAACTTCCATCACCGGATCAACCGGAAAAGTGAGTTTGACGAATGCACAGGAAACCCGGGCCCAAGCCTCGCATCACGCTTTGCAGAACCGACCACGACCGCCTTCTCGGGCTCGCGGAGACCATGGAGGCAAAGGATCCCACCTTCGCCGAAACCATGATCGCTGAACTCGAGCGCGCTCATGTCGTGGATGACAACGCGCTGCCCGCAAAAGTGGTGCGCATGGGATCGACGCTGACCTACACGGCCGATGACGGCGAGCCGCAGACGGTGACGCTGGTCTTCCCTGTCGAGGCCGATATCCAGAAGGGCAAGATTTCCGTGACCACGCCCGTCGGCACCGCGCTGATCGGCCTGTCCGTCGGTCAGTCCATCGACTGGACGGATCGCAGCGGCAAGCTGCACCGGCTGAAAATCGTGTCTGTCCAACCCGAAGGCGCACCGGAAAAGGCAGAAGCGGCAGCGCGATAGCTGCTGCACGCTTCGGTCCGTCTCAACTCCAGGTTTCATCCGCAGCCCTTGCCGCCCGGCAGGGGCTTTGCTTTTTGCCCGTTCACCCGCCAGTCTAGGCCGGCCATACACAATGGCAGCCAAGTGTGACGACAACTAATATTCCCGTTCAATAATTGAATATTATCAGCATCTTACCGTCTACTCTTCTTGCAATACGTACAATTTTCTATTTGCTTTATAAAGAAGTAATCATGTTCATGAGATGTATCGGCCAGAAAACCACCACAGAATTTCCGCCTAGCCTCCATCCCTGCAGCCGGTCCGAAAAGGCACGAGCCGGGACGGATTGGGGAACAGACGGGGCATGAAAGCCTCCCTTGCGTTTCTCGCCGAGATTTCGCGCACGCGCCAAGGGATCTGGCTGACCTTCCTCAGCGTGCTGACGTCGGTGCAGTCAATCTCGGTCATCCTGCTCCAGCCGGTGCTGGTCTCGGCCTTCGTCCGTACCCTCACGAACCGGCAGGAGATCGTCACGTTGCTCGTCGCGACGCTCGTGGCCACCCCGGTAGCCCTTTATGCCTCGGCTTCAGCCAACAACGCACTACTTCAGCATGTGCGCAAAGCAAGCAAGGAGATCCTGTTCGACTCCATCATCCGCAAGCCGCTCACATTCTTCCACGATCACAACGAGGGATGGGTCGAATCGAGCCTCTCGACCGGGTCGCACGCGGCGCAGACACTTGTTCACGAATCCATCGCCATCTTTTCACGGCTGCTTTTCCTGGCCGGCGCGGCCGTGCTGTTCGCCATCTGGATGAGCCCGTTTTCCGGTACGATTTTCCTTGTGGTCCTGCTCGCCTATCTCTGGCTGTCCCTTTTCCTGTTCAAACGGAATGCGGAGCGCGTACAGCAGGCCGTGCAGTCGACCGCGGCCGTGTCCGCGCAGAACGCCGACGCGATCGCCAATGTCACCGCCATACAGCACAACAACACGTTCGACCATGAGCGGCGGCGGCTCGACCGCTTTCTCAGACTGGAGAAGAGCACCTATCGCGCGTCACAGGCGTCCGTGGACCGGGCTGACGCCACCCAGCGGCTGATCCTTGCGGGCGTACTGGGGGCTTTCCTGATGATCAGCCACAGCGCGAGGACGGCGGGAGACGGCACGTTCCTCGCCCTGTTCGTCCTGACCATGCTGACCTACGGACAACTGGAAAGCACCGGGCGGGCGCTCAATTCCTTCTTCGAGCACTATCATCACCTCGCCTCGGTGCTCACCTCCATCGGTTACCGCCGGCGAGGCGATACCCGACGGCGCGGCGCGGGGTCAGTACCGGCATCGACTTCACGGAAGAGAGCCACCCCTCCCCTCATCCAGGCCGAGAAAGTGAGCTTCGGCTATCGTCCGAGGGAGCAAATCCTGGATCGTGTGGAGCTGGAGATCCGGCCGGGCTCGCATCAACTGATCCACGGCAGCAGCGGCGCCGGAAAAACGACCTTCCTCAAGCTCCTGACCGGACAGCTCACGCCGACCAGCGGACGGGTGCTCGTGGCAGACAGGAACGTGCAGGACCTCTCCACGCGGGAGAAGGCGGAAACCTTCTGTATCGTCTCCCAGGGGGCGCCCCTGTTCGACCGTCCGCTCCACGAGAACGTGGCCTACGGACATGCGAACCAGAACCGGGCCGTAATCCTGCAGTTGCTCAGGGAGCTCGGCCTTCGTCCACCGCCCGGCCAGGACGAGGAAGAATGGCTCGACACACCCCTCGGCCGGAACGGATGCAGACTCAGCGGCGGTGAGCGCCAGCGAGTGCTGATCGCACGGGCAATCCTTGCCGCGCGGCCCGTCCTGGTGCTCGATGAAGCGACCTCGGAGCTGGACCCGGAGACCGAGAAAAGGGTGCTGGAGATCATCCATGACCGACTGGCCGGCTGTTCGATCGTGGCCGTCAGCCACCATCCCCACGCGCGGGTCAGCGGCTATGCCAGCCTCTCCCTCTCACGCGCCCGCGCAGCTGCCCGCGCGGCCCAGAGGGCAGCGCCGGGCAGTGCTCAGGAAAGCCCCTCCACATAGCCCTCGGGCGAGAGGAAGATACGTTCTGCCGCGGGCACCCGCGGCAGGCCGGGCATGGTCATGATGTCACCGCAGATGGCGACGACGAACCCTGCACCCGCCGACAGCCGCACCTCGCGGATGGGCACCACATGGCCGGTCGGAGCTCCGAGAACCGACGGATCCGCCGAGAAGGAGTAAGGCGTCTTCGCCATGCAGACCGGGAGATGGCCGTAGCCCTCCTCCTCCCAGCGGCGCAACTGGGCCTGGATCGTGTCGGAGGCCACCACGCCAGCGCCGCGGTAGATGCGCTTGACGATGGTTTCCATCTTTTCAAGCAGCGGCATCTCGTCGACGTAGAGCGGCGCGAAGTTGGAGGCCCCATGCTCCGCGAGCTCCACCACCTTCTGGGCAAGCTCGACCGCACCGGCTGAGCCTTCTGCCCAATGGTTGCAAAGAATGGCCTCGCAGCCCATGCGGGCAACATAGTCCTTCACCGCACGGATTTCTGCCTCGGTATCGGAGTGGAAGTGGTTGATGGCGACGACGAGCGGCACGCCGAACTGCCGCACGTTCTCGATGTGGCGGCCGAGGTTCGGGCACCCGGCCATAACCGCCTCGACATTTTCGGTGCCGAGGTCTTCCTTCCTCACGCCGCCGTTCATCTTGAGGGCGCGGACGGTGGCAACGATCACAGCGGCGGCAGGCTTGAGGCCCGCCTTGCGGCACTTGATGTCAAAGAACTTCTCCGCGCCTAAATCAGCGCCGAAACCCGCCTCCGTCACCACGTAGTCGGCCAGCTTCAGGGCCGTGGTGGTGGCGATGACCGAGTTGCAGCCATGGGCGATGTTGGCAAAGGGACCGCCATGGACGAAAGCCGGGTTGTTCTCGATGGTCTGGACGAGGTTCGGCTGCATGGCCTGACGCAGCAGCACGGCCATGGCGCCATCGGCCTTTAGGTCGCGGGCATAGACCGGCGTCTTGTCGTAGCGGTAGCCGATGATGATGTTGCCGAGCCGCTCCTCAAGGTCCTTCAGGTCGCGCGCGAGACAGAGAATGGCCATGATCTCGGAGGCCACCGTGATGTCGAAGCCGGTCTCGCGCGGGAAGCCGTTGCCGGTCCCCAGTCCGACAACGATGTCGCGCAGGGCGCGGTCGTTCATGTCCATCACGCGGCGCCAGGTGATGCGGCGCGTGTCTATGCCGAGCGAATTGCCCCAGTAGACATGGTTGTCGATCATCGCCGCAAGCAGGTTGTGGGCGGAGGTGATCGCGTGGAAATCGCCCGTGAAGTGAAGGTTGATGTCCTCCATCGGGATCACCTGCGCATAGCCGCCACCGGCCGCGCCGCCCTTCATGCCGAAGCTGGGGCCCAGCGAGGGTTCGCGCACGCAGATGATGGCCTTCTTGCCGATGCGGTTCAGGGCGTCGCCGAGGCCGATCGTGGTCGTTGTCTTGCCCTCGCCCGCGGGCGTCGGGTTGATGGCGGTGACGAGGACGAGCTTGCCGTCCGGCCGGTCGGCCAGCGAGGCGATGAACGCGCTCGACACCTTGGCCTTGTCGTGCCCGTAGGGAAGAAGATGCTCCTGCGGGATGCCCAGCCCAGCGCCGATTTCCTGGATCGGTTTCCAGGACGCCTCACGGGCGATTTCGATGTCGGTCTTCACGTGCGCCATGCACAGCCCTCTTTCGTCAGCGATCCAGAACCTGCCGCAGCTCGACCAGATTCGAGCGGACGCGGAGGATGTAGAAACCCATGGTGGCAAGATGCGTCGGCATGATCCAGCCGTCTTCCCGGCCGTTGGAAATGATGAAGGGCGTGATGTTCAGGGCCGCGCGCAACTGCTGCTCGGTGTCCTTCCAGAGCGTCCCCAGGTTGCGTTGCTGGATCACCTCGCGAAAGTCGGCGTGGGCGGCCTTGAGCAAGCCGTAGTAACCGTAGAGCTGGCCGTAGGCGAACCAGAAGCGGTCATCGGCGCGGAAGTCGAACCAGCCGCCGTTGTGGTTTTCCGACCGCTCGCGCAGGATCGCCGAGGTGGAGCCGAGATCGCCCGCAATGCGGTCGAGGAACTGCATGAGGTTGTCGGCGCGGCCGTCGAAGACCGCCTCGCAGCGCTCAAGACGGGCGTTGAAGTCGCGCAGAGCCCTTCCCGCCGTGCGGTAGAAGGAGGGGGTCGGGGTCTTGGGGCCGAACGGGTTCAGGCCGAAGTACCAGGCATCCTCGCTGAACTGGATGTTTTCGCGGGCCTTCTGCAGGTCGTTGTCGATCTGCGACGTGCCGCGGACGCGGCCCAGCGTGTCGACGAGCTCCACGGCGGTACGGCGGATGGTCTGGTTCACGCCCCGCTGGAAGGCAGCCTTGTTGTCGAAGAAAGGCGTGTGGGTCCAATCAATGCCGAAGAAGCCCAGCTTGTAGAACAGCATCGAAGTGATCCACGCGTTCTGGTCGACGTTGAAGTCGATCAGGTCGGCTGCGACCTGCGCGATCGCCGAAGGCGAACAGATCTGCGCACCGGCGCCCGTGTCGGCAAGCTGCATGCCGGCGGACGTGTTGCGCTCATCGAAGCCGTATTGCTCCGGGTAGTCCGGGTTGAAGTTGGTCCAGACCTGCGTCTGTACCATGAAGTAGATGTTGAGGCCCACGAAGAGCACAACCAGGAAGCCGACGACGATCCGAAGAATCCACCCCCGGCGCGTATACCAGCGCCCGACGGCAGCGAAAGGAGAGAGGATCCAGTGGAGAAGACGCGAAAAGAAACGACCGATCGCTGCGAACAAATACGCCTCCTGCGGCGAAGGGGAACGGCATCAAACGCGCAAGAACCTGTCCCCGTGGACCTTGCTGCACACTGACATATGTCTTTTACATCAAAGCAACAACCGGCGTCACCCGCAGCGTAAGCCCGAAGTTCCAGGCTGTGGAGTGAGGGCTTGGGCATGTGCCACGCGGCTCCTGAAACTTCTCCCCCTGAAACCGGCAGACTGGGGGCGGAATCGGGGAGGCTGCCGCGGCCCGGCCTTCGAAAAATAGCCATCCCGTTGTCCCTCTTGCCTGTGGCAAGGCCAAATTCGCGCTTGCGTTGAGGCGCTGCCATACCGATTATTCCGCCGAACCAAAGTCTCGGGAGATCGTCATGGCAGGCAAGATGGGTTTGGGTGCAGGTTTCGGACTGGTGCTTTCACTGCTCGGGAGCTCCGCATTCGCGGCAGAGCCTGCAGAATGCCGGTCGATCACCTTCTCCGACGTGGGCTGGACGGACATCACCGCCACCACGGCGACCGCATCCGTGATCCTCAAGGCGCTCGGCTACCAGCCCGAGGTGCAGATGCTGTCGGTGCCGGTCACCTATGCCTCGCTCGCCAACAAGGACATCGACGTCTTCCTCGGCAACTGGATGCCGACCATGGAGGCCGACATCGCGCCCTACCGCGAAAAGGGCTCGGTGGAGACGCTCGTCACCAATCTCGAAGGCGCCAAGTACACGCTGGCCGTACCGCAGTACACCTATGACGCCGGGCTGAAATCCTTCGAGGACATCGCCAAGTTCAAGGACGAGCTGAAGGGCAAGATTTATGGCATCGAGCCCGGCAACGACGGCAACCGGTTGATCCTCAGCATGATCGAGGAAAATAAGTTCGGCCTCGCCGGCTTTGAACTGGTGGAGAGCTCGGAAGCCGGCATGCTCTCGCAGGTGAGCCGTGCCATCCAGCGCAAGGAGCCCATCGTGTTCCTGGGCTGGGAGCCGCATCCCATGAACGCCAAGTTCGACATGGCCTATCTGGAAGGCGGGGACGATGTGTTCGGCCCTGACTACGGCGGCGCGACGGTGCTCACCAATGTGTGGACCGGCTTCACCGAACAGTGCCCGAACGTCGGACAGTTCCTGAAGAATCTCGTCTTCTCGCTCGACATGGAGAACGAGATCATGGGTGCCATCCTCGACGAAGGCGCCGATCCGCAGGAAGCTGCCTCCGCCTGGCTGCAGCGCAATCCGGATGCGATCGAGCCCTGGCTCAACGGCGTGACCACCTTCGACGGCGGCGATGCGGTGGCGGCCGTCAAACAGGCTCTCGGACTTTGATCCTGCACTGTTTCTTGCGGCTCAGCGCGGCTGCGCGCGGGGCCGCATCCCTTCCTCCCCACGGCGGCAAATGAGCGCCGGACCTTCCCTCCAGGGGTTCAAATGGTCTAATTCGTGGTTTATCCACGCAAACCGGCTTGCGGTTTTCTGGAATTGCTCGAACGCTCCAACTAAAGGAATGAGGGCTTTCAACGGCCTCAAGGATGCGCACCGCCAATGGATGACCCGATAACTGCCTGGATCTCCACCTGGAAAATCCCGCTCGGCCGGTGGGGGCGCGAGTTCTTTGAGTTCCTGACTGCGCATTTCGCCTGGTTCTTCGACAATCTCGCCGCCGGTCTGGACAGCGTGCTCAGCGGGCTGGTGGAACTGCTGCTGGCGGTGCCGGCGTCCGTGGTGGTGATCGCGGTGACTGGGCTTGCCTTCCTGCTGCAGCGATCCTGGCGGCTCACCATCGGAACCCTGATCGGGCTGCTTCTCATCATCAACCAGGGTCTCTGGCGCGAGGCCGTGGAGACGCTGGTGCTCGTGGTCGCGGCATCCGCCGTGTCGATGATGATCGGCGTTCCGGTCGGTATCTGGGCTGCCCACAGCGAGCGCATCTACGGGATCATCCGGCCGGTGCTCGACCTCATGCAGACGCTACCGACCTTCGTCTATCTGATTCCCGTACTCATCCTGTTCGGGCTGGGCGCGGCACCGGGGCTAATCGTCACCGTGATCTTCGCGATTCCCGCGCCCATCCGGTTGACCTACCTGGGGATCACTTCGGTATCGGCGCCGCTGCGCGAGGCAGGTGTCGCCTTTGGCGCGACCAAGATGCAGCTCCTGCGGAAGGTGGAACTGCCGGCTGCCCTGCCCTCGATCATGGCCGGCATGACCCAGTGCATCATGCTGTCGCTTTCCATGGTGGTGATCGCCGCGCTGATCGGCGCGAACGGCCTCGGCAAGCCCGTGGTGCGCGCGCTCAACAGCGTCAACATTCCGCTCGGCATCGAGGCGGGACTGGCGATCGTCGTCCTCGCCATCATCCTTGACCGCATCACCCGGCTGGGCCGGAGGCCGGTGAAATGAAGGCGGCCATCGAATTCCGCAACGTCGATGTAGTCTTCGGCAACGAGAAGCAGCGCAAGGCTGCGCTGCCTCTCATCGACGCCGGCAAGAGCCGTGAGGAGATCGCGCAGGAGACCGGCGCCGTGGTCGGCTGCGCGGGCATCAACCTCACGGTCAAGCACGGCGAGATTTCCGTGCTGATGGGGCTTTCCGGCTCGGGCAAGTCAACGCTGCTGCGCTCGGTCAACGGGCTGACCAGGGTGGAGCGCGGCGAAGTGCTGGTAGACGGGGGCGGCGGCAAGGCCATTTCCGTCGGCAAGGCCTCGGACGACGAGCTGCGCAAGCTCCGGCGCGAAGGCGTGGCCATGGTATTCCAGCAGTTCGCACTGCTGCCCTGGCGGACGGTGGCGCAGAACGTTGGTTTCGGGCTGGAGCTCGCCGGCCTCTCCAAGCCGGAGCGGCAGGAACGCGTGATGGAACAGCTGAAACTGGTGGGCCTTGAGGACTGGGCAAACCGCTACGCGCACGAGCTTTCGGGCGGCATGCAGCAACGCGTGGGGCTTGCCCGGGCGCTGGCGACAGAGGCGCCGATCCTGCTCATGGACGAGCCTTTCTCGGCGCTGGACCCGCTGATCCGCGCCAAGCTGCAGGACGAGCTCATGCAGCTGCAGCAGCGGCTCAAGAAGACGATCCTATTCGTGAGCCACGACCTGGAAGAGGCGCTCAAGATCGGCAACCGCATTTCCATCATGCAGAACGGGCGGATCGTGCAGTCGGGCACGCCGGAGGAGATCGTGCTCAATCCGGCCAACGATTACGTGCGCGAATTCGTCTCGCATGTGAACCCGCTGTCGGTGCTGACCGCCGCCAACGTGATGCGCGACGTCAAGGAGCTGGAACCCGCCGGTGACGGCTGGGTGTGGCTGGACCGCCGCAGAACGACACGCTTCAGGCTCGACAGGAACATGCTTGTGGTCGGCGCCGAGTCGAACGGGAGGCCCGCGGACTGGATCTCCTGCGAGGACAAGAGCATGATCCCTCCCGGCCGCAATGTCGTGTACTGGGCGCAGGCGGGAACGCCGCTCAAGATCGTGATGCACGCCATGCACCAGTCGCAGACGGCGCCGGTTGCGGTGTTCGACGAGGCCAGCCGCTTCCTGGGCTCGATCGGCGTGCGCGACACGCTGCGGGCCGTCATGCGGACGCGCGACGACGGCATCATTCTTGAGGACTGACCAGGCCTTGGCACGGGACCTGATCCTGATCACCGACCCAGACGACCCGCGGATAGCCGCCTACCGCGACATCCGCGAGCGTGATCTCGTGGGGCGCGAGGGCAAGTTCGTCGCTGAGGGCAAGACGGTCCTAAACGTTCTCTTCTCCAATGCCCGGTTCGAGGCGGATTCCGTCTTCCTGCGGGAGAACCGGGTGGAAGGTGCTCAGGCCCTGCTCGAACGGGTTCCGCAGCACGTGCCAGTCTATGTCGCGAGCGGCGAGGTGATGGACCGGATCGCCGGGTTCCATATGCACCGGGGCGTGCTTGCCATCGGTCGCAGGGTGGACACACCCGGCGTCGAAAATCTGCTCGACAGCCTGCCGGAGGATGCGCTGGTGGTGGCGCTCGCCGGAATCGCCAACCACGACAATATGGGCTCGATCTTCCGCAACGCGGCCGCCTTCGGCGCGGATGCGGTGGTGATGGACCAGGGGTCGTGCGATCCGCTGTACCGGAAGGCGATACGGGTATCCGTGGGTGCCGCGCTCAAGGTGCCCTTCGCGCGCGAGGGTTCTGCCGAAGGGATGGTGGATGCTCTGATGGCGCGCGGCTTCGAGGTGCTGGCGATGAGCCCGCACGGGACGGTTGACATGACAGAGGTGAAGCCCAGCAAGCGGATGGCGCTGCTGCTCGGCGCTGAAGGGCCGGGTTTGCCCCCTCACCTCCTCGAGCGGCTCACCAGCGTGCGGATCGCCATGCGGCACGATTTCGACAGTCTCAACGTGGCAGCGGCCTCGGCCATCGCGTTGCACCGGCTGTGGCGGGGAGAGAAGCGCTGAACATCGCCAGAGAATGCAAAGTCAGCTCGGTCAGGATGAGAACGGCGGTGAGAAACTAGTCCACGGAAGCGGCGGCATGGAGCTGCTGCGGGCGGCGTAAAAGTCGTCCACCCTTTCCCTTTCTGCGACAGCAGGGAGGGCGCGAGGATTTTCAGCGTGGAACTATATCTCAGGGTTCGCCAGGTCTGCGCGGGGGGCATGAGCCAGCGTCAGGCGGCGAAGGCCTTCAACATCTCCCGTGATACGGTTGCGAAGATGATGACGTTCTCGGTGCCGCCGGGCTACCGGCGGACGGCCGAAGTCAGGCGGCCGAAGCTTGATCCCTTTATCCCGATCATCGAGGGCTGGCTTGAGGCGGATCGCTCCATGCCGCGGAAGCAGCGGCACACGGCGAAGCGGGTGTTCGACCGGCTTCGTGACGAGTGCGGGTTCACCGGCGGCTACACGATCATCAAGGATTACATCCGGGAGCGAGAACGGCGGGGCCAGGAAGTGTTCGTGCCGCTGGCGCATCCCCCGGGCCATGCGCAGGCCGACTTCGGCGAGGCGATGGTCAAGATTGGCGGTGTCGAGCAGAAGGCCCACTTCTTTGTTTTGGATCTGCCTCACAGCGACGCCTGTTACGTCCGCGCCTATCCGGCGGCTGTGGCCGAGGCTTGGGTGGACGGCCACATCCACGCCTTTGCCTTCTTTGGGGCAGTGCCGCAGTCGATCGTCTATGACAATGACCGGTGCCTGGTGGCGAAGATCCTGCCCGATGGCACCCGCAAGCGGGCCGTCCTGTTCAGCGGCTTCCTGTCGCATTACCTGATCTGGGACCACTACGGCCGTCCTGGCAAAGGCAATGACAAGGGGAATGTCGAGGGCTTGGTGGGCTATTGCCGCCGCATTCATGGTGCCGCTTCCCGAGTTCACGAGCTGGGAGGCATTCAACCTTTGGCTGGAGGAGCAATGCCGCAAGCGCCAGCACGATGTCCTGCGCGGTGAGAGCGAGACGATCGGCGAGCGGTTGCAACGTGATCTGGTTGCCATGCGCCCCCTCCCGGTCGCGCCTTTCGACGCCTGTGACCAGGACAGTGGCCGCGTCTCGTCCCAGTGTCTGGTGCGCTACAAGACCAACGACTACTCGGTGCCGGTTGCCTTCGGCCATCAGGATGTCTGGATCCGGGCCTATGTCCACGAGGTGGTGATCGGCTGCCGGGGCGAGGTCATTGCCCGCCATCCCCGCTGCTGGGATCGCGAGGAGATCGTCTTCAACCCGATCCACTACCTGCCGCTGCTGGAGCAGAAGATCAACGCACTCGATCAGGCCGCACCATTGCAAGGCTGGGAGCTTCCCGAGGAGTTCGCAACGTTGCGCCGGCTAATGGAAGCTCGCATGAACCGACATGGCCGACGCGAATACGTCCAGGTCCTGCGGTTGCTCGAGACCTTTGATCTGGCTGATCTGCATGCCGCGGTGAAGCAGGCGCTTCAGATGGGCGCAATCGGCTTCGACGCCGTGAAGCACCTGCTGCTTTGCCGTGTTGAACACCGTCCGCCCCGGCTGGACCTGGACTGTTATCCCTATCTACCCAAGGCAACAGTCGAGAAAACCAGGCCCGGCTCCTATATGCGGTTGTTGTCGGGCGATGCGGAGGATGCGGCATGAGCGATGGTCCGGAAATCCTGCTCGCCCATCACCTCAAGGCGCTGAAGCTGCCCACGTTCCTGCGGGAACATCAGAAGCTGCCCCGGCAATGTGCGGCCGAAGGCATGGATCATGTCC
>Ga0207747_1001126_pt1 | contig 21204 bp, 29 predicted proteins | sample HigsolmetaGSP11D_FD_184839 | JGI IMG/M metagenome (GOLD analysis project Ga0207747, IMG submission 184839) | High solid enriched microbial communities from the Joint BioEnergy Institute, USA - SP1-1-D (SPAdes) | ecosystem: Engineered > Bioreactor > SSF (Solid state fermentation) > Aerobic >...
TGATAGGACTTCTATATTTAGGAGTCCTTTTATATTAGTACTACTCTCCTACTGTGGAGATAATATAGATTTTATCAAAGAAAGGAACGATGGTTATTTTACCAATAAGACGTATTGAAGTTGAAGCTTTAAGAAAAGCTGGATTAGGTGATTATATTAAACATTCTTTTAGTAGAAGAAAGAAATATTATGTAATTGAGAACAAAAAGGCATTACAATTTTTAAATGATTTTAGAAATTCCATTAAGAAAAATAAACTATAGAAAGGTTGTGAACTTTTGAAGTTCTACGATACCAACGCTTTATTATCGTTATTAGATAAAGCGTTTAAAGAACCGTTTGTTTGTTCGTCAAAAACACTACAAGAAATTGAGCAAATTAAAACTAGTGATAGAAAAGATCAGAATGTAAAATATCGTGCTAGACAATTAGCTCATTTACTTGACGATCACATGGGTAAGTACGATGTAGTTGTCCCTACAGACAAAACATTTGATATAATAAAAGAATTTCAGCTTGAGTTATCACCAGATAATATAATATTAGCTTGTGCTTATGAGTATGACAAAAATAATAAACAAGTAGAATTTTACTCTGATGATATTTGTTGTAAAGTGTTAGCACAAAATATATTTGGGTTAGATGTTAGGAGTATTAATGATGATAAGAAAATAAAATATAAAGGGTATAAGGAAGTCATTTTAGACGAAGTTAAGATGGCTTATTTTTATGAACATTTAAATGATAATATTTATGATTTATTGATAAATGAGTATTTAGTATTAAAGAATGAGAATAATGAAGTTGTTGATTGTTATCGTTGGATCGGAACAGAACATCTTCCATTATATAAAAAGCAAGTTAAATCTATTTCATTTGGAGATAAATTAAAACCAAAAGATATTTATCAATCTATGGTTATTGATTCAATTATACATAATACTATTACTGCTATTTCAGGTAAGGCAGGTAGCGGTAAATCACTTTTATCATTAATGGTTTCCATGTCATTAATTGAAAGTGGAAAGTATGATAGATTAATTGTAATGTTTAATCCTACAAAAACTCGTGGTGCAACCGATATGGGTTACTACGGAGGTAATTTTGTAGAAAAGGCAATGCAAAATTCTATAGGTAATATTTTAATCACCAAATTTGGTGATAAATGTGCTGTTGAAATGTTAATGCAACAAGAAAAATTAAGACTGATAAGTATGGCAGATGCGAGAGGTATGGAAATAAAGGACAATGAGATTTTATATATAACAGAATCACAAAATACTTCTGTAGATTTATTAAAACTTTGTCTTTCTCGTGCTAGTGCTGGAAGTAAAATAATCATTGAAGGTGATTATACAAGTCAAGTTGATTCGAGTTTGTTTGATGGAAATAACAATGGAATGAAGCGTGTAATAGAGTTATTAAAAGGTGAAGATATTTTTGGATATGTGGAATTGCAAAATATTTGGAGATCAAAGATAGCTGAATTAGTTGATAAAATGTAAAAGAAATGGAGGACGTTTAACAGTTGTTAAAATCTTATAAATACTTATAAATCAGTAACGGTAGTGATGAGAATGATCAAGTCAATTAAAGTAATGTTGTTACCAAACAATAAACAAAGGTCAAAAATGTTTCATTATGCTAACAGTGCTAGATTTGCTTATAATTGGGCTATAGCTAGAGAACGAGAAAACTATGAGTTAGGTAATAAATTTATATCTGATAATGATTTGCGAAAAGAGTTTACACAATTAAAGAAATGCGAAGGATATGAGTGGTTGAATTCAGTTAGTAACAATGTAACAAAACAAGCAATTAAAGACGCTTGTAGTGCTTATAAGAGATTTTTCAAAGGAGAAAGTAATTATCCTAAATTCAAAAGCAAAAAGAAATCTAAGCCTAGTTTTTATCAAGACAATATGAAGATTAGGTTTAGTGAAACTCATGTTAAAGTTGAAGGTTTTAGTGTGAGTAAAAAACAAAACAAACAAAAGTTAAATTGGATTAAATTAGCTGAGAAAAAACGTATTCCAGTCGATGCAAAGTACACCAATCCAAGAATAACGTTTGATGGGTTAAACTGGTGGATTTCAGTTGGCATAGAGATTGAAGATAGTACTGACTTCCCAACCAATGATGGAATAGGTATCGACTTAGGAATTAAAGATTTAGCAATATGTTCAGATGGAAACATTTATAAAAACATAAATAAAACAAGCAGAGTAAAGAAATTAAAAAAGAAACAACGTAGGTTGCAACGTCAGGTATCGAGAAAATACCTAAAAAATAAGAAAGGAGGAAGTTACTGTAAAACAAGCAACATTATAAAAAGTGAAAAAGAACTTTTAAAAGTAACTAGACGTTTAACGAATATTCGACATAATTATCTACATCAAACAACTTCTGAAATAATAAACAGAAAACCAATGTTTATCGTATTAGAAGATTTGAATGTAAAAGGTATAATGAAGAATAAACATTTATCCAAAGCTATTCAAGAACAATGTTTATATGAATTTTATAGACAAATTCAATATAAACCATTTTGGAATAATATAAAATTTATTGTTGCTGATAGATATTTTCCATCTAGTAAGTTATGTTCAGTTTGTGGAAATATAAAGAAAGATTTAAAGTTATCTGACAGAATTTATATTTGCAAGTGTGGAAACATTATCGATAGAGATTATCAGGCTGCATTAAATTTAAAAGCTTATGGTGAAAATGTTATACAATCTGTAGCATAACACTATTAAGTTAGTACAGATATGTACCGTACGTTAAACGGGAATTTACGCCTTTGGAGTGTTATATCAAATGTGAGTAGTATTATAATACGAAAGCAGACACATTGAAAAAGGAATGAAACATAAAAGTTTTTATAACTTTTTATAAGTTTTCAGTAACGGTATCTCCTATTGAAAGAAAATAAAACGCTACTCTCCTATATATTAGGTATGATTAGTATTGTATTAATTATTCCATTCTTAGAAAATTTAAGTGATGTATTATTGGGTAAATTAGAAGTTAAAAAGGCAGATTCTACAATTAAAGTTTTAAAATTAAATAAAGAAATTGCAAAATTACAAGCAGATGATGAACCAGTTCAAACTCAAGCTATTGGTTTTGCAATCCCATCTCAAGAAGATATGTATGAATATGATGATGATTAAAAATTTTATGAATTATCTTATAAATCCCCTATGATACATTACCATTAAATACTGTTATTTTCAATAGTAAAAATACACAAAGTTTAGTTTAAATAGATAAATTATGATTTTTATGTGTAGAAGGGAATGGTGACTTATTACTGAGTTACGAAAATTTGATAATGAAACACCTTTTGAATACAAATTAAGATTATGTAAAGCTAAAATTAATAGAGAAATTGATTTGGATTGGTCTGAAATTGTTGAACTGTTAGGATTAGATGTGTCGGCAGATCATTTAAGAAAAACAGCTTATGGATTGATTGAATATGACAATTACATACATGGATTTAATGGTGTTGCTACTACTATTTTATCAATATCAGATTTACATGTTCCGTTTCAATTGCCTGTTAATACATTTTCTGAATATGTAAATAGAATAGATATATTACAAATTAATGGTGATGTAGTTGATTGTCAGGCTTTATCAAAGTTTCCAAAGCAATATCGAATTTCTCCTATTGAAGAAATAATTCAAGCTAGACAATATCTCATAGATTTAATAGAATATATTAATCCTAAAAAAGTAATTACCAATTATGGTAATCATGACAAAAGATTGGCAAATTATTTAGCAAAAAATTTAGATACAGATACTCTAGAATTACTTCCCGACACATCTCTTGAGTTAATATTAATTGATGGTTTTAGACATTATAATAAGAGAACAAAATCAAAAACGTGGTATGAACCATTATGTAATGTGTTTGATAATATCGAAATTGAATATGTAGATGATTGGAAATGTAAAATAGGAAAAACATGGTTTATCCATCCATTGGCATATAGAAAAAATACACTTGCTACTTGTGAAATGGCAATGGATTATTTACATAGAACCGAAAGAGAACTTTTCGACTGTGTATGTCTTGGACATACTCATCAATATGGTGATACTAAAAAAGGTTTCATACGTCTTTTGGAGCAAGGCGCATGTTGTCAAGTGGAAAAAATGAATTATATGGACGGCAAACTAACAACACCTCAAAAGAAAGGTTTTGCAATTATTTGTCAGAATGAAAATGGTGATATAATAAATGATAAATCAAAAGTAATAAAATTAAATTAGAAAGAAGGTTGACAAAATCGAAAACTTAAAATTCAAATATGAAATTGTTCCGTTTTGTTGTGAACGTACATTTATAGAAGAATTATTCAATACACTCTTCTACATTTATAAGAAGAAGAAATTTAAATATTCATCTGTAGCAGTATTATGTCAAGAATATTTAGTTGAAAGTTTATTGAAACATTTGTGTGTTACTACTGCTATTAATGAAATTGAGATGGTAATGAATTATATAGATTTCACACCGGACGATTATGGTGATGAATATGCATTAATTTTATCTATTGAAGACGATTTATTAATGCTTTCAATTGAAAAAGCTAAACATAATAATGGTGAATATAAAACTTTCGAGGAAGATTATGTTTATATTAATGATGAATGTAGTAATGAGTTAATTCTGAGACAAATAGCCTATGAAGGCGATACGGATATATTTGCTATCGGCGTAGAATGTGAATGAAATACGGGTTTGATTGAAAGGATTGTGTATCAAAGCATAATCCTTTATTTATGTGTAAAACATTAAAATTAAGGGTGATGACCGTACCATCAAGGAGGGTATTAATTTACATAATAAAATTCTTATAGGATTTAAAAAACAATACATCAATAAATAAAATGTATTTCATTTCAAAGACTATATCTGTCAAAGGATATAGTCTTTTTCTGTATAAAACTAAATGAAAGGAGCTGGTAGTTTGACGCAACCAGTTAAGAGTAATCGACGGATTAAAACTACTACTCCGTCAAAGCAAACTGAAGCACCGAAAATTATTGTAATTAAAGATAACAAAGAACCAAATTTTTATAAATGTTGTTCGTGTGGTACTGCTTATGAAAAATTAGATGGTAATTTTCCAGCATCACAAAGCGAATTATACGCTGGATTGGATTATCATCTTCCGATATGTCGTAAGTGTTTAGACATCTTATTTGAACATTACACCGTTTCTTATGGTGGTGATGAGGATAAAGCAATAAGAAGAATTTGTGAAATGTTTGATATATATTTCAATCAAAGTTTACTTAATGCTAGTAGAAAAATAACAAAGAACAGATCAAGGATACATGTTTATATTAGTAGAGCAAACTTAGTGCAATATAAAGGAAAAACTTATGACACAACTCTTGATGAAGAAAAGTCAGATGTTATTGAGTCGATAGAACAATTAGAACAGTTAAAAAATGAAGGAATTGCTACTACTTCTATTGCGTCTGCTGAAAGATGGGGTATTGGGATTTTCTCAGACGAAGATTACAAAATACTTAATGATCACTACAAAATGTTAAAAAAGACTAATCCAAATTGTGACAGTAACCAAGAAATATTTATAAAGTCTTTATGTCATTTAAATTTATTACAAATGAAAGCGTTAAAAGAAAAAGACACCAAGGGCTATATAGATGCCAATTCAGAATATGCTAAAACATTTAAACAAGCTGGATTGAAAACCGTACAAGAAATTGATAATAGTAGTGAAGAAACATTAGGTGTAACATTAGCAACCATTTCTCAGTATACACCTGAAGAATATTATAAAAATAAAGATTTATATAAAGATTATAATGGTTTAGGAGAATATTTTGAAAGGTTTGTTTTAAGACCTTTAAAAAATTTAATGACTGGATCAAAAGATAGAGATTGTGAATATTGCGTAAAAGATGATTCTGCTATAAACGAATTTGATGGTGATTTAGATGAATAATTTAGCAGATGAAAAACAAAGAAACCTTTACAAAAAATTCCCATCAACTCATTTTTTAAGTAATCCCAAAAATGTTCATCATGTGTTCTTATGGTCAACATTTTTTAGAAGAAATTTACATCGACTTGCTATTGACTATTTGGGTATTAAGTTACATCTTTATCAACAATTAATCTTATATTTAATGGGTATATCTCAATTTATTGTTATAGTTGCATGTCGTGCAGCAGCTAAATCTTTTATTATTGCTTTGTATGCTTGTTGTAAGGCAATTATAAAACCAAATTCTAAAATTGTTCTTGGTTCGGCTACTAGGGGACAAAGTAAATTAATTATTAGTGAGAAAATAAAAAATGAATTAATGAATATGTCCCCCATGTTACGCAAAGAAATAAAAGAAATAAAAGATAGTGCTAATGAATCAATGGTTATTTTTAGGAATGGATCGACAATTAGAGTTTTTACTGCTAATCAAAATGCAAGAGGTTTGCGTTCAACTGATGCAGTAAGAGAAGAATTTAGACAAATTGAAAAAAATATTGATGATAGTGTTATTTCTCCATTCCAAACAATAAGGCAAACACCTTATATGGTTGATCCCTACTATGCTTCTATAAAGGAATTACAGGAAGATCCAATTGATATTTATATATCGTCTAGTTGGTTTGATAATGGACATTGGATGTGGGATATAAGCGACCAAGCATTTAAAAGTATGATGAATGGTGAAAATTCTGTAATGTTAGCTTTTGATGAAAGTATTACATTAAAACATAATATACGAACTATGAAACAAATGATTCAAGAAAAAAAGAAGCAAGATCCTATTACTTGGGCTATAGAATTTCTTAATTTAAGAATAAAGGATTCGGCGTCCGCATTCTTTACATATTCAATGTTTTCTAATAATCAAAAGTTACGACAGGTATTTTATCCTAGAAGACATCAGGACGTAAGACTTGGGAAGAAAAATAAATATTTTATACCTAAACAAGATGGTGAAATAAGAGTTATATCTTGTGATATTTCGTTTGTTGAAGGAAAACAAAATGATAATTCTGTGTATACATGTATTCGAGGAATTCCAGAGATAACTACATATGAAACAAACGAATCTGATATTCAGGTAAAACAAGGTTATCGCAGGGAATACTCTTATATTGAATCTAATCAAATCGGCGACACAACCAAACAGGCTATCAGAATTAGACAGTTATATGAAGATTTTGAGGCTGATTATATTGTTATTGATGCGAGAAATGGTGGTGTGCAAATTATTTATACACTTGGTAAAGTATTATACGATGAAGAACGAGGATTGGAATATGCACCTTTAAAATGTATGAATAACGATGATTATGCTAATGTTGTAAAAAATCCTAACGCAAAAGAAGTAATTTATGCTATAAATGCTACTCAACAATTAAATAGTGATGTCGCATATTCATTTAGACGATCATTAATAGAAAATAAAATAGATTTGCTAATAAATTATAATATAGCAAAAGAAGAAATTCTTAGTGAAAATAAAGATTATATCAATGAAATTGATTTAGATGAGCAAATGTTATACGAATTGCCATTCTTAGAGACTCAACTCATGATAAGTGAATGTGCAGAATTATTATATGAAAAAGCACCACAAACAGGCGTAATAAAAATATATGAACAAGGTAGTAATAGAAAAGATAGATATACTGCTTGTAGTTATGGAAACTATTTTATAGATCAACTTGAATTAGATTTATTGTCAGACAATTCTGATTATGAATTTCAAACATTCATAAATTAAGGAGGTGATGTTTTGTCAGAAAAAACAAATAATGATCCATCAAAGTCATATGAATTTAACTCGTGGAACGCTTATAAAAATTATGAAAGTATTTTTGGTTGCAGTATATTTGATAATTTTTCAAAGGATGAAATTGACGCTATTGTTTCAAATCCAATATTAAATCATTCTGATGCCAGAAAATTAAGTCGCTTTGTTTATAATAAATCTGGTATTATTTCAAATGCTATAGATTATATGGTGGCTTTACCATGTTTAGATAGAGTTTTAACATCTAAAGGAAAATCTAAAAATAAAGTAAGTGTCAATAAAGAATTAATGTTATCTGTGTTAGACACCATACAAGATAAACAATTCATAAGAGATGTATTATTTAGAGATATGCTTGATGGTATATCTTTTTATTATTTTGAAACAACCAAAACTACTCCAAATAATGTTAAATTTATGAGCGAATATGAAGTTGAAAATATTATGGAAATAAATGATTTGGGATTAAATGTGTCTATAATATCACTTCCATATGAGTATACCAAAATAGTAGGTAGAAAGAATAATAGATATGTTTTAGCTTTTAATCTTCAATATTTTAAAGATTATAATGGTGAAAATCTAACAAGAAAGTTGCGTAAATTCCCTAAAGAAATTAGGGATGGATACTTTGAATACGAGAATAAGAACATTTCCAAAAAGTGGTTAATATTAGATAACACAAAAACAATTGTACATAAAATCAAATGTGATCGAAGTGAACCTTGGGGTAGACCACTTGCGATAAGTGCTTTAAGTGATATTTTGTATCAGGAATATTTTATTAATACTAAAAGAAATGTATTAAATGAAGTTAATAATAAAATTATATATCAAACATTCCCAGAAGGAGAAAGAAAAGGTATCTCCGCTTTAACTACAAAACAACAACAGGAACAACACAACGCTGTTAAAAATGCAGTTATGACAAAAAATAATCGAGGGGGTACTAGCTTTTTTAGTGTTGCGGCAGGTACTAAAATAGATACATTGGATGTTTCAACTGATATTTTCGACGAGAAGAATGAAGCTAATTTAAATGATCAAATTGCGTTAGATGTAGGTATTGCTGCTAGTTTATTAAATGGTTCAAGTAAAGGTAATTATTCTTCACAACAAAACAATCTTGAATTAATATTTTCACAAATATATACATGGATTCAAGAAATACAATGTGAGTTAAATTATGTAATAAATGAAAACGTAATTAAAGATAAAAAAAATAAAGTAGAAATTTATTATTTACCTACTTCATTAGCAAATAGAAAGCAAACATTTGAATTTATGAAATCTCTTTATACAGAATGCTCTGGTAGTTTACAGGCTGTTATTGCTGCTAGTGGTTTCAACGTAGATGCTTATCTTTCACTTATGGATGATGAAATAGAAAGAGGTTTTGATGAAAAATATAAACCGCATCAAACTTCGTATACACTAAGTAAGAAAAATAATGGTAGACCAGAGATAGATAATCCAACTAATCCAAACACAATACAGTCAAAAGCTAATAATAGTAATAAAAAACCTAAAATATCAACTAAATAATTCAATAATTAGAAGACTAATGATAGATATTAGTCTTCTTTTTATATAACTAGAAAGAAAGGCGGTGAGTTGGCTTTGAGAACGTTTGAATTATCAAGTAAAAAAAAGAAAAATGGTAGAAGACCTTTTAAAGTAGTTCTTTACGAGATATTTCCTGACGATTGTATTGTCAACAAAACAGGAACTTTATATAACGATAATGGAATAACATGGATACGAAAATATTGTGAAAAAGCATTAGATAGTATTAAAGGAATGTCACTTACGGTTGAGTTTATAGATGATGAAAGAACACAAATTGCTGGTCATGGAGAAACTGGTATTGAAGATGGTTTACCTATTTTTAATAACGCTACTATGATAGGTACTTTTGATAAAGGTTATATTCAGGAAATGACAATAGATCAAAAATCTAAAGTTGTTTGTATAGGTGAAGGAACTATTGATGAAATGAGGTATAAACCATTTGTTGAAAAGCTTGAAGAAAGTCTTAATAATAATGAAACAGTTTATGGAAGTGTTGAGATATATAAAACTGAAGAAAATGATGGAATAGTTTATTTGGATGGATGGAAAGAAAAAGGTCGAATACCAACTGAGTTCATACATTCAGGTTATGCCCTTCTTGGTGTAAAGCCTGCCGACAAATCTGCCACATTGTTAGAACTTAATAAAAAGGAGGAACAAGAAAAAATGGATGAAAAGTTATTAAAAGAATTTGTTTCTGAAATTAAAAATATTATTACAGAAACAAATTCTAAAAATGATGAATTTTCCAAGAAGATTTCTGAACTGAATAGTGTTATAGCAGATAAAGATAATACTATTTCGGAATTAAACGCAAGTATTGAAGAATTAAAGAAAGCACTCGAAGATGTTAAGAAGGAAAGAGAGGAATTATGGGAAAAGGAAAGCCAGTTGTATGCGGAGGCAGAAGAATTAAGAAAGCAATTAGCAGAAGCACAAGCTAAACAAAGAATTGGTGAATTAAATGAAGCTTTGGCAAATTTTACAGATGAAGAAAAAGCTTTTGCGTCAGATGAAATTAAGGCATTTGAAGAGAATCCTATTGAGTCTGAAATTAATTCTATAGTAACCAAAATTTATGCTGAAATTGGAAAGAAGGAAAAAGAAGCTAAAGATCAAATTTTATCTGAACAAAATTCATCTAAAAATGATGCAATTGAAGATATCTTCTCGGAAGTATGTGAAGGTATTGAAGATAAAAATGATGATGTTTCAATATTTTAATAACGAAAGGAAGGTAAAGTGATTATGTTAAAAAATTATACTATTGGTATGCTTGAGAAGTATGACGTTTTTACAAGTGTTAAAGCTGGTGCAGAATACGTAAATGGTACTATTGGTAACGTTGTTGATGGTGTATTTAATGCAGCAGCTAAAGGTACATATGTAATTATGCAAAAAGGCAAAGGTGATACTCTTTACACTGATTTTACAGTGGCTAAAGATGAAGATATTAGAGTTGCTGATTTAACCAAATGGGTTGGAAAACAATTACAAGTTTCTCCAGTACATATTGCTGCCGATTATGTAACATTAAACAAAGGATCAAAGTTAGTTTCCGATAACGAAGGTAAACTTGTAGTTGGTACACCTGCCGAGGGAGAATTGTATCTTGAAGTTGCAGAAAAGATTGAATTTGATGGTAATGGTCTATTAGTAACTATCGCTATTGCGTAATGAAAATAAAGGAGGATTAGATATGTATACAATTGAATTAAATAATAAACGTGAAGATTCCGTGAATTTTAGCGGAAAGTTTACAGCTAAATCTCCAGTAGTGGAAATTTTCTCTGCTATGGTTAATGGTAAAGATTTATCTCCATACGGAAAGAAAGCTGATGAAGCAGCTAAATATATTATGGGTTTAGGTCAAAAGGCTGAAAATGGTGACATTACCGCTATTTCTGAATTAAATACACTTAGAAAATTTGTAATCGAGCCAGTATTAATGAAAGAAATGAAGTTGCTTGGTATTTTTGGTTCTTATACTCCACTTGGATTTGGGGAAACTGTTGAAGTTGAAACTTATAAACATATTGGCATTGATGCTAAGAGACAGGCTGAAGGCGTAGATGTTCCATTTGGTACTATTAAGAAAGAGAAATACCAAATCCCTACTCAGATTATTTCTGGTGGTTTTGCAGTAAATTATAGACAAGTTGCTTTAGGAGACATGTCTAAAGAAAACGAAGGTATGGAGCAAGTTAAAATCCAGATTAGAAATAATGCTTATAGATATGTAATTGAAACAGTAATTAACGCTATTAAGAATGCAAAAGACGTTAAATATGTTGTTGAAGATGCAGGTTTAACCAAGACTAATGTTGATGCTTTACTTACTAAAATTAGACGTTTTGGTAAACCTAATGTGATTGGTGATTATGCATTGGTATCTCAATTTAATGCTTGGGCTGGATACGTTGGAACTATCGGAACTAATACTATTACTGGCATGTCTCAGAAATTATTAGATGAAATTGCACAGAATGGTATTTTAGGTTCTTATAATGGTAGTGTACTCAGTGAAATGCCTAATGCGTATGATTTAACTACTAGAAACGTAGACGGTGATAATTTTGATACTGTTTTACCTACTGGTTTAGGTTTCGTAGTTCCTACTGGAACAAATTCTCCTATTAAAACCTTTACCAGAGGAGGTTTAACTTCCTTTACTGGAAACAGTGTAACAACAGGTGACATTTTAACAAGATTTGATCTTGAAGTTGCTGCTGATGTTGCAAGAGGTCAAGAATATAAAATTGGTTTATTAATTGATACTAATTTAACCACTCTATAATATATGTAAAATAAAACAATGTAGAGGGTGGTATTGTTACTACCCTCTCATATTGGTTAGTTGGTGATTATGGATAATAAATATTTTTATTGTTATTCAAAGAGGTTAATGTATTTTTTAAAGGCTATGAAATTTGATTATATACACAATAAGATAAATAAAAATACTAATGTTAGATATTGGACATTTGAAAAATCCATCAAGCTTGACGAAGCGTTGTCTATGTGGAATAAAATTAAAAATAGTTTTTAATTGAAAAGGTTTAAATAATTGAAAAGGAGTTTAAATATGGCTGAATTAAATTTAGATGAAAAAATAACAATTAGAAATCTAGCAAATTGGACTGTTGGATTTAAAAGAATTGAATCTAATGGAGATTGTAGTATACCTGCAAAAGGAACAACTCGGATTACTAGAAACGAAGTAATAGCACAAGTACAAAATGGTAATAAGTTATTATCAGGCATTGATAATGTGGGTTCTCATGCAACCATAATTATTGAAGATGCGCCTACAAGAGTGGAATTGGGGTTTGAAAGTGAAGACGGAAAAATCAAACAAAAAGTATTAACTGAAGATGTTGTTGTTAAAATGTTTGAATATAAAACAATTTCCACATTTGAAAAATATCTAAAAGAAAATGTTGTTACTCGTGCTGAAAAGTTCGCTATTATTGAGTATATAAAGAAACTTAAATTAAATGATTTTGATAAAATTAGAATAGTGGAAAACTATACAGGTTTAAAAGTTGAATAATTGAGAGGACGGTGTTTAGATGGCGAACACTACATACGAACAGGTGTTGCGAAGCTTTGAAAGCACCTTCCAAAATAAATATGTATTGCCAGAAGAACTGGTTTACCAATGGTTTATAGATTCTCTTGGTGAATTCAGTTTAGAAGTAGAAGTCTTGAATTTTGACGAAACTCTGAGAGAGTTTGATAGAGATTTAGATCAATGGATTATTAGATCATTAGCTTTAATGATGAAAATTAAATATTGTACCAGAGAGGTTAGTCGAATAAATAAATTAAATAATATCATTGGAAAAGATGTATCTTTTAATGCAACGGGCGACACAAAGAAATATACTCGAGCAGAACTTTTAAATGAAATTAATACTTTACAAGATTTATTACAGAAACAAAAGCCCACAGCTTATACATAAAGGAGGATTATAAATGGCTAGTAGTTGGTATTTAATTAATAATTCTCCTGTTTATAATAATGGGTATGAAAATGAAGAGATAGAGAATTACAAATATGATGCATTAAAAGAATTGCTTGGTGAGGATTCACCTATATCTAATGTTGTTCAAATTATAAACTCTGATTTATCAGTGACATCAGAATTTCGTGCTATTGTTCAAAACAATACTTCTGATGGGGTAGAAAAATCATACGAAAGAAGTATTGTTGCTACTATCGGTATATTGTCTACTGGTGATTATATAAAGTATGATAATAGGATTTGGTTAGTTTCATCAGCAGTAGGTAATAACAATATTTATGAAAAAGCTATAATGCAACTCACTAACTTCATTATTAAATTTCAACATCCAACAACGGGTGCTATCCTATCCTATCCATGTATTACTTCAAACAAAACTCAAGGTACTGGCGAAAACGAAGGTAAATATATAACACTTCCAGATGGTCGTAAATCGGTATTGTTACCTTTTGATGAAAGTACTATTTTATTAAGAAATGGAAATCGGTTTTTCTTAGATAAACACCCTACTGAACCGACGCCATATAAAATTACTCATGTGGATACTACTACATATAACTATGGTGATAAAGGATTGATTGAGTTAATTGTTGTTGAAGATCAATTACAAGATGATGATAGACCGGACTTAGGTGTGTGTGATTATTTTGAACCTACCACCCCATCTAATCCTGTTGAAGGTGGATATGTAAAGATAAATACAGATAGTTTAATTGTTGGATTTACTACTACTCTCATTCCTACGTTTTATAGTGAAGATGGTATTGTACAAAATGGTTTAATTGCATTATGGGATATAAATAAACCAGATAGAGTAACTGTTAGTTGTGTAGATAATAAATGTAAAATTACTGTACCGGACGATTACGATTTCCTTAATCAAAAAGTTGTCGTTACAGTTAGCGATACTAACGGTAACTACTCTTCTACTTTTGAATTAGTAATAAGGGGGTGGTGATTGGTGATAAATAGAAGTAAAAATCAAGTTGAACTTTATGTGCTTGGTAGAAGTAAAGATTTAATTATTAAAAAAATAATATCAGATGTGAATATAACCAATCTGATAGATAAGGATATCTCACCGCCAAATCTTATTCATAATAATATATTTGATACTTTAGTGATAGATTTAACACAAAATGAAGCTAAGACATATATAACAATGGATGCAATTGTATCTAGCGTGGAAAATAAACATATTAAATCCATTGATATTATAGTGAATATTTTTACTCATTTATCATTAAAAAGATTATCACGTTTAGAACAGGAAAAATATTATACTAGTGGTTTCTTTGGTAATCGTATTGATGTATTAGCTGATTTAGTTGTTAGAATGTTGGATGGTAGTAAAGAATTTGGGATAGGAGAATTGGGATTAAGACCAAGAAATCCTATTAGTATAATACAACCTACTTCTGAATATTATGGGAAATCATTGGTTTTTCAAACCTTTGATTTTAACTAGGTGGTGATTAATTGGAGTTAGAGTATTTTGATTTATTAGATAATGAACCAATATATATTAAAGATGTTGGTACATTAAAACCACCGACTTTACGTGATATAAAAAAAATCTACAATCTGTACGAGACATTTATTGTGCTTACTACTTGTAATGTAAAAAATTATTTACAGTTAGTTGGACTGAACGATAAGTATAATGAGGAAGAAATAAAAACACTTGACTTATATAATCTAATTGTAACTAATGAGAAAATGAGAAATTTGTATTTAACTATGTTTTCATTTTTTATATGTGAAAATGTTACTTATGATGATAATAATAAAGTGTTTATAGTATGGAAGGAAATTTATGATAAATATACTGAAGAAACTAAACATATAGTTGTTGGACTTATTAATAAAGATAACTTTAATAATGTTCGCAGTTGTATTGCTCAGTTAAACTACTTAAGTACTAAAAATATTCAACCACCTAAATACAAAAATAAAAGAGCTGAAAAAATAGCTGCTAAAATTGCTAAAGGTCAAAGTGAAATGTCAAAAAAATCTAATTCTGATTTAAAACTAGATTTACCACACATGATTTCTAAATATTGTGCTGATAATAAAAATGGAATAAATCTGTTAAATGTTTTTGATTTGACTGTTTATCAATTTTACGATCAATTTAGACAACATAATCATATGAGACAATCTAATTTACAGGATGCTATATATTCACATAGTGTAAGTTATTCAGATACAAAATTTTATGATCCTGAATTGTGGTTGAAGTAATTTAAATTACACTCTTTTTGAGTGTTTTTTTATTTTTTTAATAAAAGGAGGAATATATAATGGATTTAAACAGAGCTAATAGACAGTGTGCCGATTTAGATATTAGAGAGTACGGTACTAATAAACCTTTTTTATTTGCAGATTTTTGTAATACTACTACTGCTGGATTTAGTGGTTCTTCTGTGTATGCAATGAAAAAGGGTTCACGTGCAATAGCTTTTCATGAAGCAATACAGGGAACTATGAGTTGTACTTTTCAAGTTCATCCTTTCAAGATTTATGCATTACTAAGCGATGGTGCTATATTAACTGACGCTATTATTCCTGTTAGAAAAACTATTAAATGTACTACTGAAGGCACTTTAGAAATTGAAGATACCCCTGTTGATGGTAGTGTGTTTGTATACGCAAAGGGAGATGTCGGTGGTGCTGATATTAAAGGTACATATGCTTCGGGTAAATTTACTGCTACAACCTCAACAGAAATTGAGGCTAATAACGAATACGATGTTTGTTATTTATTAAGTAAAACAACAGGTGTAAATAGAGTTGCGTTTAATAATAAGAAAATACCTAAAGATTTTAGAATTACTCAAGAAACATTAGATAAAAATGAAAATGGTCAATTAGTTCCATGTTTAATCACCGCATATAAAGCAACTCCACAGCGTAATTTGGAATTGTCGTTAGCAAGTGATGGAGAGCCTGCAAGTATTACTATAACTTTCGATGTTCTTGAAGACGAAAATGGTAATGTATTAGATATTGTAGAAATTTTAGACGAAGAATAAATAAAATTTTACTTAGCATAAATGAGGTGTTGCTTTGATAAAAGAATGTAAAATTATTTTACGTAATAAAGAAGTAATTGTTGTTGATTTTGATGGGGTATGTGTACAAATGCCAAATGAATCAAACAACAATTATGATAGTGTATACATTAAATATAAGGATGGTAAATATTCGTTTGCTACAGAAGATGAATATAAAAAATATAAAACTCAAATTAAAAAGAAATTTGATATAACGGAAATAAAAACCAATGAAAATTAACGTATTGTAGTTTGTATATAATTTTAGGGATAAGTATGCTTACACAATACGTGTTTAATACTTATCCCTATTTTTTTACGAAAACTGCATTATGAAAACCCATGACTTTAGCCATCGGGAGGTTCAGTAATATGAAAGAGGTGTTCTAATATAAAATTTTCAAGTTTAGAAGAAGCTAAAAAATGTTATGGTGAGGAAAATTTAATTCCCATTTCACAATTAAAACAATTAATTTTTTATGCTAAAATGGGATGTCAACCCAAATTTATTTGGGAATCAGAAAAGGAAGATGGGAAAATAGTTGGATGGTACTTAAAAAATGAAACCCAATATGCTTTAAGAAAATGGACAGAGAATAGACCAAAAAAGCAATAAAATACAACTTTGGTTTAATAAATCAAAAAAAGGAGTTTTAATATGAAAAATTTATTTAAAGTTAAAATTAATCCAGAGGTAAAAATTACAGGTGCTAAATGTAAACACTGTGGTAAAAATATGATTTACAAAGATTATTGCAGTTCTAATATAGTCATAAATTAAGAAGGATTAAACAGGAAGTGAAAAATGTCTAAAGAATTAAAATTAATATCTCCTATTCCACCTTCGGTAAATCATTATTTGGGATGGAGAGCTATTATAAAAAACAAAAAGCCATTAGTTGTGTCATATGAAACTGGAGATGCTAAGAAATATAAAAAAGAGTTTATAAAATATGTTAAACAACAAGTAAAAGAACAAAATTGGATAATGTCAGATAATAAATTCCAACACTATTATGTGGATGCTGTTTTTTATTTTCCAAGAATAGATATGGATTGCAACAACTGTTGGAAATGTATGTTTGATGCTATAACAGACACTTGTATGGTATGGATAGATGATAATCAGGCTTGTGAGCGTGTGCAAGGTATTTATTATGATACTAAAAATCCAAGAATCGAATTAACAATACATAAAGTGGATTACATAGGTATTTTTAAAAACAATACTCGATTAGAGGAGTTTGAATCTAATTGCGTCCAATGTAACAGATACAGAGATGGAAAATGTAATCTGCTTATTAAAAGTAAAGAAGGACGAATTCAAGAAGAAATTAGTGAAGGAGTATGTAAAAAATATAAGGAAAGCAAAGAAAGACAGTAAATAATCGTCTTATTTTTATGTGAACAATTAGGAGGAGTTTATATATGTTTAAACAATGGAAAGAAAAACGTGAATTAAAAATGGATAAATTGCGTTATGAAGTATTTTTGCTCGGTGCATTAAGTGAATTGGTTTTAGAGTTTAAGAAAGTCAATGAAAATAAAACAGACATTCTAGATGTTGTAGAGAAGTTAAAAGATGTGGATCAGAAAGATATAGTTAATGCACTTGTAGACGCTATAAAATCACAAGGGGAATCTGGTGAGTAAATTGACTAGAGAAATTAGAAGTTTGAATGATTTGAATAAACTTTTATTGAATGAATGTAAGAAAGTAACTGAGTTACTGGCTAACGAAGTATATGAAGCAATAAATTTCTTTTTAAATCAATATTATGAAGAATATAATCCAATTAGATATCAGAGATCTTATGACTTTCTACATTCGGCTTTTAAAACTAATGTTAAGAAAATAGGAAACGGATATGAAGCAGTTGTAGGAATAGATTATGAAAGCTTAAACGACTATGATAATGCAACTGGTTATCAGGTTGTTTCATGGGCTAATGAAGGCTTACATGGAGGATTAGATTTTGGTACGGATACACGAGTTTGGGACGACGCAATGGATGTGACTATACATAATGGACAGTTATTGAAAGATTGTATTGAGTTTCTTAAAAATAAAGGATTTAAAGTAATTGTTTGAATGAAATCATCGTTTGATTAAGAGCAGTGAGTGTCATAGCCACTGTTCTTTTACTTTGACTTAATATACTACTCTTCCATTCTTAAAGAAAGGAGAATAATTAATGACTAAAGTCGCAAAAGTTCGATATTTTACCAAAGATAAACTTAATAAAATTAGTCCGAAAAACAAAAAATATTATGATAAATACCTGCAATCAAATATTATCAAAAATAGAGATGTTAAAGAAACGACTTACAAAACCTATAAAAACTTCTTTATGCATTGGTTGGCTTTTTTAGCAGAAAAATATGATAATATAGATATATATTCGGATGATTTTATGGAAAATGCGGTAGATATTATGGAAGATTATATTGCATTTTGTCAAGATGTTTTATTAAATCATAAGAAGGTTATTAATAATAAATTATCGGCTGTTAGTTCATTTTACATATGGTCTATGAAACGGGGTTTAATTCAAGCACATCCATTTGATAAAAAACTTGATAGAATGAAAGGTGCGCAAGATGAAAAAATAATAAATTCATATTATCTTACACCAGAACAAGTACAAAAAATTAGGTTAGAACTATCCACAAACGATAAATTTGATATTCAAGATCAAATATTGTTTGAAGTAGCCTATGATTCAGCAAATAGAATTGGTGCTTTAGAAAAACTAACATTATCGTCATTAGATTTAGATAATATGTTGTTTGAAGATATTAGAGAAAAAAGAGGATATCTTGTTGAGGTGATTTTCGAAGAAAGAGCTAAAGATTTAATTGAAGAATGGTTAGAAATGAGAAAAGATGATTATGATAAACTTGAATGCGATTCATTATTTATTACAAAATACAACGGTGGATATAGACCTATGTCAAGAGGTACAATTCATAATAAAATGAAAAAATTTGGTGAAATTGTAGGCATCCCCGACTTTAGAGCGCATTGTGTTAGAAAGTCTAAATTAAACAACGTGTATGAGGAAACAGGTGATTTAACACTGGCTGCTGAATTGGGGAATCACAAGTCTACTGAAACTACGAGACAAAGTTATATTAAACCTAAGAGTAAGGCTGAAATTCGTGATAAAATAAATGCGTTACGTAATAAAAATAAAGAGATTAATGAAAATTTGAGTGAGTAACCTTCCTATATTAAACACCACCTACTACCCCACAATTAACATATTCCATACCAAAATAAACCTATCTCTCATCTTTCTCAATTATCAGAATATCTGAAGGTGTACAGTCTAAGTATATACAAATAGCTTCAAGAATATCAAAAGAAATAGATTTTGTCTCATTATTAGCGAGCTTCATTAGCCTTTGATAGCTATAATTGATTTCCTTAGATAACCTATAACGTGATACACCACGTTTTCTTAGCATTTTATCAATAGCTATATACATATACACACCTCCCACGGACAGGATTATACCATTATTTCCCATGTTGTACAATATATCTTGTAGTGTATATATCTTGCGGTGTATACTCTTTGCAATTATACAATTTGCAATGTATATATACACTTGACAACAGTTTAAAGTGGTAATATAATACAGATATGGAATGCATTGTTACCTTTTTACTATCTTTTACAGTATAGCACATTTAAGGAGGGCGGTATATGAACGAGATTGAGATTGAACTAAGTATTGAAGAACTTGCTGACAGATGGGAACTACTAAATTGGGAACAGGGGATTGAAAATTTAAAAGTGACCGAATGTTTTTGTTCGTCCCCCAAAAAGACTTTCTTTGTTAAAAATTTATCAATAGAAATGGATGATGCTTTGGTTTGTTGTAGTGATTCGGATGGTGTTATGGTAAAAGAATTTGGCGCACTCTTGTTATTTCCACGTACTCGCCTTCAATCAATACATATAGTTACAAATAATGGAACTTCTAAGGAAGTATTGGAATTTGTTGATGGTGTAATATATGTAGAAAAGGCATAAAATAGAAAAAGAATAAAACTAGCCACTCTCCTATTTAAAGAGTGGCTTTTATTGTGTGTAAAACTCTTGTTTGATTTAAAAACGATGTTTACAATTTATACATACTCTTTCGTTTTTTGAACTACCTATAAAACCAGTAGAAATTTTCCATCCACGTTTCATTAATTGAATTTGAGTAGATCCGCATTTAGGACATTTAATTACATTTTCATTATAGTTATTATTTTGGTTCTGTTCTTTTTGTTCTTTTAAATATTTGATATTATTTGATGGATCTTTTTCAAATTTTGAACCGAAAATTATTATTAATATTAGTATAACAGATAAAATTATCCAACCCATATTTATACCCTCCATTTAATAATATATAAATAATATACAACAATTCCTAATATTTGTCAATACAAACACTCCTTTTAGGGGTGTATTTTTATACCCTGATTATGGAAAGGATGTGAAAAATGGATCAGTTTAAATTATTATTACAGGCTGCAATTGATTTGCAAAAATCAAAAAATTCAATTAATTCTCAAATAAATAAACTTCAAGAAGAAGCGAAAAAATTGAAAATTGATTTAGATGTTACCACAGCAAAAAAAACACTAAAACAATTTTCTAAAGAATATCAAGAAGCTTTAAAAATAAAAAAAGAAAACTTAGATCAAAATATTTCCACATATCTTAAAA
>Ga0207747_1001127_pt1 | contig 21199 bp, 18 predicted proteins | sample HigsolmetaGSP11D_FD_184839 | JGI IMG/M metagenome (GOLD analysis project Ga0207747, IMG submission 184839) | High solid enriched microbial communities from the Joint BioEnergy Institute, USA - SP1-1-D (SPAdes) | ecosystem: Engineered > Bioreactor > SSF (Solid state fermentation) > Aerobic >...
GCCCGAATATCCAGAATCGCATACTGATCGGTTAGGTTTGTTTGAATCGTGAATGGATTGGTAATCTCTACGGTTCCTAAACTTAGTCCTTTTGGTACATTGAAAAAATCATTCAATAATGCCAATATAAGCTTATTTGACTGTTTGGTGCCCTGACCAAAAATGAACTTAAAAACAAAATCATTTTTTGGCTTTAACCAATTAAATGGCCTTTGTCGTAGCATATTTTAACGCAACCATTCCTTTCACTAATATAATTATACATGAATTTAAAAACCTAATAAAGTTATTAACTGAATTTTTAAAACTTAATTACAGAAGAAATAAAATCTCATTGCTGGATTCAGAACAAAATAGGATAAAAGTAAAACGAATTCAGGAGAAAAGGACAAGGAAATTCAAGAGGAGGACGGATTTATTTATTTATTCGACCAATTTTGCCAAAAATCCTTCTACTTTTAAAAAATTTTCTTATAAAATAGGGCAACTGTAAAACAATTCGAACAAGTTTTCTTACTCAATATATAGGAGGATAGACCACAAAATACATCTAAATATAGTTTTAAGCAATCTAGGACTTTTTCAGTGGCCCCTAGAAATAGCACAGTAATGTCCACTTAATATATAGAAAGAGTCCTTCATCACGAGTACTTTTTCCTAAGCACATTGATTTTGATATAGCCGCCATATAGTTTCTTAACATAAAAAAGCCCAAGAATGGCTTTACTTCATCCTTGGGTTTATCGATTTTATTTTGAAACTTCCACCAGAAGCTTATCTGTTTAAATTATACTGTTTTAAAATCTGCTCCAATTTCATCGCTTTGGCTATTTCGCCTTTGATTTTTAATTTACCTGTCATGAAGGCGACTGTTCCGCTCAGTTTTCCGGTTAAAAATTTTCGGAAACTGTCCGCTGACATAACCAATGTACAATCAGCTGTCGTTTCGCTCGTCGGAACAACTTTGGCCTGTCCTCCACTTAACTGAAGTTGGAAGGAATCCTCTTCATCTCCGGTAAGATCAAACTGATAAACGACATTTAAATCAGCAATCGGCGCCGGTTTTTCATTTAATTCTTTTTCAATATACTGTTTAATTTCTGCCAGAGAAACATTTATCACCTGTTCACTCATTATTAAACATTCCCCTTATGAAATATATTTTTCAGCCTCAATATATCGGGCTGCAATTTCCCGTTTCTTTTCAAAAGTTAATTGCATTGGATATTGAGCGAGTTCTTCTTTTATCATTGCAGCTGTTTTTTCGGCATCAATCCCAATTCCACCCATGAGTTGCCGCGCCAATGATTCTACTTTTAAAAGCACTTCATCGACAAAACAAACAGTGAGGCTTTCTTTTAGTTGTTCTTTTGGCAAACCGTTCTTCTTTATCGCCTTCAAAGCCCTGAGCACCGCTGAATCGGCTGCATACAAATAGATAGCAATATCGGCCAATTTCATAATCGACTCTTGTTCACGTTCCAACTCCAGCCCATATTTCAAATAAATGCCCCCGGCCAGAAGCAAAAACACCCGTCGAATCGATTGAATAATTTCTCTTTCACGAGCAAGTGGTCCGTCGAGCTTTTTCTTCATTCCTGTTGCTTCTTTAATCACTCTGTTAATCAGTGCTTCAAGGTTGAACTGACCTTGAGCTGCTCTCTTAAATAAAAATCCCGGAATTAACAACCGGTTGATTTCATTGGTCCCTTCAAAAATCCGGTTTATTCTGGAGTCGCGGTACACTTGTTCAATTTGATAGTCTTTTATAAAACCATAACCGCCATGTAATTGGAGTGTTTCATCTGCCACTTGATCCAATGTTTCTGAGCCGAAAACCTTACAAACGGCACACTCAACCGCATATTCTGACAACCGCTTCCCAACCAATTCATGGTCTGTTTCATCATAAAGGTCACCTAATGCATCTTCCAACAACCCCGCCGTCCGATATTGTGCTGATTCCGCCGCGTAAATATAAGCCGCCATCGTTGTCAATTTTTCCTGTGTGGACGGAAATGAAGAAAGAGGGCGATCAAACTGAATCCGTTCATTTGTATATTTAAGAGCCAGTTCCAATGTCGATTTGGCACCACCCATACATGCAGCTCCAAGATTAAACCGGCCAAGATTCAACACATTTAAAGCGATTACATGACCGCGTCCAATTTCACCGAGTACATTTTCAATCGGGACAAGACAATTATCGAATATTACCTGGCAAGTTGAGGAGCCTTTTATCCCCATTTTGTCTTCCTCAGGACCAATGATTAACCCAGAGAAATCCCTTTCAACAATAAATGCTGTGAATTTTTCACCATTCACCTTTGCATAGACGATAAATGTATCGGAAAAAGCTGCGTTCGTAATAAATTGCTTGGTTCCGTTTAAAATATAATGCGTCTCTGCCTCATTTAATACAGCTGTTGTTTTTGCATGTAAAGCATCGGAGCCAGCAGAAGGTTCCGTTAAACAATACGCTCCAATATATTCACCAGACGCCAACTTGGGTAAATATTTTTCCTTTTGTTCCTCGGTACCAAAGTAAGTAATTGGCAAAGTCGCAATGCACGTATGATTTGAATGTGCTACCCCATAGGCACCCGTTCGACCAACATATTCTCCGACAATTCCTTTTGATATTTTATCAAGACCAAGTCCACCATATTTTTCCGGTACACTGTGAGCAAGTAACCCCAATTCCCCCGCTTGGCGCATTAACTTTACGACACAGTCAAAATCTTGACCCTCAATATCTGCATTTTTCGGAATCACTTGTTCCTCAACAAACTGCTTTGCTGTGGCTCTAATCATCTTATGCTCGTCGGTTAAGTCTTCCGGTGTAAAGATAGATTCGGCCTCTATTTGTTTTATTAAAAATTCCGCACCTTTTATAGATAACTCCTTTTGTACCAACATAATCAGCCCCTATTATCGCGTTTTCATCCGATTTATAATGAGTGAATGTTCACCCATTACGAATGCTTGCGCCAATTCCTTGTGCTGCTTCTGTAACAACAGCTACTTTATTTATTAATTTTGCCAAGAACAAATCCCCCTTATCCCCTTCGTTGTAAATTTAAAAATATTACAAACTAATCATATCATACTATCCAAGTTTTCAAAATTGATAAATATAAACCCTAGCATAAAGTTAAGATGACAACAACAAATATTGCTATTTAGATTGAAGATATGGTATCAGTAAATTCACTCCATTCATCGTAAATCGCACGCAGTTCATCATCTAAATAAGTTAATGCTTTCTTTCTAAGCGTTTTCGGAACTCCATAATAAGCCTCTGCTATTGAACCGGTAATAGCTGCCAGCGTGTCACTATCACCGCCGACTGAAATTGCAGTACGAATCGCATCTTCAAAGGAACTGGATTCTAAAAAGGCTACGATCGCTTGAGGGACTGTTTCTTGGCATGTCTCATTAAACTGGTAACTGTCCCTGATTCCATCAATAGTAAAATTTAAAGGATAATAGGAACGGTTAATCTTATTTCGTATCTCACTTTTAGTACATCCATGCCATGCCATAAAGATTGCCACTGCTGTAGCCTCAGCACCTTTCAATCCTTCCTCATGGTTATGAGTTACACCTGTGACAATTTCCGATAACTTGCATACTTCACTTTCTGTCTTTGCAATGAATCCTACTGGACTTATACGCATGGCTGCTCCATTTCCAAAACTGTTATAAGGTTCAGGATTCGCACAAAAAACCCATTGATTAAATCTATATCCATAACCACAATCAGGATACTTCCGTCCGATTTCCCGCATGTACCGAACCGACATTTCCTCAAGCAACGAGTAGTACCTATTTTCATAATTATTAGCTGAAGAAAGCTTGATGATCCTCTCTGTCTCCATAATCGCCTTAGCAACAGCAACTGTCATAATACTATCATCAGTTACATGGCAATCTTTTGTAAAGAGTTCGAAATTCTTGTTTCGATAATTATTGAACTCAAAACGAGATCCAACAATATCGCCAATCATCGCACCAATCAAAACAATTCCTCCTTCCAACACTTGAAATGAATCTTTATTGAATCATAACTAATTTCACTAACTAATTGTAAATCATCTTGGAACATTTGTTTAATGTTACACTCTCGATAAACGCCATATTTTCCTTTCTCGGCCAATAAAAAACTATGAAACAACCAGTTGTAGATTTTTCATTGATTATATCACTCCGGATTCAAAAAGTAGGTATCTTATACATCTTCTTTCACTTTATTGCCAATTCTTTCCTTTAATGTTTTAACATTTCTTCATGTAATATCCCTTTACAGCTAATCTTGCTTCTAATTCAGCCACTTTTCGTTTTGAAAAAAATCTCACCTTCGAATAATTTTCATCTACAAGTCTTTAATCTCTAGTAACCATTTCGCAACATTTTGTGTCGAGTTTACATTTTTATTGACAATTATTATAATGCTAGTAGAATTTTAAATTATATTAAGATATTTTTAGGTGCAGAGGTAAACAATTATTTTGTATATATTTGAAGTTGGTACATTTGAGTGAAAAGCTAACGTCAAATCAAATTTATACAAATGAATAGTAAGCTGGCGATGAATGCTTTGGGTCACACTAAAGCAGGAGCAGCTTCTGGAGAGATCGCTAACTTAGCGGCGCCGAAGGGTTCACAATCTCAGGCAAAAGGACAGAAGGGTAACGAGTAATGACTATTTGTTATTCTTTTCTATTTGCCAAGAGGTTGGAGAAATCCAATCTCTTTTTTGTTTTTTTAGCAACCCTCTTAATTGTATTTTTATAGAATTTTGGTGTGAGTTATTTCACAAAAGTAATTTTCAGGAGGTATGAAATGTGACCGAGCAAAAACAGGAATTAAAGAGAGACTTGAAAAACAGACATGTCCAACTTATTGCAATTGGGGGAACGATTGGAACAGGGTTGTTTTTAGGATCGGGGAAAGCAATTCAATTGGCGGGGCCGTCCATCATTTTTGCATATTTAGTTGTTGGAATTGCGATATTCTTTGTTATGAGAGCTTTGGGTGAACTTCTATTATCAAACACCGGATATCAATCGTTTACGGATTTCGCCAATGATTATATTGGACCATGGGCAGGTTATGTCACCGGTTGGACCTATTGGTTTTGTTGGATTATGACAGCGATGGCGGATATTATTGCGGTTGGTGTCTACATCCGGTATTGGTTTGATATTCCCCAATGGGTTCCTGCACTAATTTGTTTAATCATTTTACTAGGATTGAATTTATTGACGGTCAAGCTTTTTGGAGAGTTGGAGTTTTGGTTCGCATTAATTAAAGTCATTACAATTTTAGCATTAATTATTATTGGTATTGTTATGCTCATCGTTGGTTTTGAATCGGATAGTGGGGCAGTTACCGTGAAAAATCTTTGGGAATATGGCGGCCTATTTCCAAATGGAATCGGCGGATTTCTATTTTCCTTCCAAATGGTAGTATTCGCCTTTGTTGGAGTGGAATTGGTCGGAGTTTCAGCTGCGGAAACGAGCAATCCGAAGAAAAATATTCCGTCGGCTATTAATAAGATCCCGTTACGCATTTTATTCTTCTATGTCGGTGCCCTTTTTATCATCTTGACCATTAACCCTTGGGAACAGTTAAATGCATCGAACAGCCCGTTTGTGCAAGTATTTAGTTTGGTAGGAATTCCGGTTGCAGCGGGTATTATTAATTTTGTTGTATTAACATCAGCAGCCTCAGCATGTAATAGTGGATTGTTTTCTACCAGTAGGATTTTGTATAACTTAAGTAGACACAATCAAGGACCGGCTCCGCTTGCAAAATTAAGTAAAAATCATGTACCTAGTAATGCTTTATGTGTCTCTGCAGTCGTTCTTTCCGTCGGTGCACTTCTAAGTAAGCTCATCCCGGAACAAGCTTTTAGTATCGTAACAACAATTAGCGCCATTTGTTTTATTTGGGTTTGGAGTATCATTTTAATTTCACATATTCGTTATATGAAAAAACGACCGGATTTGCACAATCATTCTATCTTTAGAGCGCCATTTACACCATTCATCAATTACGTTGTCTTAGCTTTTTTTGCTGTGATCTTAGTTATCATGTATTTTTCTGAAGCAACTCAGATGGCCCTACTACTGACTCCGGCTTGGTTTATCCTTTTATTCATTCTATATGGAATTCATCGAAAAAATCATGTACAAACGATGATTTATAAACAACATGTAAAATAACTGTTAGGCAAGGTATGGAGTGAAAGGATTCATACCTTGCCTGCTTAATCCCTCTTGATTCTCATGCAATTTCAATTTTTGGCTATGCCTTCTTTTTCCAAATAACTCTTTGCCACCTCATACGGATTTTTCCCTTCCACATTCACTTGGTAATTCATTTCTCTCATTTCGTCATCGGTAATTCGTCCAGCTAATTGATTTAATGCCTTTACGATTTCCGGATACCGTTCGGCAGTTTCCTTCCGTAATAATGGTGCACCTTGATATGGCGGGAATAGCTGCTTATCGTCCTTTAACACTTTCAAATGATATTGTCGTAATTCACTATCGGTGGAATACGCATCGACTAAATTAATTTCACCGGACTCAACAGCTACATAGCGAAGTTTCGGTTCCATCGTGACAAGATTTGGAAACTGGATACCGTACAATCCTTGAATCCCTTTATAACCATCTTCCCGATCGGAAAATTCCAATGTAAATCCTGCCTTTATCTGATCCTCCATTCCTTTTAAATCAGAAATGGTTTCCAGTCCGTATTGTTCGGCAAAATCGCTCGGTACCGCCAATGCATATGTATTGTTATACTCCATCGGCTCAAGCATAACGAAATTGAACCGCTTGAGCAGTCCGTCTTTTGCTTGCTCATACACTTTTTCCTGGTTCGTACTGTTTGCTGTCTCCTTTAAAAACTCAGAAATCGCTGTCCCGGTGAATTCCGGGTAAATATCAATGCTCCCAGATTTTAACGCATTAAAGACGAAGGAAGTTTTACCAAGACCAGGTTTTAACTGCACAGACAAATCGGTATTTTCTTCAATTAAAATTTTATACATATTTATCAATATCTCCGGTTCTGAACCAAGTTTCCCAGCAATGACTATTTTTTCATCTTGATGACCAAAGACTGGGGCAATAAGAATAACGAGAGCCAATATAAAAACAATGCCAATAGATACCAGTGACTTTCGATATGAAAGTTGCTCAAATTTCTTAAGTAAATAATCAAACAAAATAGCAAGAAGGGCTGACGGAATGGCTCCGAGTAAAATTAACTGGGCATTGTTTCGATCAATACCGAGCAAAATCAGTTCCCCAAGTCCACCGGCACCAATTAATGCGGCAAGGGTGGCAGTACCGACAATTAAAACCATGGCCGTTCGAATCCCTGCCATCATGACCGGCATGGCAAGCGGAATTTCCACTTTAATCAATCTTCTTCTCGAATTCATCCCCATCGCATCAGCCGCTTCAATTAATGAAGGATCCACTTCTTTAATCCCTGTATATGTATTTCGTAAAATTGGTAAAACAGCATAGGCGACAAGGGCAATAATTGCCGGCACCCTGCCAATCCCTAATAGCGGTATGAGAATCCCTAACAATGCCAAAGAAGGAATCGTTTGGATAACCGAGGCGACTCCAATAATACCTTCTGCAATCCGTTTATGTCTTGTTACATAAATGCCCAACGGAATTGAAATGAGAACGGCAAAAAATAAAGCAATAAACGAAATTTGCATATGTTCCAATAAAGCACTAAGCAGTTCCCCTTTTCTCCCCTGTAATACTTGCACAAACTCACTCATCGGTCATCCCCCTTTCCGGCATATGAGCAGATAAAAATTGGATCAAGTTCTGCCGATTAATGACACCGATTTGCTTGCCATCCTTTTCTACAGCAAGCTGTTCATGGTCGCTAAGGAGATCTAGAAGCTTACTGAATGCGGTCGATACCGGAATGACAATAGAGGAATGCATTTCACTTGGTTCCAATGGTTGTACCATCTCCTCCAAGTCAATGTGAGGCCAGTTTCCGTATTTTTCCCCAACAAATTCTCTGACAAAATCATTGACAGGGTTCGTAACAAGTTCTTGCGGAGTACCAACTTGAACAATTTTTCCGTCCTTCATTATACAAATCCGATCGGCCAACTTTAATGCCTCTTGCATATCATGGGTAACAAATACAGTCGTTTTCTTCAGATTCCTCTTTAAATCAATCATATCATCCTGAAGTTTTTCCCGGCTGATGGGATCCAGGGCACTGAACGGCTCGTCCATTAGAATGATTTCCGGATCAGCTGCCAAGGCACGGATAACACCAATCCTTTGCTGCTCGCCACCGGATAGTTCATTTGGTTTGCGGTCTGCATAGTTTTCAGGATCCAATCCTACCATATTCATCAGTTCATAAGCTCGCTGTTTCATCTTCTCTTTCGGCCATTTTTTCATTTCCGGCACAACCGTAATATTTTGTTCAATGGTCATATGTGGAAAAAGAGCAATTTGTTGCAAAACATAGCCAATATTCCATCTTAGTTCATGAATATCGTAGGTACTAATTTTTTTGCCATCGATAAAAATCGTCCCATCTGATAAGGGAATTAACCGATTAATCATTTTCAGCGTTGTTGTTTTTCCACAACCACTCGGCCCGATAAAGACAAAAAACTCACCTTGTTTAATTTCCAAATGAAGGGAATGAACTGCAACCGTACCATCTTCATATCGCTTTGATACATTTTCAAACTTAATCATAAAATGTTCTCCTTGTATATTTGTGAACCAATTTTACCATTTCTTTTCTTTTTTTTCTTCCAAGTCGACTTGTCCACCTGAAATAACTTCAATCATTCCCATTTCTTTCCATTTATTAAATCTATGTATGAATGAAATTGATGTAAACAGATATAGAGAACTTTTCATAAATACTTTTGACCATAATAATGACATTTCTTTTGTTTGTCAATCTAGCCATGCTAAGGGTTATTGTTTATTGATCAAATCATATGTTATCAAAAAATTAGATTTTACTAAATATTTTGTTGACTTTTATTATTATTATTATTATTATAATTTAATTGTTAAGATTTTTCCTAATATGTAGAGTGATTATAAGCATTAGGTTTTGTTCTGCCAAAATATAAACGACTACTGAAAGGGGTGGTTAAATGAAAAATCGTTTAAATTTGAAATGATTATTGGTTTTAAGTCGTTTCCTGATTTAGATTAACGGTCAGAGACTTTGAAAGCAGCTCGAGAAGGTATGAGCTAAATAAACTTAACAAATAAACTTAACTAATCCTAATTATTAATGAAGTAATTTCAATAGTTGATGAGACGATTGTTGGGTCGTATATATGGATTATTATTCTTTTTGGTATTATTTTTGAATTCTTTATTAAGTCAAAGAAAAAACTTTATAGCTTAATTTTTTATGTAAATTATTTATTGTGGTCTAAATAAAAATAAAGAGAAGGAGAGAGTTAATATGTTAAATAGAATTAAACTACTACTTTTGGTTTCTATTGTTTTGTTTTCTTTTAGTGTCTTTCCTATTGGAACATCTGCTGAAAAAATAGGAAATAAAGAAAAAGTTATACAACGATTTACAGAAATAAAAGATATTAATAAACTATATGAGAGAGCTAAAAATGGGGTAAGTGATGTTAATAGAGAAGTTGAAAAAAACTTCGTTGCTAAAGTTGTATTACAAAGTACAGATGGCTTAGAAAATGGAACAGTTCAAACTTATTCAACAAGTCAATTATTAAAGGTTTCTGAGGTAAATGGTGACAAAATAGAAACATATGCTACAACAACATTTTACGATATTTCTGATTTGTATAATGGGAATTTTCAAACTAATGATTCAAGCAATAAGTCTAAATATGACTCTTCTATTAGTGTTAGAGCTTATAGTACAGTATATTATACTACTTCATCTATTGATGGAGAAGATTATACTGATTTAACAAAGGTAAGTGGAGGTTGGACTATACTAGATTCAACTGTTTCATTATCTAACAGAAAAGTTAATTTTGGGGCAACTGGATGGGCGAAAAGTGGAATAGGTTATGTACAACAAACGTCCTATAATAATCCTACTAGTAATTCTTTTTCCTATTCTGCACCTTCTAGTTGGGCCCCAATTTCGGTAGTAAGTACTGGAAGAATATTTGGTGTAACAACTTGGGTTACTCTTAAAAGAGGAACTAATAGTGTTTGGGAACTTCAATTAGTAAATAATATTTAAAAAAATGGAAAAGGCTATTTAATTCATATAATGGTTACCACCCAAAAAGCCCCTTTTTCAAAAAAACTAAAGCACAAATCGCAATATATTTTATCTTGATAAATATAGCTAATACTATATTTGGATCAAATTTTTCTATAAAACCCTTTTGGATGCTAATCATATAATTACTAAAAAAAGGAGATAAATTCTTATTATATGTTAAAATTTTTCTTTACTTTGGGGATTATTTGTATAGTCATTTCGGCTATTTTTAATGGTGCTTTGGTTGATGGACAACAACAAAGAGGAAATTTTTTTTCTGAAACAGATGAACACAGAAAATTCAGAATGGGAATAGCAACCTATTCTGGTTCTTTAGGAATTGTTTTTTTATTAATTGCAGCATTAATATACTTTTTCTAAAAAACATTGAATGAAAATTTCTATTTTTCATTGGTTAATTTAATCCTTTCCGCTTCAGAACATTAAACGTACGTTACAGATTTCCCGAATACAGGAAAACAAATTGCCAAATTCACTCTAGATTTACTGTGTGGAGTTGTCACTATCTAGCAGGTTAAAAGAATCGGTAAATAAAAGGGGAAGTGGAGAAAACAAACTTGTTTCCCAACTTCCTCTTTATTTGCACCAACATTCGGTCACAACTTTTATTCTCGTTCCTTTGGGGATTATCGGGGTTTGGAAAATTCAATTTACTAATTTTTCCAATTTAACTTTTATAAATCAACAGCAATTCCATATCTTTTTCCATCAAGTTTTAAAAAAATCAGTAACACCGCTATAGACAATATTGCAAGAAACCTTGAACTGATAAGATAAAGCCATACTTTAAAACTAGTTAAGTGAGGTATATAAATTGGAAAGGATGTTTTATTCTCAAGATAAAAATAGATTGATCCTTTTTCCGTTGGCCATAAATTTTTTACATTGCCTGTTAATAGATTTGAAGCCATACCTCCCGCCAGTACCATCAAAATTACAAATATTGCACTAATGACAATAGAAAATACCAAATGTTGATAAAAAAGCTCTTTTTTGTTCCGGATACGAATGACAACCATATCATTCTCCATTTTATCAACAATGAGCGGTATTAAAATTGCCAGCACCGGATAAATTCCCAGAAAAATAGTGAGTGTACCGGCACTACCACCGCTTAACGGATGGACAATAAAATCAAATAGGGAATTGTTCATGAACTCTCTTGCCTGATGAATATCAAAAATCATTATGAGTAAAAAATATCCAAATAAAAGTAGGATCCACAGCTAAGGCATATATTTTATATCAATCATCGTTTATTTCTTCTCCACCCGTTTTCTCTTCTCCTGAATTTCCTACCCCATTTAAATTAAATTCCGTATTATCCACTTCTTTGTTTCCATTTACATCTAAAACAAAAATATCATCCGGTATATCTTTATTAATGGAGAGATTCTGTACAGTTATAGAGAAGCCCACTTTTTCATTTTCTTCATAGCATTTCCAATCGAGTAGGGCACCTGTTTCCTTAGATACCGTCATTGTAAAAGGACCTGCTAACGTTTCCGATTTGTCTTTAGAAATGGTACCTTTTATTAAGAAAGCAGGCATTCCAAGAAACTCAACTTCTGAATATGTCCAATCTTCATAATTCCTTTCAATGAGGATATACCATTCACTATTGGTTATATCTGAATTAAATAAACCAATATACCGTCCGTAAAGAGAATCTGCCCCTTCCCGCGGATTATTTTCAATGGGAAAATATCCAAAAAACTTTTTATGTGCTAATCATATCAACACAAGTACTTTGTAAGATACCTGTTTTTTAAAAAGTCTGAACCGATGAAAGAGAAGGTTAATAAAATAAAAAAGGATAAAAAATATACCTTATGTAAATGGAGTGATTTCATGAGTGTAATTAACGGAAAGGAATTTATTAACCGGATCGATCGGCTAAATACAGAAATTTGGTTTGACGGGCAAAAAGTTCAAGGGAAAATTTCAGAACATCCGGCCTTCAAAGGAATCATTCAGTCAAAAGCAGCCCTTTATGAGTTGCAGCATAATCCAAATTTAAAAGATGAGATGACGTTTCCTTTACCGGAGACAGGAGAACGGATTGGACTTTCTTACTTACAACCTAAAACAAAGGAAGATTTAAAGAGGCGCAGAAAGATGATTGAACATTGGGCAAGAGCTACCTATGGCTTGATGGGAAGAAGCCCGGATTATATGAACACCGCTGTTATGAGTTTTGCAGCTTCTTCCTCTATGTTAAAAGACAGGGATAAATGTTTTCCAGAAAATATTGTGTCTTTATATAGAATGGCTAGAGAAAATGATCTTTCGTTTACCCATACATTTGTTACCCCACAAGTCAATCGTTCTCAATCTTATTTTGAACGTTCGGATGAACCGATTGCCGCTAAAGTGATTGACAGAAATGAGGACGGTATCGTTATTAAAGGGGCAAGACTTTTGGCCACTCAAGGCGGATTAACCGATGAAGTACTGGTATTCAGTGCACCCCGATTTTTTATGGATCAAAATGAAGCTTATGCTTTTTCCATTCCTTCTGATAAAAAAGGTTTAAAATTCATTTGTCGGGATACATTTGTAGGGGGAGAATCCCATTTTGATCATCCACTTAGCTCACGATTCGAAGAGATGGACACAATTATAGTCTTTGATGAGGTGTTAGTCCCGTGGAACCGTGTCTTTTTTTACGACAATGTGGATGCGGCGACTGATTTTATTACCAAAAGTGCATTTGACCATTTTGCTTTACATCAGGTTGTGACGAGACAAATTGTGAAGACGGAATTTATTATGGGGCTAGCTGAGCTTCTTGTGGAGACAATTAATGTCGGTGAGTATCAACATATCCAAGAAAAAATGTCAGAAGTTATTATTGGTTTGGAAACGATGAAAGCCTTGCTAGAAAAAGCAGAAAACGATGCTACTGTAGATAAATGGGGTTTTATGCGCCCTAGCGTCGTACCGCTCCAAGTTGCCAGTAATCTGTTTTCAAAAGTGTATCCCCGGTTTTGCGAAATCATTCAATTAATTGGCGCCAGTGGAATGGTCACCTTACCTACTGAAAAATCATTTCAATCTGCAATTCGAGCTGACCTCGATATGTATATTCAAGGAGCAAATAAATCGGCGGAAGATCGAGTCAAAATATTCCGTTTAGCTTGGGATTTGACCATGAGTCCCTTTGGTACTAGGCAGATCCAGTATGAACGGTATTTTTTCGGAGACCCGATTCGATTATCGAGTCGTTTATATCATTCCTATCCAAAAGAAGAATATTTGAAAATGATAAATCAATTTTTAAATCTAAAAGACTAAAAATAAACGAAATCAGGAAATACGATCTCAATTCGTGAGGGCATCAATATCCCCTACTGTTGATAGAAGGAGCACTAGCTGAACCCACCACTAACTTGTAGTAATGCTTGTGTGACCAACAGTATGCCCTCCCGAACAAATCGGACTCTTGCGGGATCCTACCTTTATTTCTCGTTAACTCAATGAAAGCAGATGGAAAGACAGTAGATGATCTACAAGGTTTCCCACCTATATTCCACGTTTGCTCGGACCTTGAGGTGGAAGTACAAGACTTACTGTTAAAAGTTGAATTAATAAATGTCATTTAACTCTTGAATGAGATTTGTTATTGATTTCGAAATATGACCATCCCAATTAGCATAGGAATAATCATAAGTAGACCACAGATAAGGGTTGGGAATGGCAATTTTGATGCAAAAATCGCCCCAAACTCCCCTAAAAAACCGCCAATTATAAATGGAATGGCAGTTTTCCCCTTATCAGCCCCCTCTTTTGCATAAAACCAAGCATCCCAAACGGTATAAACATAAAAACCCGGATAAAATAGCATAGCATCATAAATGACTGTGGCTAATGCTTCTTGGTGAAAACCATTAAAATCCAGCTGAATAGAACGATTTATTTTCCCCACCATATTATCAAAATGTTCTATCACTAAAAGCAAAACACCTTTTTTGATTTGACCATTATATATTTGTCCAACCCCCGGCATAAGGAGTGAAAATAAAGCGGATATAACTCTCATTCATATTCGATCCTTTTTTAGTTGTTTCTGTTCGTATTACTTATTTTAATAATAAACGTAAATTTTTAGTCATACTGATGGTTTAAACCAGTAATATCATTTTTTTCACATGAATGATTACAAAAACAAACAAATATCAAGGCTCGACTTTTTAATAACAACATATGATCAGCGCCAAAAACCTTGCCAAGTAGCAGGGTTCAATCAATTTCTGACGAGTATATTCAGCTCAATTTCTCTTCTATTATCAACAGGGTAGAGAACGATTTGGGCAAGGTTTTATTAGACATTTTTGATTGGATTTGAATCTAAATTGTCCGTGAGGGGCTTTAGTGGTCACTGAAAAACTACTTGAAATAAGTTCACGAACACATTATATAGTATGGTGAGTCACAAAGTCACTCCTACACATGGTGGAAAGAGAAATTATTTTGCACCTTTTCAGTGATCTGGGGACTTTATTTTGAATAATTTTGACGATTTTCCGGTTCATATTGACCATAGGAATCCTATTGAGCAATCCGTTCAACAAGACTCCTATCCTATCGGTCATTCAAATTCCCACCCTTGCCTTCATAACAATTCATCTAGCAAGATCACTTCACCACTGGCTGCGTTTACTCCATATTGACAATCTATTTTTCCACATAAAACATATTGTTTTTGTTCAAAATCATAGATATAAACAGGCTTTAACTCAAACCATTCTTTGATTTTTTCAAAAGCTTCCTCTTTCGTGACACTTACTTCATCAGGTGCCTGAAATTGATCGAAAATTCGCAACATCATTTCGTTATCCAAGTAATTGACGACTTGAAAACGATTTGCGTCAATGATGATTTCTAATTTTCTTTGAAATACACCGTCGTCCCGGTAGTTAGCCCTAACTGTTGCATGAATATATCCTTTATTGCGTTTAAGTGTTTTAAGCAACCATTTTCCCGTATCATTCGGGTAAACCTGACGTAAAAAGTCCTTTACAGACTGTACACATCTATCTTGTTCTTCCTTTGTAATTGGGAATGAATCAGGACTTGGCTCATTTGAAAATGCTTGCTCTGCTGTTATATCCTCAAACCAACGTATTTCTTTTCTTTCAAACGGTTCATTCATTGGTTCATCCCAAACGATAATTTCATCGATCTTTACATAGGGGGAATCATCCAGTTCATATGGTATTGTTGATCTGCCGTCATTCGTAACAAAGATCTCTTCCACTCCATAAACAGGGATTATTTTTTTCTGTTCGTCGGAAGGATATTCAATCAGCTTCAATTGTTCTTTTGCCAAATGTTCGATTTTTTCAAAGGAAAGGTGATAAGTCTCTTCAATGACCATATTTTTGGAAGGAAATGGTCCCGTAACAGAGAACAAGGTTAGTTTTCCATCCTGATCCAGATTAACCTCAATAAATGCACCTGGTGAAACAGCAATACCATCAATGCATCCTTCAAAATAAAATTCCCTTTCTTGTTGCCTTCGTAATTGAAATTGTTTCCCGTATATCAATCCTGTTTCCTCTTCAATCCATTTGATGATTTCATTGGAATCCATATTGGGAAAAGCAATTCCGTCTCTTGCATAGGTCTTTCCCATGACAAAAATAACACTATCAAACTTACCTGTATTCAAATTAATTTCAATGACTGCTGTCCCATCCGGATTAGAGTCGTCGTCCGGTTTGGCTATATGTTTCGGAAACCACTCCATATCAAATGTATAGATTGTTTCATTAAAAATATTGACGTTACGAGAAATGCCATGTCGTTCTAAGTAGTAATCATCTAACCCAAATTTCGCCTTTGTAAAATCAATCAATTCTTGTATTCTTTCATCCATTTACATATCCCCTCTCAAGCATTTTGACTTATAAGTGATTCCTATGTTCCCTTATTTATCCCACCTTGGGCAGTAAGATCCTCACTGATGGAAATTTCACTATATGTTTCATTACTTATCTACGAAACTTCAATTATTATGGTTTCACTCTTTTTAATCATGTAAAACGTTTCCACTAAAAATAGAAACATCACTCATAAATTCCCTTATGTGATTTTCGGAAAAATTCCTTTTGTAATTTTATGTAATACCTGGTTTAATATGGAGACGGCCAGCCATAGTGTAACCAAAACGATTGTAAGACGAATGAAAAATTTTATGAACCCATTTTGAATAGGTTCCGTTAAAAATGCACCTCCGTAATATATACAAATTCCTGCAAGTAGTATCGTAGAGAAATAAGAAATAAAAACGCCAAATTTTTGCCTTTTGCTTAGTTTCGAAAGTATGTCATCATATTTGAATATGAAATGGATTACTACGCCTATAGCAGCTAGTATTGAGAATACACTATTCATTTGACTCTCCCCTTACAAAAAGTTTGTCAAAGTAGTATCATTTGTAAATAAAAGATTAAACGACTAAATTCTGATATTTATTATTTAAGGGATCTAACAAATTATAAAAGACTTCTTTACAAATACCCATTTCTCCCACCACCTAAATCTTGACCTTGATAACTTACATTATAAATGATTTTTAATTCAAAGTAACCATTTTCAGTTTTTAGCAAGAGATTAACCAAACAATCCATGGAATTTTCATAATCACCTACAAATTAAATCCGACCTAAAATAAAAATATCTCCAACCCAAGTTATTCGCCGGAGTCCACCTATCATTGCATTACATATTTATGTATAAAATGTGTAAAGGCTGGTGTCGAAATGACAAACAGATTAGAAAAATTTGTAGATCCGCTATCGGTTCCGGAATTTTTGCAATTAAGGGAGCAAAAAGATGCTCATTTTTATTATGAAATTACAATGGAAGAATTTTACCAAAAACTTCACCGAGATTTACCACCGACAAGATTATGGGGCTATAATGGTCAATTCCCGGGACCAATTATCGAGGCTTATGAAGGAGAAAACATACGTATTCTTTGGCAAAATAACTTACCTAACGAGCATTTTCTTCCGGTAGATAAAACCATCCTTCATCATGAAAATATGCCGGAAGTGCGGACGGTCGTGCATTTACACGGAAGTGAAACGGAACCTGAGAGTGATGGCTATCCGGATGCCTGGTTTACAAACCATTTTCAAGAGGTTGGTCCTGTCTTTAAAAAGAAAATTTACGATTATCCAAATAAACAAAGGGGAGCAACCCTTTGGTACCATGACCACGCTTCAGGTATTACCAGACTCAATGTATATGCTGGCCTTGTTGGAATGTACATCCTCCGGGGGCACGAGGAAAAAAGGCTGAATTTACCACGAGGAGCATATGAAATTCCGCTTATTGTCACAGACCGAACCTTTAATGAAGATGGTTCCTTATTTTATCCAATCCAGCCAAATAATCCTTCCGCAAACTTACCAAATCCTTCCGTTGTCCCTGCCTTTGTTGGTGATACAATTGTAGTTAACGGAAAAGTTTGGCCTTATTTTGAAGTAGAACCAAGAAAATACCGTTTTCGTCTATTGAACGCCTCCAATACAAGGGCCTATCAGTTCTATTTCGATAATGGAGCAACGATGATTCAAATTGGTACGGATGGTGGATTATTACAGAACCCAGTTCGTCTTGATGTGCTAGCCCTTGAACCTGCTGAACGCGCAGATTTAATTATTGACTTTTCACAATTTACAGGACAAACCATAACATTAAAAAATGACCTTGGTCCGGATGCTGATCCAGATGATGAAACAAATGAGATTATGCAATTTCGTGTAACAAAACCAATAGCCAATCCAGATAAGACAAAAATTCCAAGAGTTTTATCAAGGGTTCCAAGATTCTCACCGTTCGATGTATCAAAAATCCGAACGATGAAATTAACAGCCCAAACTGATGAATTTGGCCGTCCAGTTCTACTCCTTAATAATAAAAGATGGTCAGATCCTGTAACTGAATTTCCTCATCTTCATGCAACGGAAATTTGGTCATTGATGAACTTGACGGCATTTGCTCACCCTATTCACATCCATTTAGTACAGTTTCAAATTCTTGATCGTAGACCATTTGATTTGAATCTGTACAATCAAACAGGGGAAATTCAATTCACAGGTCCCGCCGTGCCACCTCCAGCAAATGAAAGAGGCTGGAAAGATACAGTAATGGCCCCAGCAGGTCAAATTACTCGCATCATTATGCGTTTTGCCCCATACGATGGTGATTACGTATGGCATTGTCATATTTTGGAACACGAAGATTATGAAATGATGCGTCCATATAAAGTAACACCACCAAGAAGTCATGATAATCAATATGTAAGAAAACTCGGGCGTCCGAGCCTTTAGGCGAGAGCAGAGCCGTAGTTCGCCGAAAAAATATAAAATTTTTTTGGGCTGCGATATATTTCCGCGGAGCTTTCCTATTATCCAGAAAAGACCTCCGAAATCTCGGAGGTCTAACTCACAAATTGAAAGATAAAATTTAAAAGAAATAAACAGGCTATTATATAAAGCGTCACTGAAACTCTTTTTGCTTTCCCGGTAGTTAATTTCAAAATCGCATAAAAAATAAAGCCAATGGCAATACCATCTGCAATACTGTATGTGAAAGGAATCATAATCATAATAAAAATTGCCGGAAAAGACTCCGTTAAATCATGAAGGTCTAAGTTACGAATATTTTGCACCATTAGACCACCAATGATAATTAGTACAGGTGCAATCGCATTGGAAGGAACCATATTCATGTACGGAATGAAAAAGGTTACTCCTAAAAATAAAAATCCGGTTGTAATCGCAGTTAAACCTGTCCGTCCACCTGCTGCAATAGCTGCAGTAGATTCAGCAGTCGATACAGTTGGACTTGAACCAAAGATTCCAGACAACATTACTGAAATACCATTTGCCTGAAATGCCTTTTTAAATTTTTCCGGGTGATTTGCCAGTTTCATATGTCCGGAAATCAAGCCAATATTTTCAAAGATGACAACTATCGTTACAGAAAATACGGCAATTAGAAACGGAAAAGATGCCCAATGCTCTAAAGAAAATGAACCGAACACTTCACTATAACCTTCTAATGATAATGAATCATTAGTCCCTGAAGGCAAAACACCAAATAAGAATGCGATGCCTGTACCAATAAGGATTGTCCATAAAAAGTTCCCTTTTACATTGCGAATAAATAAAATTAACGCAATGATTAATGTTAAGATCGTAGCAATAACATTGGGATCACTCAAGTTTCCTAAAGAAATGATTGACAGGTCTCCACGTTCAACTAAATGACCTTTTTCCAGTCCAATAAGCATGAGGAAAAGACCGATTCCGATATTAATTGCTTCCTTCAATATTCCGGGAATTCCGTTACTAATGATCGTCGTTAAGGAAGTGAATGAAATCAGTGCAAAAATGAGTCCAGAGATGACTGTTGCGCCAAGAGCTTCCTGCCAACTTAGCCCCATGGATTGTACAAGTGTATAGGTAAACATGGCATTAATCCCCATGCCCGGAACGACTAATATCGGTGCATTCGCCCAAATCCCCATGATAAAACATCCTACAAATGAGGTCAGGATCGTACCCAACATTGCCCCTTCCAATGGAATGCCAGCCTCTGATAAAATGAGCGAATTCACAGCAATAATATAAACAATGGTAAAAAAACCGGTCACTCCTGCTGCTAATTCCTGCTTAACAGTCGTATCATGTTGTTTTAATTGAAACATTTTACTCCTTCTATTCAGTTTTCCCTCGCCCGACCCGCTCTCTTTCAAGAGCCACATATTTTCTATTTTATTTTAAAAAAACGATTTGTCAATGGAATGGAATTTTATAATCAATGGAATCTTGGATATTATTTTACAGCTGATCTTTCTTGTTTCACAGTCGCTGGAACTCGGAGCCAGACAATAAAACTAATCCCATGTTATTTTCTTGTATTTTTATACTTTTTGTTCTATTAAAAATACTGATTTGTACCTATACTTGAGGAACTTTTTCCTTTCACCTGCTTTAGCGTTGCGACAATTAGAAAGCTGACAATTACGAGTAACAGCCATGAACTGATTTTTCCCAGGTGAACGAGACTCCAAGCATCTTTTTGGCCTGGATATTGCCAAGCGCCAAAGAACGTGGCTATATTCTCAGCAATCCATATGAAAAATCCGATGAGTATAAAAGAAAGTGTGAGTGGCATTCGATAGCGGGTTCGGTTCACTTGAAAAATAATCCATGACCGCCAAAAGACGATTAGGACAATCCCGGACAGCCACCACCGAACATCAACCCAAAAATGGTGGGTAAAAAAATTCAAATAAATCGCAGCTGCAAGAGGGACAACTACCAAAAACGGCGGCCAATTAATCAGTTCAACCTTCAATCTCCGCCACGCTTGACAAAGATAACTCGCTACACTGGCATACATGAATCCGCTATACAATGGTACACCAAAAATTTTGACATAGCCTTCTTCTGGATAAGACCACGAGCCCATATGTACCTTGAAAATCTCAAGCGCAAGTCCAATTAAGTGGAACATGGTAATTACCTTTAGTTCATCCTTCGTTTCGAGTCCCGAATATACCATCCACCATTGCATGAGGAGGCAGATAATCAGCAACCAGTCATACCGTGGTAAAAACGGTAGTGGCAGCATTTTGGTAATCGCTAGAGAGGAAAAAATGACAACAGGAAATATGCAGGATAGGGCCTGTTCCCAACCAAAACGAATCAATGGTTTTAGGGCTCTCATAATCAGTGTCTCCTTTGGCTACTTCCGAACAATTGTAAGTCTATTGGCTAGTCAAATTTCTTGTTTCTTCTTAAGTTTTTCGCTGTCTAATCGTTCTTCATTCATCTTGGGTCACTTCATCACTTCGGTATTC
>Ga0207747_1001128_pt1 | contig 21199 bp, 19 predicted proteins | sample HigsolmetaGSP11D_FD_184839 | JGI IMG/M metagenome (GOLD analysis project Ga0207747, IMG submission 184839) | High solid enriched microbial communities from the Joint BioEnergy Institute, USA - SP1-1-D (SPAdes) | ecosystem: Engineered > Bioreactor > SSF (Solid state fermentation) > Aerobic >...
TCCTTAACATAGTTAAATCGATTATTCCATAAATAAGCGTATGCATTGTCAGTGTATAGTACGGTATTAACTGCCTTTGTCTCAATTCCAGTTCCTTCTGCTACTATGGTTTCTGCCTTAGGCTTAGCTGCAATGTCTTGATCCGTATCTAGAGCGGTAGCTGCTTCCTGTTCCAGTGGCTTAATGACTTCCAGAGCATCATTAGGATTCGTAACCGCTTCTTCTTTCACCACACTTTCTTCTACCGGCTTTCCTTCTGTATCTGCAATTGCTCCCTCTGACCTAACTTCATCCGACTTTGCTTCATCAATCTTCGTTTTATCCGTCTTTGCTTCATCAGTCTTTATTTCATCAATCTTAGTTTCATCGGTCTTAACTTCTTCATTCTTTGGCTCCGTTCCATTGCTTTGTCCTGTAACTATAGCGCTTGCTACTACCTGCTCGCTTGGGTTCTGTTCCTTCTTCTCTTCCTCCGGAACCATTGCTTTTTCTTCTTCCGCCGGTTTTATAACTTCTGCTGAATTTCCATCTGATACCTTTTCTTCTTCAAACTTTGTAACATCAGTTTTTACTTCATCAGTCATAATTTCATCTGATTTTTCTTCCACTGATTTAACTTCATCTGACTTTATTTCATCCGATTTTTCTTCAACAGATTTTGATTCAGCTCCATTAGTATCAACCGATTTCGTTTCAGCAGCATTGGTTTCAGCAGCTTCAGCTTCAGTAGTATTGCCTTCCGCCTTTGTCCCCGTTCCACTCTCCTGATCTATCTCGTTAGAAGTTGCTTCCTTCTCCGATTTCTTCTCGGTTTCTTTATCATTCTCGTCAACCTTTTCTACAGATTTGCTTTCATTCTCAGTATCCTGACCATCTGCCTCATCAGATTTCCCAGTTTTATTGCTGTCTTTCTCGTCATTCTCAGGCTTGTATGTCAACAGCGCCTCATCATCTTTTGACGTACCCAGTAAGTCCTCTCCATCGAAAATGATATCCAGCGTTTCTTCTACCACATCAATATTGTCCTCTTCTGCTTCCAAGGGTTTCAGATATTCCTCCATTTCAATAAGGACATCCGGTACTTCTACCTTCTCTTTTTCTGCCTGAATATCCTCGTAAGGTTTGTTATCTTTCTGAGGATCGAATGAATTATTGCGATACTTATCCGGCTTATCGTTTACTTTAAATTTGTTATTGTTATTATTTTTATTCTCTTCAGAATGCTTTCCACCAGATTGTGTTGCTTGTGCATCCTTTTGCTTTGCCTTAACAATGACATCGAGGACGCTAATAATATTATCTTTTGTATAGGGCTTGATAACAAAATCTTTGGCTCCTGCTTTCGCGGCTTCCACCATTATATTTTTTTGCCCCAAAGCGGTACACATAATAATATGCACGCCAGAATCGATCTCGAGTATTCTTGGAATTGCCCCTAGTCCGTCTAACTTAGGCATTTCAACATCCATGAAAATATACTCTGGCTTTTTTTGCTTGGTCATCTCGACCGCTTCTAATCCATCACTTGCCTCTCCTACAACAAAGTAACCTTCATTTTTCAAAATATCTTTTAGTATGTTTCTAGAAAACCTAGAATCATCAACAATCAGTATCCCATTCCTGTTAATTTCAGGTACTTTATTCGAGCTTCGCTGATTATTATTTTCACTATTATCATTTGCTGATTTTAATAGCTTCATATCCCCTTCTCCTTTGTATACGCATTTTGAAAAAGAACGCACATATTGTTGTCGATTTCCCTTATTTATTGTTGTAAATTATCGTTTTTTTATGTAAAATAAGTACTCTTTGATAATATTTTCACATTTCGTCGAATATTAGTATATATTAGTAAATTTTGTTTGTAAATACTTTTTGTCAATTTCAGTAATAAATTCCTATTTAATTTACATTTTGTTAAATGTTTCTATGTCATATTTTGTAAACTTATGTATGAAAAATAATACAAAATTACTATTTATTTTTTTCCTAATGCTTTAAAGATACCTATACTTTTTTCTGTGTTTATCACAAAAAAGGTATTCATAGATTACAACTGCTAAAAAGCAATCTATGAATACCTAACTTTTCATCGTTATTTTTATTCATTTCATTGGTTTGTTATCTAAGAAACATCCTTTCAAAGAGCAATAGGAAAGCAACACCTATTGCTATATTAGCTCCGTATGCATCTGTCTTACAATGCTGTTTGTATTTTTTAATTATACGAAAGCTAATATTGAGAAGTATTGCCAGAGACAGAACGATAGAAAGCATCTTCCATCCGATCATAAATCCAATTGTCGCAGTAAAGCAAATTTCATGAAACTGTCTAATTTCCTTTTTACTGATCACGAAAATAAGAAACAGAACGCATGCACCCAGAACAGCTCCAATGGCATGCTCCAATACTAGGTAATAATTCATAGTAATATCCATCTTTAGTCCTACAAAAATGAAAGCCAGTATTGCATCAAATATAATAATACCGTTAGGAACGGTCTCTGTACGATAATTAATCATTATGACCACAATTAAGGAAGAAATAATGAAGCAACGAAGTACGCTCTCCCACGTAAAATCATTGATATAGAAAACCAAGACATATACCAGACCGTTCAGAAACTCAATTAACGGATATTGTATCGATATCTTTGCCTTACAGCTTCTGCATCGTCCTCCTAATATCAGAAAGCTAAATACAGGAATCAAATCATACCATTTTATCAGTTGATTGCAGTGCATACAATGGGACCTGCTTACAGCAATATTGTCTTTATTCGGAATTCTGTAAATACACACATTCAGAAAGCTTCCAATCAGAAGCCCATACAGAAAAATAATAGCATAAATTATAAAAGTATTCATTTCTTACTCCCTTTTCTATTGTATATAAATATTATGTTAAGAATCCCTTTTCCGCTTATTCTTTCTCAATCATTTTCAGTTTATATAATTCGGACTCACCTAGTTCCTTGTTAGAAATAAATCTGCTTTCTTATTTGCATATTAAATTTATAGATTGGCAATGATAACCAGATATTTCTTTAATGTTACATCATATGGACAATCTTTGCAATCCAACTTTTTTACTTTTAACAATATAATAAAAAAGCTGTAGAAAACTTACCTTACAAGTTCACTACAGCTAAAGCAAATATTTACTTTCAAATCTTTGGTTCCCTCATAACAGATAATTTCATCATAAGAAGTTTTAAAGAAGTTGAGATAAAGTTATTACTGCTCAAAACACTCTCTCAACTTCTTTAAAGCCTTCTTTTCTATCCTACTGACATAACTTCTTGATATTCCTAATCGATTTGCAATTTCTCGCTGGGTTACCTCTTTGCGATTATGCAATCCGTAACGAAGAAAAATGATTTCGCGTTCTCGATCTGTCAGAACCTCGCCAATGATTCCGTACAGTTTCTTAATATCATTTTCCAGAACGATATTCTCTACAATATCTACTTCCGCTTCTTCGATAATGTCCAACAGATTGATTTCATTGCCTTCCCGGTCCGATCCGATGGGATCATACAAATACACTTCTTTCGCAAGACGTTTACCGCTTCTGAGCATCATTAACAGTTCATTATCTATACAACGGGAGGCATAGGTTGCCAGACGGATTCCTTTTTCATCATCGAATGTATCGATGGCTTTAATAAGTCCTATCGTGCCAATCGATATTAAATCATCTGTTTCTTTATCTGACATATTGTATTTCTTTACGATATGTGCAACGAGACGTAAATTATGTTCAATAAGTTTATCTCTCGCTTCTTTGTCCCCTTCCTTGCATCGTCGCAGATAGTCCGCTTCCTCTTTGGTGCTTAATGGCTTAGGAAATGACTTCACGAAGATAAGCACCCTCAATGCTTAATGATTCGTTATATCATATGTGTATTATTGACATAATGTGCCTATCCCTCTTAAAAAAGGACAGAAGGACTAAATATATTTTCTTCTGCGTAAAGATACAAGTCTAATTTTGTCCTTTAAGATATTTATATGGGTTGTTTCCATGAAAATGGACAATCATGACCCAATTATTCTTTCCTTCTTAAGATATCATAATCGTCTAATTTTACTCCCAGATCTACATAAATGATCTGCTGAGGATGAGGACAGCTTTCCATTTCTTCCCCATCTTCATTCAAAATCCTTCGGACAGTCACTTCTAAAGTTTCACAATTTGGCTTAATTACCTCAATGGCTTCACCGACACTGAATTTGTTCTTCTGCTCCAGCTTGTATAAACCATCTTTCTCACCCAGAATGGTACCGAGATAGGTATAGGATTTTTCATAGGTATTATGATCATAAATCTGATCCTCATGGGTTGGTTTATGAAAGAAAAAGCCCGTAGTAAACTGACGGTTTACCCCTTTTCTAACTTCCTCCAGATACCACTGCTTATTCTTCTCATAAATCTGTGGATCTTCAAAGAAATCATCGATGGCTTTACGGTAGGTTCTTGCTACTGTAGCAACATACAATGCCGTTTTCATCCTGCCTTCCACCTTAAAGCTATTGATACCTGCTTTCACTAGTTCCGGGATATATTCAATCATGCAGAGATCCTTGGAATTGAATATATAGGTTCCTCTTTCATTTTCTTCAATTGGCTGATATTGTCCCGGTCTTGTCTCCTCAACAATGTAATATCTCCAACGGCAGGAGTGTGTGCAAGCCCCCAGGTTTGCATCCCGTCCTGTAAAATAGTTGCTTAGCAGACATCTTCCGGAATATGCAATACACATCGCACCATGTACGAATGTTTCGATTTCCATATCTGCCGGGATATTCGCACGCAATTCCTCTAATTCCTTTAACGACAATTCTCTGGCAGATACCACCCTGCTTGCGCCAAGGTTGTACCAGAAACGATAGGTCTCATAATTCGTGCTGTTTGCTTGCGTACTGATATGCAGCTCACATTCCGGAAGTTCCTCCTTAGCAATCATAAATACGCCCGGATCAGAGATAATCATTGCATCCGGACGATTTTCTCCAAAAGCACGTAACTCTTTAAAATATTTTCGAATACCGGCTAAATCGTTATTATGTGCGGTGATATTGGCTGTAACATAAACCTTTTTCCCATGGGCATGGGCAAAAGCAATTCCTTCCTGCATTTCCTGCAGAGAAAAGTTCTTCGCCTTTGCACGTAGACCGTACATATCCCCACCGATATAGATGGCATCTGCGCCATACATTACCGCTGTTTTCAATACTTCCAAATTGGCAGCCGGAATCAATAGCTCCGGTTTCTTTATATCTTTTAAAATATCATTTAACATAAAAACCACGCTTTCTAATAAACTCAACTATAACTATCCATTGATTAGTTTCCTTAACATTATACAACATATTGCGATTGTTGCAATGAATAAATTACTTTCCAATAAAATGTACCCCAACCACACAACACTTATTGTTTAACGCTAATCGTCACTCCATCCCCCACCGGCAAAATAATTGATTCCAACTCCTCATGGTGGGTTATGGTATAAAGGAATTCACGCATTCTGGCATGAATTGTACGATCTCTTCTCGTTATACTGTATCTTGAATTGATTACCGTTCCATCCTGCAGGACATTATCCGTAACCAGCATTCCTCCCTTTTGAAGAAGTTTCATTAACTCCGGCAGGAATGCCATATATTGCGCTTTCGCTGCGTCAAGGAATATAAAATCATAGCTTTTCTCTTCCTTGACCAAATCCTGCAGAACCTTAAGCGCTTCCCCCTGAAGAAGCGTGATTTTATCCTTACATGGAAAGCGATTATCATTTAGGTTCTTTACCGCTTCTATTAAACGCATTTGCACTTTTTCAATCGTTGTAATTCTGCAATCTGGTGATGTATATTGACTCATAAAAAGGGCAGAAAAACCGATTGCAGTTCCGACCTCAAGAATATTCTTTGGCTGATGTACATTTAAAAGAAATCGAAGTAATCCTTGCGTATCCTTTTTTATGATCGGAACATGGTTCTCTAAGGCTTCCTTTTCCAAGGCTAAAAGTTCTGGGGGTAGTTCCTTTCCCAGGGAATTTATATAATCCGTGATTCTTTCATTAATTATCATAGCAATATGAATCCTTCCTCGAATGTTTACCGATTAAAAGCAGGTTCTAACAATCGTCCCTACTTTTTTACCATTACAAGAATTATCCCCACATATTACATGGTTCTCCTTGATAGCCGCAATGATCTATTGGCAAGCAAGGTTTGAACTTCCGTAATAGGAGGGGATATGATTTCTTGTTTATAATTTTTCTTTATTCCTCTTCGACATTTTCATCCTGTACTATGGATTTTGAATAGTCGGTTATGATATCTAAAATCTCATCATAGGTCATAGAAGAATTGATCTCATAGGTTCCTGGCATAATCTGCGCATTTTCTAATTTCGTTTTCAGAAAGAACGAATATTTATTACCAATGGCACGATACAATTCAAGTTTGCTTGCAACCTCCATGCTAGATTCGCCTTTTTTAATTTGGAATAATATATCCCTACCTGGCTCTTCATCGACAGTAACAGGGCCATAGAGTTCATAGGTAAATTGAAATGCTTCCCTACTAATTGTCACGATTAAGAAAACCACCAGAACGTAGAACATTATATTCATCAACAAGCGGATGATAAAGCTTGTTATTTTCAAAGTTGCTTTTGCTGATGTAGATTTCGTAGCCATTGTTTTGTTACCTCACTTTTCAAACTTTACAATACCAGCTAACATTTCCTTGTTTCCATGGCAACGTGTACACATCCATGTCACCTATTTTAATGTTACCTCGGTTAGCTTACACTTCCATGTTGCATCATCAGGTTTCCACTTCCATAATAATCGGTAAAATCATCGGATTTCTCTTCGTCTTCTTCCAAATGAAATCGCTTAAGGAATCCTTGATTTCTGCTTTAATCTTACTCCAATCCGCATTGTTCTTACTTAAGGCTTTATCCAACGCTTTTTCAACAACAATTCTTGCCTCTTCCATGAGGTTCTCGGATTCTCTGACATATACAAAACCACGGGATACAATATCCGGACCGGCAAGAACCTGATTGCTGTATTTTTCTAAGGACACAACAACGATAATCAAACCGTTTTCTGATAGATGCTGACGATCGCGAAGTACGATATTACCAACATCTCCAACGCCAAGACCATCTACCAGAATGCCCTGTGCAGGTACTTTTCCTGTAACTTGCGCTTTATCCTTAGATAACGTTAGTACATCACCGGAGCTGATAAGGAAAATGTTTTCCTTTGGAACTCCCATTATCTCTGCAAGTTCAGCATGACGGATCAAATGTCTGTATTCTCCATGAACAGGTACTGCATATTGTGGTTTAATCAAGGAATAGATTAATTTAATTTCTTCCTGACAAGCATGACCGGATACATGGGTATCTTGATAAATAACTTTGGCACCCTTCATGGATAAATCATTGATTACCTTGGATACCGCTTTTTCATTTCCCGGTATCGGGCTTGAACTAAGGATTACAACATCACCGGGTTTAATGGATACTTTCTTGTGGATATTGGAAGCGATACGGGATAATGCCGCCATGGACTCTCCCTGACTACCAGTCATAATCATTACTATTTGATCATCCGAATAATTCTTCATTTGCTCAATATCAATGATGGTATTATCCGGAATATTCATGTAACCAAAATCAGAAGCAGTTGTCACTACATTGATCATACTTCGGCCTTCGATTACTACTTTTCTCTTGTACTTCACAGCCGAGTTAATAATCTGCTGCACACGATCTACATTCGATGCAAACGTTGCCACAATGATTCTTTGCTTAGAATAATCCGCAAATATATTATCCAAAGTCTTTCCTACGGTTCGTTCCGACATCGTATATCCGGGACGCTCCACATTGGTACTATCACAAAGAAGAGCAAGAACTCCCTTTTTGCCAATTTCACCAAATCTTGCAAGATCGATCGGTGCTCCATAAACTGGTGTAAAATCAACTTTAAAGTCTCCCGTATGGAAGATGATACCCGCTGGTGTATAGATTGCAAGTGCTGCTGCATCTGCAATACTATGGTTTGTACGAATAAATTCGATGCGGAAGCAACCAAGATTAATGGATTGCCCGTATTTAATCACTTTACGCTTCGTATTTTTTAGCATATTGGCTTCTTTTAATTTATTTTCGATAAGCCCAATCGTTAATTTGGTACCATAGACAGGTACGTTAACATCTTTTAATACATAAGGCAGTGCTCCAATATGATCCTCATGACCATGGGTAATTACAAAGCCTTTCACCTTACTGAGATTTTCTTTTAAGTATGTTACATCAGGAATTACCATATCTATTCCTAACATTTCATCCTCAGGAAATGATAAGCCACAATCGATTACAACAATGTTATCCTCATATTCGATTGCTGTTATGTTCATTCCTATCTGTTCTAATCCACCAAGTGGAATTATCTTTACGCCTTGTGTCTCTACTTGTGTCTTCTTTTTTTGTTCCTTTTCTTTCAAAGTTGCACCTCCAATGGTTTTATGTAATGTTTCTATCCATTATTAAGTGCATGATAACTATTAGATTTTACTTATTCTGTTGTACTTCTGCATTTCTTACAATGACCATACAGTTTCACTTCATGGTCAACAACATCGAAACCTAAGGTATCTTTAATCCTTGTTTCTAATGTTTCCAGCAGATCATCCTGAAAAGTGTAGATGCCACCACAATCAAGGCATATTAAGTGATGATGATGGTGACCGGCATCCTTTTGATCAAATTTGCCGATTTCATAACGTACATAACCATCATCTAAGTTCAGTTTATCAATCAAATTCAGTTCCGAAAGCAATTGAATTGTTCTGTAAACCGTAGCCAGACCGATATCCGGATAATCTACTCTAACGAAATCATATATTTCCTCTGCGGTTAAATGTTCCCCTGGTCTGCTACTTAATACTTCCAGTATCGCTATACGCTGATTCGTAACTTTTAATCCGTTCTGTTTTAATAAATTTTTGAACTGCTCCTGATTGTCGGGCATATTCTCACCTTTTTCATCTAATCATTTATCTATGCATTTAATATATTTTATTCAAATTCAATATTGTCCAATAATTCTTCAAAAATACGAGCAACTGCGTCAAGTTCATCGTCATCTTCTACGATGCTATAGATCGCTTCCTCATCGGTATCCCTTGAGGTATCCTTTAAAATGAGTGCTTCCGCCTCATCATCATCCAGCGATGTAGTGACCAGAAGATAGTTGATTCCTCCCAGTCTTGTCTGTTCCAATACGCGAAATACAACTTCTTCACCATCATCTGAAGTCATAATAATCTCATCTGCTTTGTTATCCATAAATTTGTCCTCCAAATTAATCAAGAACACCTACTCGTACAATAACTTTGAATTAAACTCTTCATTTTACTCGATTCAAATGATCCAAATAGCCTTGCAGAATTAAAACCGCTGCTATTTTATCCACAACTTTAGATTTTTCTTTGACATTTAATCCACTTTGATCCAGTATCTGATGTGCAGCAACCGTTGTTAATCGTTCATCCCATAATATAACATCCAAGCCGGTTCGTTTCTTCAACTTATCCGCGAAATCCTCTGATTTGAGAGCCCTATCTCCCACTGTATTATTTAGATGCTTTGGATACCCTAATACGATTTTCTCAACCTGATATTCCTTAATCAGTTCATCAATCCTTGCCAATGTTTGACGTAACTTATTCTCTTGCTTACGTCGTATCACTTCAATTCCTTGTGCTGTCAGCAGCAATTCATCACTAATTGCTACTCCTACCGTTACGGAACCATAATCCAGCCCCATAATTCTCATAGCATAACCTAAGCCTTTCTTCTGAGAGAATTTTCCTCCCGTTTACTGCAAATGATAGACTAATCTCATCTAGTTATTATCCGTTCTTTCCCCGACACGCATTCTTAATGCCAGCTTATAGCTGCAAACTTATACTTTTTTACTTATTAATCTCGTTATCAATATAAAACCTTAACAACTCTTCTATTATCTCGTCCCGCTCCACCTTCATAATCAGACTACGAGCACCTTTATGGCTCGTTATGTAGGTTGGATCTCCAGACATTATATATCCAACTATTTGGTTTATCGGATTATACCCTTTCTCAGATAATGCATTATATACGGAATGGATTACATCTTTTACAAAAACTTCCGCTTCTTTCTGTACTTTGAAATATTGAGTATTGTTGAATTTTTGCATTGAACCACTTCCTTTATTATAAAATGAACGAACGAATTGCCTACCATCATTAGGAATTTATTAAGTAATATATTAATATATTTAGTGGAAAATTTCAATGAATTATTTCACAATACAATATTTCATCCGTTAATGCTTTGATAACCTTAACTTCAACAATCGTATTCGTTAAATCCTGTTCGTTTATAATAGCAAGTTTAAGATACCTTTCATTATGCCCAATCTGATATTTTTTATCACCAATCACGATTTCTTCTTCAATCAAAACCTTCTCTATTCTTCCCACAAATAACTCTTTATATTCCTTCGACATCTGCGAAGCTACCTCGATCAGCTGATTGCTTCTTTGCGTCTTCTTTTCTTCCAAAATCTGATTCGGCATATTAGCAGCAACTGTACCTTCTCTTTTTGAATATTTGAATACATGGATTTGGGAAAATCCGATTCTTTTAACAAAATCAATGGTTTCCTGGAATTCTTCCTCTGTTTCGCCGGGGAAACCTACGATAACGTCAGTGGTAAATGCAGGTGTGGTAAAATACTTTTTAAGCAAAAGTACTTTCTCATAGTATTCATCAGCGGTATACTTGCGATTCATACGTTTTAAAACAGTATTGGAGCCACTCTGTAATGACAGATGAAAATGCGGGCAAAATTGCTTTACATTTGCTATTGCCTGTACAAATGCTTCCGTTATAATTCTTGGCTCTAAGGAACCCAGACGAATTCTCTCAATTCCATCAATTTTGCTAACTTCCACAATTAAATCCGCCAGTGGCATTCGTCCCTGCGCTTTCTCCTCTGCAGTCATTTTATCAGTACCGTAGGAGGAAATATGAATTCCGGTTAATACGAACTCTTTATAACCTTTTACCGCAAGTTCCCTGATCTCTGTTAGGATATCCTTAGCCTCTCTGCTTCGGACTCTACCGCGGACATAGGGAATGATGCAGTAGGAACAGAATCGATTACATCCATCCTGAATCTTGATAAAAGCTCTTGTTTTATCCATGGTAGAACTTACCATAAGATTCTCATATTCTCTTTCCTGGTTGATATCCGCCACCAATTCTTCCTTAGTGCTACTTTCCTTGTAACGCTCTACTAAAGAAACAATATCGGATTTTTTATTATTACCAACCACGATATCAACACTGGAATCCTCCAGTAATGCTTCCTCTGCTGCCTGTACATAACATCCAACGGCAACGATAATTGCCTCTGGGTTTCTTTTCTTTGCCTGGTGCAGCATCTGGCGAGATTTGCGATCTGCGATGTTCGTTACGGTACAAGTATTGACTACATAGACATCAGCCAATTCCTTAAAATCCACAATATCATAGCCGGCGGATACAAAACTCTCTCGTATCGCCTCCGTTTCATAGGAATTCACTTTGCAACCAAGGCTTAAAAAAGCTGCTGTTTTCTTCATCTATCTTAAAATTTCCTTTCTAACTATGTTCAACTATCTACTACCTGTTCTCAAAGATCTATTGGTTAAACCGTTATGTTCATTTTGGGTTTCAGCTAGATTATTCTGGTATCTGATTTGATCCAATTGCTTTGATAATTCCCCCTTCAAGATGTCTCTAAATCCCCAATGTACAAGATTTTCGCTTATTTTTATGAACATTGTATATTGACTTTTAAGCTGTTAAAATATAGTATATACATATACTGAGTGAAGGAGGAATTTGTTACTATGAAAACCGTTAAAATCTCATTAAATTCAATCGATAAGGTTAAAGCATTCGTTAATGATGTTACTAAGTTTGATTCCGATTTTGATTTGGTTTCCGGAAGATATGTAATAGATGCAAAATCCATTATGGGTATTTTCAGTCTTGACCTATCTAAGGTAATCGACCTTAATATCCACGGTGAAGAGAACATCGATCAAATACTTGAAACCTTAAAACCATATATCGTTGAATAATTTATACCATTATCGAATACTTAATTGTGGGTTGTCAAATGACAACCCATTTATTATTTTCAAACCGTATTCCACCGTTGCCTACTTCAAATAATTTCTCATAACTAAGGAATTATCCTTTTTTCATTTATTCTCCTACAACGATTGTCTCAACAGTCTCAATAGCTGTCGCAATCATCTCATCAATTTTCTCTTCTAAGTTTCTCTCAGAGCGTTGGATTGTTTTTATATTCGGTTTTGTTACCGGATGCTTTGCCACAAATATTGTACAGCAATCCTCATATGGCTGAATTGAAGTTTCAAAGGTATCAATCTTCTCAGCAATCTCCACAATATCCTGCTTATCAAAAGCGATGAGAGGACGATATACCGGCATTGTACATACTTCGTTGGTTGCTGCCAAACTTTGCATCGTCTGACTGGCTACCTGTCCAATACTCTCCCCGGTTACCAACCCAAGGCATCCTTCCTTTTGGGCTAATTTCTCAGCGATTCTCATCATATATCTGCGCATGATAATGGTAAGCTCATCATGAGGGCATTTTTCATAGATATATAGCTGGATATCCGTAAAATTAACGACATAGAGATTCATTTTACCGGTATATTTGGCTATCTTCTGCGCCAGGTCCACTACCTTTTGCTTCGCTCTTTCACTGGTATAAGGCGGTGCATGGAAATAGGTCGCGGCCATGCTAACACCACGCTTTGCGATCATATATCCGGCAACCGGGCTATCAATACCACCAGATAATAAAAGCATCGCTTTCCCATTCGTTCCAACCGGCATACCACCTAGTCCCGGAATAATGATAGAGTAAACATAGGATTTGGTACGAACCTCAACGGTAAACCTTACTTCAGGATTATGAACATCCACCTTCATCTCCGGAAAACGGCTAAGAAGGTAAGCACCCATATCCGCACATATCTCCGGTGAGCTCTTTGGATAATTCTTATCGGCGCGTTTTGCTTCTACCTTAAAAGTAATATTACGGTTGGGATACGCTGCTTCCACATAATCTCCTACACCACGGGTGAGATTCTCCCAATCACTGCTATCTATTACTGCCACCGGACAAATGGATGAAATACCAAATACTTTCTTTAAGGCATCAACCGCTTCTTCATAATCATACGTATCCGGACATTCAACGAATATCCGTCCCTGCTCCTTACTTACTGTAAAGTCTCCCAGCGGATTTAGTGCTTTCTGAATTTGATCCCGCAGGGCATTCTCAAAAAGATATCGGTTTTTTCCCTTTATACCGATCTCTGCATATTTAATTAAAAATGCCTTAAACATTATTTTTCCTCCTGTACTGTAAATAGGTTCTCTTTATTTTCTCGTATATCTTCGAAGCATTGGTACAAGTTCTTTCAATTGCTTTAACGTATACTCCAGATCTTCCTTGGTTGTCATTTCGGACATGGAGAAACGTAAGGTGGAATCCATTAGGTTCTTGGGAAGACCAATTGCAATCAAGGTTGCACTTGGCTGCGGGTGATGGGAGCTGCAGGCAGATCCGGCAGACACATAGATTCCCTTATCCTCCAGTGCGTGTAATAGCACTTCACTTCGAACCCCATCAAAACTTACACTCATGATATGAGGTGCCGTTTTTCGTAAATGCTCCATTTCAAATGCTTCACTGCATTCCTTTGGAAGACCGTTAATCGTCACATTAGGAATCGTACTTACCTCACGAAGAAAATATTGTTTTAACTCATACATTCGATTAATCTTCTCATCAAAATCCGTATATAGTTCCAGTACTGCTTGTCCCAAACCGGCAATCGCAGGAACATTCTCTGTACCTGAGCGCAAGCCCCTTTGATGTCCTCCACCGAAAATCAACGGATTTAGCCTCACTTTCTCATTGGCATATAGAACACCGATACCTTTGGGACCATGGATCTTATGTCCGCTAAACGTAAGAAGATCAATACCCATTCGTTTTGGATAAATTCTGTACTTGCCAAAGGCCTGCACAGCATCTACATGAACCAGGATATCTTTTTTTCTGGCTTTCATTTCCGTGATAATTTCCTCGACATCCTGTACTGCACCAATCTCATTATTCACATACATCATGGATACCAGCAGGGTATCTTCCTCAATGACTTCATACAGCTTATCCTTAATAATCTTGCCGGTGCTATCCACGGGAATAAAACTAATCTTATATCCGTTCTCTTCAAGGAAAACCAGCGGTTGATGCACGGACGGATGCTCGATTCGTGTAGTAATGATATGCTTACCTCTTCGCTTATTCCCCAGTGCAGTTCCAATGATTGCAAGATTATTTGCTTCCGTACCACCTGAAGTAAAAATGATTTCTTTTGAATCTACCTTAAGACTTCCGGCAATGATGGAAGCCGCTTCTTTCATATATTTCTCAGCTTTGACGCCCATAAGATGCATCGAGGAAGGATTTCCATAATCCTCATACAATACCTTTACCATCTTATCGCGGACACCTTCTGTTACCTGTGTTGTTGCTGAATTATCTAAATATACTTCCATATCCATAGCCTTCCTTTAAGCTTATCCAAATATATCTATCTACTGTTGAAATATATTACTATAAGAATTATATAATATAATTTCTTGCATTATCCAAATAATTATACCACAGATAAAAGCGATTACAAATATTTTTCATCTAATATCCTCTGAAAACTTATATTCTTTTTTAAAACTTTGTCCGTAGTTTAACACGATGAAATATTAAACTGTCAATTGCGATCAATTTTCTTGATAAGGACAAAATATTAATTATCCTGATATATCGTACGGTTTTTCTCCAGCATCCTCAGTATCCAGTAAGGATTAATGCTCATTTCTCCCATATCCGTATCAACATAGATTCCAACGTGAAGATGTACAGCGAATTTCCCAATGGTTCCTTCGCTTCCATAGCCACTGTCTCCCATGAAGCCAAGCAATTGACCTGCGATAACCTCATCCCCTTCTTTCAATCCAGGGGCATAGGAATCCAGATGCGCATAATAGAAATATCCTCCGGATTTTGCTCGTATTCCGATACGATTGCCACCCTTTTCAAGCCATCCGATATTCTCGATTATTCCATCGGTCATACTAATTACAGGGAAATACCCTCGCTTATTATTACTTGCCATAAGGTCCGTTCCTTCATGCCTTCGCTTTCCACCGTATTCCCGTAATGCGTACCAGGTATCCACGTAACTGATATCTTCCTTCCCATCTCCTACCATGGGTACCGGAAAATATTTCAGATCGGTCAGAATGGCATTGTAATATCCATACAACTCCTGAAACAATTCCGTCCCACACAATTTTCCAATCCCACGTAAAAAGGTTATATCATCTAAACTCTGAAACTTCTCCGGTTGATAATCGGATAATAGCATCGCTAATGTGATATATCCGATTCGATTTATATACGGATGGTTTTTTAAACCTTCATATTTCTTTTGGATTTTGACCACTATTCTGTCCGCCTCTTCTATGACGGATGCATTGATATGAAGATCCCGAAATGCTTCATAATCCATCCCTTCTTGATAGATTTCTGTGAATAGACGCTGCGTTTGCAATAGTTTTAACGCATATCCTGTGATATAAATGATAATCAAGAAAGAACAAACATACCCAAAACCAAGTAATAATGGCTTGTTTACTGCATCCCGTACCGAATAACGTCGAAAGATATTTTGTTTGATCCCCTTATGTAATTGCTTCATTTTTTCATCACTCGCTATCTTAAATATGCTCCGGTTATGCCTTTTATCACCGGGACATAGTATTATATGATAGCTGGTGGTTGAATATAACATACATAGAAAGGGCTATTGCAAACGCTTTTCTTCGTTTTCAATAGCCCCATTTCTAATTAATTAACGGCTGTTCCCCCAGCAGCTTGTTCCTCCCCAAAGATGAAATTATGTAGAATTTCTACATTCTTTTCTAAGTCAGGAATTAGAACAAACATTCCACGTACTTTCGCCTGATCATTAAAGGTTCCGTCAGCAGGAATTCTTAACTGCTGCATTTCCATCGTCCCCATTTCAAAAAAGCTATTCAGTAAAAGTTCGAAATGCTCTGCTTCGATATCTGTTGTAATCATCGGAAGCAGTTTCAGCATAATGCCCGCAAGCTCCACTTTGCTATGCGTCTTATATTTTTCAAAGATAGCATTTAAAACGATACGATGACGGTCGGTTCTACCGTAGTCATTGTTATTACCGGTAATTGTTGCTCTCTTACGTACACGGCTATATCCCAATACCTGATTACCATTTAAAATCTGTTTTCCCGGTTTTACATTACGGTATGCAGGATTGGAGATATAGTTTGTAGAGTTTAGATAGCGAGCTTCTCCTTCTGTTAAGGTGATTTCCAGTCCACCAAGTTCATCTATAATCTTTTCAAAACTCTCAAAATTTACAAGTACACTGCCATCCAAACGAATATTAAAGTTTTTGGCCATTACCTCGTATAAAAGATCAATTCCACCTTTTTCATATACGGAATTTATCTTATTATCCTTATAACCCGGTATCTGAACCAGGGTATCTCTCATCACTGAAGTTAATTTTATTTCCTTTGTATTTGTATTGAGTGTTGCAATGATGATTACGTCGGTTCTTCCCCGGGCAGTACCGGACCCTATCGCCTCTTCTCCTAATAAAAGGATATTATAGACGCCATCCTCATGTCTGCCTTCGCCATGATCACCTGGCCAAACAATCTGACTAGAATCAATTTCCTCTCCTTCGGAATTTAAATCTTCCTCATCCAAATGGTCGATATCTTCTGCTGCTACTCCGTTTGCAAAATCATTGGTCCATGCAGCCCAGATTTTGCCACCTAAGTCAAAACCCATTCGCATTAATAATGCATTGCCCGGCTTTGTTAAACCAAGGAAGGATACCAGCAGTACTAAGCAAGCGACAACGCCTGCCGGGATTATTGCCCACTTAGGAAGCTTATTCTGCTTCTTTTGCGGCATGGTTTCTGCTTGTTTATCCAATTCCTCGCAGATTTGTTCTGCAAGAGAGGCATTGATATTGAGAAGTTCTTCATCAACCAAATCATCCTCATCCAAAGTCTTCTCACTATTTCCGGCGGCTGCCATCTCCTCATCTGCAGTATCATTCAATACATCATTGTTAATACTATCACTTTTGAAACCATCGTTTGTTTTATTTTCTGCTTCCAAATCCTGTGTAATTTGATTATCCTCTTTAGCACTTAATTCCTTTGTCTCTGAATCCACATCACTTAATACTTTTTCTATATTTGCATAGAAATTCTTACTAAATTCCGGATCCAGTTCAAAATCAAATTTTGAATCATCCATCTTCATCTCTCATCTCCTAATTCCACTAACAAGCAAAGCGAATGCTATAAACTTCCCTGCTTAAGCTTTGCTGTTAAGTAGGGAATTTCTATGTTGCTTTTGATTTGTAACTACATGTCAAAGCAGTTGATGTCGGATATTTAGAATTTCTCACTAAGGATACGTTCTAAGAATTTGTACACACGAATTGCAGAAGGAATATTCAATCTTTCTTCTACTGTATGAACGCCGGACATATCCGGTCCGATGGATACGATATCAATTCCTGGCATTTTATCATAGATAATACCACATTCCAAACCGGCATGGATCGCAGCCACCTTCATATCCTTACCATACATTTCTCGGTAGATTCTCTTAAAATGCTCTCTAAGAGCAGAATCTTTCTTAAACTCCCATGCAGGATATTCCGTGCGAATTTCATAGTCGCCGCCAAGGAAACTTACCATATAATTCAAGCGATCACTCAAATGATGTTTGTAACTATCCTTGGAACTTCTGATATGATTTAGGAATTCTGCTCGGTCATCTTCAATACGGAAGATACCAAGGTTTAATGAGCTTTCTACAAGTCCTTCAATTTCTGCACTCATTACCTGAACACCATATGGCATATGCACTAATAAAAATAGAACTTTTTCAAAGGATATCATATCGAGTACCTGATAGGTATCATTGCCCAAGTCTTCCACTTCATATTTCAGGTCCGGCTCACTACCTGCCAACTCCTTCTGATAAACTTGCATGATTTCCCCGATGATATCTTTGACGGTATGGTACTCCTTATTTAATTCATCCTCATTTGCACCGGAAATCAGAATTTGCGCATCCGCTTCACGGGGGATTACATTATCTTTAAATCCACCCATCATTGTGATTAAATCAAATTCGTATTTTTCCTTTAAATCAAAAAGCAATCTTCCCAAAAGCTTGGTTGCATTGGATCTGTTCTTATCAATATCCGAACCGGAATGTCCGCCTTTTAGACCACCAATGCTTATCTTAATATTCTTACCTTGCTTTTCTACCCGTTTAATCGGTAATGTACTTGTAGAAGTAATACCTCCGGCACAGCTGGTCAGAAGGTATCCTTCCTCTTCCGAATCAAGGTTAATCATGTATTTACCTTGTAGGGAAGAAGTATCTAACGCTTTCGCTCCCTTCATTCCCACTTCTTCGTCAGTAGTAATGATTGCTTCAATTCTTGGGTGGTTTAATGTTTCATCGGATAGGACTGCAAGAATATAGGCTACTGCGATACCATTATCTGCACCAAGGGTTGTTCCATCCGCATGAATATAATCACCATCAACAATTAGTTTAATGGGATCCTTTGAAAAGTCATGGGTGTAACTTTTCACTTTCTCGCATACCATATCCATGTGCCCCTGCAGAATAATCGCCGGACTGTTTTCGTAACCGGGGGTTGCCTCTTTGATTATGATAACATTGTTTGCCGAATCCTGAGTATACTCCAAATTATGTTTTTTTGCAAAGGATACCAGATAATTACTAATTTCTCCTTCCTTTCCCGATTCTCTCGGTATCTGGGAAATTTCCTCGAAATATTTAAATATTCCTTTGTAATCCACTTGTTCTAGTTTACTATTCATCATTACACATGCCTCTTTCTTACATATATTTGCTTTTCATACAGCAATAAGTTTTATCTATAGTATATCTTTATTCAAAATCGTATCTTTATACCAAACATCATTTTGACTTGACACAAGATTAGACGAAATGAAGTTCTATTATGTTCTAGTAAATTATTTACATTTTACTGGTAGGAATTTCTATCTATTATGGCTCTATCGATATTCATCCTTACACTTTCTGGAACCGCACTAATTTTTGAAGCTATGGATTGGGGCCGGAATTCTTCCACCGCGATTGACAAAAGCATCACAGCCAAATGGGTTTACCGGCATTATCGGTGCATATCCCAGTAGGCCGCCAAACTCCACCTTTTCTCCAACCGTCTTTCCAATCACAGGAATGATACGTACTGCGGTAGTTTTCTGATTAATCATACCAATCGCCATTTCATCAGCGATAATTCCTGATATCGTTGAGGCTTTCGTATCCCCTGGAATGGCAATCATATCTAAACCAACAGAGCAAACGCAAGTCATAGCTTCCAGTTTCTCCAAGGATAATGCACCTGCTTCTACTGCATTAATCATGCCTTGGTCTTCACTTACCGGGATAAATGCTCCGCTTAAACCGCCTACAAAGGAGGATGCCATAACTCCACCCTTTTTCACTTGGTCATTCAGTAATGCAAGAGCGGCTGTTGTACCGGGGGCACCTGCGTACTCAAGCCCGATTTCCTCTAAGATTTCAGCCACGCTATCCCCGATTGCCGGAGTCGGAGCAAGGGATAAATCAACGATACCGAACGGTATATTCATGAGTCTGGAAGCTTCCTGTGCTACCAATTGCCCTACTCGGGTTATTTTAAATGCTGTCTTTTTAATTGTCTCACACAATGTTTCAAAATCTGCACCTCGAACCGATTCGAGTGCTTTCTTTACCACACCCGGACCGCTAACGCCGACATTAATCACCGCATCCCCCTCGGTGACACCGTGGAATGCACCGGCCATAAAAGGATTGTCGTCCGGGGCATTGCAGAATACCACAAGTTTGGCACAGCCAATCGAATCGTTATCTTTCGTAAGTTCTGCTGTCTGAAGAATAATCTCTCCAAGGAGTTTTACGGCATTCATATCGATACCGGTTTTTGTGGAACCAACGTTGACAGAACTGCATACCCGCTGCGTTTGGCTCAAAGCGCTGGGTATGGATCTAATCAAAAGTTCATCCGCACTCGTCATTGCTTTGGATACCAATGCCGAATAACCACCAATAAAATTAACACCAATGGTCTCTGCTGCCCGATTTAACGTCTTTGCAATCGTAACAAAATCTTCCGGTTGATGGCAGGCAGCCGCACCGATTAAGGCAATTGGGGTAACAGATATTCTCTTATTCACAATCGGAATACCATAGGTTCTTTGAATCTTATCGCCGGTACTTACCAAATCCTTCGCAACGGTAGTAATCTTATCGTAGATTTTACGATTCAGTTCTGAAAGGTCCGAATCAATGCAATCCAAAAGACTTATTCCAAGTGTGATTGTTCTGACATCCAGGTTTTCCTGCTGTATCATCTTATTCGTTTCGATGACTTCATGTAAATTAATCATACGGGTAAGTCTCCTATCTAAATTCTATGCATTTTATCAAAGATATCCTCGTGCTGTGCACGTATTCTTACGCCAATCTCTACACCGAGTTGTTCCAGTTCTTCAACAATTTTATCAAACTCCTTCGGGGATTGGGAAGCATCTACAATCATCATCATATTAAAAAAGCCCTGCACGATTGTCTGAGTGATATCCAGGATATTAATATTGTTCTCTGCAAGATAGGTACACACCTTTGCAATAATACCAACTCTGTCTTTCCCAACTACTGTAATAACCGTTCGATTCATATCGAGCACCATACCTTCCTTACTTTAATTCATAAATAGTCCTATTATTAACGAGAGCCGTGCTTATGCCCCTGTAATTTAAAATATAATAAAGTAATCTATGCTTCTGACATTTAATATTTATATCAAAACAAATTCGGATAT
>Ga0207747_1001130_pt1 | contig 21174 bp, 18 predicted proteins | sample HigsolmetaGSP11D_FD_184839 | JGI IMG/M metagenome (GOLD analysis project Ga0207747, IMG submission 184839) | High solid enriched microbial communities from the Joint BioEnergy Institute, USA - SP1-1-D (SPAdes) | ecosystem: Engineered > Bioreactor > SSF (Solid state fermentation) > Aerobic >...
TCCAGCAGGACCGCTTCGGCGGCATCCTCGGCGCGGTAAGGGTCATCCGCCAGCACCACCGCCACCGGCTCGCCGACATAGCGCACCACATCGCGCGCCAGGATCGGCTGGCGAAAGGGCTCAAGGTCCGGGATGCGGGTGAGGCGGAAGCCGATCGGCGGGATGCCCTCCAGATCGGCGGCGGTCCAGACCGCGACGACGCCCGGCATCGCCAGCGCCTCCGCCGTATCCACGCCGCGCAGCAGCCCATGCGCGACCTGGGAGCGCACCATGCGCATATGCAATTGGCCGGGCGCGTTCATATCCGCCGCAAAGCGGCCGACGCCGCGCAGCAACGGCGGATCCTCGATACGCGCTATACGGTCGCCGGGCCCGACCACTTGCCGGCCTCCTGCGCCGCCGCGCGCACCGCCTTCAGGATGTTCTGATAGCCGGTGCAGCGGCAGAGATTGGAGGAAAGGACATGGCGCATGGTGGCCTCATCCAGCATCTCCGGGCGTTCCAGCAGCCAGGTTGCCAGCATCAGGAAGCCCGGCGTGCAATAGCCGCATTGCAGCGCGTGATTCACGTGGAACTGCCGCTGCAAGGGGTTCAGTGCTTCGCCTTCCGCCAACCCCTCCACGGTGCGGATCTCGGCGCCGTCGGCCTGCACCGCGAACATCAGGCAGGCGCGCACCGGCTCCCCGTTCACCAGCACGGTACAGGCGCCGCAGACGCCATGCTCGCAGCCCAGATGCGTACCGGCCAGGCCGAGCTGGTCGCGCAACGTGTCCGCCAGCGTCCGGCGCGGCTCCACCTCCAACCGGTGTTCCGTGCCGTTGACGGTGAAGGAGACGGGGTGGGTGGTCATGCGCGCGCCTCCTGCGCCGCCCGCAGCAGGGCGCGGATGCGGTCCGGCGTGGCGGGCATTTCGAAGATCTCAATACCGAAGGGCGCCAGCGCATCGCAGATGGCGTTGACGACGGCGGCCGGTGCGCCGATCGCCCCGCCCTCACCGACGCCCTTGGCCTGGGTCACGGAGGCATCGCTGGTCGTCACCAGATGGTGGATCTCGATCTCCGGGATCTCGGCGCAGGTCGGCGGTATGTAATCGGCCAGGGATCCGGTCAGGATCTGCCCGTCCGCGTCGTAGATGACCTCCTCATACAACGCATTGGCGATGCCCTGAGCCACGCCGCCCTGGATCTGCCCGTCCACCAGCATGGGGTTGATCAGCCGTCCGGCATCCTCGGCCACGATGTAGCGCAGGATGCGGACGCCGCCTGTCTCCGCATCCACCTCCACCTCCGCGATGTGGCAGGCATTGGAGAAGGTGCCGGCCGGATCGTAGAGCACAGCTTCGTACAGCCCTTCCGGCGCCTCCTCCGCCAGCAAATGGCTGCCGTGATGCGCCGTCCGCGCCAGGGAGGCGAGCGGGATGGAGGCACCGGTCGCTCCCACCACCGCCATGCCCTCCCGCAGCTCCACCTGCGCCGCATCCGCCTGGAGCATCCGCGCGGCGCAGCGCCGCAGCCGCTCCGCCAGCTTCGCCGCCGCCAGCTTGCAGGCGCCGCCGCTGATGACGGCGGAACGGCTGGCGAAGGTGCCCCAGCCATAGGGCGTCCGGTCCGTATCGCCATGGATGATGCGGATGCGCGCGGGATCCAGGCCCAATTCATCCGCGATCACCTGGCTCAGCGCCGTGCGCAGCCCCTGGCCATGCGGCGAGGCGCCGATGCGCGCCTCCACCTCGTCGGAGGGTGTCATGGAGAGTTCCACCCGCTCATAGCCCGGCGTGATCTCCATGCCGCGGGTGGCGAAGGCGGGCGTGCCGTAGCCGGTGCGCTCGTTGAACACCGACAGGCCGATGCCGAGATACCGCCCCTCCCGTCGTGCCGCTTCCTGCCGCGCACGGAAGCCGGGCAGGTCCGCCGCCGCCACCGCCCGTTCCATGGTTTCGAGATAGGAAGCCTCGTCCAGCACCAGCCCGGTCGGCGTGCGGTACGGGAATTCCGCCACCAGGTTGCGCCGCCGCAATTCCACCGGGTCCATCCCGATCCGCCGCGCCGCATGGTCCAGCAGGCGTTCCAGCCCGAAGGTGATGACCGGACGGGATACGCCGCGATAGGGCGCCATCGGGCAGGTATTGGTCGTCACGGCACGCGCATGGGCCGCATATTCGGCAACCCTGTACGGCCCCGGATATTCCGCCAACGCCATCAGCGGCTCCACGCCGCAGGTGGTGGGATAGCAGGAGAAGGCGCCGACATCGGCCAGAATATCGGCCTCCAGCGCCAGCATCCGCCCCTCCGCGTCGAAGGCGGCGCGCAGCCTGTGGCGCTGGTCCCGGGCATGGGCGGAGGCGATCAGGTTCTCCGACCGGTCCTCGATCCAGGCAAAGCCGCCGCGGTGCCGGCGCGCCAGCCAGACCAGCACCACATATTCGGGGAAGAGCTGCATCTTCTGCCCGAAACCGCCGCCCACATCCGGCGCGACGACGCGCAGATCGGCCTCCGGCATGCCCAGGCAATCGGCGATGCCGGTGCGCAGCAGATGCGGGATCTGGGTCGAGGCATGCAGCGTCACCCGCCCGCTGGCCTTGTCATAGCTGGCCACGCCACCGCGCGGCTCCAGCGGCATGGCGTTCTGCCGGCGGGAGCGGATGCCGATCTCCACCACATGTGCGGCCTCGGCGAAAGCCGCAGCACAGCCGGGCGTGGCAATGCGCGCATCCACCAGCAGATTGCCAGCGGCATGCGGATGCAGGCGCGGCGCATCCGGCGCCAGCGCGGCATCCAGGCCGATCACCGGCGGATCCGGCTCGATCTCCAGATGCACCGCCTCGGCCAGGTCCTCGGCTTCCTCCGGCGTCCGGGCGGCGACAGCGGCGACGGCCTGGCCGACATAATGCACGCGCTCCCGCGGCAGGATGAGCTGATCCGTGGCGACGAAGTTGAATTTGTGCAGCTTCGGCGCGATCGGCCGCACCCCGGCAAGATCGGCGCCGGTCACCAGCAGTGCGCCCTTCGGTGCCTCGATGCGCAGGATGCGGCCGCTCGCCACCGGGCTGCGCAGGAAGCGCACCGCCATTGCCCCCGCCACGAGGTCGCCGACGAAACGTCCCTCACCCCGCACCAGCGCGGCATCCTCCAGCCGCAGCACGCGGCGGCCGACCCAGTTCATGCCGGCACCGCCCGTAGCAGCGCCCGCCGCACCATCGCCCGGATCAGGTCACGCCGCAGCGCGGCAGAGGCGTGGATATCCTCCTGCGGCTCGATCTCCTCCGCCGCAATAGCGGCAGCGGTGGCGAAGGACTCGGCGCCGGGCGCCGAGCCCAGCAGGGCCCGCGCCGCTCCCGGCGCACGAACGGGCGTGGGAGCGACGCCACCCAGCGCGATGGAAGCCTGGCGCACCACGCCTCCGTCCAGCCGCAGCGCGACCACCGCCATGGTCAGCGCGAAATCCCCGGCGCGGCGGCTGAATTCGGCGAAACCGCAGTGCCAATTCGCATCCAGCAGCGGCAGCCGCGCCTCGACCAGGATCTCCTCCGGCTGCAGATCCGTGGTGAAGACATGGGAGAAGAAGGTAGCAGCCGGGATCTCCCGTCGCCCCGCCGGCCCCTGCGCCACCATCACCGCATCCAGCGCCAGCGCCGTCGTGCACCATTCGGAGGCCGGATCGGCATGCGCCAGGCTTCCGCAGAAGGTGCCGCGCATGCGGATGGGCAGATGCGCGATATGCCGTGCCACCTCCGGCAGCAGCCGGCCGAGCGGACCTTCCGCCACCGGCGCCTCCAGTCTGGCATGCCGAACCAGCGCGCCGAGGCGCAGCCAGCCGCCCTCTGCCGCAATGCCATCCAGGCCGGGAATGCGATTGATGTCCACCAGCGCCGCCGGCCGCGCCATGCGGAAATTCATGGCTGGCACCAGGCTTTGCCCGCCAGCCAGGATTTTCGCCTCGCCGCCATGCTGTTCCAGCAGCGCCACGGCACCATCCAGCGAGCGCGGTGCAAAATAGGCGAAAGCGGCGGGCTTCATGCGGGACGGCACGCCTCCAGCAGAAGGTCCCGTTCACGGTAGAGAACGTGGCAGCCGACCGCAACAGCAACGGATGGAAAGGGCCCGGCTCCTCCCTCACGCTCCCGCGCGAAGCCTCGCAGGGCCGGGAACGCCCAATGACGATGCTGGCGCCTGGCGGCCATGCAGATCGTCTGTTTCGGCCATCGTGGTCTGGCCGCTCCGCCTGCGGCGATGCCGGGAAATGACGCAAGCCTGAACCACAGAACCTTCGCCACGGACTAAGTATCATGGGGCATAGGTTCGGCCGGCAGCCACGGACAGGCGGCGCGCGGTCGTGCTTGAGATCCGCGGCCGCCGCTCGAACCCGCGAAAGGGAGATGGAGCGATGGCGACTGCCTGGACGAATACCGCTGCGGCTCCGGTTGCCGCTCGGCCCGCTATACGCCGGATCGGGGTGGCGGACTTGAAGGATGTCCTGGCCAAGGGCGTCGAGGACTTCATGGCCACGCCGACCCAGTTGTTCTTCCTCTGCATCATCTACCCGATCATCGGCCTGGTCGCGGCCAGGGCGGCCTGGGGCGGCCCGCTGCTGCCGCTCTTCTATCCGCTGGCCTCCGGCTTTGCCCTGCTCGGCCCCCTGGCCGCCCTCGGCCTCTATGAGATCAGCCGGCGGCGGGAGATGGGCCTGCCTGCCTCCTGGCAGGATGCCTTCGCGGTGCTGCAATCGCCCTCGCTCGGCTCGATCGTGCTGCTCGGCCTTTTCCTGATCGGGATCTTCGTCGCCTGGATCGCCGCGGCACAGGCGATCTTCGCCATGACCATGGGCAACGCGCCGCCAGTCTCGATCGGGGAATTCGTCAACCGGCTGCTCAACACGCCGGAGGGCTGGCGACTCATCATCATCGGCAATGGCGTCGGCTTCCTCTTTGCCCTGCTGGCGCTGATGCTGACCGTGGTGTCCTTTCCCATGTTGCTGGACCGGCATGTCGATCCGGGTGTGGCGGTGGGCACCTCCATTCGCGCGGTGCTGCGGAACCCGGTCCCGATGGCGGTCTGGGGGCTGATCGTGGCCTTCGGTCTGCTGATCGGCAGCATTCCCCTCTTCATCGGGCTTGCCGTCGTGCTGCCGATCCTGGGGCATGCGACCTGGCACCTGTACCGGAAGGTGGTTGCCTGATCCTGCCCGGGCGGGGAGGCATGGCCTGCGCACCGGCAGCGCCTCCCCAGCCCGCATAGTCTGCCCTGCACAGCACTGACCGGTCCGGACCGGCTTGACGCAGCATGCTGTTGCGCAATCGCGATGGAAGCACGGGATGTTGCGCAGGCCAACTTGCCCAGGGGTTGAATCAGGCAGCCTGGGGGAAACGAGGCGTTGTTTGTGGCAAAAATATGGTATATTGTCTCCCTGTCACATCGTCTTGACCGAACAGGGAGAGTACCATGGCCGTGTGGAGTCTCGATGCAGAGCCCACGGCCGGCGTTCAGGGCCAGCCCGACCGCCCTGGAGGCCTCTGGCGCCGCTTCTGGCACCTGGCAACCGGCTACTACACCTCCCGCGAGAGCCGTTCCGCCTGGGGGCTGACCGCCGGAGTGCTGGCGCTGACATTGCTGCAGATCGGGGTGCAGCTGCGGCTCAACCTGTGGAACCGGGACTTCTTCAACGCCCTGGAGCACCACGACCGTGCCGCCTTCCTGGACCAGATGCGGCTGTTCCTGCTGCTGGCAGCGGTTGGCATCGCCGCCGCGGTGCTGCAGTACCAGACCCGGCAGACGCTGGCCTTGCGCTGGCGGGAATGGCTGGTGCGGCGGCTGCAGGGCCGGCTTCTGGATGATTCCTGCCACTACCGGATGCAGTTCCTGGGCGGAGCCCCGGACAATCCGGACCAGCGGATCAGCGAGAACACCCGCTGGGCCACCGCCACGGCGGTCGAGCTGGCGATCGGGCTGATCCATTCGGTGCTGCTGCTGGCCACCTTCGCCGGCATCCTGTGGAACCTGTCGGGGCCGCTCTCGCTCGCCTGGGGGCCGTATGGCTTCCAGATCCCGGGCTATATGGTCTTCGCTGCGGTGCTCTATGCCGGCATCGGCGCGGGACTCACCTGGGCGCTCGGCCGCGCGATGATCGGCATCAATGCCCACCGCAACCAGGCCGAGAGCGACCACCGCTTCGCCCTGGTCCGCCTGCGCGAGAATTCGGAAAGCGTCGCCCTGATCCGCGGCGAGCGGGACGAGGAACGCGGGCTGGCCCATGCCTTCACTCGCGTTGTCGGCGTGATGGAGGACCTGTTCCGCCGCGAGCGCTGCCTGGTCGGCCTGTCCTGCGCCTATGGCATGGTGACGATGGCTTTCCCGATCCTGGTGGCCTCCCCGCGCTATTTCGCCGGTGCCATCACGCTCGGTGCACTGATGCAGGTGAGCCAGGCCTTCTGCGAGGTCACGAAGGCGCTCAGCTGGTTCATGGACAACTATTCCCGCCTGGCGGACTGGACCAGCCATGTCGAGCGCGTGGTGGCGCTGGAGGAGGGCCTGCGCTCCACCGGCATGACGGCGCGCGGCGGAACCATCCGGATCGAGGAAGGCCCCCTGCCGGACGGGCGGGAGGTGCTCTCCCTTCGCGGCCTGGACATCGCCACGCCGGAAGGGAGCCTCGTCCTCGCCGGGGCGGAGGTGGAAATCCATCCGGGCGAGAAGGTTCTGATCCAGGGCGAGAGCGGCAGCGGCAAGTCCACCCTGTTCCGCGCCATTGCCGGCCTCTGGCCCTGGGGATCCGGCAGCATCCGCGTGCCGCCGCGGGAGGGCACCATGTTCATGCCGCAGCGGCCCTATCTGCCGCTCGGCACCCTGCATGCCGCGGTGGCCTATCCCGCCCCGGCGCACGACTTCTCCGGGGCGGCGGTGGCGGCGGCGCTGCGGCGCTGCGGGCTGGCCCACCTCGTGGACCGGCTGGAGGAGGAGGAGCGCTGGGACCGCATCCTCTCGCTCGGCGAGCAGCAGCGCCTCGCCTTCGCCCGGCTGCTGCTGCACCGGCCCCGCTGGGTCTTCATGGACGAGGCGACGGCGGCGCTGGATGAGGAGAACCAGGACGCGATGATGCGCCTGTTCCGGGAGGAACTGGCCGGGACCGCCCTGGTCTCCATCGGCCACCGCCCTGGCCTCGACGCCTATCACGACCGCACCCTCACCCTGGTCCGCTCGGCCGAGGGCGCCAGGCTACAGGTGCCGATGCCGGCGGCGGCCCGGCATGGCGGGACCGGCCGGGTGGCGGGGCATGCAGCTTCGGTCGCGCACCGGCGGGAGGCCCTTGCCCACCGGCGCCGCCCGGCCAGGCCGCGTCGGCTGCGGATCCAGGGCCGGCCCTCGCCGCAGTACCGTTGACCTGGGGGTGGCTCGCAAAACCTCTGGCGATTGAGTTGTCCTGACGAGCCAGTCCGCGCTGCCTTCGCGGTGATGGCACGCAGCCGTGCTGTGTTCGCCACCGAGGGCCATGATACCGGGCGTCACGCGATCCGTGCCGCGCCCTTCCGCGCCGAGCCTCGCATTCGCAAGCGGCCTGGCCATGGTCGCCTCGCCGCGGTCGGGGCGAGCCGGGCCCAGCATCCGCGCGGCCGGTGTCAGCCGCGATCCCTCCCGCCGATCAGGTGCAGCACGAGTTCGCGGCGGTGCGGCCGGGAGCGGTGCTCCCAGAGATAGATGCCCTGCCAGGTGCCGAGCACGGGCCGCCCCTCCTCGACCGGGATGGAGAGCTGGGTCTGGGTGAGCGCGGCGCGGATATGCGCGGGCATGTCGTCCGGCCCTTCCTCTTCATGCCGGTAGCGCCCGCCGCCCTCGGGCACGAGGCGGCGGAAGAAGTCCTCCAGATCCGCACGGACATCCGGAGAGGCGTTCTCCTGCACCAGCAGGGAGGCCGATGTGTGCCGGCACCAGATGGTCAGCAGCCCGGTCCGGATCCCCTGCTCCGCAACCCAGCGGAGCACCAGGCCGGTGATCTCGACCAGGCCCTTCCCACAGGTCTCGACGCAGATCCGATGCAGCCGCTGTTCCATGCGCGCCTCCTGTCCGCCAGGGCGGGTCAGAGCGGCCGGGCCGGTACCCCGGCCACCACCGCGCCGGGCGGCACATCCTCCGTTACCGCCGCGCCGGTGCCGACCACGGCCCCCTCCCCGATCGTGACATAGGGTTTGCAGGTGGCGCCGGCACCGATCAGGGCCAGCGCGCCGACTCGCACGCCACCGGGCAGGACCGCGCCGGGGCCGATATGTGCGGCCTCTCCCACCTCCGCGTCATGCTCGACGATCGCGCCGGTATTCACCAGGGCGAGCCGCGCGATACGCGCCCCCGCCCCAAGGACAACGCGCGGCATCACCACCGCGCCCGCTCCCACCGCCGCACTGCCGGCCCGGATGACGGAGGGGTGGACCAGCGCCGGCAGGGTGAAGCCCACCGCCTCCAACCGCGCCGCCGCTGCCTGCCGGGCCGCGTTGTCGCCGATGGCAATGCAGGCCAGGCGGACCCCGTCGCGCAGCAGCGTGGGCAGTGCCGCCTCGGTCCCCAGCACCGGCAGGCCCAGCACCGGTCCGGCCGGTGGCCGGGCATCCACCAGGCCCAGGATCTCCAGGCCGCCGATCCCACGCACCAATTCGATTACCGCCCGGCCATGCCCGCCGGCACCCAGGATCACCAACCGCTGTACCATGATCCCCTCTCCCCGGCCGAAGCTGCCGCAGTGGCGGCGCGGCGTCACTCTCACCCGAAGAACCCGCCGGAAGGACGGGCGTTGATCCGCGACCATGCCAGCGGCGCACCGATCTCCCCTCGCCCGCGACGGAGCGAAGGCCACTTCAACCGGAAGCCAGAGGCCACGAGGCAGTGGCAAGCCGGAGAAGGCTCCACCCCGCCGGATCCGCCCGGCGGCCCTGACTCATCCGGACAAGCTCCTCTGGCCGGAGGACGGCATCACCAAGCAGGATCTGGCCGACTACCTGGCCGCCGTGGCGGAACGTCTGGTACCGCAGCTCGCCGGTCGCCACCTCACGCTAGTTCGGGCACCGCGCGGCCTCTCCGGCCCCCGTTTCGTGCAGCGCCATCCGGCTCCGGTCTTCGGCGCCGCCGTTCACCCCCTGCCCCTGCCAGGCGAGGCGCGCGCCTACCTCACCGTGACGGATGCCGCGGGGCTGCGCGCCCTGGCCCAGGCGGATGTGCTGGAAATCCATCCGGGCGGCAGCCTGGCCGAGGATTTCGAGCGCCCGGACCGGCTGACCCTGGACCTCGACCCCGCCCCTGGCCTGCCCTTCGCCGCCGTGGTCGCCGCGGCGCAGGAGCTGCGCAGCCGGCTGGAGGCGCTGGGCCTCGCCCCCTTTTGCCGCACCACCGGCGGCAAGGGGCTGCATCTGGTCGTGCCACTCCGGCCCGAGGCCGCCTGGCCGGGGGTGAAGGCCCTGGCCCGCGCGGTCTGCGAGGCCGCCGCCGCCGACCAGCCCGGCCGCTACACCACCAGCCCGGTGCGGGAGGTGCGGGAGGGCCGCATCTTCCTCGACTACCTCCGCAATGACCGGCTGGCCACTGCCATCGCCGGCTGGTCGCCTCGCGCCCGGCCGGGAGCGACGGTCGCCATGCCGCTGGACTGGAAGGAGGTCACGCCAGGGCTGGACCCGCATGCCTTCACCATCCGCAGCGCCCCCGCCCGGCTGCGCCGCGCCGATCCCTGGGAGGGGTTCGCGGCGGCGGCGAGGCCGCTCGGCAGGCCCATCCTGGCGCGGTTCGGGCTCTGAGCACCCCGGATTGGCGAAGCCGCCCTGCCGAACGATATTCGCCTTGACGAATCCTAGCGCCGGAGCGGACAGCTAAGGCATGGCGACCAGCGAATGGGAGATCCCCGCAGAGCTTCGGCCCGACCCGGCCGAGCAGAGCTTCGACCTGGAGGAGGCGCTGCGCTCGGTGGTCGGGGTCAAGGCGATGATCCCGGCGGACGCCTTCAGCGCCCAGGCCCTGGGGACGGAGCGGAGCGGCAGCGGCGTGGTCATCCGGCCGGACGGGCTGATCGCGACGATCGGCTATATCGTGACCGAGGCCGAGACGATCTGGCTGACCACCTATGACGGCCGCGCCATCCCCGGCCATGCCCTGGCCTATGACTTCGAAACCGGCTTCGGCCTGATCCAGGCGCTGGGCCGGCTGAACCTGCCCGCCCTGGCGCTGGAGACGGGAGAGGCACCACAGCCCGGCGACCGGGCGGTGCTGGCCAGCGCCGGCGGCCGCAAGCATGCGCTGCGCTGCACCGTGGCGGCGCGGCAGGAATTCGCCGGTTATTGGGAATACCTGCTGGAGGATGCGCTCTTCACCGTGCCGGCGCATCCCTCCTGGGGCGGGGCGGGGCTGATCGGCGGCTCGCCGGAGGGGGAGGCCAGGCTGCTCGGCATCGGCTCCCTGGTGATGCAGCAGCAGGACAGCAAGGGAAGGCGAGTGGATCTCAACATGGTGGTGCCGGCCAGCCTGCTGCCGCCGGTGCTCGATGACCTGCTCGCCTATGGTCGGCCGAACCGTCCGGCGCGGCCCTGGCTCGGCATCTATGCGACCGAGGATGAAGGGGGCGTGGTGGTCAGCTCCCTGGCCCGGGGCGGGCCGGCGCAGAAGGCCGGGCTGCAGGAGGGCGACCGGGTGCTGGCCGTGGGCGGCACGCGCATCGCCGACCTGGCCGAGCTTTGGCGGGCAGTCTGGGCCTGTGGCCCAGCCGGGGCAAAGGTACGGCTGACCATTGGGCGGGAGGCGCATCCGCGCGACATGGTGCTGACCTCGGTGGACCGCCGCTCCTTGCTGAAGGCACCGCGGCTGCACTGACGCCGTCCGATGGCCGAAGCGCCGGACGGCGCGGAGGTCTGCCCCCCGTACGCCATCCGGTTGCCTTCCGGCGGAAGGGCACGAAGATGCGTCCCAGACAGGTTTGCGAAGGTGGCGGATGACGGATCTCGACCTGCTGGCGCTGCGCCGGCATGCAAGGCGCCTGCTGGCGCCCTGGGACGCACCGGCGACACCCGGCTGCACGCTGGGCCTGGTGCGGGACGGCGCACTGGTGCTGCAGGAGAGTGCCGGACTGGCCAGCCTGGAACTTGGCGTGCCGATCGGGGCGGAGACCTGCTTCCGCATCGCCTCCGTCAGCAAGCAATTCACCTGCGCCGCCATCCTTCTGCTGGCGGAGGACAGGAAGCTCTCGGTCGGGGACGACATCCGCGCGCATCTGCCGGAGCTGCCGGATTTCGGGGTGCGGATCACCCTTGACCATTTGATGCGGAACTGCTCCGGCCTGCGCGACATGCTGGAGCTGATGCGAATGGGCGGCGCCGACCTGGCGCAGCCCTGCACGGCGGAGGATCTGCTGGCCGCCATCCGCCGCCAGCGCAGCCTGAATTTCGCGCCGGGCAGCCGCTTCCTCTACTCCAACACCAATTTCTTCCTGCTCGGCCGCGTCGTCGAAGCGGTGTCCGGCGAGAGCCTGGGGGATTTCCTGGCGCGGCGCATCTTCACCCCGCTCGGCATGACCCGCACGCGGCATACGCCGAGCACGACGAAGGTGGTGCCAGGACTTGCCACCGGATACCTGCCGCGGCCCGGTGGCGGCTTCCAGCGCGCGGTGCATGGCTTCGCGCTGGGTGGCGAGGGCGGGTTGGTCTCCTGCGTCGAGGATCTGGCGCTGTGGGACCGCAATTTCACCACCGGCCGGGTCGGCGGCACAGCGTTGCCGGCGGCTTTGATGGAACAGGCGCCCTTCACCAACGGGCACATGAACAAATATGCGCGCGGGCTGGAAGTGGCGCGTTATCGCGGGCTGCGCACCGTGGATCACGGCGGGCTCTGGCCGGGCTTCAAGACCTGCTTCCTGCGCGTGCCGGAATGCGGGCTGACCGTCATCGCCATCGCCAATCACGGCGGCATCGACGCGCATCACATTGCGCATCAGATGCTGGATGCGGCGGTGGAAGGCAGGCCGGGGTTGCATCCCGCGCCACCCCTGCCGCCCCGCGCCGCTCTGGAAGACCTGGCAGGGCGCTGGCTGGAGCCCGGGAGCGGCACGACGGTGGAGTTCCGGCTGAATCAGGCCGGCGAGCCGGAAGCGGTGCAGCATGGCGTGCCCTTCGCGCTGGCGCCGACCGAGGATGGGCGCCTGGCCGCACGCCGCGGCGTGTTCGAATTCACCGCCTCGCTGCCGGAGGGCCACCGGCTGGCTGTCGAGACCGATGCCGGAACGGTCACGACCTTCCACCGCGCGCCGGAGCAGGCCGTGCTGCCATCCGATTTGCCGGGCCGCTACCATTGCGAGGAGCTGGCGACGGAATGGCACATCGCCACCGAGGGCAAGGGGCTGGCGGTGCGGGTGCGCGGGCCGCTCCTCGCCGCCGGGCCGTGGCGGCTGGAGGCGGTCGGCACGGATGCGGTCCGCGTCCATACGCCAGGCGTGCTGTTCCAGGGCTGGCTGGATACGCGGGTGCTGCGCGATGCCGCGGGCGGCATCACCGGCCTTGCCGTCAGCGGTGCCAGGGCGCGGGAGTTGCGCTTCGACCGCCTGGCCTGAGAGGGGGATGCAAGCCCCGCCGCCTGTGGCAAAGTATCGCCACCGGCCGGAGAAAGCGGGGGAAGCGAATGACGGACAGTGGCTACAATGTCGGCGACCTGGTGGCGGAATTCCTTTCGCGCATCGGGGTCACCACCTGCTTCGGCATCGTCTCCGTCCACAACATCCCGATGCTGGACGGCATCGGGCGGCGCAACGCCATCCGCTACGTGATGGCGCGGAACGAAATGGGCGGCGCGCATATGGCGGATGCCTATGCGCGCGTCTCCGGACATCTGGGCGTGATTTTCTCCTCCACCGGGCCGGGCGCGGCGAATGCCGTGCCGGGGCTGGCGGAGGCGCAGTTCGCCGGCAGCCCGGTGCTGCACATCACCGGCCAGACGGCGACGAAATTCATTGACCGCGACATGGGCACAGTGCACGACCTGCCAGGCCAGACCGCCATGCTGGCAGCGGTGAGCAAGGCCGCCTTCCGCATCCGCTCGGCGCAGGAGGCGCTGGGGGTGCTGACCCGTGCCGCGGCGCTCGCCCTGACCCCGCCCATGGGGCCGGTGAGCGTGGAAGTGCCGATCGACATCCAGCGCACGGTAATCCCGCGCCCGGCGCAGCTCGACACGCTGGTCCTGCCGGTGCCTCCGCCCCTGCCGCCATCCGAGGCGGAGCTGGACGAGGCGGCGGAGATCCTGGCGCGGGCCAGGCGGCCGATGTTGTGGCTCGGCAATGGCGCGAAGGCGGCGGGGGCGGCGGCGATGCGGCTGCTCGATCTCGGCTTCGGCGCGGTCAGTTCCTGGAACGGGCGGGGCATCATCCCCGAGGACCATCCGATGACCTTCGGCGGGCTGCATGGCAACGGCGCGCCGCGCATCCAGGAATTCTACCGGAGCGTGGATGCGATGCTCGTCGTCGGCAGCAAGCTGCGCGGGCACGAGACCATGGATTTCTCGCTGAAGCTGCCGGATGTGCTGGTGCATGTGGATGTGGACCCGTGCGCCAATGGCCGCACCTATCCGAACCGCGCCTTCGTCTGCGGCGATGCCGGGCTGGTGATGGAGGCGCTGGCGAAGCGCCTCAAAGGCCGCATGAAGGTGGATCCCGGCTTCGCGGCGGAATTCCAGGAGACCCGGAAGCTGGCCACGGCGGAGTACCAGGCCACGCTCGGCCCCTATGCCGATTTCCCGGTGGAATTGCGCCGGGCGCTGCCGCGCGACGCGCTCTGGGTGCGCGATGTCACCATCAGCAACAGCAGTTGGGGCAACCGCATCTTCCCGGTCTATGGTCCCAGGGATGCGGTACATCCGGTCAGCGCCGCGATCGGGCCGGGCCTACCCATGGGCATCGGCGCGGCGCTGGCGGGTGGCGGCCGGAAGGCCATCGCCATGGTCGGGGATGGCGGTTTTGCGCTGAACCAGACCGAGCTCTGGACCGCCGTGCAGGAGCGCGCCGAACTGGTGGTGATGGTCATGAACGACCGCGGCTATGGCGTCATCAAGCACATCCAGGGCGCCTTGCAGGACGGCCGGATGTTCTTCGGCGACCTGCAGGGGCCGGATTTGCAGAAGCTCGCCGCGGTGGCGGGGCTGCCCGCCTTCCGCGTCTCCAGCACCGAGGAGCTTGCCGGCACCGTGGCAAAGGCGGTGGCAACGCCAGGCCCCTCGCTGGTCGAGGTGGACATGACCGCGATCGGCGCCTTCCCGCCCTATGCGCCCTACAACACCATGGGCATCTATGCCCGGAAGGCGGCCGGCTAACGCCGGCCGCGGCCTGGGAAGAAGCCGCCGGGCCGCTCACGCTCCTGGTCCTGCCGGTTCATCTCGCCGAGGGCGAGGGCGGTGGCGTTGTTGGCGTGCGGCAGCAGCGGCAGCGCCGCCAAGCGCTGCAAGGTCGCCGCCCCGCCCGCAGGGAAGAGCGGCGGAGAGAGGATGCGCTCGGCCGACGCGGTGTCGCCGGCGCGCAGCGCGCGGGACGCGGCGTAGAGCGCATCAATGACTGGCTGCGGCGGCGCGCTGGGGGCAATGCCGACAGCGTTGCGCACCTCCTGCAGGCCTTGGGCGAATTCGGTGGCAACGAGGGGCGAGAAGCCTGCCCAGCGTGGGCCGTAGCGAAGCTCGACCGCCAGATATTCGTAATTGGCGACTGCCCGCGCGGCCTCCGCCGGCTGGCCGGCGATGCTGCCCGGATTGCCGAAGACATAGGCGGTGTTGATGATCGCCGCGCGGGTCGGATCCCCAGCCCCCTGAACCGCATCCGGCGGCAGGGAGACGGAAATTGGCGGCGGCCCGGGCGGCGTACAGCCGGGCAGCGACAGGAACAACAGCCCCCCTAGGCCCAGGGCCATCCTGGAGAGGCGCCAAGCAGTCATGCTTCTCCTCCCTGAGTCGCCGCACCCTCTGCGGCGGTGGGCCCAGCATTACAGAAACGGGTGCGGAAGGGAACCGATCCCGTCACCTTGGGGTGATACGGCTTCAGCCGCCGCGGAACAGGTCGCCGATGACCCGCTCCAGATGCTTCAGCGTGTTGCAGACGGCAGTGACGCGGCAATGCGGCGCGTAGTGCAGCATGTCGGAATCGCCGGTTCCCCAGATGGTCCGGTATTCCGGGTTCAGCCAGATGATCTGCTTCGAGCGGTCGGCCATGCGCTTCAGGATGTCCACCCGCGGATCGGTGCGGTTGCCCCGGCCGTCGCCGAGGATGATGACGGTGGTGCGGCTGTCCAGGATGTGCATCCAGCCGCGCTCGAAATCGGCGAAGGAATTGCCGTAATTGGAGGAGCCGAACCCGATCCTGTCCATGATCTGCGGGATTGCCTTTTCAACAGGCTCCCGTTCCAGGATGTCGCTTACCTCGATCAGCTCACCAGCGAAGGCGAAGGCGCGCAGGCCGGACAGCGCCTCCTTCAGCGAATAGAGGAAGAGAAGCAGGAACTGCGCCAACGCCGCGACCGAGCCGCTGACATCGCACAGCACCACCAGCTTTGGCTTCTCGATCCGCTGCTGCTTCCAGACGGTGAGGAAGGGCGTGCCGCCCCAGCCCATGTTGCGCCGGAGCGTGCGGCGGGTGTCGAGCTGGCCTCGGCGGTCCCGTTTGCGGTTGCGGCCGTATTGCGTCGCCAACCGCCGCGCCATGTCACGCACCAGCACCCGCATGCGGTCATGGTCGCGGTGGCTGATGGCAGCCAGGCGCGTCTGTTGCAGCCGCCGCTCGCGGTAGCGTTCGTTCTCCCCTTCGGCGAAGAGTTGCAGGTGCTGCTGGACGAAGTCCTTCACCTGTTCCCGCAGCCATTCGCGCCCCTGGCGCAGCCGGGTAGCGGCCGGGGCATCGCCGGACTGCGCGATCTCCCGCTCCAGCTCCTGCACCCCCATGCGCTCCAGGATGCGGCGGGTGAAGAGGTTGACCTGGGTGAAGAGAGCGATGTTGGACAGGCCGACTTCCGCCGCCGCTTGCTCCATCGCCGCCGCCAGGCCCGCCTGATCGCCTTCCAGCAACATGCGGGCCAGCGTGCCGCCCCCGCCACTGCCGGCCTCCCCTGCGGGAAGGACGATGTCCGGCACGGCCGGCGCCGTGCCGGGCCCGGCCGCCCCTTCCGTGCGGAAGCTGTCGCGGCGGAAGAAGCGGTCGAAGCATTCCTCGAACTGCCGCTTCTCCTCCACCGTCTTGGCAAGTACGAGGGAGAGCGTATCCCGCAGCGTCTCGCGTTCCGTGAAGCCCACCACCTCCACCGCGCGGACCGCATCAATGCTCTCGGCCGGGGAGATGCGCAGGCCGGCGCTTCGGGCGGCACGGAGGAAATCGAGGAGCGGGCCCTGCATGGCGAGCCTAGCCGACCGGCTCGGCCTCGCGCCGCGCCTTCTGCACCATGGCGGCGAGCTGAGGTTCCGCCGTCTCGATGTCGCTCTCGAATTTCAGCAGCACGTTCAGCGTGTTCCGCACCAGGTCGGCATCCAGCGCATGGGCATGCAGCAGGACCAGCACGCGGGCCCAGTCGATGGTCTCGCTGACCGAGGGCAGTTTCTTCAGATCCAACCCACGCAATTGCTGCACGAAGGAGACCAGTTGCCGCCGCAGCCCGGCTTCGATTCCCGGAACCCGGGTGGCGACGATACGGCCTTCCAGCTTCGCATCCGGCAGGCCGATATGCAGGTGCAGGCAGCGCCGCTTCAGCGCATCGCCCAGGTCACGCATGCTGTTGGAGGTGAGCAGCGCGATGGGCGGCACCATGGCCTGCACCGTGCCGATCTCCGGGATGGTCACCTGGTAGTCGGAGAGGATCTCCAACAGGAAGGCCTCGAATTCCTGGTCGGCCTTGTCCACCTCATCCACCAGCAGCACGGCGCCGCGAGGCTCCCGCAAGGCGCGCAGCAGCGGCCGCGGCTCCAGGAAATGTTCGGAGAAGAACAGGTCGCCGAAGCCGTGCAGGCGGGCCAGCGCCGCCTCCAGCCCCGGCTCCTCCCCCAGCGCCGTGCCCAGCTTGTCCTTCAGGATCTGGGTGTAGAGGAGCTGCTTGCCGTATTTCCACTCATAGAGGGCCTTGGACTCGTCCAGCCCCTCGTAACATTGCATCCGCACCAGCGGGATGCCGAGCCAGGCGGAGATGGCCTTGGCCAGCTCCGTCTTGCCGACGCCGGCCGGCCCCTCCACCAGGATCGGCTTGCGCAGGTGATGCGCCAGATAGACCGCCGTGGCGATCGGCCGGCTGGCGATATAGCCGACGCCCTCCAGCCCGCGCTCCGTCGCCTCGATGGAGTGGAGCAATTCGTGGAAGGCGGCGCTCATGCGGCTGCTGCGCCCGATCGCATTCCGGGACCTCCTGGCAATCGCCCGGTCATAGACCCGCGCAGCCGGGCTGCCAAATCAGCCGCGGCCCATGGCGTGGAATTCGCGGTTCGGGCGCAGCTCCGTCGCATTCGCCAGCCGGTTGGACATGGAGAAGAAGGCGCTGATGGAGGCGATGTCCCAGATCTCCTCCTCGGTGAAGCCGGCATCGCGCAAGGCCTGGCGGTCCGCCTCGGTCACCAGATGCGCTTCCTGCGACACCTTCAGGGCGAAGCCGAGCATGGCCTTCTGTCGCGGGCTGATATCCGCCTTGCGCCAATTGGCCGCCACCAGCTCCGAGATGGTGGGGTCCTTGGCCCGGACGCGCAGGATGGCGCCATGCGCCACCACGCAATACTGGCACTGGTTGGCGCTGCTGATCGCGACCACGATCATCTCCCGCTCCGCCGCGGTCAGGCCCTCGCGCTTGTCCATCAGCGCGTCGTGATAGGCCATGAAGGCACGGAATTCCTCCGGCCGGCGGGCCAGCAGCAGGAAGACATTGGGGATGAACCCAGCCTTCTCCTGCACCGCCAGCATGCGGGCGCGGATGTCCTCCGGCACCTCCTTGAGGCTCGGGATCGGGAAGCAGCTTACCTCTAGTCTCGTTTCCGGCATAACGGGCGGGTCTCCGAAGGACGGGTCTGGAACCCTCTGGCGCGGCTGCGTGGTCAAGGTCAATATCCCCCCAGAGATGTGGCCCGCGGCGTCCAGATCGCGGCCAAGAGGAGGGGGAGTCCAGGAGTGCAACTATCCGACCGGGTGACCGGCGCGGTTCTTGTGGTCCTCGGCGGAGCGGCGGCCTATGCCGGCTCCCGCCTGCCGGCAGTGCCGGGCCAGGATGTGGGACCAGCCGCCTTTCCCATGCTCATCGGCATCGGCCTCGTCATCTGTGGCGTGCTGATCGCGCTTGGCATCGGCCGCAGCTTTGAGGTGGAGGAGGCTGAAGCCGAACTCCCCGCCGGCCAGGGTGCCCGGCGACTCGGCGGGTTGCGGGCGCTGATTCCACCGGCGATGCTGCTGTTCTACGTCCTCGTCGTGGATCACCTCGGTTTCCTGCCGACGGCAGCGGTCATCGTCCTCGTCATGGCGCTTGCGCTCGGCGCCAGGCCGCGCCTGGCAGTGCCGCTGGCGATCATCGCGCCGATCTTCGTCCATCTCGCCTTCTACAAGCTGCTGCGGGTGCCCCTGCCCGCAGGGCTGCTGCCGGTGCCCTGGTGACATGACCGAAATGCTCGAAGCCTTCCGGATGGTCGCGGCGCCGGACGTCCTGGTCGCGATCCTGGCCTCCGCCATTTATGGCCTGGTGGTGGGGTCGCTGCCCGGCCTCTCCGCCACCATGGCAACGGCGCTGCTGGTGCCCGTCACCTTCTATCTCTCGCCGATCGCAGCGGTGGCGACGATCATCACCGCCTCCGCCATGGCGATCTTCTCCGGCGACATCCCGGGCTGCCTGCTGCGCATCCCCGGTACGCCGGCCAGCGCCGCCTATACCGACGAAGCCTATGCGATGACGCGCAAGGGCCAGGCGGAACTGGCATTGGGCGCCGGCCTCTGGTTCAGTGCCATCGGCGGCATCGTCGGCACGCTGTCGCTGGTGCTGATGGCGCCGCTGCTGGCGGAGATGGCGCTGTCCTTCTCCACCTTCGAATATTTCTGGCTGGCCTTCCTCGGGTTGATGTGCGCGACCTTGGTAGCGCGTTCCTCGCCGATCAAGGCGATCGCCTCCATGCTGCTCGGCCTGCTGATCGCCTGCATCGGCATGGAGAATCCGGCCGGCACGCCGCGCTTCACCTTCGGCATCCCGGATCTGCTGGGCGGGGTCGAGATCATCCCGGCCCTGGTGGGTGCCTTCGCCGTCTCGGAGGTGATCCGGGCCATGGTAACGCCGGAACCGCCGCCCCTGCCGCGGCGTAAATTTGGCTCCATCCTCGCCGGCCAGTGGCGGCTGACGAAGAAATACCAAGTGCCGATGTGGCGCGGGAACCTGATCGGCATCATCATCGGCGTGCTGCCGGGCGCCGGGGCCGATATGGCGGCCTGGGTCAGCTATGCCATGTCGAAGAAATTCTCCAAGGAGCAGGAGAAATTCGGCACCGGCCATCCGGAAGGGCTGGTAGAGGCCGGGGCGTCCAACAACGCCTCCCTCGCCAGCGGCTGGGTCCCTGCCCTGCTTTTCGGCATCCCGGGCGACACCATCACCGCCATTGCCATTGGCGTGCTCTACATGAAGGGGTTGAACCCTGGCCCGACGCTGTTCACCGAGCGCGCGGACAGCATGTACGCGCTCTACATCATCTTCATCCTGGCGAACATCATCATGATCCCGCTCGGCATCGCCATGATCCGGGTGGCATCCCTGGTGCTGCGGGCGCCCAGATCGGCGGTGATGTCGGTGATCCTGCTGCTCTGCGCCGTCGGCTCCTTCGCCACGGGCAACAACCTGTTCTCGGTGATCCTGGTCGCCCTCTTCGGCTGCCTGGGCTTCGTGATGGAGCGGAACGGCTACCCCGTGGCGGCGATGGTCCTTGGGATCGTCATGGGCTCCATGGTGGAGCAGAATTTCATCACATCGCTCATCAAGTCGGATGGCGATGTGATGCCCTTCATCGAAAGGCCGGTCTCCGGCGTGCTGGCGGCCATGACCTTCGGCGCGCTGCTCTGGCCTGCCGGGGTCTGGGTGTGGCGCCGCTTCGGCGGCGGACGCTTGCCGGCGGCCGAGACACCGCGTTAGCTAAAGGCGCAATGATTGCAGCCCGCCCGAGGCAGGGCGCGGCAGGAGGAGGTTACGTCCGATGAGTGGGATTTCCCGTCGCAGCCTGATGGGCAGCGCCGCCGCCCTGGCGGCCACGCCGCTCGCGCGCCCGGCACTGGCACAGCCGCGCTGGCCGAACCGGCCGGTGCAGATGATATGCCCCTGGGCTGCCGGCGGCGGCACCGACGCCGTGCTGCGCATCATCGCCGCACTGCTAGAGAAGGAATTCGGTCAGCCCTTCAACGTGGTGAACCGTACTGGCGGGTCCGGCGTGGTCGGCCATGCCGCGATCGCCCAGGCGCAGCCGGACGGCTACACGCTGGGCATCATCACCTCCGAGATCTGCATGCTGCACTGGCAGGGCCTAACGGAGATCACCTACCGCAACTACACGCCGCTGGCCCTGATGAACAACGACCCGCCGGGCATCCACGTGAATGCCAGCGCGCCCTATAAGGATGTGAAGGCGCTGGCCGATGCCATCAAGGCCAGCCGTCCCGGGCAGCTCAAGGCCTCCGGCACCGGCCAGGGCGGTAGCTGGCATCTGGCGCTGGCCGGCTGGCTCGTCGCCATGGGGCTGAAGGCCGACCATGTGCGCTGGGTACCCTCCAATGGCGCGGCACCGGCAATGCAGGATCTGGCAGCGGGGGGGCTAGACTTCACCACCTGCTCGGTGCCGGAGGCGCGGGCCATGCTGGATGCCGGCCGCACCCGCACCTTGGCCATCATGGCGCCGGAACGGCTTTCGGTCTTTCCCAACATCCCGACCTTGAAGGAGGTGACGGGGGTGGATTACCAGACCGGCTCCTGGCGTGGCATCGCCGGCCCGGCCGGCCTGCCGGCGGAGGTGAAGGCGGCGATCGAGCCGGCCCTCGGCAAAGTCTTCCAGTCCCAGGAGTACAAGGACTTCCTGAACGCCCGCGGCTTCGGCCTGGTCTATGCCGATGCCGCCGGCTTTGCCCGCTATATGGAGCAGGCCGACAAGTCGCTGGGCGACGCCATGAAGGCGGCCGGACTGGCGAAGGCCTGACCTTCAACCCGCGGCGCCC
>Ga0207747_1001133_pt1 | contig 21140 bp, 24 predicted proteins | sample HigsolmetaGSP11D_FD_184839 | JGI IMG/M metagenome (GOLD analysis project Ga0207747, IMG submission 184839) | High solid enriched microbial communities from the Joint BioEnergy Institute, USA - SP1-1-D (SPAdes) | ecosystem: Engineered > Bioreactor > SSF (Solid state fermentation) > Aerobic >...
TCTCAGGTCGGCTACGCATCGTCGCCTTGGTGGGCCGTTACCCCGCCAACTAGCTAATGCGCCGCGGGCCCATCTGTAAGTGATAGCCGAAGCCATCTTTCCATTTTCCGCCATGCGGCGGAAAAATCTATCCGGTATTAGCCCCGGTTTCCCGGAGTTATCCCAGTCTTACAGGCAGGTTGCCCACGTGTTACTCACCCGTCCGCCGCTGGGCTTTTAAAAAAGCTTTTAAAAACCCCGCCCGACTTGCATGTATTAGGCACGCCGCCAGCGTTCGTCCTGAGCCAGGATCAAACTCTCGATAAAAGATGTTTGATAAAAGCTCGTTAGAAAATTGACGTTTCGTTTTGTTCAGTTTTCAAGGATCAATCTCGCTCATTTTTGAGCGACTTTATTATTATATCATGTATCCGATCGATGTCAACAACTTTTTTACCGTTGCGTTGCTGGGTCGCTATCGGACGAATATTAATATATCATGTCCTTAGCTTCCATGCAATAGTTTTTTTAAATATTTTTTCGCAGAATATTTTAGCATCCCACTGTACTGCAAGGTCATCATCAAATGTTGGTTTTCATATACATATATATGAAGAAACAGGCCACGTACCAAAACAAGCCATCTTTCTGTTTTCACAGGAAACGGGTCAACCGGCCGGTTCGCTTTTTTCTTTTATCTGAAGTGCACGGCGGTTTTCAGCATGGTCCCGGATCATAAAGTAGGCAATGCTTAACAAGATGATGATTCCGCCAACCGCCTGGAACCAGGAAATTTTTTCTTGGAAAAGGAAATAAGCCAGAATCGAGGCACCAACCGGTTCAAATAAAATCGCAACGGAAACTACGGATGCACTGATCCATTTTACAACCCAATGAAACACCGAGTGTCCTGCGAGCGTCGGCAGGATCGCAAGGAGTAAGAATCGGAAAAAAAGATTCACCGGACAAAACCACATAGAAAAACAGCACGACCGTGGATGCCAAATAGACGGTAAAAGTGTAAGGAATCAAAGCCGCCCTTTTCCTTACATATTGGCCGATCATTAAATAAACTGTGACAAACAGGCAAGAAATAAGCGCTAAAATATCACCGTAGAGCGCTTTTCCGCTGATAAAAAAATCTCCCCAGCTGATCAGGATGCTGCCGAATACTGCTAAAGCCGCGCATAACACAGCTTTAAGAGAAAGGGACTCACGGAAGAAAAAATAAGCGCCGGCAAAGGTGAAAATCGGCTGCAATGTCACAAGCACAGTAGAACTGGCAACGGATGTTAAGTTAAGGGACTCAAACCATAAAATAAAATGGAATGCAAGAAACGCCCCGGCAACGACAGAAAGGAAAAGATCTTTTTTTCCCATGTGCATATGTTCTTTCCTCTTATTGATAAAAAGGATTGGCAGCATGATAAAAGTGGCATAGAATAACCGGTAAAATGCGATTACACCTGCATCCGCCGTGCTGTATTTGACCAAAATGGCGGATGACGTGACCGCGAGTACTCCCGCGATTAATGCAATATACGGATTCAATTGCACATTCTCCTTTTCAATTTCACGTTACTTTCATTCTATAGCGCGCTGCTGCATTTGACCAGTACTTTTAAAGGGGGAGACAGATGGTGTTCTGGGATATGGAAATTATATATAAACTCGGTATTACCGCCATATTGGGGCTGATTATCGGGCTGGAAAGGGAATTAAAGCGGAAGCCGCTCGGATTAAAGACAAGCTTAGTGATTTCGATTATCAGCTGCTTACTGACGATTGTATCCATCCAATCGGCGTATCTTTTTAATCATGCCCATGATGTGCAAATAACGATGGATCCGCTCAGGCTCGCCGCCCAAATTGTATCCGGAATCGGTTTTCTCGGGGCCGGGGTCATATTAAAAAAAGATAACGATTCGATTACCGGCTTGACGACCGCAGCTATGATCTGGGGAGCAAGCGGCATCGGGATTGCCGTCGGGGCAGGTTTTTTCATGGAAGCAATCGCAGGCGTTGTACTCATCATGATCAGTGTGGAAATTATTCCTTTATTATTAAAAAAAGCAGCAAAAAAGAGATTGCACAATAAAGATCTCATTATAAAAGTTGTGGTCCATGACCGGGATTCGATCCCAACGGTTCTCGAATCAATTGAAAAGCAAGAGATCACAATTGAAAATATCCGGATAAAGGATTTAAAAGACCATTCGCATTTAATCGATTTGAAAGTAAGGGCAAGTTACATGCATACTGCTGCGGATATATACCGGAAAATTTCGGATATGGACGAAGTGGTGGCGGCTGAAGTCGAAAGCTGATGAAAAACAGTTTTTCAAGTACTTAAATAGCAACAAACTCAAGGGAGAGAAATTAGCGAAAAAATTTTTGATATCAGATGTTCTTTCTAAAAAATGGGAAATTCCATTCACCCCCCTCCTCAAGCAGCCTGTTTAACGCAAAAAAAAGCAGCCGCGAAATTCCCGGCTGTCAAAATTTTTATTTAAAAAATTTTACGCGTTCATCTAGCGGTTTGAATTCTTTTTCCCCTGCCGGAGCTGTCGGTTTTCCAAACGGCATTTGCGCAATTAGCTGCCAGCTGTCCAGGAGCTTCCATTCTTTTTTGATTTCAACACCAATGAGCGGGTTGTAATGTTGGAGGCTGGCGCCGAAGCCTTCCTGTTTCAGGGCTACCCAAACGACCAGCTGCAGCATTCCGGAAGACTGCTGCTACCAAAACGGAAAATTATCCTTATATAATTCAAACTGCTGCTGATGCGATCGGATGACATCCTGTTCTTCAAAAAACAGGATCGTGCCAGCCGCTGCCAAAAGAACGTATTTTTTCTTCCGTTGAAGCAACATTTTCGGCAGGTACAATTTTCCGTAATGTTTCTGTTGTGATTCCAAAGTTTCGTATGGTGCTCATCCAATAAAATCACAACTCTTCCGCTTTGCGAATTAAACGATGTCGGCGTATATTTGACGGCATGTTTGACGATCCCGAGGATACGGTCGTCCGAAACAACTGCTTCACTACTAATCGCGTAGATGGAACGTCTATCTTCTATGGCTTTGTAAAAATCTGCCACGTCCAAATTTCCTCCGATTGAAAATATGCCTGCATCTTTCTTATCGCCTATTTCGAAAGGGGATATTCTTTACATTACTTTTGAAAACCTACACGCTCTTCACCATCCAAATAGACGAAGGAGGAACTCGGAACCGTTTCTGAAATCACTTTGCCGTTCCGAATCGAATAACGTACCGGCACCTGCCTCCGTATCGCATCATAAGCATCCGCTGCCGTCAGGATAATCAGATTGGCCGGTTTTCCTTCCACAATGCCGTACCGATCCTCAATATGGAGCGTTTTTGCGCTATTTTCCGTAATCAGGTCAATCGACTGCATGATCTGTTCATAGCCCATCAGCTGGCATACATGGATGCCCATTTGCAGCACCTGCAGCATATTCCCGGTGCCAAGCGGATACCAAGGATCCATAATGTCATCATGCCCGAAGCAGACATTCAGCCCCGCTTCCAACAACTCTTTCACACGCGTCACCCCGCGCCGTTTCGGGTATGTATCAAACCGGCCCTGAAGGTGGATGTTTACAACCGGATTGGCGACAAAATTGATACCCGAAAGTCTCAGGATCCTGAATAATTTGGAGGCATAAGCGTTATTGTAAGAATGCATTGCCGTTGTATGGCTGGCGGTCACTTTTTCTCCGATGCCGAGCCGGTACGCTTCCGCCGCGACAACTTCGACAAAGCGCGACTGTTCGTCATCAATTTCATCGCAGTGGAAATCTATGAGCCGGTCGTATTTTACAGCAAGTTCAAACGCTTTTTTCACCGACTCTACGCCATACTCCCAGGTAAATTCGTAATGCGGTATGCCGCCGACCACATCCGCCCCGAGTTTCAATGCTTCTTCCATCAATTCAAGGCCGTTCGGAAACGAGAGGATACCCTCTTGCGGAAAAGCGACAATTTGCAGTTCCAGCCATGGCGCAACCTCTTCTTTTACTTCCAGCAGCGCTTTTAACGCCGTTAACTTCGGATCGGTCACATCCACATGGGTACGGACAAACTGGATGCCCTGCGCAATCTGCCATTTTAACGCTTTTTTCGCACGCGCCTTCACATCTTCATGGGTAAGCAGCTTTTTCCGCTCCGCCCATGTTTCGATGCCTTCAAATAACGTGCCGCTTACGTTCCATTTCGGCTCCCCCGCTGTCAGGACCGAATCCAAATGGATATGCGGCTCAATGAAAGGAGGCAGGACAAGCCCGCCTTCCGCATCGATCACTTCATCCGCAGTTTCCGGAAGCCCACCTTGGAAAATGGCTTCAATTTTTCCTTTTTTCAATTCAAGGTTCCAAAGTCCTTCTTGATTTCGTAAACGTGCATTTTTGATTAACATGTTTAACACCTTACTTCCATAATTTTGCAACGATAGTATACAGGACACCGGTTAAAACGATCGTTGGGTAAGTGGCGCCGATATGGGCGGTAAAAACCGGCAGATTGTGCACAGCCAGGAAGAAAGCCACACCAAGTACCCAAACGAGCATTGTCTTGATGTTAAAACCTTTCGAAAACCAGTATTTTCCGTTTTCTTTTTCAAATTCCCCGGCATCATACGATTTTTTCTTCACAAAGTAATAGTCCACGATCGTAATGGCAAAAATCGGCCCGAACACCATTCCGATATAATCAAGGAACATTTCAAACGAATCGAGGAAACTTCCGGCAAAAAGCGGCACAATTGTCAACACTGCCGCAATGATCGTGACAATCCAAAGCGCGGCAATCGGCTTGATTTTCTTCGTTATGTTTGTAAGCGAGATTCCTGCTGCCATTAAGTTTACAGCGTTGGCTGTGGTGCTCGTTAAAATAATTACGACGAGTGCCACCATGCCAAGGCCGAGCTTGCTGACAATCGTGCTCGGGTCGGAGTTATTCGGATCATACACCCCTGTAGAGATCGCAGTGCCGATCGCGCCGACAATGCCGACAAACGCAAACCAGAACAGCGCGATATTTGCGCCGATCATCGGGGCAATCGTAGCCGTCGCTTTTGATTTGCCGTAGCGGGTAAATTCCGCAATCGCTGGCACCCAGCCAAGACTGAACGCCGCCATTGTATCCATTGCCGCGCCAATCGGCAGGCGTTCACTTTTCGGCGGCTGCCAGTTTAAAATGTCATGGAAAGAAACATGCCACAGCACAACGACCGTTTCCCAAATGCCTAAAATAAGGATCAACACAACGCCGATACGTTCCACTAATTTTACGGATTTATGGCCCATCGCAATTGAGAGCAAATGCAAAACGCTCATGACCACAATCCCGAACATCATCGTTTTCGCGCCGCCCGCTTCTCCAAACGCCGGCCAGCCGAGAAAATCTTTGCATACATAGCTGATGGAAATTGCGGCAATAAACGTGTTGACCGCGGTCCAGCCGATAAACTGCGTTGTATTTAAAATCGATGGCAGGAAGCTCCCCCGGACGCCGAACGACGGCCTTGTCAACGCCATCGTCGAAGTGCCGACTTTATAACCGATAAACCCGATTAACGCCATAATCATATAAGCAATCGGATTGGCAATCAAAGTGACTAAAATGGAACCGCCGAATGCCGCCCCTGCAACCACACCGCCAACATACCATGAACCGTTATTTGCGTTTGCCCCGATCCAGGTGGCAATCATATCGCCAAAACTTAAACTGCGGCAGCTCATCGGCACCGCTTCGGAAGCCCCGTATTCTTTTGTCACCATGTTTTGGGATGGCGCCGCAGTTTGTTCCGCCGCTCCCGCATGTTGAATCGTCTGATCAAATGACATATAAATCCTCCTCCGATAATGTAAAAATCCGAGGCCTTTCAATTCAAACGGAGCAGGTGCAAAAAAAGCTTCCTGCCAGCAATGACAAGAAGCCTGTACTTCACCAAAACGACTCTGCAACAAGCGCAGAACTTTTCCGTTTACCTTGTCAGCCTCACTGGACTAAAATTAAAGGTACTCATATTCAACTACTGTAAATTTACCACTGTCCCCAAATCCTGGTCAACGATTTTTATGCAATTCGACATGCGAAAAATTTTTTCGCAAAAACTTTAAAAAAGCTATTGCATTTTTCTTTCGGGCATAATATAATAAATTTGTCGCTGATGAGGCGAACAAAAAAATAAAAAATGCGGATGTGGCGGAATCGGCAGACGCGCTAGATTCAGGTTCTAGTGGTGGCAACACCGTATGGGTTCAAGTCCCTTCATCCGCATCAATGAAACAAGGGTTTCAGCCAGTTGGTTGGAACCCTTGTTTTTTTGCTTATAAGCAGCATTGATACATAGATAAATAGCGGATTTATCCAGATATTTTTATATAATCAAGTTGAATGATCAAGACTCCAGATTGTAAGAAAAGGAGATAGACATGGAAAAATACTTTTCAATTGGTGAAATGGCTTCGATCCACCATATTTCAAGGCAGGCTCTGATCTACTACGATAAAATTGATTTATTCAAGCCGATTAAAACAGATGATCATGGCTACCGGTATTACAGCCCTTCCCAAATTCCTTTGCTCAGAGAGATTCTATTTTTAAAATCAATTGGCATTAAATTGGATACAATAAAGGAACATATCCAAAACCGCAACCTTACAACCGCCATTTCACTGCTCGAGTCCCATAAAGAAACGATTGAACAAGAAATTGAACAATTAAAAGCAACAAAAGGACATATCGAAAATAGACTATCCCTATTTGCAACGGTGGAAAACTTCAAAAACGAACTTTATCAGCCAATGATCGAAACGTTCCCGGAAAGGAAAGTTATTTTTGTCCCATTTGAGCATCAAATTTCACGTAAAGAGCTGCATTTAACTGTCATGAAAGCGTGGGATATTCTGAACAGATATAGCCTGCTTCCTTCTGAAGGGTTTGGCACGATTATACGCAAAGAGAGTTTAGAAGAAAATGATGTATTTCGAGGTGCGGGCAGCTGCATTATGCTGCCGGATGATGTGGCGGAAATCGAAAATATGTTTACACTGCCTGCTGGAGAGTATGCCTGTATGTTTAAATACGGAATGCCATATGAAACACAATTCCTGGATGAATTAATAGAATGGATTCACGATAACCATTATCAAGTAGCCGGTGATGTTTTTGACGCCTGCCTTTTGGATTCGACATTTTACGGGGAAGACCAGAATTCCGACTTTTGCCAGCTGCAGATACCGGTTAAGAAATGTTAAAAAAGAAGAGGAATGCAGCGCACCCTCTCCCCTTTTCATTATTTCTTAAACAATTTCGGTGCAAAGCGGCTTGGATCAACATCCATAAACTTCGCCCGTTTGAATTTATCTTTTAAATGATAAGGCACTGTGCAGTCAAAAATGGTTTTGCAGGAAATGCCTTTGTCCCGGATGGAAGGGCTGTATTCCGGGCTTTGCGACGGATCAAGCGGATGGCAGCGCACACCCGGAATAAAGATCGTGTCGACATCCCCCTGGAAGCGGGTGTTCATTGCCCATAGGACGTCATTACTGTCGAATGGATCCACGTCTTCGTCAACAATAAAAACATGTTTCAATTCGCTGAACGCTGAAAACGCCAAAAGCGCCGCCTGCCGCTGCCGCCCTTCGTCACTCGGCTGGCTTTTCTTAAACTGCAGAACGGCCATATATTTGCCACCACCGGAAGAATGGGCGTATACATTCAAAAGCCTGCCCGGCAACGCCCTTTCAATCATTTGAATAATACTTGCTTCGGTAGGAATTCCTACAAGATTGACATGTTCCTCGCTCGGCCCGATGACAGATTGCATAATCGGATTTTTGCGGTGGGTGACGGCTTTTACTTTGATTAACGGCACTTTCGGGTTCGCTTCACCCGTGTAACCCGGAAATTCTGGCATGGCTTTTCCTGTATTTGTATTTTGATCTTCGCGGACATACGTGTTTGGAATCAGTTCCCCTTCGATCACATATTCTGCATTGGCAATCGCTTTTTCATCAATTGTTAAGCATTGAACAAGTTCAACCGGCTCATTCCTTAGAGCACCGGCAATGCTCAATTCGTTAAATCCTAATGGTGTGGTAGGCGGTTCAAAACATGCGCCGATTTCGATTGCTGGATCAACACCGATGCTGATGGAAATCGGAAGCGGTTTTCCAAATTTTTCCGCTTTTTCGCGGAATACCCCTAAATGGCGGGCACCAGGTGTAAAGAACATGGATATTTCATCTTTGCTTTGCAGGCAAAGGCGGTGGATCGTAACGTCCGATTCGCCCGTTTCCATATCGGATGCGTAACACATCCCCGTTGTAATATACGGACCGGCATCTTCTTCCGTATTGGTCGGCGCCGGAATGAGTTTGCGGATATCAAATCCCGGTTCATCTACGTAGTGAACGACCTCTTGGCATTTTGCCTTTTCATTTGGAACGGTAACCGGCTGAATTGGATTTTGCACCGCTTCATTTAGTAGGAACCCGAGCCTTTCCGGTTTTTCTCCAAGGAGCAGCCCTACCCTTTCGCGGCTGGCAAGCAGCCCGATCACCACTCTTGCATCTTCATGGCCTTTCACATTGTTAAAAATCATTGCCGGGCCGATCCGAGTCGGGCGCATAACCGTCCCGCCGGCGCCGACATAGCGGTAAACCCCTGAAATTTCAGCATGCGGATCAACCGGTTCATCCGTTTCAATCAGCTGGCCCGGAACCGTTTTTAACAATTCGAGGGCCGAACGCAAATCCGTGACTTTGATTTTCTCTGCCATCGTTTCTCCTCCAATCAACTGTTTCGTACAAGGAAAAGTTTACCCTGTATAACTGCTATACAGTCAATCATCTCTTAATTAAACCATCATTAATCTCCAGCTGAACTGTTACATCATCCATAATACTTTTTTCAATCCTGTCTCGTTAATTCTTTTTTAATAAAACTCCACTATGATGGTATCAAGCTAAGATTTGAAAAAAATGGAGATGACAATAGATGGCAAAAAACAGAGGGATCAAATGGATTGTCGGTCTTTCGAGCGTTGCGGTTTTTACAGGGATGGTCGGCCTAGCGGAAAAATATGACCAGTCAAGCACAAAAACGACTGCATCCACAAGCAGTTCCAATACAAATTCAAATTCTTCTTCGAGTTCAAACCAATATCATGACAGCAGCGGCAAATTTTTCTCGGACGATGGCGGCAGCTCAAACAGCAGTTCGGACAACAACAGCAGTTCGAGCAGCGGTTCGGACAATTACAACTCCGGCAGCTCCACTTTCCAAGGCCCGCCGAGCAGAGGGGATTTCGGCCAGGACAGCCAGGTAGGCGGCCACTCTTCGTAATCTAACGAAAGGGGAATTGCGATGTACAACTTTCGTGCAATGAATACAACGATTGCCACTTATTATTTGAACGAACAGCACAACCGGCAAACGGAGGCATGGTTCCGGCATGTGGAAAATACACTCAGCCGCTTTTTGCCTGAAAGCGAATTGTCGCAGTTAAACAGAACGGAAAATACGCCTTTTCTGCCAAGCGATGTGCTGTATGAAGCAGTGGCAGCGGCAGACCGTTTCTATTATGAAACGGACGGCGTGTTTAATCCGTATCTCGGCCGCGACATATGCAGGCTCGGATACGACCGGAGCTTCGAAAAAATCGAATCAGGAAATGTAGAAATTCAAAATCAATTTTTAACCAATAAAGAAGCACCGGCCGAAATCGACCCAAAAATGAGAATGATTACGATACACGGCGCGATGATTGACCTCGGCGGGATTGGAAAAGGCTGGACTGCCCAGCAGGCCGCAAACCAGTTGTCGAAAAAAACGCCATTTGGCGGCATTGCAGCAGGTGGGGATATTATTGTCTGGGGAATGCCGAAAGAAAATTGGAACATCAACATTTCAACACCCGAATCCTGGGATAAGCAATTGTTTTCTTTTAAACTCGACCGTCCTGCAGGCATCGCCACAAGCAGCACGGTGAAGCGGAGCTGGAAGGATAAAAATGGGCAGACCCACCACCATATTCTCGATCCGCGCACGCACGAAAGCTCACAGTCGGATCTTATTCAAGTCAGTGTCATTGCTCCTGACCTGGCCGTTGCGGAAGTATACGCAAAATGCATGATTATTTTAGGCTGGGAAAAAGGAATCGAATGGGTTTTGGAAAAACGCAAAGATCTCGGCATTGTCGGTGTGAAAAACGACCATTCCATTGTAACAGGCGGGGCGATCCGCGACTATTCTTCGGAAGGACTGATTTATTATGGTGAGCGAACTGTTCACAGCCATTCATAACATCATGCCTGTATGGACGGTTTCCCGTGCAGCCGGCGTGACTTCTTACTTGTTGCTGTTTGTATCAGTCGTTACGGGGATGAGTGCCCATTACCATTTTATGAAACCAAGAACAAAAGCCCGGATTAACCTCGTTCACCAGTCAACTGGCTGGTTCGGCCTGTTATTCGGGATGGTGCATGGCCTTGTCCTGACGTTCAGCACGTATGAAAACTTTTCGATATGGGATGTGCTCATTCCGTTTATTTCGAAATCAAATCCTATCCTGATCGGGATTGGGATTCTATCGCTCTATATCATGATTTTGTTGATTGTGACATCAGATTATATGAAAGCACTCGGGCATAAAACATGGAAAGCAATCCACTTTTTGGCTTTTCCTGCATTTATTGGCGTATTCATCCACAGCGTGATGCTCGGGCCGGATGCGCATTATCCGTTTATGATGTTTTTATACGCCTCAACTGCGATGATTACAATTGCGGCCCTGATTTTAAGAATTTCGATCCGCCCGCCGAAAAAAACGGTGCGTCCAACTGAACAACGGGCAGCGCGTCACACCGGTTGATGAGCTAAAAAATAATTTTTTGGAGGAATGGAAGATGAAAAAATTTGCGATTGTCAATCGGGAAACATGCATTGCTTGCGGAGCCTGCGCAGCAGCCGCCCCAGATATTTTTGATTATGATGAAGAAGGATTGTCATACGTGATGTTGGATGATAATCAGGGAACAGTAGAAATCCCGGAAGAACTTCTGGATGATCTGGAAGATGCTTTTGAAGGCTGCCCATCCGAATCCATCAAAGTATTGGAAACACCTTTTAACGGTAACCCAAACAAAGAAGCAGCAGGAATTTCATGTTGAAGTTCCTGCTGTTTTGTTTATTGCCACTGGCTCCCCTTTTATCGGCGGAATGACCCGATTTATCAGCGGTGAGCTGGAATATATCAGCGGGTTTTCAATTTTATCAGCGAAAACTTCTCATTTATCGGCGCTCAACTTTAAAATTACACATCCCGACTTTCTCCTCCCTTTTTGAACCCAGATATTTTTTCACCAAAACAAGGTTCCCGGCACCTCATTTCCTCCTGATCCTCTTTTATCGGCGGAAATGCACGATTTATCAGCGGGCGACTTTTTGTATCCAGGGCATTATTTTTGACTTTTCACTTTAGTTTTCCTTATAATTATCTCAAATTAAAAATAATTATGGAAGAAGGTCAGATCATTTTGGCAAAAATTGGTATTTTGCTCGGCTCTTTGCGGAAAGAATCTTTTTCAAGAAAACTTGCAGAAAATGTGGCAACCCTGTTCCCCGGCGGCTATGAAACAGAGATTGTTGAAATTGGAAATCTGCCTTTATACAACCAGGATTATGATGACTACAACGAAGTCCCTGCTGAATATACAGCATTCCGCAACAAAGTAAAAGGACTGGACGCCATTTTATTTGTAACGCCTGAATACAACCGCTCTGTTCCGGCTGTATTAAAAAATGCGCTGGATGTCGGTTCGCGCCCTTATGGTCAAAGTGTTTGGAGCGGCAAACCGGCAGCCATTATTAGCCAGTCACCTGGGAATTTGAGTGCGTTCGGCGCCAACCACCATTTGCGCCAGTCGCTTGTCTTCTTAAACATGCCGGTCGTCCAGCAGCCTGAAGCTTATATCGGTAATGTCGCAACGCTGTTTGATGAAAACGGTAAAGTTACAAATGAAAGTACTGTCCAATTCTTACAATCTTTCGTGGATGCGTTTGTTGATTTGATCAAAAAATACAAAGGTTGAGATATATAAAAATGTCCCGAAAAAATAATCTAATATAAAAAATCATGGTGAGCATTTACCTCTTGGGCAAAACTCACCGTTTTTTATTCCGTTTATTCGTTACTTCGGATACTTCCTCACTCCAATGTGTGCTTATTTTTCCGCAATGAAATCTAAAAAATGGAAAAATACAAAAAACCGTCCGGTATGGTATGATAATTGTTCCCGTTTCAACCCTTTTTTCAAGTATATGCTTTATTACTTATTCGCTTTTTCTCACCACCGTATCATGAAACCGATGATACATCAAAAAGGTTAAAGTACGGTAAAACAATTTTATGGCCCCTGAAATTTTTTTGTTAAAGTCTAAATATTGTATGCCGATAATTACAATGGAGCATCCAGTTCTGAAAAATTTCCGCTAGTTAAATCTTTATACCTAATATTAAAATACCATACTAAACACCGGAGGAACGCCATGTTAAAGAATGTAAAAAAGATTTCATCCAAGATTATTTTAATATCTGTCATTAACACGATTTTTGTAGCAGCCATTAATATCGGGACATCGTTATTTATAGGCCCCGGCAGCAGTACCAACGGCCAAACCCAGGGAGCATCCGTGGGGTTCATGGTTCCAACGCCTGTTTTGATCAGCCTTTTCATCTCCCTTATCATCCTTATCATCGGCATCATACTTTCGTACATATTGGGCAGGGTGATTTCTAAACCGATCCTGCACATGGCTGAACTGGCAGAACAAACTGCGGCTCTGGATTTGCGGGAAGAAAGCCAGTCATTCGGAAAAATGAAAGAATACAAAGATGAAACCGGACAGATGGCCAAAGCGCTCGGGCAAACAAGAAAAACCTTAAGGGACTTGGCGATGAAGCTACAGCAAATATCCTCAACGGTTGCTTCCCACTCCGAATCCCTTGCCAAAAGGACGGAAGAAAGCTTCCAGTCCATCAACCAAGTGGCAGCCTCCATCGATGAGTTCGCCCAGGGAAACAGCCATCTTGCACAAACCGTTCATGACATCAACGAAACATTAAGTGAAGTCGTCAATCTGATCGGGGAAATTACGCAGGAAGCATCCACCGGGGCGGAATATGCTGTGTCTTCCCTTGATGCTGTCGCAGAAGGGCAAAAAACGATTGATATCCAAATTGAGAAAATGGACCAGAATATTGAGATCACGACTGCGGCAAATCAATCCATTACAGAACTCAGCCAAATGATCGGCAAGGTCCATGAATTTGTTAATGTCATTAATGCCATTGCAGCTCAAACAAACCTTTTGGCTTTAAATGCATCGATAGAGGCTAGCAGGGCCGGGGATGCGGGAAGAGGATTTGCCGTTGTGGCCGGTGAAATCCGTAAACTGGCGGAAGGTTCTTCGAAAGCAGCGCAGGAAATTAAAGACTTGATCTCCGCGACGACGGAAAAATCCAATGCAGCTGTGGAAAATATCAGCCAGGCCAACGCCTTTATCTCGGAACAAAAAGACGCTTTCCATAAAACTGAAGCTGCCTTTGAGACGATTAAACACACATACAGCAACATTGTTGACAGTTTTCGGCATACGGCAGAAAGCATGGAAAACATCAATGGGAAATCCAAACAAATTTCGAAGCAAATCCAGGATATTACTTCCACTGTTGAAAATTTTGCGGCAAGTTCAGAAGAAATATCCGCTTCCAGCCAGGAACATCGGGCTTTTACCGAAGCCATTTCCGGGTCCACAAAAGAGTTGCAGCAACTGGCAGGTAAATTGGATGCGGAAATTAAGAGGTTTAAAGTAAGTTAACCCGCAAGATCCCCTGCAGGCAGCCTGACAGGGGATTTTTTAACGCAAATTGATTCAGATAAAGATTTGCATAAAATCCGTTTTGCCTCAACAGCTCTTCATGCGAACCTTTTTCGATGATTTCCCCATGGTTGATGACGAGGATCATGTCTGCTTCGCGGATCGTGCTCAGCCTGTAGGCAATGACAAAACTGGTCCTCCCCTTCATTAACGACTTCATCGCCGCCTGGATATGGAACTCTGTTCGGGTGTCGACATTGCTTGTCGCTTCATCCAAAATGAGGATCGACGGGTCGGCAAGGATGGCCCTCGCGATGGTTAACATCTGTTTCTTCCCCTGGCTTACATTGCTCCCTTCCGCATTTAAATACGTATTATATCCATTCGTAAGTTTCCGAATAAAACGCATCGGCTGCCTTACTCCCCTCTGTATACATTTATATACAACCAATCAATAAAATATTAAGCAGAAATTAAGAAACCGCCATTATATTTTTGATATCAAATGATTTGGGGTGTACATGAAAAAATGAAAAAGAACTACATAAAATTTGCCATTGATCTGATCATGGCGATTATGTTTGTCCTGTTTTTCAACACGCGCGTTTTAGGTGGGCTAGCGTATCATGAAATTGCCGGGCTTGTTTTTGGTGTCATGTTTTTGACGCATGTTTTGCTGAATTTCAATTGGGTGAAAAATGTAACACTGAAAATGCTCGACAAAAAACTGCCGTGGAAAGCGCGGGGAAGCTATGCACTGAATCTTTTGCTGCTGGTCTCCATGTGTTTCATTATTATCAGCGGGATCATTATTTCCCGGGTTGTTTTCCCGAACATCAACCTTGGGAATGAAAATTGGTTCAAAATTACCCATATTTCTGTCTCATCCCTCGTTTTAATTCTGGTAGGCATTCACGTAGGGCTTCACTGGCATTGGGTAGTCAATGTCTTTAAACGGATCATCCACTTTAAAACAAAAAAGAAATGGATTGGTTATGCAGTAAAAATTGCAGCGGCGCTGATTCTTGCTTTTGGCGTTTATGAAATCAAGCAAACAGGATTTGTCAACCGGGTTGCGAGCGCCACCACCGTCTTTAGTGGAAACAGCAGCGGCGGGCAAATGGAGGGGCATGATCATTTTGATTCCGCCAGCGGTCAAGGGCCTGATTTTATGAACGGGGAAAAACCGGGCTTTGCGAACGGCCAAAGACCGGTTTTCGAAAACGGGCAAAAACCAAATTTCGCAAAAGGGGAACGGCTTGAAGGTGCAGAGCATGAAGGCGGAAACGTGAATGTCCTGAATGTCATCCTCACATACTCAGGCATTATGGCCGTGTTTGTCGTGATCACGTATTATATTCGAAAACTAACATTAAGAAAGAAAAGAAGAAAAATGGCTTAAACATACGGAAACCTCCGATTTTTTCCGGCGGTTTCCGTTTTTTCATTACCTGTACTCGCGCTTTAATTGGTACTGGTCATCATCATGAGAAGATGGATGATACAGAATACCATTCCTGTTCTGCAATAATCCTACGAAAATCTTTTGCTTCGGATGCGCGTTTTTGTTCGAACTGGTATTTTAAAAAATTTTTGTTCTGTAATACAACGTACATCATACATTTTGTTATAAACATCGATGCTGCCAGTTGCTTTCTCCAGCTGCGGCTCCGAATGTTTTAACTGCTTATGGGCATCATTCAAGCCGGAAGCGATTTTGGAAATGGCGTTGTTTGCCTGTTTGAGCCCGTCATCAAGGGTTTGCGCCTGATTCGGGACAAGGAAGTTTTTGATCGGCGTCCCTGCCGGTTGTGTCGCGCTCCGGACTGCTTTGACATGATCGACTTTTTCAACACTGAGCGTAATGGCTTCAATCTTCTCCAAATATTTGCGCGAATCATTTTTTCACCATTTTTCATCACGATCGTGGCCGGCATCGATTCGCCAGGTTCAAAATGATCCGCAATCAGGTTATAACCTTTTACCGAATCATACTTATCGCTCATTTTGGCAATTGAATTATAAGAAAGTTTTCCATTGTAAATGATGATTGCCGGAACGATGGACACCGCGACAATGAAGAGTGCGATGAAAGGGCGCGCCAATGCAAAGCCACCCATTTTTTCCACATGCGGCTTTAACTGTGGCTGATATTTTTATTCATCGGCCAGAACAGTTTTGTGCCAAAAATGAACATCAAAATCGGGACAATCGTCACCAGGCATAAAATAAGGAAGACAATCCCGACTGCGACGCCTACGCCTGACCGGTATATGTTGAAGTTCGAAAATCCGATCGCCGAAAAGCCGACCAGTACGGTCAAAGAACTGAAGAATACGGTGCGGCCCCCGCTCCGGAACGTATGGATCACCGCTTCATTCACCGTTTCAAAATTCGGGAGTTCCTCTTTGAAACGGTGAATCAGCAAAATGCAGTAATCCGTCCCGATCCCGAACAGCACCGCAACAAGGAAGATGTGCGTGTAATCGAAAATCGGAAAATCCACCCATTTGGCCAGAAAAGCAACGACAGCCTGTGATGCGAGAAAAGAACAGCCGACAGCGATCAGCCATGAATTGTTTTTACAATTTCATTATAGGAGAGCAGTAAAAAAGAGCCCTTGACCAAAATCGATTTTTCATCCAAGTTTTATTTTGTTCCTGTCAAGATCCGGTAGCTCAATGCATCGTGATAAGAACTGACAAGATTTCCATGCCGTGTGAGGATGGAAAACAATTCGGGCTCAAGATCCGTTGAAAAATGATATTCTGAATGGGTATAGCCGCTTACAGCTAGGTTTTCCTTCCAAACTTTTATATTTCGGAAACCGGCCGTTTCCAACAGTTTTTTCCAGTCTTGTTCCGCCAACAATATGTCAATTTGATAAAAATTTTTGATCTCAGATTGCTCCTCTTCAGTCAATTTTCTGTCAACCGTCATCTCATTTGCAATGAAACGCCCGCCTTTTTTCAAAACCCGGTATATTTCCGCCAACGAGGATGGTTTGTGGACAAATGCCAGGACAGACTCGGATAAAACGAAATCAAACGTATTGTCCTCAAACGGAAGCTTTTCAACAGATCCGGCAACCAAGCGGACCGGCAGCTGTTCGGATAGAAACCGGTTTCGCGCTTTTTCAATCATGATCGGATGAATGTCGAGGCCGGTAACATCAGCCTGATATTCCCGGAATAAATATGCGGCCGTTTGCCCCGTTCCGCACCCCGCATCTAAAATTTTTGAACCACTCCTGATATGTTCATTGGCCAGCATTTCCTTTGAAAGATTAAAGCCACCGGGATGGGCACCCCCCAAGCCGAATTTTGCCAAATAATCGATATATGTGAAATCTCCCAATTTACCGCCTCCCTTTGCTTTTTTTATTTTATGTAGATAGGTAAAGCGGGGTTCTATTTCTCCCGGGAGAATGCCTATAGAAATACAAAGAATTTTAGGGGCATGGAGATGTTGGATGCAAGACAAAAATTGTGCACTGAATCACCGGCTTGTTTCACGGGCAAATCTATTACAAATGTAAATGGAACTGGTTCGCCTTGTTTTTTGATGTGGTCCCGGAAAGTTGGATGGCCACTTTTTTTAATTCCACGTCCGGTTCCAATTGCACCCATAAAGATTTTTGGTCAAAAACGAGCTGCTCGTGATATACGCTCTGATGCCCGATGATCATATAGCCGGCGATGCATGCCGCCATCACATACAGGCCGGTTATGTGCCCGTACAATTCGTATCCGAGCATTACAGCGGAAATCGGTGTATTAGATGCAGCAGCAACGACCGCCAACATTCCCGCTGCGCCCCTAAAACAGGATTTAACCCGAAAGCCAAAGCAAAAACGTTCTCGGCGACAGAACCAATTACAAGTTGCAGGGTGAACGTCCCCCCGTAAAAACCGGATCCAAGTGTAACAACCACAAACAAGATCTTCCAAAGAAACGCGAAAAAGTCAACATGGTCCCCGTATATGGCCCGGTCTATTAAAGGCAGGATCAGACCCAAATCGGCGGCAGGAAAAATCAATAAAAGGGCGGCAATGAGCAATCCTCCGGCGCAGGGCATCAGCAGCAAAGGAATATGAAAACTTTACTACTTTTTGCCACCGCCTTGTAATTCAATCCGGACAGGCAAAAGGTTCCGGAAAAAATTTTAAAAAAGGCTTTGACAAGCGAAAATTATTGTTGTAGAATAATACCTGTCAGCGAGAGATAAGGTTGCTCGTAAAGTTGAAAAGCAAAATAAATTTTTTCGGGAAGTAGCTCAGCTTGGTAGAGCACTACGTTCGGGACGTAGGGGTCGCAGGTTCAAATCCTGTCTTCCCGATCCTTAAAAACCTTGATGTATCGCGGATATATCAAGGTTTTTTATTTGTCAGCGAAGCCTTCATTCGCCGGCTTTGCAGTAACAGCCATTGTGTTCGGGAAAAATACACAAAGAATTGTTACGCCGCTCCAACATAAATCCAATCATCGTCTTCTCCTAACAGGTTTAAAAATCCCCATTTTACACCCCTATTTTTGGAGGTGATAAAATGGAGGAAAAAAGTTATAAATCTAATACTTATTCGTATAATGACCAGCTTTAAGGCAATATACAATGCAAAAGTGCCGGAGATACAGACAGCTTGGGTGAAACAATCCAAAATGTAATCAACAAAGTCACCGGCAATGATAAGAACGAGTAAGAATCGTACAATTTTCTGAACGCCAAACGATTGGCGTTCTTTTTACATAGAACAACCCCCTGAAGATTTCAAGGGGCTGTTTGGACAGACAATTTTATGAAATTTTTATCAGGCGTTTAAATGATTAAACCCCGGACCGCTTTAATGCAGAACAGGGTTTAACGGCTTATGTATGTGCCGCCGTTGCCGTAATTGAACTAAGAAAGTTTTAAAACCACACTCCTCAAAGTGGGTGTCCGCAAAAGCATTCCTGCCTTCCTCCCTGCCGCAAAAGGCGGAGGCCCGGCATTCCGGCTTTGATATAAAACTCCCTATATCAGTTTAAAGGTTAAAACTTTATTACCATTACGCACAACGCAGCTCTTGTATTCATATATTACCCTTTTTTTAACATAAGATCAATAAGAAACTTTTTCACTCGATTTCGCCAGTCCAGGACATCATGCCGCCGCTCAGGTTCGTGACATCGAAGCCGCGGCTTTCAAGAAACTGGCAGGCCATATAGCTGCGCCCGCCGGAATGGCAGACAACAATGTAATTTTTGGAACGGTCGAGATCCTGCAAGCGGAACTCCAAAAGGCCGAGCGGGATATTCACCGCACCCGGGATTTTTCCTTCCGCAACTTCATCTGTTTCACGCACATCAATAATATGAAGTTTCTCTCCCTTTTTTCGTTTTTCTTCGACTTCCTGTGTTGAAATTTGTTTCATGATCAATTCCCCCTTATATTACCCCTGTAGGTATATCATCACATAAAATTTTTCTGCGGGAAGGCCGGAGCCTCCCCGTTTTCAGCGACTTTTCACAAGCAGGTTGACCGCTTCTTTCACAAGACTTTCCGTATCTTCCCCGTTTTGCCCCGCTTTTTGGACACATTCCACCAGATTGGCGCTGACAATTACACCGATCGCACGGTCAATCGCCGTACGCGCTGCAGACAGCTGGGTGATGACATCTTTGCAGTTGTCCTGTTGTTCCATCATCCGCAACACGCCCCGCAATTGGCCTTCAATTCTTTTGACGCGGTTTTTGATTTGGTCATCATATTGCACCTTTTTTCCTCCTCTATATTATGAGTGAATCACAGAGTAAGAGCTAATGTGAAATCCTTTCCTGCGCAAAAACCGGATGCCGAAATTGGCTTCAAGCTGGTTTGAAGAAATAATATGCAGGTTGCCCTTTGGAATTTGGCAGGAAAATCTTTTTAAATAGGCGGTTGGGATCGTAATGGCGCCTTGAACGGATCCACTGCCTGCATCCTGGTAATCCCTTACGTCGACCACCACTTTATTTTCCATATCATCAATTCTTAATTCTGTCCGCGTTATTCCGTGGACCGGAAAATATCGTGTATAACCAATTTTAATGAGGATCAGAGCAAGAATGAAGAAAACAACATACATTTACACGAATGACCTCCTGCCCAAAATTCAATTACAGAAACCATCATATACCCCTATAGGTATTTTGTCAAATCCCATGCCTTAAAAACTTTTTAAACTCATGGTAAAATAATGAAGCAGACTTTTTAAGACAAGGGGAAGAGAAATGAAAAAAAGAAAAGTTGGCTGGCTTGGATTCATCATTGCCATGTTCTTAATGGCTGCGGCAGCATGTGAACCATATAATGGCAGCAGCACACAGACTGCCACAAAACAGGCGACATCCCAGCAAAGCAGAAGCCAATCCGGCCAAACAACCGGCAAGCAAATTCCGGTCAAGCTTGCCGATGTGACCGATGGGGATACGATCAAAGTCTACTATAACGGAAGGGAAGAAACAGTCCGCTATTTGCTGGTTGATACACCAGAATCGAAAAAACCGGGTCAGTGCGTGCAGCCGTATGCAAAAGCGGCCTACTACCGGAATAAGCAGCTCGTCAGCAGCGGCAAACTGACCATTGAGTTCGATAGCGGCGCTGAGCGTGATAAATATGGCCGGCTGCTCGCTTATGTTTTCGTGGACGGCAAATCCGTGCAGGAACAGCTGCTGAAAGAAGGGTATGCGCGCGTCGCTTATGTATATGAACCGCCTTATAAGTATTTAAGCACGTTCGAAAAAGCCGAGCAGCAGGCAAAGAACGCGTCTCTCAGAATCTGGTCACAAAAAGGCTATGCGACAGACCGCGGTTTTAACGGCTGTGTAAAAGGAAGCGCATCTTCCGAAACAACCGGTCAGCAAAAAAGTACAAACAGCAGCACCGACAATTTTCAAAATTGCACAGAATTGAGAAAAAAATACCCGAATGGCGTACCGCGCTCCAATCCTGCTTACCGCTCCTATATGGACGGCGACAAGGACGGCTACGCCTGCGAACTTTATAAATAAGAAACAGGCTGGCGGAAAGCCTGTTTCTTATTGTTCATAATAATTTAATTCCCATTCAATCCCGTGCCTGTCTTTTACCTTGGCATACAGCGCACCCCAAAATGTTTTCTGCAGTTCCATTGTCACCTGCCCGCCTTCAGACAATGCACTGTAAATGCGGTTGATTTCTTCTTCACTTTCAAGGTCCAAAGAAAGCTGGATGTAGTTTCCTTTTACAGGAGG
>Ga0207747_1001136_pt1 | contig 21045 bp, 15 predicted proteins | sample HigsolmetaGSP11D_FD_184839 | JGI IMG/M metagenome (GOLD analysis project Ga0207747, IMG submission 184839) | High solid enriched microbial communities from the Joint BioEnergy Institute, USA - SP1-1-D (SPAdes) | ecosystem: Engineered > Bioreactor > SSF (Solid state fermentation) > Aerobic >...
TAAACCATAAAGGAGGAATTTTAGTAGAACCATAACATGAGATGTATTGAAATAACTAGCAGAATTCCTCGACGTTAAGGTTGATTGGGTAGAACCATAACATGAGATGTATTGAAATTAGTCTTACCCTCTCTTTTCCAAAAGCTAAACTAAAATAGAAGAACTATAATATGAGATGTATTTAAATAAAAACTGGGCTATTTGTCCTTGGTTTTGTCATGGATGGAATCATAACATAATTTGTATAACAATATTTGCCAGTAGGTAAGCAGTAAGCCGTAAGTCTTGCATAGATTCATAAAGTGACATTAATCCTAACATTATAATTGTAGATCAAGCATATATAAAATAAATCATTTCGTTAAATGGAAGCGTTACCACCCGCATATAATTTAACAAAATCATATATATGGAGATCACTATGCCAATTGGAAAAGCGGAAGATCCTTTGAACCTAGCCCTAGATGTGCCTGAGGCAACCAGAGAAAGATCGGTCAATCTTGGCGTTGGTTATTCACCGGAGACCAATACATGGGAACTTATCGTCAAATATAGCGGTAGTCTTGATCGTATACGAGAAGAGCTTGGTATTTCGGTAGTCGAATTGTTTAATGAGTATGCAATAATCACGATACCGGAGAATTTAATTGATGCTCTTGTCAATTATCCGGAAATAGAATTTATAGAAAAACCAAAGCGAATATTCTATGAAGTAAATGTTGGAAGAACGATTTCTTGTATTAATCCATTGCAAGGTGGAGTATATAACCTATTTGGAGAAGGAGTACTGGTTGCAATCATCGATTCGGGGATTGATTACACTCATCCGGATTTTCGTAATCCGGACGGAACTTCAAGAATTGCTGTATTATGGGATCAGACAATACAGGGATCACCTCCAACAGGATATGATATCGGTACCCTTTATACCAATGAGCAAATCAATGAAGCCTTGGCGACCCCAATGCCGGAGCGTATGGAAATTGTACCGAGCATTGATACGAGCGGCCACGGAACCCATGTTGCCGGAATTGCAGCAGGCAATGGCAGGGCAAGTAATGGAAGATATCGCGGCGTTGCCTCCCAAAGTGAATTGGTTGTAGTAAAATTAGGGACTTCCATAGGAGATTCCTTTCCGAGAACAACCCAGCTTATGCAAGGAATTGATTTTGCGATTCGGTATGCAATATCGGTAGGAAAACCAATCGCAATTAATATTAGCTTCGGAACGAATTATGGTTCTCATAGCGGAGATTCCCTTCTGGAAAGCTATATTGACGATGCGGCGAATCTTTGGAAGAATAATATCATCATTGGTACCGGTAATGAAGGTGCGGCAGGCAATCATGCCGGTGGTATCCTGCAAATGGGTACTACAACCACCATAGAGCTTGCAGTTAGCGATTTTGAATTCTCTTTAAATGTACAGATATGGAAGAATTATTTTGATCATTTTGATATCACGATTATTGCACCGAATGGTGTTCGTGTAGGCCCGATACCAAGAATTCTGGGCATACAGCAGTTTCGGATTGCGCAGACAGAGATTTTTCTCTACTATGGAGAACCGACGCCATATAATCCACAGCAAGAGATTTATATTGAGCTTATACCTACAAGAAATTACATAAACTCCGGTATCTGGCGCTTTGAATTAGTTCCTAGGAGAATAGTCGTTGGTAACTATGATATGTGGCTCCCATCCGGAGGTATAAAAAATCCAGGAACGCGGTTCCTGCAATCCTCGGAGTATATTACCCTTACCATTCCATCAACAGCATCACGGGCATTAACCGTAGGGGCTTACGATGCGCACACAGATAGCTATGCGCCTTTTTCCGGCCGTGGATATACAAGGTCCAATGAAATTAAGCCGGATATCGTAGCACCGGGGGTTAATATTATGTCCTGTGCTCCGGGCGGTGGCTATACCCTTCGTTCGGGTACCTCCATGGCAACACCATTTGTTACCGGGGCAGCGGCTCTGCTTATGGAATGGGGAATTGTGCAAGGAAATGATCCTTATCTATATGGAGAAAAATTAAAGGCTTATCTGATTGACGGAGCAAGACAGCTTAGGATTGAAAATGTATACCCAAACAGAACGCTGGGATATGGAGCGTTATGCCTGGAGAATACCTTTAATAATATCATCTTATAGATGGAAGAAAATATTTGCCAACTTAGTATTTTTGCATTAAAATGGTACTGCTGGAACATTTATACTATGAAATATACTGTATTTCTCTATAAAATACAGTAATATTAATAGTATGAAATCTAGTAACTTTTAAGATAAAGAGGAGTAATATTATGACGGATTTACAGACAAGAATTCACAATGCCTATACTTATATACGAACAAAAACAAATGCAGAGCCAAAGATTGGCCTAATCTTAGGAAGTGGTTTGGGAGATTTCTGTGGTACACTAGAGAATACGGTAAGTATAAGCTTTAAAGAGATACCGGATTTTCCTGTATCAACCGTTGAGGGACATGCGGGAGCCTTTGTGTTCGGAACATACCAAGGCAAACAGGTAGTTGCGTTGCGTGGCAGAATTCATTATTATGAGGGTTATACGCAGCAGGAGATTACAATGCCGGTTCGTATTATGAGAAAGCTCGGGGTTGAAACCCTCATTTTAACCAATGCTGCAGGAGGCATTAACCTGGATTTTGCAGCAGGTACTTTAATGTTGATTACGGATCATATTAATTATTCAGGCGCAAACCCATTGATCGGTCCGAATTTGGATGAGTTTGGTGTCCGCTTTCCGGATATGTCCAATGTTTATACCAAATCCTTAAGAGACAGTCTTAAGGAATATGCAAGTAAAGAAAAGATATCCCTCAAAGAGGGCGTGTATTGTATGTATAGCGGGCCAAATTATGAGACACCGGCAGAGATCCGTTTCTTTAGAACAATGGGCGCCGATGCTGTGGGAATGTCAACCGTACCGGAAGCTTTGGTGGCTGCGCATAGTGGAATGCAGGTTCTTGGTATATCCTGCATTACGAATATGGCAGCAGGCGTGCTTAACCAGAAGCTGGATCATAAGGAAGTGGTGGAGACCGCGAATCGTGTGAAGAAGGACTTTACGAAGATTGTTGCTTACGCAATTCAGATTGCTTAATATGAAAAAGAAAAAGATACACTCTAAGTGATAAACTAGAGTGTATTTTTTATGCCATCTTCATATTTGCTTCATACTTTTTGTGTATAATGCTTCTATACCAATAGAAAGAATTATCATTTTCGGTATCGGAAATGTAATTCGATTTTGATATCTGTATTAGGGATTATCACACCATGGATACCCGTTCATATTGGAAGGAATGATGGTAATGGTGTTTAAAGGAAACCGGAACGAAAGGTAAGGGAAAAATAGCTTCTTATCTACTTCTGAATTCATATATAATTCATTAACACAAAAAGACAAGTGATACCCCCTCGCTTGTCTTTTTGTGTTTTTTCTTTTAAATCAGTTTGTACCCTACTTTATAAATGCCTACAAATTCGTTCAATATCTTCTCCTGAGAGGGTTTCTTTTTCCAGAAGTTCCAGAGCAATATCCTCAAGGGATTGCAGGTTAGCTTGCACCAGTTCTTTGGTATCTGCATAAAGCTCATTCATAAGCGAGCGGCAGCGGGTAACCAATGCGGTATCGTGGCTTTCCTCAAGAACTTCAATATTAAATAATCCCATATTCGGATCCATTCCAAATTTGTTAATATAGTCTACAATCAGGGAGGAGGCCTTCTGAATATCATTACTTGCGCCGGTGGTTATTTCCTCCGGGCCAAAGATGAGTTCTTCTGCGATTCTTCCGGCAAGTAGCACCTGAATATTGGCAAGGAGTTGTGTGCGGCTTTGGAACATGGTATCTTTCGGAATACTTAGGTTAAAACCGCCTGCGCCGCGAACACTGGGAATAATCGTAACTTTCGAAATATAGTGCTCAGGAAGCAGAAGGGTAGTGACTAAGGCATGCCCTGCTTCATGGTAGGCTGTGATTTTACGGTCCTTATCCGTAATATAGCTTCGGTCCATCTTTGGAGCGCCTGCGATTACGTTGTAGAAAGCTTTGTCGATATGTTCCTTACCAATGACAGATTGCTTCTCGTTTGCTGCGATAATAGCTGCTTCATTCAATAGGTTTTCCAGCATAGCACCGCTAAAATATACCGTTGATTTCGCGAGGGCATCCAAATCCACATCATCGGAAAGAGGCTTGCTGCCAGCGTAAAGGGAGAGAATTTGCTTTCTTGCATTTACATCCGGTAATCCAATTTCAATTTGCCGATCAAAACGGCCTGGGCGCAGCAGAGCCTCATCCAAGGTATCCAAACGATTGGTAGCACCGATTACGATAATTCCGGAGTTATCATGAAAACCGGACATTTCGGTTAGCAGTGCGTTCAATGTCTGATCCCTTTCATCGTTGCTGGCGGAGACGCTACGGGCTCTTTTCTTACCGATGGCATCAATTTCATCAATGAATATTACGGCTTTCTCGCTTTTTTTAGCTTTCTGAAATAGACTTCGGACTCGGCTTGCACCTACGCCGACATACATTTGAACAAAATCGGAACCACTCATGGCATAGAAAGGAACATTGGCTTCACCGGCAATCGCCTTAGCCATTAAGGTCTTGCCGGTGCCAGGGGGGCCATAGAATAGTAAGCCTCTGGGCATCCGTGCGCCGACCTCTGCGTATTTTTCCGGGTTTTTAATAAATTCTATAATATCAAGAACCATGGATTTTGCTTCTGCATTCCCTGCTACTTGCGACAGCGTTATGAGTGTTTCTTTATCCTTCTTTTTATTTGCATTCTTTATTAATTGATTTGTGGTATTTCCACTACGAAGATACCATGCGATACCGCCCACAATAATTCCAACAGCCACCAATTTACCGATGGAAACGATAGCGGAGTCCTGACCGTAGCTTACAGTAACATCATGTAGCAGCAAAAACTCGGTAAAATCATCCGTATGCGGATTTGGTACAATATAAGTAATCTTTGGGCTATCTTTAAGAATAGCTTGAAAAGTATTCTTGTTTTCTTGTAATACGACTTTTTCTACTTGATCTTGCGCAATCGCCTCGAGGAAAGACGTATAATTTAGATTTTTAGTATCCTTCTTCAGATAAGTATTTCCTAAAACACCGCAAGCTACCAGAACCATGCAGCAAAGTAATATAACCACATATTTTTTCACTTCGATTCCCCCAGATATCAACAAGTAAATACAAATTTCTACATTGTATTCTACCATAAATACGAGGATTTCATAGCATTAATAACTGGTAACTGTGCATAGAAACACCAGTAAACTAGCAGTAGTCCCCCCCTTTTTTTAAGTTCCTTTGTAATGCTATCTAATATTTAGGTGTAGTTTACACCTGTCATTAAGACAAAATAAAACACCCAAGCACCGGTGTACACCGGTACTTGGGCATAGAACGTTTGTTAATAATAAGATTCATTAATTAGTTATTATTGCCATTCTTTTTGTTGCCAAAGAAATTGGTTACCCATGGAATAAAAGTTACGATAGCCATTAATAGGATAATAACAACAAAAATGCTAAGCATACCTTTTCCCATGATTTCAAATGCATATATTAAATTTTGATTCATATAGCACCATGCCTTTCTTTTAGTGGGATATATTCCCATTTATCAAATGCCCTAATATTCTCTTATTCTTATAAGATACCTAAGATATCACCAACAAGTTTAATAATAACACCACCAGCAACTACGGAACCAATCTGACCGGATACGTTAGCGCTAATTGCATGCATCAGTAAGTGATTGGAAGGATCTTCTTTTAATCCCATTTTTTGAACAACACGAGCGGACATGGGGAATGCGGATATACCGGCTGCACCAACCATTGGATTGATTTTCTTACCAGGTTTTAAGAACAGATTAAGTATCTTGGCAAATAAAACACCGCCAATGGTATCGAATATGAATGCTAGCAAACCTAGTCCCATAATCATAATTGTTTGCCAGTTAACGAATGCTTCTGCAGTCATCTTAAAAGCAATCGTGATACCAAGTAAAAGTGTAATTAAGTTTGGTAAAACATTCTGTGCGGTATCGGATAAGGAGTTTAGTACGCCGCATTCTCTAATTAGGTTACCAAACATTAGGAAACCGACTAATGCAACAGAGTCCGGAGCAATTAAACCGGCAATCAAGGTAACGATAATCGGGAATAGAATTCGGGTTGTTTTGGTTACGGACTTGGGATTGTATTCCATACGAATTAAACGTTCCTTCTTTGTAGTAACGAGTTTAATTGCGAAAGGTTGAACAATGGGAACTAAGGCCATATAAGAATATGCAGCAACGGCAATTGGCCCCATATAATCAGATTTCATAATATTCGAAACAAGAATAGCGGTGGGACCGTCAGCTGCACCGATAATACCGATAGAAGCTGCGTCCTTAAGATCAAAACCAAGAATTACTGCTATAACAATCGCAGCAAAGATACCAAATTGTGCAGCAGCACCGAACAAGAACATCTTCGGATTGGATAGGAGCGGACCAAAGTCAATCATAGCACCAATACCAATGAACAATAGAATCGGCAATGCTTCGGATTCATCAATGCCGACTTTAAATAACCATTCAATAATACCGTGTTCCCCTAAAACTCCTGTAAAGGGAATATTTACTAGAATAGCACCTAAACCCATCGGGAGCAGAAGGGATGGCTCCATTTCTTTCACTATGGCCAGATAAATTAGAATTGCACCTACGGCATACATAAGCCATTGTTGCCAAGTAATTTCCATTAATCCTGACAAAAGAAAATCCATAATAAAGTCCTCCTTAGCTTGTTTTGTCATTGGCTATGAATTAACGGGATTAGATTTCCATAAGCAAAATTCTAACCCATTATATAAATTTAGCATTTGACAATACGAAATTAATTTAATTTTAGCTCATATCACCTAAGCATGTCAATCATTGAATAAATTATTTGGCATTTTTGCATAAATGTATTCATAAAAAGATAAAAGGGATAAATGAGGATGCAAAATTCGGATCATACGCGTAATCCAAATAAAGGAAAAATTGTGAAAATAGACAAAATATTACAGTATACGTCATTGATGTGTACAATTTGCATAATTCAAATGGAATAAAATGCAAATTAAAATGTTTAAATAGTCGGAAATAATTTATTGTATTACTTTAATATTGCACAAAATTTCCAAACGTGATAACATTAAAAACAAAGCGTGTTTTGCTTTACAAGATTCCTGTCATACCAAAATCTTGTTACTATATTATAAAAAGGAGATGAGCATTTTGAGTTTTGACTTAGGATTTTTTCAAATCACTTCCATTGTAGTAGCAATTTTAGCTTTTGGTGCTGCGTATTGGCTCTACAGATGGGTAGTATCGCAACCAGCCTCCAATAAACGTATTGCAGAGGTGGGTAAGTTAATTCATGACGGTGCGAATACTTTCTTGGCTAGAGAGTATAAGACACTGACGGTGTTCTGTTCCATTGCAGCAATTTTAATATTGCTATTTCTTCCAAAACCTATCTGGGAAGGAAATGTATTAGATAACATCATTATGGCACTTGCTTATCTGATTGGTACTGTATTTTCTGCGATTGCAGGAAAGGTTGGTATGAGTATAGCAACCATCGCAAATCAGAAATGTGCAGAAGCTGCTACAAAAGGTATTAAACCATCCTTTATGGCAGGTTATCGTGGCGGTGCAGTTATGGGTATGGCAGTTGTTGGATCAAGCTTATTTGGTGTAGCACTTGTTCTTTTAGTTACCAAAAATACTACCGCTTTATTAGGTTTTAGTTTTGGTGCTAGTTCCCTTGCTTTGTTTGCTAAAGCAGGTGGCGGTATCTTTACAAAGACTGCCGATGTTAGTGCTGACTTGGCTGGTAAAGTAGAACTTGGTATTCCGGAAGATGACCCTAGAAACCCAGCAGTTATCGCAGATAACGTAGGTGATAACGTTGGTGACTGCGCTGGTATGGGTGCTGACCTTTTCGACTCCAATGTTGCTTCTATGGCTGCAGCATTAACTATGGCAGCTTCCTTGGATCAAGCAAAGGGCGGAATTTTAAATACATCAACCGTATTTTGTTATGCTGCAATCGGATTGCTTTCTTCCATCATTGGTGTATTCACTGCTAACATGAAAGAAGGCGGCAGTCCGACGAGAGCATTGAATTCTAATACATACGTAACAACCGCAATCTATGGTATACTAACAGCGCTTGCAACTTGGGCATTCGGTCTTGAGTGGCCAATCTGGTTTGCAAGCTCCATCGGATTATTAGTAGGTGTAATTATTGGTATCGCTACGGATTATTTTACAGATGATACGAAGAAACCGGTTCATATGGTAGCAAAAGCCTGTGAGACAGGTCCTGCTTTCACTATTCTGTCCGGTATCTCCTATGGTTTGGTTAGTGCCCTACCTGCAATGATTGGTATCGGTATAGCTGCTCTTGGCGCTTATAAAGTATGCGATTACTATATGGGCGAAGGGTATGGAATGTTTGGTATCTCTATGGCAGCCGTTGGTATGCTTTCCATCGTTGGTATGATTATTTCCAACGATGCGTATGGTCCAATCGTAGATAATGCCCGTGGCCTTGTTGAAATGGGTGGATTAGGTGATAAAGCACTGGAAATAACAGATTCCTTAGATAGTGCCGGTAACACAGTAAAAGCCGTTACGAAAGGTTTCTCCATTGCTGCTGCCGGATTAACCGTTATCGCATTACTTGGTGCTTTCATCAGCGAAGTTAATGTAGCTGCTGCTGAAAATGGATTAATTGCAGCAGGAGAAAGCTACATCAGTGGTTTCGACGTAACCAATCCTACGGTATTCTTTGGTTTGCTTGTTGGTGCAGCTATTCCACCGGTATTCTCTGCTATGCTGATGCTTGGTGTGGATCGTAATGCACAGCGTATGGTAGCTGAGATTCATCGTCAGTTCAAAGAGATTATTGGTTTGAAGGAAGGCAAGGAAGGCGTTACTCCTGAATACGATAAATGTATTACAATTGCTACGGAAGGCGCTATCAGAGAGCTAATTCCGGCTGGATTAATGGCTATCATTGCTACTTTAGCGGTAGGTTTCATTGGCGGTGTTCATGCGGTGGGTGGATTTATCACCGGTAACATTGTCAGTGGTTTGATCTTCGCATTATTCATGTCCAATGCCGGTGGTCTCTGGGATAATACGAAGAAATACATTGAAGCAGGAAATCACGGTGGAAAGAATTCAGATGCTCATAAAAATGGCGTTGTTGGTGATACCGTTGGTGATCCTTTCAAAGATACCGCAGGACCTTCTATTAATACACAGATTACTGTAGTATCCTTAGTTGCGTCCTTAGCTTCCACCTTGTTCTTAGCGTTCTCGTTATTTGGTTAATCCGTTGATTGATTATTAAAATATAATAGGATGAGCAACTTTCTGCGATAGATCGTCGGAAGGTTGCTCATTTTTTGCTTTACAGCAATTGATAATTACCGCGTTTGGAATTTCTTGTTTTCTTTCCTTAGGTAAGGTATAATGAAACAAAGCAATTACTAGAAAATTGTCAATTCATAGCCGATTTTTGTGCTATTATTCACTCATTTCGTTTGCTTGTAAAAGTAATGTTAGTACGTACAGAAGAAAGGTATGGTTACGAATATGAAAAAACAGCTGATATCATTTGGTTTTATGGGATTGATGATTACAGCAGCCCTGACCGGATGTAATTCTGCCGGAAAGTACAATGAAGATGGGAAAAAATATTTCTCACAGGGGAAATATGAAGAAGCTGCAGATAGTTTCTTAAAGGCAATAGATAAAAATCCGAACCGTATGGATTACTATATCGATTATGGAATGGGCTTGATTGCTCTCGGCAATTATGAGGAAGCAATTGCTCTATTTGACCAAGCATATCGTGATAAGGATATTAAGATTATTGAGCAGAATAATAAAAAAATATTCCGAGGAAAAGGGATTGCATACTACTACAGCAAACAATATGAGAAGGCTTTGGATCAATTTGACCTTGCGTTAGCAATCAGCGAATTACCGGATTTAAATCTGGATATATTGTATTATAAAGGGAATACCTTAATGGCAATCGGTTCCTATGATTTGGCTGCTGAGGTATTTAGCAGCATTCTATCAAAGAATGAGAAAGATGTATCAGCGCTATTGGAGAGGGCATATTGCTATCGGGTTATCGGAGCCTATGAGAATGCATTTGAAGATTATAATAAAGTGATTTCCTTGGATTCTGACAATTATGATGGATATTTTGGCAAGTTTACTTTATTGCTGGAAAACGGTATGGAGACGGAAGCGGCAGAAGTTCTTGCACAGGCTGCAAAGATCAATGGCGATAATCTACAGAATCAGTTTAATAAAGCAAAGCTTCATTACTATCAAGGGGATTTTGAGACCGCGATTACCGAACTGGAAGAAAGTTATGAGATTGGATTTGCAGAAGCAAACTTCTATATCGGAGAGATTTACCGCGAAAAGAAGGATTACCAAAAGGCGGTTTATTACTACGAAGCATATATAAAGGAAGAGATGCTTCCCGGTCCTTACGTTTATAACCAATTGGGATACTGTTTCATAAAGTTAGGAGATTATGCAAAAGCACTTGCGTATCTGGAAAATGGATTGGCTATGAATTACGTTTCTGCAAGGAAAGTGCTGAAGAGGAATGAAATCATCGCATATGAAGGATTGGGCGAATTTGAAACTGCATTCGAGAAGATGCAGGAATATATAGCACTTTATCCGGATGACGCAGAGGCATTACGGGAAAATACATTTTTAAAAACCAGAATCATTGCAAATGAAAGTTATGAAGATGAAGAGAGGTAAAACATGGCAGAACTCATAGAGATTAAGGAAGAACAGGAACGATTTATTCTTATTGGAGTTGCTGTATCCGATAATGATGATACACAAAAATCCTTAGAGGAGCTGAAAGAACTGGCGGATACGGCTGGTGCGATTACGGTAGGAATGGTAATACAGAATAGGGAGAATATTCATCCTGGAACCTATATTGGTAAGGGTAAGATGGAAGAGGTTCGAGAATTGATAAATCAATTGGATGCAACCGGCATTGTCTGTGATGATGAACTTTCTCCCATGCAGCTTAAGAATTTGGAAGATGCATTACAGACGAAAGTACTGGATCGTACTATGTTGATATTGGATATTTTTGCAAGCCGTGCCTCTACGAAGGAAGGTAAGATACAGGTGGAATTAGCGCAGCTTCGCTATCGTTCCACACGATTGGTTGGGCTAGGGAATTCATTATCCAGACTTGGTGGTGGTATCGGAACCAGAGGACCCGGTGAGAAGAAGCTGGAGTTGGATCGTCGTTTGATTCGGGATAGAATTGCTGTTTTAAATCGTGAACTGGAAAATGTGAAAAAAACCCGTGAAACAGAAAGGGCGTTAAGGTGTAAAAATCGGATACCGGTGGTTGCTATTGTCGGTTACACCAATGCAGGTAAATCAACACTATTAAACCGACTTACCGATGCGGGAGTATTGGAAGAAGATAAACTATTCGCTACCCTTGATCCTACTACCCGGAATCTGACTTTAGATAGTGGGCAGCAGATTCTGCTTACGGATACGGTTGGATTTATCCGCAAACTACCCCATCACTTGATTGATGCCTTTCGCAGTACTCTGGAGGAAGCAAAATATGCGGATATTATCCTCCATGTGGTTGATAGCTCGAACCCGGATGTCGACAGCCAGATGCATATTGTCTATGATACCTTGAAGAATCTCGGAATCCAAGACAAACCAATCATTACAGCTTTTAATAAGCAGGATAAATTAGAAGAGGATCAAGTACTAAAGGATTTTAAAGCGGACTATACGGTGAAAATATCGGCAAAAACCGGAGAAGGATTGGGGAATCTCCTGAATCTTATTGAGAAGGTACTGAATGAGCAAAAGGTTCTTTTAGAAAAGGTATTTTCCTATCAGGATGCCGGTAAGATTCAAACCATCAGAAAATATGGGCAACTTCTGCAAGAGGAATATCAGCAGGATGGAATCTATGTGAAGGCATATGTGCCAAATGAAATTTACCATAGTATCATACATGAAAGGGATGAATAATAACAACAGAATAGCAATAGGGATTACTTTTAGGTTAACGACAACAGCGTATGATTTTTATCCAACGAAACACGCTCCCGCTCGATTGTTGCACGTAATGTTACATAAGGTTGTGCCTGCCAGATTAGTATCTCTGTCACAACCTAGTGCCAACGGCGACAAACGGTCTGCTTATGGATAAAAATCATACGCTTTATTTTAGGTTATGATTAGATACTCATAGTTTATTTGAACCGATTTTTTATTCGTTTTAAATGATTAGTTTGCAAATTCCTTACCATTTGGAGATGTCTTTCGCTTGGTATCACATAGAAATGACAGGGATAGCTTGGTAAAATATGGATAAGTATCGGTATTTATTTGCTTTTTATGCATGGGTAATTATTACTATAGCAAATACTAGATATAGTATCAGATTAAAAAAATGCGTATATATGTGGTGTTTTTAGTGTTGACTTGGCAAAAGTTTCTTGGTACTATTAATACATACGATGTATTGGAGAAAGTTATATGTATGAAAAGTGGGAAGGGAGTCAATTACATATGATTAACGTAGCTAAAAGAGACGGTCAGGTTGCCGAATTCAACCTAGGTAAAATCAGCAATGCCATAACAAAAGCATTCAAAGCGACGGAAAAGTACTTTACAGATGATATAATTAATTTACTTTCCTTACGTGTAACAGCAGATTTTCAAGATAAGATTAAAGATAATCTGATACACGTTGAAGATATTCAGGACAGTGTGGAAAAGATACTTGAGCAAGCTGGTTATACCGATGTAGCGAAAGCTTACATCCTTTATCGTAAGAACAGAGAAAAAATCCGCAATATGAAATCTACCATTCTGGATTATAAAGAATTGGTGAACAGCTATGTAAAAGAGGAAGACTGGAGAGTCAAAGAGAACTCAACGGTTACCTATTCCGTGGGAGGCCTTATTCTTCATAACTCCGGTTCTATTACAGCGAATTATTGGCTATCGGAAATTTATGATGAGGAAATTGCCAATGCACATCGTAATGCGGATATCCATATACATGATCTGTCCATGTTGACCGGATATTGCGCCGGTTGGTCCTTAAAGCAGTTAATCAAGGAAGGTTTGGGAGGAATTCCCGGTAAGATCACATCAACACCAGCAAGCCACCTATCTACCCTTTGCAATCAAATGGTGAATTTCCTGGGAATTATGCAGAATGAATGGGCAGGAGCACAGGCATTCTCCTCTTTCGACACCTATCTTGCACCGTTTGTAAAAGTGGACAACTTAACCTATAAAGAGGTGAAGCAGTGCATCCAATCCTTTGTCTATGGTGTCAATACACCAAGCCGCTGGGGAACACAGGCTCCGTTCTCTAACATTACCTTAGACTGGACCGTACCGGATGATCTTGCAGAACTGCCATGTATCGTTGGCGGTAAAGAAATGGATTTTAAGTATAAAGACTGCAAGAAAGAAATGGATATGGTCAATAAGGCATTCATCGAGATTATGATTGAAGGTGATGCAAACGGTAGAGGCTTCCAATATCCTATTCCGACATATTCTATTACCAAAGACTTTGATTGGTCCGATACAGAAAATAATCGTTTACTATTTGAAATGACAGCAAAATACGGAACACCGTATTTCTCTAATTATATTAACAGTGATATGCAACCAAGCGATATCCGTTCCATGTGCTGTAGATTACGTCTTGATTTACGCGAGCTTCGTAAGAAAACCGGTGGTTACTTCGGTTCAGGGGAAAGCACTGGGTCCGTTGGTGTTGTAACCATTAATATGCCAAGAATTGCTTACCTATCTGCTGATGAAGAGGAATTCTTTGCTCGCTTGGATCGCATGATGGATATTGCTGCACGTTCCCTGAAGGTGAAGAGAAATGTTATCACGAAACTTTTAAATGAAGGACTTTATCCGTACACCAAGCGTTATCTTGGTACCTTTGATAACCACTTTTCTACCATTGGGCTTGTTGGCATGAATGAAGTAGGATTGAATGCAAAATGGTTAGGTAAGGATATGACACATCCTGAAACCAAGGAATTCACAATTAAGACATTGAACCATATGAGAGAGCGTCTCTCTGATTATCAGGAACTATACGGTGATTTATATAATCTGGAGGCAACTCCGGCAGAGTCTACCGCTTATCGTCTTGCGAAACACGACAGAAAGCTTTATCCGGATATTAAAACTGCAGGTAAGGAAGGGGATGTGCCATACTATACCAATAGTTCCCACCTTCCGGTTGGTTACACCGAGGATATCTTTGAAGCGTTGGACATTCAGGATGAGCTTCAGACACTGTACACTTCCGGTACGGTATTCCATGCTTTCTTAGGTGAAAAACTTCCGGATTGGCAGGCGGCAGCAAAACTGGTAAGAACCATTGCGGAAAATTACAGGCTTCCTTACTATACATTGTCACCAACCTATTCCGTATGTAAAACCCATGGATACCTGGATGGAGAGCAATTCCATTGTCCTCATTGCGGAGAGCCTGCAGAAGTTTACAGTCGAATTACCGGATACTATCGTCCGGTTCAGAATTGGAATGACGGCAAGGCACAGGAGTATAAGAACCGCAAACTCTATGATGTAGAGCATTCCAGACCGATGCCGGTGGGGGAATTTAGGCATACTGAAGCTGGCAAAGAAGTAAGTCAAAGTGGAGATGGATTATTCCTGTTTACAACCAAGACTTGCCCAAACTGTAAGATTGCGAAGGAATATCTGCAAGGGCTTCCGTATACGTTGATTGACGCGGAAGAAAATGTAGAACTAACACGCAAGTATGGTATTATGCAGGCGCCTACCTTGGTAGAGATACGCAACGGCGAAGTTAAGAAATATGTGAATGCATCCAATATTAAGAAATTTACAGAAGAAGAACTGATTCGTCTCTAATTAGTAATCTACTATCCCCAAATATAGATGAATGGATTAGCGTTCCCTTGTTTTAATGGATAAGGGAACGCTAATTTAATGGAAACAGGAGTTTATTAGCACTAAGGGGAAACGTGTTGATCTAGCATTTTTTTATTGCTTAGATTCACTCTGTAAGGTACAATAAGGTATTGAGATAGGAGGATGAGCTATGAGCTTAGCGGATAACATTTTTATTACCATGTGTAAGGACATTCTGGAGAATGGTACGAGTACGGAGGGTGAAAAGGTTAGACCCAAATGGGAGGATGGTTCCTACGCATATACAATTAAAAAATTTGGTGTGGTAAATCGCTATGATTTGTCTAAAGAATTTCCTGCATTGACATTGCGCAGGTTGGCATTCAAGAGCTGTATTGATGAATTGCTATGGATTTGGCAGAAGAAATCGAACAATATCAATGATTTAAATAGCAGAATTTGGGATAGTTGGGCAGATGAGAACGGATCCATTGGCAAAGCCTATGGCTATCAGCTTGGAGTGAAGCATTCCTATAAGGAAGGCATGATGGATCAGGTGGATCGTGTTATCTATGACTTGAAGAACAATCCTTACAGCCGAAGAATTATCACCAATATCTATGTGCATCAGGATCTCCATGAGATGAATCTATATCCATGTGCCTATAGTATGACGTTTAATGTAACAAAAAGAAAAGACAGCGATAAGTTAGTTCTCAATGGTATTCTGAATCAACGTTCGAATGATATTCTTACGGCGAATAATTGGAATGTCTGCCAGTATGCAGTTCTGCTTCATATGCTGGCGCAGGTATGTGGCTATGAAGTAGGCGAATTGGTTCATGTCATTGCAGATGCCCATATTTATGACAGACATATTCCTATCATTGAGGAATTGATTGCTCGTCCGACTTATGATGCTCCAACGTTCTGGATTAATCCAGAGGTAAAAGACTTCTATCAATTTAGGGTAGAAGATTTTGAACTGAGAAATTATCAGCATGGACCAAAGATTGAGAAAATTCCTGTGGCGATTTAACATGGAAGTGGATGATTGGATAGAAAGGTGATATTCGATGAATCTAATAGTAGCAGTAGATAAAAATTGGGGTATCGGTTATCAAAATAAACTTCTTGTGCGAATCCCCGCAGATCAAAGATTTTTTCGGAATGAAACAATCAATAAGGCCGTAATCATGGGTAGAAAGACATTGGAAAGTTTTCCAAACGGGCTGCCCTTGAAGCAACGATTGAATGTTGTTATTACATCGGATCGGGATTATAAGGTAAAGGATGCAGTTGTTGTTCATAGTATCGAAGAAGCATTAGAGGCGGTAAAGGACTATGCTACCGAGGATGTTTATGTCATTGGTGGCGCCAGTATCTATGAGCAAATGCTATCCTACTGTGATACAGCGCATGTAACAAAAATTGATTATGCGTATACCGCAGATACATTTTTCCCTAATCTGGACGAGAATGAGGAATGGGAGCTTACCGGCGAATCGGATGAGCAGACGTATTATGATCTTATCTATACCTTCTGTAAATATGAGCGAAAAAAGAATTAATTCTTGAAAAATTTGACTAATAAGGTTACTATATTGGTTAAATATAATTTATTGCAGTAATGTGATAAAGACAAAGAAATAATTAGGAAGGATGATAAGAATGCTGAATATTAGAATTGAAAAAACGACCTCACCTAAGGAGCTGCCTAGTGCGGATAATCCTTTAAAATTTGGAACGATTTTCACGGATCACATGTTTCTGATGAATTACGAAACCGGGAAGGGCTGGTTTGATCCCAGGATTGTTCCTTATCAGCCACTCTGTTTGGAGCCCTCTGCAATGGTGTTCCATTATGGTCAGGAGATGTTTGAAGGATTAAAGGCATACAAGGCGGCGGACGGCAGAACCTTATTATTCCGACCTAATAAGAACATAGAAAGAGCGAATCGTTCAAATCAAAGATTGTGTATCCCGGAAATACCGGAGGAAGATTTCCTGCAAGCCATAAAAGCGATTGTAAAAGTGGATGAGGCATGGATACCTACAAAGGAAGGTACATCACTTTACATTCGACCATTTGTAATCGCTACGGATCCATACTTGGGAGTAAGACCTTCTGACACTTACCTTTTTGTTATCATTTTGTCTCCGGTAGGGGCTTACTATCCGGAAGGACTTAATCCGGTTAAAATTTGGGTTGAGGATGAATATGTCAGAGCGGTAAAGGGAGGTATCGGAGAGGCTAAGACCGGAGGCAATTATGTAGCATCCTTGAAAGCACAGGTCAAAGCCCATGAGGAAGGGTATTCCCAGGTTCTCTGGTTGGATGGCGTTCATAGAAAGTATATTGAAGAAGTAGGTGCTATGAACATCTTCTTTAAGATTGATGGAACGATTGTTACGCCGGAACTGAATGGAAGTATTTTGGCCGGAGTCACCAGGGATTCCGTCATTGAACTTTGCAGAGAATGGGGATTGCCGGTGAAAGAAACCAGAATATCCATCGAGGAAATTTATGAAGCGTATTCCAAAGGCCTTCTGGAAGAAATATTTGGTACCGGAACGGCTGCAGTGATATCTCCGGTTGGACAATTACGCTGGGGAGAACATATCATGAAGGTGCAGGATGGTGGTATTGGCCCGATTAGTCAAAAGCTTTATGATACAATAACAGGAATACAACTTGGCAGAATTATGGATAATCATAATTGGACAGTTGAAGTTTAGATCTCATATCGTGTATAATAGAGACAAGCATTATTGCCTAAGACCCAATTATGCGGTTAAAGAAAGGTGTGATTACAAAATGAATCAGGCATATGCCGAAGCAGGTGTGAAAAGACAAGAAACAGCAGCTTCCATGGCATTACGTGTTTTAATTATTTTGGGGATTATTCTGGGTGTATTTTTGATGATGACAGGTGGAGTTTTAAGTATCGTTGGCATCGTATTAGTCCTTGTATTAGGTTTCATGTTCCCTAGATTGAATGTGGATTATGAGTATATCTATGTAGATGGGCAGTTGGATTTCGATAAGATTATTGCCAAAGCTAAGCGAAAAACAATGCTAAGAATTGATTTTGATCAGGTAGAACTTATGGCACCGGCAAACTCCCATGCTCTGGATGGATATTCTAATGCGCAGATGGAGAAAAAGGATTTTTCCTCCGGTGCAAAGGATAGTAAACCTTATGTTATCATTGTGAACCAGAATGAGAAAAAAATGAAGATTCTGTTTGAGCCAAGCGATAAAATGCTAGAGTTAATCAAGCAGAAAGCGCCAAGAAAGGTTACTACTTACTAAGATAATATTTATTATAAAAATAGGCTGTTACATCATAATGGTGTACAGCTTATTTTTATTCATGATAATAAGAACAAGCAAGCCAGTTCTTATTATTCATAACAAGTGAATTGGCTTGCCAATTCACTTGTTATGATAAAAAATTTCCTTACCAACTTTTAATTATGACGAGTGGATGGCTTACTAATTCTTATTATGCATAATAATGATAATTTGCAAGCCAATTCTTTTATTTATATCAAGAGAAATTGGCTAACCGAATCTATTAATTGGTCCTTAGGAATTGCCCTATAAATTTATTTTAATGAACTGTATGAATAAATATTATAGGATTCCATGTTGACAAGGTTGACATTATTCGATATACTTTTAAAAATTATAACCTGACGTTATAGCAGAATTAATCACTCTGCCAAACCACAATAATACAAGTCAGGCAAGTTACTGAACATATGAAAATTTAGAAAGTGAGGAGTTATTAGCAATGGGAAAAATCATCGGTGAAGGAATTACCTTTGATGATGTGCTCTTAGTACCAGCATTTTCTGAGGTACTACCATATCAAGTAGACTTGACTACAAATTTAACGAAGAAGATCAAATTAAATATTCCTTTAATGAGTGCCGGTATGGACACAGTAACCGAACATCGTATGGCGATTGCAATGGCCAGACAAGGCGGCATTGGGGTTATTCATAAAAATATGTCAATCGAGCAGCAGGCAGAAGAAGTCGATAAAGTAAAACGCTCGGAAAGTGGTGTCATAACGGATCCTTTCTATTTATCTCCGGAACATACGTTGCAGGATGCCAGCGATCTGATGGCAAAGTATCGAATCTCCGGTGTACCGATTACGGTAAATGGTAAGAAATTGGTAGGTATTATTACAAATCGTGATCTCAAGTTTGAAACAGACTATTCTAAAAAAATCAAAGAATGTATGACAAGTGAAGGTTTGATTACCGCTAAGGAAGGTATCACACTGGAAGAAGCTAAGGAAATCCTGTGGAAATCCAGAAAAGAAAAGCTACCTATTGTGGATGACGAAGGTAATCTAAAAGGATTAATTACCATTAAAGATATAGAAAAGCAGATTAAATATCCATTATCGGCGAAAGATGATCAAGGACGCCTTCTTTGTGCAGCTGCAGTTGGTATTACAGATAATATCATGGACCGTGTGGATGCACTTGTGAAAGCAAAGGTGGATGCCATTGTTATCGATACTGCCCATGGGCATTCTGCTAATGTACTTAGAGTTGTTAAGATGGTTCGAGATGCTTATCCTGATATTCAGATTATTGCCGGTAATGTTGCGACTGCAGAAGCAACCATTGCATTAATCGAGGCGGGGGTTGATGCGGTTAAAGTTGGTATCGGACCTGGGTCCATCTGTACAACTAGAGTAGTAGCAGGTATTGGCGTTCCTCAGATTACTGCAATTATGAATGCTTATGAAGTTGCTAAGAGCTATGGAATTCCGATTATCGCCGATGGTGGTATTAAATATTCCGGAGATATTACTAAGGCTTTGGCTGCCGGTGGTAATGTATGTATGCTGGGAAGCATGTTTGCCGGATGCGATGAGAGTCCTGGAGATTTTGAGCTTTATCAAGGCAGAAAATATAAAGTATACCGTGGTATGGGATCTATTGCGGCTATGGAGAAAGGTAGCAAGGACCGCTACTTCCAGACCAATGCTAAGAAATTGGTACCGGAAGGAGTGGAAGGTCGTGTTGCATACAAAGGAACGGTTGAAGATACCATATTCCAGCTAATCGGTGGCCTTAGATCCGGTATGGGTTACTGTGGTGCAAAGGATATTAAAACACTTCAGGAAACCGGTAGATTTATTAAGATATCTGCAGCTTCCTTGAAGGAAAGTCATCCTCATGATATCCATATTACCAAAGAAGCACCAAACTATAGTGTTGAACATTAAGTAGATAGATATCAATGAATAGATTTCTTAGAGGTAAATTTTATCATTTCAGGGGGCAGGGAATTCAGGCGGCGAATTACCCGCCCTTTATTCATGTACGAATGTTATGTTTCTAAATTTGAGAAGTAAAACGTAAAATAGATAAGTGAGATGTTGATAGAGGTTTTAGGTGAGAGTCATGGGAAGAAGATTGACAAAGAAAGAGTGGGTTAGAAGAAGACGTATAAAAAATACGATCATACTGACCTTAATTATTATTTTGATGTTATGTATTATTGGTTTCTTGGCTTATTTTCCGGGAAGTATTTTAATAGATTACTTCAGTAAAAATGCAAACGCAACACAGGTGTTATCACCTCGTTTGCTAAATGGTCTTGAAGTAAAGCAAATGTATTTGACACCGAATGATTATTCCAGACCACAGACACCATTAGATAAAGTTAATGGGATTGTTATCCATTATACCGCTAATCCGGGAACATCGGCAGAGAATAATCGTAATTATTTTGAAAGTCTGGCAGTGAAAGAAACGACATATGCCAGCAGCCATTACATCGTAGGACTGCAAGGGGAAATTATTCAATGCATACCGATGACGGAGATTGCTTACGCTTCTAACGACCGTAATATGGATACCATCTCCATTGAATGTTGCCACCCGAGTGAAACGGGGGAATTTACGCAGGAAACCTATGAA
>Ga0207747_1001138_pt1 | contig 21000 bp, 21 predicted proteins | sample HigsolmetaGSP11D_FD_184839 | JGI IMG/M metagenome (GOLD analysis project Ga0207747, IMG submission 184839) | High solid enriched microbial communities from the Joint BioEnergy Institute, USA - SP1-1-D (SPAdes) | ecosystem: Engineered > Bioreactor > SSF (Solid state fermentation) > Aerobic >...
TCGGCGAGCGTCGAGGAGTGGATGGAGAGGCTGGACGAGGCGGGCATCCCGGCCGGGCGCATCAGGACGCTCGACGAGGTCTACGCCTCACCGCAGGTCGAATACCTGGGTCTTGTAGACACCGTGGAACATCCGAAACTCGGTAAGATAAGGCTCCCCAGCACCCCCGTCTCCTACGGGCGGTCCGGCAGGAGTGCCCCCTCTCCCCCGCCGCTTCTCGGGGAGGACAACGCATTGCTGGACGAGGAGGAGGACTGATGCTCCGGGTGTGGGGCAGGAACAACTCGATCAACGTGCAGAAAGTCCTGTGGTGCTGCGAGGAACTCTCCCTCGAGTACGAGCGGGTGGACGCGGGAGGGCCCTTCGGCCGGACCGACACCCCCGAGTACTGCCGGATCAACCCTACCGGCCTCGTCCCCGCGATCGAGGAGGACGGCTTCACCCTCTGGGAGTCGAACGCGATCGTACGCTACCTCGCCCGTCGCTACGGCTCCGGCATCCTCTGGCCCTGGGACCCGCAGGAGGCCGCCGACGCCGACCGCTGGATGGACTGGCAGCAGACCACCGTGTGGGCACACCTCAGGCCCGTCTTCCTCGGGCTCGTGCGTACCCCCGAAGCCGAGCGGGACGAAGCCCTGATCGAGGAATCCGCCCGGCAGGTCGCAGAGGACTGGCGCCTGCTGGACGAGCATCTCCGGGAGAGGGAGTACGTCTGTGGAGATTCGTTCACGGCGGCGGACATCCCGCTCGGTGTGAGCGCGCACCGGTGGTTCAACCTCCCCATCGAGCGCCCGGAGGTTCCCGGGGTGGAGGAGTGGTACGGGCGGCTGCTCGACCGGGGGGCATTCCGCAAGGTGGTCTCGGACGTCCCGATCACCTGAAGCGAAAGACAAAGAAGAAGCGAGACACTACCATGTAGGCAGGACATGGTAGTGGACGTCTTCATGCAGGTTCTGCTCCCCATCCTGGTGGTGGTGGGAGCCGGGTACGTCCTGCGCAAGCTGGTGCGCCTGGAGCTCCAGTCGGTCAACCGCGTCAGCATCTACCTCCTCAGCCCGGCGCTCATCTTCTCCTCGCTGGCGAAGATGCGCACCGGTTCCTCGCAGGCGTTCAAGATCGTGACCTTCATGGTGCTTCTGGTGGCCGTGCTCGGCGCGGCGAGCTGGCTCGGCGGGAGGCTCACGGGCCAGGAGAGGAACACGACCGCAGCGCTCATGCTCTGCACGATGTTCATGAACACGGGCAATTACGGTCTGCCGCTCGCCCGGTTCGCCTTCGGGGAGCGCGGCTTCGAGCAGGCCGTGGTCTTCTTCGTCGCCCAGTCGGTGCTGGCGCAGACGCTCGCGGTGTACATCGCGGGGTCCGGAGGAGGAGGCTGGCGCGAGGGGTTCAGGAGGCTGATCCGGATGCCCCAGATCTACGCGGTCTCCGGAGGGCTCGCGCTCAGGGAGGTGGGGGTGCCCACCGCCGGGGCGGGGGCCGACCTCATGCGCGGGGTGAACCTGCTCGCAGAAGCCACGATACCGCTCCTGCTCGTCATCCTCGGGATGCAGCTCGCCGAGACACGGGCCATCACGGGCGGGGCACAGGTCGCCCTCGCGACGTTCATGCGGCTCGTGCTCTCCGTGCCGCTCGCCCTACTGCTGGCACATCTGCTGGCCATGCCCCCCCTCACCACACGTCTCGCGGTCATACTCGCGAGCATGCCGACCGCGGTGAACATGACGATCATCTCGATAGAGTTCGGGGTACGTCCCAAGCTCGTGAGCAGCGCCGTCGTAGTCTCGACGGTCGCGAGCTTCGTGACGCTGACCGCCCTGCTCGCCTTCCTCGGCGTCGGCTAGCCGTCGTTGCGGTGGAGGTAGCGGTCCATGGCGTCCTCTATCCGCTCTCCGGTGGCGAGGAAGATGGCTTCCGTCCCGATATCCACACCGTGGTCGGCGATGCGCTCCAGATAGTGGGTCATCAGCGCGGCCCGCATCCGCCACTCGGGGGTGCCGGAGGGACCCGAGGAAGGGTTGGCGATGAGCCCCAGCGCCTCCGAGTAGAGGAGGTCGACCCGGTCGTCGATAGCCTGCAGGCCACGGGCACGTTCGATGTCCTGCTCCCGGAAGACAGAGATACCATCCCTGAACAGATCTCGTGCGAGCCCCGCCATCTCGATCAGGGTGGCGTCCAGCTCATCGTCGCGCTCGTGCCCCTCGGTCTCCACGAGCGCCGCGCAGATGTGCTCGCAGAGGGTTCCGGAACGCACCACGTGGTTGGTCACCCCCTGCAGGGTGTGCAGGAACCGCAGGTCGCGAGCCACCGGGGCCTGGCGTGCCTGCAACATCATGCATTCGACGTCTATCTCGGCACCCCGGCTCTTGAAGCGGGCGTCGGACCCGACCACCCGGCGCGCCAGATCCGCGTCGCGCTCCCTCATCGAGGAGGTCATCAGCTCCAGCGCCTCGCTGACGCCGTCGCCGAGCTCCATGACCTCCTCGAACATCCGGTTCAGCTCTCGCTGGAAGACCTCTCTGGGCATGGCGTTATCCGAATCTCCCGGTTACGTAGTCCTCGGTCTCCTGCCGCTCGGGGTTGGAGAAGATCTTCTCGGTCTCACCGAACTCCCAGAGCTGCCCCGGAGCCCCCATCCTCTCGATGAAGAAGAAGCCCGTGTAGTCCGAGGCGCGTGCGGCCTGCTGCATGTTGTGGGTTACGATCACCACCGTGTAGTCCTTCTTGAGCTGCTGCATCGCGTCCTCTATCTTCTGGGTGGAGACCGGGTCCAGGGCGCTCGCCGGCTCGTCCATGAGGATGACCTCCGGCTCAACGGCGAGCGCGCGGGCGATGCACAGCCTCTGCTGCTGGCCACCCGAGAGCGAGGTGCCGCTGTCCTTGAGCTTGTCCTTCACCTCGTCCCACAGGGCCGCCTGCCGCAGCGTACGCTCCACGACCTCGTCCAGATCGGCCTTCTTGCGCCGGCCGCCGAGCTTGAGGCCGGCGATCACGTTCTCGTAGATGGACATCGTGGGGAAGGGGTTGGGCTTCTGGAAGACCATCCCCACCCTGCGTCGGACGCGCACGGGGTCGACCCCTTCGGCGTAGATGTCCTCCCCATCCAGGAGGACCCGTCCCTCGACCCGGGCCCCCGGCACTATCTCGTGCATCCTGTTGAGGCCGCGCAGGAAGGTGCTCTTGCCGCACCCGGAGGGGCCGATGAGGGCCGTGATGCGGTGGCGCGCCACCTTCATGTTCACGTTCGCGAGCGCCTGGAAAGGTCCGTAGTACATCGAGAGGTCGTGCACCTCCATCACGGGCGCAATCTCAGAGCCTCTCATCACGTCCCCGCCATCGGGACGCCCGGCAGTCCTGGGCTCGCTCCCGAAAACTCTTCTGCTCTCCAACCGTTCTGCCTCCCGTCTCTCTCCTTGCTGACCATGAGCAAAGGGTACCCTCTATCTTCCCCCGCCGGGGCTTCTGAAAGCGAGCCGCGCGAGCAGGTTGGCCACCAGCACCATCAGCACCAGCAGGAGAGCCGCACCCCAGCCTACCTGTATCACCCCCTGGTAGGCCGAGCGGGCGGCGTTGTAGACCTGCAGCGGCAGCTCCGGCATCGGCCCCTTGAAGGGGTTGAGGTTGAAGTAATCGCTGCCGAAGGCGGTGAACAGCAGCGGCGCCGTCTCCCCGGCGACCCTGGCCACCGAGAGCAAGACCCCGGTGACGATACCGTTCAAAGCCGAAGGCACTACCACCCGCACTATGGTCTTCCAGCGCGGAATACCGAGCCCCAGGGAGGCCTCCCGGATCGAGTCCGGCACCAGCCTCACCACCCCCTCGGTCGAGCGGGCGATCACGGGGATCATCAGGATGGCCAGCGAGAGGGCCCCGGCGAACCCGCTGTAGCCGCCGGTGTTGAGCACGACCAGACCGTAGATGAAGATCCCCGCGACTATCGAGGGGATACCGGTCATCGTGTCGGCGACGAACCGGATCAGGCTCCCCAGACGCCCCGTGCCATACTCGGAGAGGTAGATCCCGGCCATTACCCCGATGGGTATTCCGATGATGCTCGCGAGAGCGACGGTGATCAGGGTACCTACGATGCCGTTCGCGACCCCCCCGCCACTGCCGAAGAGCGTTGGGAGCCCGGTGAAGAACTCTTTGTTCCAGGCCGCGGCCCCCTTGAAGGCCACGTAGAAGAGGACCGCCGCGAGCGGCACGAGCGCGACGACGACGCTCGCGGCGGCGAGCGCGGTCATGATCCGGTCGGTCCTGTGCCGCCGCCGGTCGCGGGGATCGGAAGAAGAGAGTACGCTCAAACCCTCACACCTCCCCTCGGGTCACGGAAGAAGACCCATACGAGAAGCCTGGCACCGACGTTTATGAGGAACGTGATCGCGAACAGGATGAGCCCTATCTCGAGGAGCGCCGAGAGGAACAGGCCGTGCGCTTCGCCGAAGTCGTTGGCGATCACGCTCGCCATGGTTGCCCCCTGCTGGAAGAGCGAGGTGAAGAGCTGGGTGTTGTTGCCGATGATGAGCGTGACCGCCATCGTCTCCCCCGCGGCCCGGCCCATCCCCAGGATCAGGGCACCGAGCACCCCGTTCTTGGCATACGGCAGGACCGCCCGGCTGAACATCTCCCAGCGGGTCGCCCCCAGAGCGAGCATGCCCTCGCGCTGGGAATCCGGTACGGCTTCTATCACGTCGCGCGAGATCGCCGCCACCGTCGGGAGGATCATTATCGCCAGCACTATCGAGGCCGTGAACACGCTGGCGTTCACGTAGGGGCCGGCGAAGATGGGCAGCCACCCCAGAGCGGATTTTATGGCGGGCACCACGTGCTCCCCGAGCCACGGGGCGAGCGCGAAGATGCCCCAGAACCCGTAGACTATCGATGGGATGGCCGCCAGAAGCTCGACCAGGAACCCCACGACGCGGTTCACCCTCCTCGGCGCTATCTCAACGAGAAAGGCGGCTATGCCGATCCCGACGAGCCCGGAGAGGATTATCGCGATGACCGCGGTCACCACGGTCCCGTAGATGACCGTGAGCGCGCCGATCTCTCCCTTGTTGATGTTGAAGTCGGTGCTCCACAGGAAGCCCAGCCCGAACTTCTCCCGCGAGAGGGAGGTGTTGATCCACAGCTCGAAGATTATCCCGAAGGTGATCGCGAGTATCGAGAGCCCGAACAGTAGCGCGAGGACGCGGAAGAGAAGATCTCCCGCGTTCTCCCTCTTGAACCTTTTGCCCATGTAACCCATCATGTGACGTCTCCCCAGAAGACGCGAGAGACGGGGAGCCGATGATCGGCTCCCCATCCTCCCGGAGGATACGCTCTCATCCGGTGTAGCACTTCTTCCCGCCGGCCTCCATGCTCTTTATCTTCTGCTCGTCTATCTTCTGGACCTTGGGCGGGATCTGGACGTACTGCAGGCTCGGGGCGAGCTTCTGACCCTGGTGGGTGACGTACCAGGCGGTCTCGGCGATCGCCTTGCACTTGGCGAGGTTCTGCTCCTGCTGCCTGACGAGCATCCAGGTGAGCCCGACTATCGGGTAGGCGTTCTTGCCCTGAGGGTTGGTCCCGGAGATGATCACCCGCAGGTCGGACGGGATCTTCGCCCCCGCGATCGCCGCCTTCGCGCTATCGAGGCTGGGCTTGACGAAATTGCCGGAGGCGTTCTTGACCGAGGCGTAGGTGATCTTGTTGGTGAGGGCGTAGGCGAGCTCGACGTATCCTATGGCCCCCTGGGTGCGGGTGATCTGCCCGGCGACACCGTCGTTGCCCTTTGCTCCCACCCCAGTCGGCCAGTTCGGGGTGGTGCTGGCTCCCACCTTGCTCTTCCACTCCGGGCTCACCGACGAGAGGTAGGTGGTGAAGATGGCCGAGGTCCCCGAGGAATCAGAACGGTGCACGACGACTATGTTCTCGTTCGGGAGGTTGACGCCGGGGTTGAGCTTCTTTATCGCCGGATCGTTCCACTTCTTGATCTTGCCGAGGAAGATGTTCGCTATCGTCGGTCCGTCGAGCTTGAGCCCTCCCTTCACCCCCTTGACGTTGTACGCCAGGGTGACGCCGCCGCCGACAACGGCGATGTGCTGCGGGTTGCCACCGGCCTGCTTCATCTGCTGGGCGGTCATCGGGGCGTCGGAGTCCGCGAAGTCGACGGTCTTGTTTATGAAGTCCTGTATACCCGCCCCGGACCCCACGAGCTGATAGTTGACCTGTATTCCTTTGTCCTGCGCGAGCTGCTTGAAGGCCTTGCTGTAGTAAGGCCCGACGAAGGTCGATCCGGCCCCGCTCAGGCTCGTCGCAGCCTGCACGTTACCGCTGGAAGCCTTGCCACCTCCTGTGGCCTTGCTCGCCCCACCACCGGAGCTGCCGCTGCTGCTCCCGACGGTGTTGCCGCACCCGGCGACCGCCAGGGATAGGGCGACTCCCACCGCTACCGCAGTAGTCCACCTGCTGCGTCTCAAAACCTGGATCCTCCCTTCGTGCATCGGCCCGCCCGGGGCCCTCGAACTTTTCCGGTCCATGCGGGCCAAATGATATGGGAGCAGCCGGCAAGATTGGTTTCACGAACGTAAAACGCCCGTTAAAGCCTTGTTAAAGGCCTGCTGGCTCAAGCTTTGGGCTTTAAGCCCCCTGCTCCTCCAGCGCAAGCATCTCGACCGCCCGGACGAAGTCCTCCTTGCCGTCCATGTAGCCGGCACGGTCGTGGCGGAACCGGCGGGCGAGTTCCATCTTCAGCTCCCCGTACTCGCGGGCGACCTCCGGGTGAGATCTCAGATAATCCCTGAACCGCACGTGCCGCTCCCACCAGCCGAGGTTCCGGCGCTCCACGAGGTGTATCTGGTGCGTCCTCCTGCCATCCGGGCCGAACCGGCGGAAGTAGCGCCTCTCAGGGAGTTCCTGCTCGAACTCCGATACATACTCGTAGCCGAGCGCCTCAAGCGCCCCGATACACGCCGGGGCGTCATCGAGCGTCCCGACACCGACCATGATGTCTATGACGGGCTTCGCGGCGAGACCGGGGACTGCGGTAGAGCCGATATGCTCCACCTCCAGGGCGCGAGGGCCGAGCGCGCCCAGTATCCGCTGCCGCTCCTCTTCGAACATCCGCGGCCAGCGCGGGTCGTAGGGTACGACCTCCACCGGGTCTGTCCCGAGTGGGGTATCCCCGCTCACTCCCACTCTATCGTGCCGGGTGGCTTGCTGGTTATGTCGAGCGCCACCCGGTTCACCCCAGGCACCTCGTTTATGATGCGGTTCGAGATGCGCTCCAGGAGTTCGTAGGGCAGACGGGCCCAGTCGGCGGTCATCGCATCGTCGGAGGTTACGGCCCGGATCACGATCGGGTAGGCGTAGGTGCGGGCATCGCCCATCACCCCGACCGACTGCACCGCCGGCAGAACGGCGAAGCTTTGCCAGAGTTTGCGGTAGTAGCCGGCCGCGCGGATCTCATCCTGCAAAACGGCGTCGGCCCGGCGCAGGATCTCGAGCCTCTCGGCGGTGACCTCGCCTATTATCCGGATCGCGAGCCCCGGTCCCGGGAAGGGCTGGCGCCACACCAGCCGCTCGGGCATCCCGAGCTCTTCGGCGATCACCCGGACCTCGTCCTTGAAGAGGTTGCGCAGAGGCTCGACGAGCTCGAGGTCCATCACCTCCGGCAGCCCCCCTACGTTGTGGTGGCTCTTTATCCGGGCGGCGTCGCGGGTCCCGCTCTCGATCACGTCCGAGTAGAGCGTCCCCTGCACCAGAAACCGGGCGTCCTCTATCCTCCGGGCCTCCTCCTCGAAGGTGCGGATGAACTCCTCGCCGACGATCTTGCGCTTCTTCTCCGGGTCGGTGACGCCGGCGAGCCTGTCCAGAAAGCGCCGGGTGGCGTCCACGTGGATCAGAGGTATCTCGTAGTTCTCCGTGAACGCCTCCACGACCTGTTCGGCCTCGTTCTCGCGCAACAGCCCGTGGTCGACGAAGACGCAGGTCAGGTTGTCGCCGATGGCCCGGTAGACGAGCATCGCCGCGGTCGCCGAGTCTACCCCGCCGGAGAGGGCGGCTATGACCCTCGCGTCCCCGACCTGCTCTCTTATCCTCTCCGTCGCCTCGGTGATGATGTTGACCGGTGTCCACTCGGCCCGGCACTCGCACGCCTCGAAGAGGAAGTTCTTGAGGATCTCCATCCCGTACTCGGTGTGCCGCACCTCGGGGTGGAACTGCACCCCGTAACGCCCCTTCGAGGTCTCCTCGAAGGCGACCACGGGCGTGGAGGAGGTCCCGGCCGTGACCTCGAAGCCCTCCGGAGCGCTCAAGACCGCGTCCCCGTGGCTCATCCAGACCCGCTGTCTCTCCGGGGTGTCGGCGAAGAGGACCCGGTGATCTCTCACTTCGATCTCAGAGGGACCGTACTCCCGGATCTGGACGGCCCCCACCTTCCCGCCCATCTCGAGCGCCATGAGCTGCATCCCGTAGCAGATCCCGAGTATCGGGACACCGAGCTCGAAGAGCGCCGGGTCCACCCGCGGGGCCCCCTCTTCGTAGACGCTGCTCGGCCCCCCGGAGAGGATTATGCCCTCCGGATCCTTGCGCTTTATCTCCTCGATCGAGGTGTCGTAGGGGACGAGCTCGGAGAAGACCCGGCACTCGCGCACCCGGCGCGCGATGAGCTGGGCGTACTGACCACCGAAGTCGAGGACGAGGATCAAGGGAAGACCCTACCTCCCCATCCCGACCCGCTGGGTACGCTGCTCGAGCTTGCCTTCGGTGGCGAGCGACGGAGCGACCATCACCTCGGCCTTCTGGAACTCCTTGATGTTCTGGTAGCCGGTGGTGGCCATGCTGGTCCTCAGAGCGCCCATGAGGTTCAGGGTGCCGTCGTTCTCGTGGGCGGGCCCGACCAGTATCTCCTTGAGGGTCCCGACGGTCTCGGTCTTTATCCGGGTGCCGCGCGGCAGGGTGGGATGGAAGGTCGCCATGCCCCACGAATAGCCTCTCCCGGGCGCCTCCTCGGCCTTGGCGAAGGCGCTCCCGAGCATCACCGCGTCGGCCCCGCAGGCTATCGCCTTGGCGATCTCGCCGCCGGTGCGCATCCCGCCGTCGGCGATGACGTTGACGTACTCGCCGGTCTCCAGGTAGTGCCGCATCCGGGCCGAGGCGGCGTCGGCTATCGCGGTGGCCTGCGGCACCCCCACCCCGAGCACGCCGCGGGTGGTGCAGATGCGCCCGGGCCCGACGCCAACGAGCACGCCGACGGCCCCGGTACGCATCAGGTGCAAAGCGGTCGAGTAGCTCGCACACCCGCCGACGATCACGGGCACACCCACCGAGGGGATGAACTCCATCAGGTTCAGCGGCTCGACCCGGCTCGAGACGTGCTCGGCCGAGACGACCGTGCCCTGTATGACGAGCACGTCGAGCCCGGCCTCGATCGCCGCCCGGTGGTACTTCTCGACCCGCTGCGGGGTGAGCGAAGCCGCGGCGATCACGCCCTGCTCCTTTATCTCCTGCACCCGCCGGAAGATGAGCTCCTCCTTTATCGGCTCCGAGTAGAGCTCCTGCATGACGCGGGTGGCCTTGGTATCGGGGAGGCTCGCTATCTCCTCGAAGACCGGGCCCGGATCCTCGTAGCGGGTCTGGATGCCCTCCAGGTTCAAAACGGCGAGCCCGCCGAGCGAACCTATGATCCCGGCGGTCTTCGGGTCGACCGCCGCGTCAAGCGCGGCGGCGAGACACGGCAGATCGAGCCGCAGGTCGCCGAGCGTCCAGGAGATGTCTACGTCCTCGGGGTCGCGCGTCCTGCGGCTGGGTACTATCGCGATCTCGTCCAGCCCGTAGGCCCTGCGCGCGGTCTTTCCTTTCCCGATCTCAATGTCCATCGGCACAACCTTTCGCTCGGGGATACACTAAAGCCCACGGGCGGGGCAGTTCCGTGGGCCTCCTGCTCTTCTCTCCGTTGGATACCGCAAGTCCCCGCCATGCTATCCCGACACCTGCGGAGGGTCAAGGGAGACTATATATACCAGTATAGAACAGCCACCGGGCTCCATTACCGCCACATGATATATTACCGACGTGAGCGGAGATGTCGAAGGGGTGAACCAGACTACCGCACCCGCCAAGCGCCGCAAGCTCTACATAGAGATAGCCGCCAGGATCCGTGACTCGATCCTGAGCGGGGAGCTGAAGCCGGGCCAGCCGCTCCCTCCGGAGCGGAAGCTCGCGGAGCAGTTCGATGTCGGGCGGGCGGTGATCCGGGAGGCCATCCGGCAGCTGGAGGCCGCTGGGCTGGTGGAGAGCCGTCACGGCGGCGGCAACTTCGTGCGCGAGATCACCACCGAACACCTGGTCGCTCCGATAGCCCGGATACTGCGCAGCAGGGCTCAACTGCGTGAGGAGCTGATGGACGCCCGGCTCTTCTTCGAGCCGCAGATAGCGAGAAAGGCCGCCGACCGGGCGACAGAGGAAGACCTGAGATCCCTCGAGGAGATCCTCGCCCGCCAGGAGGAGAAGGTCCGGAAGGGTGAGCCCACGGCCGACGAGGACGCCGAGTTCCACAGCCTCCTGGCCCAGGCGACCCACAACACGGTGATAGAGCAGATACTCGGGATCATAAACGACCTGCTGGAGAAGGCCTACGAACGTCCCTTCTCCGACGGCGAGCGCTCGAAGCACTCCCTGCAGGGCAACCGGGAGGTCTTCGAGGCGGTCAGGCGGCGCGACCGGGACGAGGCCCAGCGCGCGATGGCACGCCACATAGAGGACGTGGCGAGGAGCTTCAGGCCGAAACTGGACCCCGGGGAGCGAACGTGAATCAGATCCGTCACGGGAGGTGCGGCGGTGAAGGTTGACGGGGCACTGCTGAAGGAGGCGCGAAAGAGGGCCTCCCTCTCCAGGGAGGAGCTGGCCGACGCCATATGCCTGAACCCCGGCGTGGTTGTCGGGCTGGAGGCCACCCCCCGCACGGAGGTGAAGGACAGCGTCACGCAGAGCCTGGCGGAGGCCCTCGGCATCGAGGCCCAGACCCTCACCACTCACCCCTCTCCCCCACCACCGGTGGACCCGGACCTGAGACCAGAGGACCTGGGCTACGAGATCTGAGCCATGCTCGAGGGACGCAGGGTGTCGCTCGGAGAGATGGACGACGAGACCCTGGAAGAGCTCCGCTCCCGGATAACCGAGTACTTCGAGACCTTCTACGCCGAACTGCGCCGCCGTCTCCACGACCACGAGCTCGACCTCCCACACCCCCTCCCGGAACACCTGCGGGGGTACAGGAGGGTCGTGAGCGTCCTCGGGAAAGACGGCATCGTCATAACCCACTGGCCCGCGCCCCGCGACTCCTTCGATTTCCACATCTCCCCAGATAAAACCGCCGCGGAGCTCGTCGCCGAGGAGTGCGCGGGGGAACGCATACTCGAATACCCACCGGGTAGCGACTTCGGTACCTGCGAACTCGACGAACCCCTAAGGCTCACCGTCGGAGACCAGGTGGTGTGGACCTCCCCCTGGACGCGCCTGGAGGTCTCCAGCCGCCTCGACGCCTGGAGCGACCCGGACCGCGCCCGCAAAACGGCAGAGGCAGTCATCGCCTCCATAAAACATTGAAAAGAGCCCACGGCTCGTGCCACGGAACATCTGCGCGCTCGGGGAGAACCTCTCGAAAAAGCGAACCAGGCTTGACGAGGGGTGGTTCCGGTGATGAACTTTCCCGAGCGGGATGATGAAGAAAAGCACCGATAAGGAACCGGCGCGGTTCATCGGGAGAAAGGAGGTCCGGTGAGCACGAAGGAGGCGCGCGCCGTGGGCATCACGGCGCCTGGTGGTCCCGAGGTACTCGAGGTCGTACGGCGGGAGGTGCGCGATCCCGGTCCCGGGGAGGTTCGGATCGCGGTTCGGGCGGCGGCGGTGAACCCGACGGACATCGGACTCCGGCAGAGGGGCGTTGAAGATGTACCTCCACCCTGGACGCCGGGGATGGACGCGGCCGGGACGGTCGAGGCGGTAGGAGAGGGGGTCGACCGATTCGAGGTCGGGGAGGAGGTGATGGCCGCGGTCAACCCGCGGAGACCCGAGGGAGGGGCGCAGGCGGAGTTCATCGTGGTTCCGGCGGCCTCCGTGGTGCCGATCCCGGAGGGTGCCACGCTGCAGCAGGCCTCGACCCTGCCGATGAACGGGCTCACGGCCAGGCTGGGGCTCGAGACCCTCGCGCTCGAGCCCGGGCAGACGCTCGCGGTGACGGGCGGGGCGGGGCTCCTCGCCTCCTACGTCATCGGGCTCGCAAAGGAGGCGGGCCTGCGGGTCATCGCAGACGCCAGGCCGGAAGACGAAGATCTGGTCAAATCATACGGGGCGGACGTGGTCGTCCCGCGCGGGGAGGACTTCGCCGCAGCGGTACGGGAGGTGGCGCCCGAAGGGGCCGACGGCCTCTTCGACACCGCGCTGCTGCACGAGCGGGCGATTGGGGCCGTCCGCGATAGTGGAGGCATGATCACGGTTCGCGGCTGGCGTCCGGAGCAGCCGGAGCGAGGGATCCGGGTGGAGCCGGTGATGGTCTTCAGGGTACTCGAGCGGACGGACTGGCTGGAGGAGCTGCGTCGTCTCGCCTCGAAGGGCAGGCTGAGGCTGCGCGTCGCCGGCGAGTACCCGCCGGAGGAGGCGGCCGAAGCCCAGCGCGTGATGGACGCCGGTGGCCTGCGGGGCCGGGTGGTCATCGTCTTCTGAGGAGATCACGCACTCCCCCTCCCGCGTCGCGCGAACCAGCTGGAGGCGACGAAGAACGCGGCGGCAGCCAGCCCGATGGCATCCTCGAGGCGTGCCGGGACGTCGACGAGGGTCCGGATCGCGTTGTTGTCACTCCACATCCAGTTCATCTATACGGTGTTCTGTTAGTTATTGCTTTCACAACAACAAAGGCTTACAACCTTTCCAGGCTCCACTCTTTGATACAATACACATTAGATTGATGCCGTTTGTTCAATATCGTAGCGGCGTCAAACAAAACGAAGGATGGCTTTCAAAGAAGGTGTGAATTTGGGCTCGACAAATAGTTGGTACCAGTTGATGGAAGTCATAGCGATGCGAGGAATAGCGACCCAGCTTTTCTGGGTTACGATCGCCTTCATAATGGCACTTGCGGTGGCGGCCTATGTCAGCGTACATTGGAGGTAGGCCATGAGGCTATGTACCTAAAAGTTATATAAAAACGGGGAAGCCGCTAGAAAAGGCGGCTCCGTCCTCCAGGATGCCGAGGATCGGCAGAGCCTGAGGGCCTCGCGCTTGAACTCCAGTGGGTAGTGCGGTGTTGGGCCCAGCACCGTGGATCTTCTCTCCGGGGCCCCATCGTCACCACTTTAGAGTATCCGTCCCGTCGGGAGACAGCATAGTGAAAGGTGTTTGGCCTGTCTGGCCTTTACGGAGAGCCCCTGCAGAAGGATTCGCTCGACCAACGGCCTGGAGCGGGTCAACCAGGCGATATTGACCGGCCACGTCCAATAGGCCCGTGTAATATGATGTTGATATATCTATCCAAGAAGCAAGGAAAAGTTGGGTCTGAGAAGCATGATCCAGACCCGACTTTTCCCTGCCGATGAGCACTCCCTTGAAGCCTTCCCTACTGACTCACCTCCCCAGCAACCCGTTCCCCGATAGGCTCTCGTTCCCCTACAACCTTCCTGTACTGCTCCAATGTGGGCTGTTTGTGCGTGTAAGTCAAAGCCGCAGCAACGAAGCAAAGGATGGCGGAGATAACGAAGCCCATATCATAGCCCCAATGGGTGATGACCAGGGATCCTACGACTCCTCCGAAGAGACCACCCGGTATCTTGGCGCTGTACACTATGCCATAGTTCTGAGCATTGGTCGTCTCACCGTAGTAGTCAGCGGTTATGGTTGCAAACAGCGGGAACTGCATGCCGACACACATACCGGCGATGCCCGAAGCAATGATATAGACGATGAAGATGTGCCCTTTGGCCCCCCACAGGCACGCCAGTTCAGCCAGGCCAAAGATGGTGAATACCAGCCGCATAGATCTGGCCCGGCCAAGGTATTCAGACAACCAACCGGAGATAGGCCGTCCGATTCCGTCGAGGAACGCAAAGATCGCACCTGCGCTCGCTGCGGCGAGAGCTCCCCAGCCGAGCTGTTTGGCCACGGGTACCGTAAACGCAATGCCGAACAGCCCGACCGTAAGAATCACGAACATGTTGAGCCACAGCAGGTAGATCTGTCTCGTGCGCAGAGCCAGGCCCAAGGGCCACTGGCGAACAGATGGAGGGTTCTTATGAGCGTGCAACTCCCGGCGGCGCTCCGCCTCTTCCCGGTACTCTATCGGGTCGACATGTGGGGGCCACCAGTTCGGAGGAGGGTCTCTAAAGAAGTAACTACAAACCAGGAGCGCACCCCCGAAGACCAGCCCCAGTCCCCAGAGGAACGGCCTGAAGTTATCCGGGTGGAACCAGGCACCCAAGATAAAGATAAAAGGTACCGACCCGTAGGCGAAACCACCGTTGATGAACCCGGTGCGTAACCCCTTGTTCTCCGGATACCACTTAGCTGCAGTGTTTATACAGCTGGAGTAGATCATCCCCGCACCGATGCCACCGACGACCGTCCATCCTATAAACGCAACCATCGGGTTCTCGGCAACGGTCATGGACCAGTAAGCAACAGCTACTGCGATACCACCGATGAACACTGCCCATCTAGCGGGTAGAATGCCATGCTCGCGCAGCCATCCAGTTGGAGACGAAGACCCGGCCTCAAACAAGACCCACAGTATAAACAAGGTGGTCAGGTGGGTCAGGTTCCACCCGTAGACCTTTCCCACGGTTGCCTCGGCCGTGCCCCAAGCATACTCGAACGTGCTAATAAGCATCATGGCGATCCACGGCACGATGATAAAGACCCATCGGCCGTGGCCTGTGAGTTGCTCGGGGGTTTCGCCTACCCGGTAGCTCCGGCCGAAGCGGTCGGTAACGATCCGGTAGCTAGCCGCAGGAACGCTGCTAGCCGACATTTACTTGTTCCTCCTTCCTCAAACAGGGAACCAGGCATATCCAGCTTCCCCGTGGTTTTTTCACCGTTCCCGGTTATTTACTATGCAGTCCCGACTCTCACCTCGCTTTCTCTTTCTCTTCACCTTCCATCCCTCTTGAGAACCCTGCGCTCGCTCACCTCATCCATCGAGCAAAGCTACTGTCCCGAGGACGGGAGGGCGCTCCGTGGCTCGTCCACCCGGTCGTCGCGCCAGGGCTCGCTCGGGGCGTCGGGGACGCCCTCATACTCCTCGTGGGCGTGTCCCGGCTCCCCGGTCCACGAGGCGTTCACCCGCTCGACGTTTTTGTTCTTCACCCTCGGCTCCGAACCGGTTATGTTTATGGGCCCGCCGTAGCTGAAGGCGACGACGCACGGGATGATCCACTGCTCCCACATCTCGTCGACCTTCTTCTGGAAGTAGGCGTAGTCCTGGTTCTTGAAGTGGGCGAAGCGCCCCTGCTTCTCCAGGTACTCGCGCACCGGCTTGCGGCGCCGCCGGCCCGTGGCGATCTGTTTGGTTATCCCGGTGAACTCCAGCACCCCGTCCTTGATCTCGTAGAGCGGGTAGATACCGGTCTCGAGCGCGAGCTTGCCGAGCTCGACGGAGTGCTCGGGGTCGTAGTGCCAGCCCTTCGGGCACGGGTCGAGCACGTGGATGTAGGTCGGCCCCCCCGCGCGCAGGGCCGCCCGCACCTTGTCCATCATGTCGACCGGCATCGCCGGGGTCCCGGAGGCTATGTACCTGGTGTCGGGGTGCCCGGCGGCGAGCATGCCGGGGACGTTCTTCTTCCACCGACGCTGCATGATGCGGTGCTTCTTTCCGGGCGGGCTGAAGGTGGTCACCGCCCCCCAAGGCGTCTGCCCCGAGGTCTGGATGTCGGTGTTGGCGTAGGACTCGTTGTCGTAGAGGAAGATCAGGAGGTTGTACTCGATGTCGGTGAGCGCGGCGCTTATGGCCGAGAGCCCCATGTCGGCCCCGCCGCCGTCGCCGCAGAACGCGATCACGTTTATGGGCTCGTCCTTGATCTTGCCCTTGCGCATCAGCGCCTTGAGCCCGGCCGCGGTCCCGACCGCCGCGGAGCCGGCGGCCCCGAGCTGGGTGTGCATCCAGGGCACGACCCAGGGGGTGGTCATGTAGGTGGTGTTGGCCACGTACATGCATCCGGTCGAGCCGAGCACGATCGTGCGCGGGCCGGCCGCCTTGGCCATCAGCCGCATCGGCAGCGAGGAGAGACACCCCTGGCACGTCCTGTGCCCGGACTCGAAGTACTCCTCCACCGGTGCTTTCTTTATCGACCTTATCGGGTCGAGCTTGAGAACCTGTCCCGGTGCCTCCACGGTCAAGGGAAGACCTCCTTCCTGTGTTGCCTCTACTCGCGTACCCCGATCCAGCTTACGGTGGGGACATCCTCTCCCCGCGCGGCGCGTCGGGTGATCTCGGCCATCTCGTCCATCATCTCGGGGGTGAGCTCACGCCCGCCCAGACCACCGATGAAGTTGACCAGCCGGGGTCTCCTCTCGGCGTCGTAGAGCGCGGCCCGCAGATCGGTGAAGAGCACCCCGCCCTGCTGCGGGGAGCCGTAGGAGTAGTCGCGGTCTATGACGCCCACCGCCCGGAAACGGCCGAGCGACTCGGCGAGCTCCTCGTCGGGGAAGGGCCTGAACCACTTCAGCCGGATGAAGCCGACCTTCTCGCCGCGCCCGCGCAGCCTGCGCACCATGACCTTGGCCGGAAGGCCCAGGGATCCCATCCCGAGGAGCACGTACTCCGCATCCTCGGTCATGTACTCCTCGAAGAACGGGTTGTCCCCACCCCGCCCGAAGAGCCGCCTGAAGTCGTCGTGCGCCTCCCGGATCACACCCTTCACCCTCCTCGCGGCCTCGTCGGTCTGTTTGCGGATCTCCATGACCCAGTCCTCGTTGGCCTGCGGGGCTATCGTGATCGGGTTGTCCGGGTGCAGCAGCCGGTCCCCCAGGTCGTAGGGCGGCAGAAACTCGTTGACGGTCTCCTGGTCGGGGATCTTGATCAGGGTCTGGGAGTGGGTGATGAACGCCCCGTCGACGCAGATCCCGACCGGGAACGAGACCCTCCTGTCCTCCCCGACCCGATAGGCCATGAGCGTCGCGTCGAAGCACTCCTGCGCATCCTCGACCCAGAAAAGCAGCCACCCCAGGTCCCGCACGACCATCGCGTCGTTGTGCTCGACCCCGAACGCCCCGGGGTCGTCGAGCGCCCGGTTGCCGATCATCGCCACCACCGGTAGCCGGAGCGACGGGGTGACCGCGAGTGACTCCATCGCGTACATCCATCCGACCCCGGAAGACCCCACGAACACCCGGCTGCCGACGGCGGAGGCGTGCTTGCAGATCTCGAACTGCGAGTGCTCCCCCTCGGCCACGATGTACTCGCACTCGAGCTCGCCGTCGGCGATGAGCTTGGCCACCGCCTGCATCACGCCGTCGTAGGGCCGTATCGGGTAGGCCGCGGTCACGTCCACGTCGGCCAGCTTGACGGCCTGCGCCACCGCCTGAGTCCCCGTGGTCAGCTTCTCGATCTGCCGCCCCCTGGGCCGCGCAACGGTCATCCTCTCTCCTCCTCTCTCGCTAACGCTCCGCAGTTCCGCCGTCCACCGGAGCCCAAACGTCGGTGTTGAAGTAACCGCTGTGCCTGACCCTCCCCCTGGCTATCTTCTCCTCCCTCCACTCGCGGTAGCCCTCCGGATCCTCCTTCCACCTCGGGAAGACGTCCCGATTGCCCTCCTCGATGAACTCCAGGTCGTTGACCATCACGATGCAGTCCTCCACAGGACAGACCTGCGAGCACAGCCCGCACCCGGTGCAGTAGTCGTAGTTGACCGGGAAATATCCCTCCTCGGTCACGTCGAACGCCTCATCCGGACAATCGAGCCAGCACTGCCGGCACTTGATGCACGCGTCGAAATCGACCAGCGGGCGCATGGTCCTGTCCGAAGAGGTCTTGTAGTCGGGGTTGCGCTCGCCGGGCTTGCGCGCCTCGACGATTATCGCCTCGCGCATCTCGCGGTAGCCGGGCAGCCTCACCGGCTCGTAGTCGTCCTCCTTGCCTTCTCCCGCAGCGACCTCGTAGACCCTCACCTCCTCGTAACCGCTGCGCAGAGCCTCCAGATGCTCATCCCCGAGCTTCTCGTCCTCCTCGACCACCTCCTCGACGGCCTCGAGCTCGAAGATGTCCGGCCTCACCTTCGCTATAGCCCCGAGCACCCGCATGTCCGTCCCGTCGTCCCGGTAGACCCAGAGCCCGCCCATGCTCGGCGTGCCCGGCAGGATCGCCAGCGTCCAGGGCCAGGGCTTGCGCGGGATCACCCGGAGCAACTCCTCCGCCGACCGATGCGATACGACGAGCAGCGTCCCCCCACGCCGCAGCCGCAGGTTTATCGGCTGCCGCCCGTAGAACGCCCACGACTCCACCCCGTCGCACAGCGTGTCGTCGAGCACCGTGATCAAGTCGAGCTCACCCGGCTCGTACTTCGCCAGATGCTCCTGCAACCGCTCCTCGTCCGGCGCGATCACCGCGAACTGCTTCGCCGGAACCCCATTGCGCTCCGGAGAGTCGCTGTAACGCTGGATCGTGGACCCCAGCCACTCACGCCTGCGGTTGGCCATCACCACGTGCTTGCACAAGTTCGCCGCGAGCGTCTTCTGGAAGATCCCGCGATACGTGAACTCCACGCTCTTGGCTTCCTCGAGTACCTCCGTCGAAGCCCTCCCCTCCACGGCCTCCGCGGCAGCACCGGGTTCCCTTCCAGCCACCTCAGTCATCCTCTCTCCTTCCCTTTTTGGCAATACCATTTGGTATGACCAAATTTCGGAGCGAATGTTATCATCGTTTCCGGTCGAGGTCAACATCTTTTGGGGGTTTAGTTCCGAGGGGGGCGGAGCAGGGAGTCGGGTGAGAACAGGATCGCACCGGTGGGCTTCTCTGCGAGGAGGACATCCTCGGGTGGGTCGGGGTAGGCGGTGAGCTCAGAGAGCCCAACGCCGAGCGCCGCGGCAATCCTGCGGCCTATGGTTTCGAGGACGTGCACCCGGGGCTGGCGTTCGAGTTCCTCTATGAGCCGGACGCCGTCCGGGTTGTAAGGGCCGGTGGCGCGGGAGAGATCCTCACGCGAGAGTCCCTTCTCCTCGCGCAGTCTACGCAACCTCGCACCATCGATGAGATAAAGGTTCACCGCTGATCACCCCGTTTCTCGAATCCCGGGTTCACACCCTCTCTCCGACGCCCTCCTTCCGGTCCATCCCGATCGTCTTCTCATCCATGCAGGGCAGAACCAGGACCGGACAGGGAGCGCAGGCGAGTACCCTGTGGGTCGTGGAGCCGGGGCGGAAACGGTGTCTGATCCCCCTGCCGTGGCGGCCCAGGACTACGAGATCGAACCCCCCTTCCTCGAGGAGGTGCAATATGACGCCGGCCGGGCTCCCACCGCAGACTTCCAGGCTCTCCACGTGCACCCCGCACCCCTCCAGAGCCTCGCTGATCCGCGACCGGACCTCCTCCAGGTGCTCCTCGAAGACCTCGCGCGGGGTCTCGCCCAGGATCTGCGTCTGCAGAGCCGGCGGCGGTTCCTGCACGCACACCACGTGAACCTCCGCCCCCAGCAGCTCCGCGAGCTCGGCCCCCCGCTCCAGAACCCCGTGGGTCAGCTCACACCCATCCAACGCCACGAGCACCTTGCGGTACGGGAGGTCGTCCCCACCCCTCGAAACGCCCGCCGAGCTTGCCGGAGAACTGCCCGAGAAGGCGCTCACCTCTCCCTCCTTTACCCAAAGGTATGACCAATATCAATGATAAAAGCCCGCCCGGAGAATGTCAAGAGAAGCACAAACAAAGAGGGCGGCCCCGAACGGGGCCGCCCTGCAGAGGGTAAGTTCGAAGCAGCGGGTCTTACATCATCCCGCCGCCGGGCATGGCGGGCTGCTGCTCCTCCTCGGGCTCGGCGACGACCACGTCGGTGGTGACGATGAGGCTACCGATGGAGGCTGCGTTCTGCAGCGCCGAGCGGGTGACCATGGCGGGGTCGATGATCCCGGCCTTCACCAGATCCTCGTACTCGCCGGTGAGGGCGTTGAACCCGATGGAGTCGCTCTGGGCACGCACCTTGTCCACCACGATCGAGCCGTCGGCGCCGGCGTTCTCCGCGATCTGACGGATGGGCTCCTCGAGCGCCCGGTAGACGATCCTCGCACCGGTCCGCTCGTCACCCTCGAGCTCATCGAGGAGCTTCGCGACCTTCTCCTGAGCCTTCAGGAGCGCCACCCCGCCGCCGGGGACGATGCCCTCCTCAAGAGCAGCCCGGGTAGCCGAGAGCGCGTCCTCGACCCGGTGCTTCTTCTCCTTGAGCTCGGTCTCGGTCGCCGCACCGACCTTGATGACCGCCACGCCGCCGGCCAGCTTGGCCAGCCGCTCCTGCAGCTTCTCGCGGTCGAAGTCGGAGTCGGTCGTCTCGATCTCGCTCTTTATCTGGTTGATGCGGCCCTTGATCTGCTCGGGGTCACCCGCGCCGTCGACGATGGTGGTGTCGTCCTTGGTGATGACGACCCTGCGGGCACGGCCGAGCTGGCTGAGCTGGGTGTTCTCCAGCTTGAGCCCAAGCTCCTCGGTGATGACCTCGCCGCCGGTGAGGATCGCGATGTCCTCCAGCATCCTCTTGCGCCTGTCGCCGAAGCCCGGGGCCTTGACCGCAGCCGCGTTGAACGTCCCGCGCAGCTTGTTGACGATCAGGGTCGCGAGCGCCTCACCCTCGACGTCCTCGGCGATGATCAAAAGCGGCTTGCTCGCCTGCATCACCTGGTTGAGGATCGGCAAGAGATCCTGCACGTTGCTGATCTTCTGGTTGGCGATCAGGATGTAGGGGTCGTCCAGAACCGCCTCCATCCGGTCCTGGTCGGTGACGAAGTACGGCGAGAGGTAGCCCTTGTCAAACTGCATCCCCTCGGTGAACT
>Ga0207747_1001140_pt1 | contig 20982 bp, 16 predicted proteins | sample HigsolmetaGSP11D_FD_184839 | JGI IMG/M metagenome (GOLD analysis project Ga0207747, IMG submission 184839) | High solid enriched microbial communities from the Joint BioEnergy Institute, USA - SP1-1-D (SPAdes) | ecosystem: Engineered > Bioreactor > SSF (Solid state fermentation) > Aerobic >...
ACCCTGCTGCGACCGGCGGCCCCCGCCGCCGCGGCTGCCCCGGTTGCCGCGCCGCTGGGTCCCGTGCCCGTGGAGGAGCCGGAGGCTGCGGCCACGCAGGCTCCGGTGATGATGGCCCCGGCCCCTGCCCCGGCGGCGACGGCCGAGCCGGCGCGCCGGCCCGCACCGGTCAGCGCGGCGCCGCAGGCCCCGGCCCCGGCACCCATGGGCGGCGGGCTGCGCGGGCTGTTCCGGACGGTGACGGGTGCTGCCTCCGGCGGCCTGATGCGCCGCAACCTGCCGGAACCCGCACCGGTGGCGCCGCGCCTGGAGCCCGTGCCGGGTCCGGCACGGCCAACAGCACGGCCGGTACCGCAGGATGAGATGGGACTCGACATCCCCACCTTCCTACGGCGGCAGTCCAACTAATTGTGCGTCGCAAAAATGCAATCCAATCAAGGCCTTGAACCGTAATATTAGGAAACAAGGCTTGACTCGCGGCCCCGGGGGCTTGGTGCGAGTTATGCCCCCGGGCGCTGCCTCTGCCATGGCGCCCCATGGAGAACTGGGTCGCGCATGGACGGGTACATTCCGCTTGGGTCGGGGCACATCCCGAATGGTCGCCGCCGGACGTTGAAGGCCGCCATCGGCTGCGTCGGCATCGGCCTGCACGGTGGCTGCCGCGTGTCCCTGACCCTGCGGCCCGCCAGCGCCGGCACCGGCATCCTCTTCCGCCGCACCGATATCGGGCTGGAGATTCCGGCCCGTTTCGACCATGTGGTGGACACCCGCCTCTGCACCGCGCTCGGCGCGCCGGACGCCCCGCATCTCCGCATCGGCACGGTCGAGCATGTGATGGCCGCCCTGGCCGGCTGCGGCGTGGACGATGCCGTGGTGGAGCTGGACGGGCCGGAAGTGCCGATCCTGGACGGCTCCGCCGCCCCCTTCGTCTTTCTGATCGACTGCGCCGGCCTGACCGCCTCCCCGGCCGGGACCGCCTCCGGCATCACCGAGGCGATCGAGGTGCTGCGCCCCGTGCGGGTGCAGGATGGCGAGGGTCCTGATGCCGCCTGGGCCGAGCTCGCCCCCTCCTACGGGGGAAGGCTGGAGCTCTCCCTCACCATCGACTTTCCCTCGACCGCCATAGGCCGCCAGTCGCTTTCGCTGCGCGTCACGCCGCACGCCTTCCGCAGCGCGCTGGCCGATGCCCGCACCTTCACCATGGCCGAGGAAGTGGCCCGGCTGCGTGCCATGGGCCTTGTCCAGGGCGGTTCGCTCGACAATGCCGTGGTGGTGGACGGACCGCTGGTGCTGAATCCGGGCGGGCTGCGCCGACCGGACGAGTTCGTGCGCCACAAGCTGCTGGATGCGGTGGGCGACCTGGCCCTGGCCGGGGCGCCGCTGCGCGGGCGCTTCACCGGTCATCGTTCCGGACACGGACTGAACAACCAGTTGCTGCGGGCACTGTTCGCGGACCAGGCCAATTGGCGCCCGGTGCTCGCCCCGGTGTCCGATGGCGTGGCCGCCCGCCTGCCGGCCGCCGCGGCCCCAGCCTTCGCCTGAGTCGGCCGAGGCCCGGTCTGCGCCTCCTCCGGCCGGGCCATTGGCCCCGGGCTCGGCCATGCTATAGACCAAGGCATTCTGACCGACCGGGCCATGATGATCCGACGCGCCACTCCCCTGCTCGCCCTTTTTCTCGGCCTCGCGGCGCTTCCCGGCTGCTCCGCCTTCTCGAATTGGGACGGGAGTTCCTCGTCGCTGGCCGCCAGCCGCAAGGCTGCGAATGCGACGGTGGACCAGTCGCCCGAAGGCCTCTACGCCGCCGGCATCGAGGCGCTTCAGGCGCGCCGCTACCCGCAGGCCGCCGAACTCTTCGACCAGGTGGAGCGTGACCACCCCTATTCCACCTGGGCCACGAATGCGAAGCTGATGTCGGCCTATGCCGACTACATGCGCAACCGCTACACGGAGGCGATCGGCGCGCTGGACCGCTTCATCCAGCTGCACCCGGCGCATCGCGACATCGCCTATGCCTATTACCTGCGCGCCCTCTGCTACTACGAGCAGATCGCCGATGCGCAGCGCGACCAGAGCACCACCGAACAGGCCATCGCCGCCTTGCAGGATGTGGTGAACCGCTTCCCTGACACCGCCTATGCCCGCGATGCGCGGTTGAAGATCGATCTCGGCCGCGACCATCTGGCGGGCAAGGAGATGAATGTCGGCCGCTTCTATGAGCGCCAGCACCTCTACGGCGCGGCGATCGGCCGCTTCAAACGCGTGATCGAGGACTACCAGACCACCAACCACGTCCCCGAGGCGCTGCACCGGCTGACCGAGATCTATCTCGCCCTTGGCCTGACGGAGGAGGCGCGGCGCACCGCCTCCGTGCTCGGCTATAATTTCCCTGGCAGCCCGTGGTACCAGGACAGCTACGCGCTACTGGTGAAGGGCGCGAAGCCGGCGGATGCGGATCAGCCGGGCCTCTTCGCGCGCGCCTGGAACTGGATCTTCTGAGAGCGCGTCCGGCTGCGCCCCGCGCATGCTCGCATCCCTCGCCATCCGCGATGTGGTCCTGATCGAACGGCTGGATCTCTCCTTCGGCCCCGGGCTCACGGTGCTGACGGGGGAGACCGGTGCCGGCAAGTCCATCCTGCTGGACAGCCTCGGCCTTGCCTGCGGCACGCGGGCGGAGGCTGGAATGGTGCGCGCCGGCCAGGCGCAATGCTCGGTCGCCGCCGGCTTCATGCCGCCGGAGGGACACCCTGCCTTCGCCATCCTTGCCGAACAGGGCATCGAGCCGGAGGAGATGCTGGTGCTGCGCCGCGTCGTGCAGGCGGATGGCCGCTCCCGCGCCTTCGTCAACGACCAGCCCGTCGCCGTGGCGCTGCTGCGCCGGCTGGCGGCGACGCTGGTGGAGGTCCAGGGGCAGCACGATCAGGTGGGCCTCGCCGATCCCTCCACCCATGCCGGACTGCTGGACGCCTTCGGTGGGCTGGAAGGCCAGCGCAACGCCGTCGCCGCCGCCTACCGCGGCTGGCGGGAGGCGGAGAAGGCCCTGGCCGAGGCGCGGGAAGCCATCGCCGCCGCCCAGCGCGACGAGGAATTCCTCCGCCACGCGGTCGAGGAACTCTCCACCCTCGCTCCGGAGGAGGGCGAGGAGGAGGAGCTTTCCAGGGAACGCCAGCGCCTGCAGCAGGGCGAGAAGCGCAACGAGACCATCGCCACCGCGCTGTCCGAATTGCAGCCGCGCGACCGCCGCCGCGGCGGCCCCGGCGACGCGCTGCGCGCTGCCGCCCGCGCCCTGGAACGCCTGCCGCCGCCGAATGAGGAGGCGCAGCCGATCCTCGCCCTGCTCGCCACTGCCCAGGATGCGGTGGCAGAGGCGGAGACGCTGCTGGAGCGCATGCTGCAGGAAGGCGGTCCCGATCCGCGCCGGCTGGAACAGGTGGAGGACCGGCTCTTCGGTCTGCGCGCCGCCGCCCGCAAGCATGGCGTGGCGGTGGTGGAACTGCCGGCGTTGCTGGCCAGCCTGAAGGAGCGGCTCGGCGCGCTGGATGCCGGCACGGGCCGCGTCGCCGCGCTGGAGAAGGCGGCGCAGGAGGCGCGTGCGGCCTATCTTGCCGCCGGCGAGGCGCTCTCCGTGGCGCGGCGCGAGGCCGGCGCGCGGCTGGAGAAGGCACTGGCCAAGGAATTGCCGCCGCTGAAGCTGGACCGCGCCCGCTTCGTCGTGGAGGTGGCGCCGAAGGAGGAAAGCGGCTGGAGCGCCGACGGCCTGGATCGCGTTACCTTCCTCGTCTCCACCAATCCGGGTCAGCCGCCGGGGCATTTGGCAAAGATCGCCTCGGGCGGCGAGCTGTCGCGGCTGATGCTGGCGCTGAAGGTGGTGCTGGCGCGCGGCTCGCCGGTGCCAACCCTGATTTTCGACGAAGTGGATGCCGGCATCGGCGGCGCCACCGCCGCCGCGGTCGGCGAAAGGCTGGCGCGTGTGGCCGAGCGGCTGCAGGTGCTGGTGGTGACGCACAGCCCGCAGGTGGCGGCGCGTGGCACGCAGCAATTGCGCGTGGCCAAGCGGGTGAAGGGCGAACGCGCCGCGACCACGGTGGAGCCGCTGGACAAGCGGGAGCGGCGGGAGGAGATCGCGCGCATGCTGGCCGGGGAGAGGATCACCGATGCGGCCCGCGCTGCTGCGGACAGTCTGCTGACGGGTGGGCTGCTGTGAGGCAGGACACGCTCCGGTCCCGCCCGCCCGAGACGCTGACCGAGGAGGAGGCAGCCGCAGAGCTGGCGGCGCTGGCCGCCGAGATCGCCGAGCATAACCGCGCCTATTACGAACTCGACGCACCGACCATCAGCGATGCGGAATACGACGCGCTGTTCCGCCGCAATGCCGCGATCGAGGCCCGCTTCCCGGAACTGGTGCGGGAGGACAGCCCGAACCGCCGGCCCGGCGGCGCGCCCACCGAGCAATTCGCCAAGGTCCGGCATGGCATGCCCATGCTCAGCCTGGACAACGCCTTCAATGCCGAGGATTTCGCCGAGTTCTGCGCCCGCATCCGCCGCTTCCTTGGCCTGAAGGACGAAACCCTCTGCTTCGTCGGGGAGCCGAAGATCGACGGGCTCTCGGTAAACCTGATCTATGAGGATGGCCGCTTCGTCCGCGGCGCCACGCGCGGCGACGGCACGGTCGGCGAGGATGTCACCCAGAACCTCCGCACGCTGAAGGACCTGCCGCTGCGCCTGAAGGGCCCGGCCCCTTCCCGCATCGAGATCCGCGGCGAGGTCTTCATGGAGAAGGCGGCCTTCCTTGCCTTCAACGCCGAACAGGCGAGGCGCATCGAGGCCGGCGAGAAGGGGCTGCGAGTCTTCGCCAATCCGCGCAATGCCGCGGCCGGCTCGCTGCGCCAGCTCGATCCGCGCATCACCGCGCAGCGGCCGCTGAAGCTCTTCGCCTATGCCATGGGCGCGGCGAGCGAGCAGCCGGCGGAGACGCACTGGCAATACCTGAACCGCTTGCGTGACTGGGGCTTCCAGGTGAACCCTCTCTCCCGCCTGCTGGAGACGCAGGACGACGCGGCGGCCTTCCAGGCGGAGATGGCGGAACGGCGCGCCAGCCTCGCCTATGACATAGACGGCGTGGTCTACAAGCTGGATCGGCTGGACTGGCAGGCGCGCCTGGGCTTCGTCGGCCGGGCGCCGCGCTGGGCCATCGCCTGGAAATTCCCGGCCGAGCAAGCCACCACCAAGCTGCTGCGCATCGAGATCCAGGTCGGCCGCACCGGCGCGCTGACGCCGCGGGCGGTGATGGAGCCGGTGAATGTCGGCGGCGTCATGGTGCAGCACGCGACCCTGCACAATGAGGACGAGATCGCCCGCAAGGATGTGCGCGTCGGCGATACGGTGGTGCTGCAGCGCGCCGGCGACGTCATTCCGCAGATCGTCTCCGTGGTGCTGGAAAAGCGGCCGCCGGATGCCGTCCCCTTCGTCTTCCCGGATCGCTGCCCGGCCTGCGGCAGCCATGCGGTGCGGCCGGAGGGCGAGGTGGTGCGGCGCTGCACCGGCGGCCTCACCTGCCCGGCGCAGACGGTGGAGCGGCTGAAGCATTTCGTCAGCCGCAACGCCATGGATATCGAAGGGCTGGGCGAGGAGAACATCCAGAAGCTCTACGACGAGGGCTTGGTGCGCGGCCCCGCCGACATCTTCCGGCTGGCGCAGCATGCCGACCAGATGCGGCGTTGGGAAGGCTGGGGCGCGAAGTCCAAGCGGCCGGAGGAAGCGAAGAAGGTGCCGAACCTTCTGGCCGCCATCGAGGCCCGCCGGCACCCGCCGCTGGAACGCTTCATCTTCGCCCTTGGCATTCGCCGCATCGGCGAGGCGAATGCGAAGCTGCTGGCGCGGCACTATCACTCCTTCGCCAACTGGCGGCAGCGGATGCTGGAAGCGCGGATCATCGGCTCCGAGGCACGGGAAGAGCTGGGCAGCATCCAGGGTGTCGGCCCCGCCATCGCCCAGGAACTGGTGGATTTCTTCGACGAGCCGCGCAACCTGGCGGCGCTGGACGACCTCGCCAGCGAAGTGACGCCGGAGGAGGTCACCAATGGCGGCGCCGCGGCGGACGGTCCCTTCGCCGGCAAGACCCTGGTCTTCACCGGCACGCTGGAGACGATGACCCGGCAGGAAGCCGAGGCCCGCGCCGAAACCCTCGGCGCCAAGGTCACCAAGAGCGTCTCGAAGAAGACCGACTACGTCGTGGTCGGTGCCGATGCCGGCAGCAAGGCGGCCAAGGCAGCGGAGCTTGGCGTGAAGACGCTGACCGAGGCCGAGTGGCGGCAGATGGCGGGTCTCGGCTGAGGCCGCGCTTCCTAGGACCCGGCTTCAGCCGTCTCGGTTGAGAGCTGCGACGCCTCGCCCTCTGCGGACACGGCGGGCAGGGTGAAACGGAAGACCGTGCCGCCGCCCGAATTGGGCTCGGCCTGGATCCGGCCGCCATGCGCCTCCACGATGGTGCGGCAGACCGACAGGCCGACCCCCATGCCACTGCGCTTGGTCGTGTTGAAGGGCTTGAACAGGTCGGCCGCGATCTCGGGTGGGATGCCGGGGCCGGTATCCGCGACGGCGATCTCGACCATCTCGCCTTCCACCGGGCGCGCCGTGACGGTCAGGCTGCGGCGCTCGCTCTCCTCCATGGCCTCGATCGCATTGTGCATCAGGTTCACCAACACCTGCTGCACCTGCGTGCGGTCCGCCAGTACGCGCTGGCCTCGGGGCTGGAGATCCAGCCGGACCTCGACGCGCCGCTGCTTGGCCGGAAGCGAGACCAGCTCAGCAGCCCCCTGCACCAGCTCGTCCAGTTCCTCGATGCGCTTATCCGTATCGCCGCGCGCGACGAAGCTGCGCATGCGGCGGATGATCTGCCCGGCATGGATGGCCTGCTGCGCCGCCGCGGCCAGGGCCTGGCGCACCGCCGGCAGCTTCTCCGCAGGCTCCGCCACATCCAGCAGGCGGCGCGAGCCGTTGATGTAATTGGCCACAGCGGCGAGCGGCTGGTTCAGCTCATGCGCCAGGGTCGTCGCCATCTGCCCGATCTCGCTCATCCGGGCGATGTGCAGGAATTCCGCCTGTAATTCACGCATCCGCCGGTCGCTCTCGCGCAGCGCGGCCTCGGCGCGCCGGCGCTCGGTCAGGTCACGCATCAGGCCGGTGAAGCGCCGCTGCCCGCCGCTGGTGCGCCATTCCGCAAGCGACAATTCGATCGGGAATTCGCTGCCGTCGCTGCGCCGGGCTGTCAACTCGCGCCCATGCCAGAGCACCCGCCGCTGGCCGCTGGTGGCATAGCGCGTCACCGCGCCGTCATGCATCCGCGCCATCTGCTCCGGCATCAGCACGCCGATGCTGTGGCCGATCACCTCGGAAGCGGCATAGCCGAAGATGCGCTCCGCCGCCGGGTTGAAGGACTGGACCATCCCCCTCTCGTCAATGGTGACGATGGCATCCTCCGCCGTCTCCACGATGGCCCGGTACTGCGCCTCCAGCTCCGTCCGGCGATCCTGCTCGCGCTGACGCCCGGTGATGTCCTGCAGGATGTTAACGGCACCGAGGAGATGCCCGTCCGCATCGCGCACCGGCGCGGCCGAATCCAGGATCACGCCCTCCTCGCCGTCCAGCCGGCGGATGCGGATCGCCTCCCCCCCGCAGGTCCGCAGGGCGCGTGCCAGGGCCCAGTCCCCTGGCGCCAGCGGCGCCCCACTCTCCACCGACCAGCCCTGCCAGCCCGTGTCGCTGGCCTGCGGCACCGCGCCGCCCCAGATGCGCACCGCCTCGGCATTGGCGCGCAGGATCCGGCCGGATGCGTCGGCCAGCAGGATCCCGACCGGCAGCGCGTCCAACAGCACGCCGGCCGAGACGCGCTCGAATTCCTCGCCCGCCCGCGCCCGGAGCAGCGCCTCGATCGAGCGTTCCCGGCCGGCCAGCCGACGACGGAGAACGTGGACTGCCAGCCCCAGCAGGAGGGTGGTGAGGCCGCCCACGCCGAAGGCCATGCCGGCGCTGCCCATGGCCCGCCACCAGGCGCGGTGTTGCTCCTCGTCCCGGTCGCGGATGACGATCTGCTGCAGGGCAGACACCTCGTCGCGCAGCGCGGTCATGAGGCGCTGGCCCTCGCCGTCGCTGATGATGGCGATGGCGGCCTCGCCCCTTCCATCGCGGCGCAGCTCGATCATCCGCCTCAGGAATTCCAGCTTCGCGAGTGCGAGTGTGCCGATGGCCTCGAGATGGCGCCGCTGCTCGGCATCACGTGCCACGGCCTGCGCGGCAGCGAGGTCGCCCTCAATCTGCCGCGCCGCCTGGTGGTAGGGTTCCAGGAAGGCTTCGTCGCCGGTCAGCAGGTAGCCGCGCCCGCCCGTCTCCGCATCCTTCACGGCGGAGAGCAGTGTCTCCACGCGCAACAGCGTTTCGGCCGCCTGATTGCCGCTGGCCCGGACTGCGGCGAAGGTGCCGAGATTGATCGCGAGCGCGGCGGTGGCACCAAGGATCAGGGCCGCGGCGCCCCAGGCCAGGAGCGAGGAGCGGAGGGATTTCATGGGTCCTGACCGGTGGAACGCACCGGACGCCGCCTCGGCATGACGCGCCGGGTCAGTGGTGGGTATCCGCCCCGTATCCCGCAAGCGCCTCCCTGTCGCGGATCTCGATCCCCGACTTCACAGTGGCGATCGTGCCCTCCCGGCAGAGCTGGGCCATATTGCGGGAGACGGTTTCGATGGTGAGGCCGAGATGGTCGGCGATATCGCCGCGCGTCATCGGCAGCCTGACGGAGCCGCGGCCATTCCCGGGTGCCCGTGCTGCCATCTCCAGCAGGAAGGAGGCGATGCGCTCGCCTGCCGATTTGCGGCCCAGTAGGAACATCTTCTCGTGCGCCCGCCGTAGCTGCTGCATGACCAGGTCGCGCAGGCGCAGCGCCAGGGCGCCATTCTGTTCTGCCAGGGAATCAACAACCCGCCGCGGGTAGCAGATGACCACGGTTTCCGTGACCGCCTCGGCCGAAAGGTGGTGCACGCCGAGGGAGTCGAAGCCAAGCAGGTCGCCGGGCAGCAGGAATTCGGCGATCTGCCGCCTACCTTCCTCGTCCAAGCCGAGGGTGCGGACACTGCCGCTTACGATGCGGTAGCAGTGATCGGCGGGGTCGCCCGCTGCGTAGATTTCCTGCCCGCGCCGGATCGTCCGGCGGGAGCCGAACTGCTCTAGCATATCCAGCGCCTCCTGCTGGGGGGTCCGGGGCGCTGGAGCGGTCGCTGCGACCCGGCCATGGGCGGCGAGGCGGGGGAGCATCTCTGCCGTTCGGGTCTGCACCTGCATCTTCTTCCTAGTCCTCTTGTAAGACCAAGCGATCCGTTCTGCCGCCCTGTATCGAGACAAAGGGGGGGCCGAAATTCGGAGTTGTCCGTAAGGGAAACTACGTATGGGCGCCCTGCCGGCCAGCCGCGGGGCGCTGGACCCAAGGCGGGCGGTCGGGTATTCCGGGCGCCGGTACCGCCTCCGGTTCGTCCAGCCGGAGGCGAGGATTGGGGATGCCTGCCGATGGCTGACGATGCGGCCGTCCATGTGATCGACGACGACGAGGCGGTCCGCCACTCCCTCGCCTTCCTGTTCGAGTCCGCGGACCTTCCAGTCCATGTCTACGACTCCGCTGCGGCCTTCCTGGCGGTTGCCGGCAGCCTGCGCGTCGGCTGCATCCTGACGGATGTGCGGATGCCCGACATGGATGGCTTGGCCTTGCAACGGAAGCTGATCGAGATGGGCGTCCGCCTGCCGATCATCGTCATGACCGGACACGGGGATGTACCGATCGCGGTGCAGGCGCTGAAGGCGGGCGCGGCCGATTTCATCGAAAAACCCTTCGATGACGAGGCGCTGCTTGCCGCCGTCCGTTCCGCGCTGGAGGCCAGCCAGCGCATGCGGGAGCGCGAGGCGGAGGTCGAGGATATCGCCAGCCGCCTGGCCAGCCTTACCCCGCGGGAGCGACAGGTGCTCGACCGGCTCGTGGCGGGCCAGCCGAACAAGACCATCGCCTATGATCTCGGCACCAGCCCGCGGACAGTGGAGGTGCACCGCGCCCGGGTGATGGAGAAGATGGGCGCGCGCAGCCTGTCCGAACTCGTAAGGATGGCGCTGAGCGTCGGTGCCGAGGGCGAGGGGCGAGCGCCCGACTCGCCCTCCCCCCGCTGATCCAGGTCAAGGCCCAGCGCACTCCGGCGTCCTAGACAGGGACCATCAGCCCCCGATGCGGGCGGGCAGGCCGGAGTACCGAGATGAGTACCGAATCCCGACGTATCGTCGCCGTGGTGGATGATGATCCGGCTGTGCGCGAGTCCCTCCGCTTTCTGCTGGAGACGGCGGGCCATGCGGTCGAAACCTATGATTCGGGCGTGCGCTTCCTGAGCGAGGCCGAACCGGGACGGCTGGCTTGCCTGGTGCTCGACCAGCAGATGCCGCAGATCACCGGGATCGACCTCCTCGCCCGGCTTCGCGCCCGCGGCCTGGCGACACCGACGCTGATCGTGGCGAGCGCACCCGGTCCGGCCCTGACCAGACGCGCGACGGAACTCGGCGCCGCCGGAGTGCTCGAGAAGCCGCTGACCCAGGACGACCTGGTCGCCCGGGTCGCGGCGGCGGTGACGTGACTCACTGTCCTAGCCCGCACATCATGTCGCCAATGGAGAGGGCAACGCAGCCCTGCCTTGGCCGGACAGGGCGAAGTGTTCCGAAGTAGTGGCTTTGGCTATGGTCGGTTTACGGGAGGCTTCGCCACCGGCGCCATCTGCGTCCCGCGCCGGCTGAATTGGGGCGGCGGTCCACCGAAGGCTTCCACCGTCCCGCCGGCTTTCCTGAATGTCAGGCCGCCATCTTTCGACAGGACTCGGCGCAGCGGCGACAAGCTTGCACGCATTCGTCCATGCCGCCGACCTGCTCGCAAGAGCGGGCGCACTCGTCGCAAATCTCGGCGCATTCGACGCAGGTGTGCTTGTAGTGGGGCGTGCCGATGAGCATGAAGTTCGCCGCGGTCTGGCAGATCTCGGCGCAGGCCATCATCAGTTTGAAATGCTGCGGTTCGACGTGTTTTCCGCCCTGTTGCAGGCAGTGGTTCATGGCCATGCCCAGGCAGACGCTGTGGCAGCGCAGGCACTCCTCGATGCAGGTGCGCATCTCTGGGGAAAGATTCTGCATTCGGCGTCTCCATTCCGACGGCGCCAATGATGGACGGGCGAGGGAGCGGCGCCGCTTCTCCCGAACCCATCGATTGCGGCTACGCCCGTCTGGGTGCGGGAACGATGTCCTGGATGTCCGAGTTGCAGGCGGGCACGAATGCCAAGGTGAATGCCGGAAGCGAACCCAGCGGCGCCGAGGGCGGCAGCACGGCGAGGGCGGCGGTGCCGTACAGGCCCGATCCGCAGGAGCAAGGCGTGACCAGGGCTGCAGGGGGCGTCCTTCAAGCCCTTGCCGGGAGGAGCGGCGGCGGGACAAGGCTGGCTGCGAAGCTCAGAGCAATGCGAACTAGCAGGAATACCCCACCAGCAACAACTGGATCAGACCGGCCGACTTGCCCATGCGACGCAGCCTTCTTCCCTCGGGGTCAGGATGGAACGCACGGCAGGCTGGAGGTTTTCCGGCGGCTGCCCCGACGGGTCGCCCGGCGCGAAAAATAACGGAAGCCTCCGCCCAGCCTCATCACTCTGCGCCGCGGAGAGCAGAAAGCCTGCCCACACTCTCTGCGCATGCGGAGTTCCCCGTCGGTTCATCGCTGGGAACGCCGCAGCGAACCTGCGTCAAAGACAAGATCATCCCTTTTTTCCGGGCGTCCAGCCCTATGTGCAGCAGGCCCAGGTCGCCGTTGTGCGTAGATTTGGGCGGGGTCTTGATGAACGGGATCTGTATCCCAGTGCACGGCGAAGCCGCATGGGCCGAGCCCCCTGATGCGTGTGCGGCTGCGCGGTTGCGGACGAGCCGTGCAACGGAATGCCAGGGCCAGTGTCGACGGGGACCTGCCTAACCCGCTTTCTCGTCCCTCCTGCAGTTTGACAGCCTGGGCGACCGCTACCGATACTTGGGAAACCAATCAGGAGGAAACGATGGGCTCCAAAAGCCTGGAAGCGCCGCGCTGGACGCGTGGCCAGTGTGTGGGCAGGCGTGCGCTGCTAGCAGGAGCGGGCGCGCTCCTATCGGCACCTGCCCCCGCCCAAAATGCCTGGCCCCAGCGCCCCGTCCGCATCTTGGTCGGCTTCCCGCCCGGCGGCACTACGGACATCCTAGGCCGTCTCGCCGCGCAGATCCTCCAGGAGGCTTTGGGCCAGCCCTTTGTGGTGGAGAACCGCCCCGGCGCCGGGTCAAACCTCGCGGCGCAGGCGGTGCTGCGCGCCCCCGCGGACGGCTACACGCTGCTGCTCGGCTCGCCTGGCACCAATGCGATCAACCCGCACCTCTATAGCAATCCGGGCTACGACCCGCTCACCGATTTCCTGCCGATCGGCCAGATCGCGGAGGTTCCCAACCTGATCGCGGCCCACCCGTCGCTCGGCGTACGGGACGCGGCCGGGCTGATCGCCCTGGCCAAGCGGCGCAGGTTGTCCTACGGCGAAACCAGCATCGGTGGATCCACCCACCTGGCAGCGGAGTTGTTCCGCCTGATGGCCGACATCGAGGCGACGCACGTCCCCTACCGCGGCAGCGCGCCCATGATGACGGATCTCCTGCCAGGACGCATCGACTTCGGTACCGACAACCTGCCCTCCATGCTGCCGCATGCCCGGTCCGGGGCGCTCATCCCTGTCGGTGTCACGTCGAAGGACCGGTGGCCCTGGGCCCCTGACATCCCTGCCATTGCGGAGACCTTGCCAGGCTACGAGGTGGTCGCCTGGTTCGGGCTGGTCGCGCCACGCGGCACGCCCGGCGAAGTCATCGCTCGGGCCAATGCCGCGCTGCGTACGGGGCTGGAGAAACCCGAGACGGCATCACGGATGGCCGAGCTGGGTGCGCGACCGCTGCCGGGCACGCCGGAGGTCTACCAGGCGCGCAACGTCGCCGAGTTTGCGCGGCTCGGCGACCTGATCCGGCGGGTCGGCATCCGGGCCGAGTAGCGGCTGCCACTACGCAGAAATATCCGGCGTCAGCTTGAGTTGGTTGAGGAGCAAAGGAGTTCTGGCTCATCGTAACTACCAAGGAGTGAAGAGGAGCCAGAAATCCCTCGCCCCGGTCAGCAAGGCCATCCCTCCCCGCAAGGCGCCTGCCGAGCAGGCGGTAAGGGACATTCGCCGTGCGACCCGGAAGTTGCACTCGGCCGCAGGCAAGATCCGAATTGTGCTGCAGGGCTTGCGCGGGGACCCGGCGCTGCAGCGACTGAGCAAGCGGCGCACTCCGTGAGGGGCATTAAGGATCAGCCAGCAGCCAATCAGGAGAATCCCCGAATTACAGAATACCCACAGCGGAGCGGGCCAGCGCTGGCCCGCTTCCCGTCAACTCCTCCTGGATAACGAACCACCGAGCCTTGATATGAAGGCGGATTATCCTTCCGTCCGGGTTGTGTGGTGCGCGGTCAGCGCCTCCCTTAGCCGGCGTCGGTCCAAGGCTCGCCTCTCGGCTTCCGGGACATTGGCCCGCGCCTGGCGCTGGAGTTCTGCCCGCTTCTCATGGATCGAGGCAATGACCGGCCCCATGGGAATGCCGACATCGACAAGCACCGCTTCGGCCAATTGCAGGCTGGCCTCGACGGTCTCCGGCACTGCATCCGTGACACCGACGCCATACAGATGCGCCGCATGTGCGGCATCCCGCGCGCGCGCGACGATCAGAAGGTCCGGATGCTCCCGCTTCGCCGCGGTGACGAGCTCATCCACCGCGGCGCGGTTGTTCATCGTGACCACTAGCGCCCGAGCGGTATCCAGGTGCAGGTGCCGCACCAGCTCGGCGCTGGTGACGTCCCCGTAGTAGGCCGGCTTGCCCATGCCACGCTGCTTGGCCACCTCGTCAACGTCGCTGTCGATCGCCAGATAGGGCACCCGATGTACCTCGAGCATGGCCGCCACCATCTGGCCCACCCTGCCGAAGCCCGCGATGACGATACGGTGCGTGGATTCCGGTAGCTTGAGGGCATCCGCATCGAGCATGGTCCTCGCTGCCTGCCGGGCGAACAGCCGGTTGCCGAAGTCCGAGAGCAGCGGGATCGTGGCCATGGTGAGCGCAGCGAGGATGGTGCAGAAATCCGCCGCCCCCTGCGACATCAACCCCATGGCTGCCGTCGGGGCCAGGATGACGAAGCTGAACTCGCCGCTGGGCCCCAGCAGAAGCCCAGCTCGCACGCCTGTCGCCCAGGGCAGTCCGAATGCCCGAGCGAGGCCCGCGATGATGGCCAGCTTGCCTCCGACTAGCGCGACCACAGCGGCGAGAATGGCGAAGGGTTGCGCGGCAACCTGGCCAAGGTCGAGGCTCATCCCGATCGAAACCAGGAAGACCCCGAGCAGAAGTCCCTTGAAGGGGTCGATGGTGGCTTCGATCTGCCGGCGGAACTCAGTTTCAGCCAGCAGCAAGCCAGCGATGAGCGCACCCATGGTCATGGAGAGGCCCGCAGCGGCGGTTGCCAAGCCGGTGGCCAGGATCACGAGCAGGCAGGCCGCCATGAACAGCTCCGGGCTGCGCGTGCGCGCCACGCTGCGGAACAGCGGCCGCAGGCTAAGGCGACCAAGCACCAGCACCGCCAGGATCACCAAGCCGGCCTGACCGATCGCCAGTCCGAATTCCGCGAACCCCGCCCCGGTCGGCCCCGCCTCCAGCATCCCTACGCCGAAGAGGATGGGAATGACGGCAAGATCCTGGAACAGGAGCACCGCGATCGTGGCACGCCCCCCGACTGAGGCGAGCCGCTTCTCCGCAGCGAGGACTTGGACGATGATGGCAGTGGATGACATCGCCAGCGCAAGACCGAGGATCATGGCGGCGATAGGCGGCTGCCCCAGGGCAAAGGCGACCCCCCAGATGGCTGCGGCCGACAGGATGACCTGCAAGGAACCCAGCCCGAACACCAGGCGCCGCATCAACAACAGGCGCTCGAGGGAGAGTTCGAGGCCGATCACGAACAACAGCATTGCGACGCCGAGTTCCGCGAGCGGCTGGATCGAGCTGGTATCCGTGATGGTGACTGCTTCCAGCCAGGGAATCTGCCCCACAAGGGCTCCCAGTCCGGAGGGGCCGACTACCATGCCAAATATCAGGAAGCCGAGGACCGGGCTCACGCGGAGCCGATGGAACAGCGGGACGACGATGCCTGCCCCACCAAGGATGATCAGAGTCTCTTTGAAGTCAGAAGGTTGGACAGGATCGATCATATGACGAGAGTCCCCGGCAGGCGCCACGGTGGCATGCCCTATCACCTTCGCTGACGCAACGGGGCTCGTGCTGGCGCCGGAGTTCAGCTTGGCGGTGGAGTCCCGCAAGCGCGTACTGCACCCCTGACGAAGCGTGCATCGAGGACGAGCCGGGCGCGTACCAGATCTGGACGGCGTGAGCGTGGGAGGTTCTTCCGCCCGGAGTGCATCGCCGCTTGGGGATTAACGGAAAAATGACCCCAGCGCCCATGACGACCCGATTGTTGGTTCGTACTCGCTCCAAAAGCCGGTCAGCGAAACCGCTTGTCGCCGAAGGCGAAAACCTTGCACCGGGCCGGTGGCGCTAGGCGCGGACACCAATTCCGTCCACGATGTGGACCTCCCAGCAAATGCCCTGGCTGCAGATGCCACAATGAGCCGCTGTGCCGCGCTGCCACCTCGAACACCCGCGCCCCGGGCGCGTCGCTAGTGCGAGGCCAGTCAGCGGGGCGAAGGACCTCGCGTAGACGGAGGCGAGACAGTCGTGCGCCGCCTGTTCGGGCACCGAAGGCTCTTGCACCGAGCGCCATTCGATACACAAGGTGGCATCTCGAAGTCCGGCCTGCTTCGCCTCGCTCGTCGCGATCGCCCATCTTTCCGGCAGATACCATCCTCCAGCGGGAACGCTTGCCCAACCGTGTTGCGGAGGACAATGCATTGGTCGCCTCCCCCTTTGCCGACCATATCGACGGCGGCTGAGGCGACGGCACCTTGGAGAGTGGAGCCGGCGACAACGTGCTGGCGGGTAGGCCCCGCTCGACCGAAACCAACGCCAGGTGGAATTTTGCTAGGGCCGCGACAACTGTCATTGCCCTGAAGCTATGGCCCATCAGTTGTGACATGTGGCCGCCCTCGATCGTTGCCTGCTGAACGTGCCGTTACCGTGGCGCATGGAGAGCCCCCATTACCTGAGCTGCAACGAAATGGGGTTGGCATTGCGCACCCAAAGAGACGCAGTGGCGCAGGAGGCAGAGGTAGCGTATGGCGGCATACAGGAGCATTCCGAGATACGCATGGACGGGAGATTCCGGTTCCGCCAGAAGGGTGGTGAGGTGGCACTGGAGGGCATCCTCGACCGCTGACTGAAATGCGGTCTCCATGAGGCATTCGATTCTATCATCGCCGAGCCGCTGCCCGGGGAATCGCTGTGCCAGATCGAAGAGGCCTCTCACAACTCCTGAGGCGACGGGCCGCCACAGTGGCGGCCCTGGTGCTCGGCCCCTCGCGCCGTTTCCCCCGCTTGCGACGCCCGCAAGCACGGCTATCGTCGCTGATCCGGTCGTCGCCGGTGTCGGCCCGGGCCATAACCGCCACTCCGATGCACGGCGAAGTCGGGATGGCAGAGGAGACAACGCGATGAACGGCATGCCTGGAGCGGATAAGCTGCAGCCGACGCTACCCGCGCGGCGCGGCTTCATCATGGGCTCCCTGATGATGGGATTCACCATGGCAACCGCGCATGGCCAGGCAGCGCCGATCCACACCGACGCCAATGGCCTAACGGCCGGCGAGGTACAGGTGCCAGTCAGGGACGGCAGTCTACCGGCTTATGCCGCCTCACCCGCCGGGGGCGGGACGCATCCGGTTGTGATCGTCATCGAAGAGATCTTCGGCATCCACGAATACATCAAGGACATCTGCCGTCGGCTGGCCAAGCAGGGCTACATGGCGGTGGCGCCCGAGTTCTACGCCCGGCTGGGTGATCTTTCGAAGATGACAGACGTCCAGCAGATCATCCGCGACGTCATCAGCAAGGCACCGGATGCGCAGTTCCAGTCCGACCTTGCGGCCGCCGTTGCCTGGGCGCAGGCCAGCGGGCGCGGCGATCGGACGCGCCTGGCGGTGACCGGGTTCTGCCGCGGCGGACGCCAAACCTGGCTCACCGCCGAGAGCAATCCCGAGGTGAAGGCGGCGGTTGCCTGGTATGGGCCGGTCGCGGGGCCAACCAGTGACATCCAGCCACGGACGCCGATGGACTTGGCCGCGCAACTGAAATGTCCCCTGCTCGGATTGTATGGTGGTGCCGATACCAGCATCCCGGTCGAGCAGGTGCGCGCCGCGGAGGCCAAGGCCAAGGCTGCCGGGAAGGTCGTGGAGATCGTGGTCTATCCGGACGCGCCGCACGGCTTCCACGCCGATTACCGCCCGAGCTACCGCAAGGAAGCGGCCGAGGACGCTTGGCAGCGGATGCTGGCCTGGTTCAAGCGCTACGGGGTGTAGCCGCCAGCGGGAGGAGGAAGCGGGGCGGCGATGCCTGGCTCAGCCGCTCCTGTCCCGCCGGAAGGTCCTGCCGGTTGCCCTTGGAGGCAATGAGCATGGCGTTGTCCGGCATTCGCCTTTAGGCCGCGGACCCCGGTCCAGGTGGTCCAGACCCCGGCGAAGGCCGACAGAGGGTGGTTCTCGGAGAGGGCAAACCAGACCGGAGTCTTCCTGGGCTTGGTGTCTTCCTACTCGCTGAAGGAGGTCACCGGGACTAGGCCGCGATATGCCGGGCCCAGCCAGCACCGCCATACTGCATCGCCGGCTGGCTGCTGGTGCCGCAGTGACGCGGGCCGGAGATGGGGTAGCGCAGACAGGGGACTCTGACGCGCTGCGTCATCGGGTCCCCTGCCCATCGCCTCGCCCAAATCAGCGGAATGGCCACGCGTAGAGAAGGCCCCCACGCGTCCACAGGTCGTTGAGGCCGCGAGAGAGGCCAAGCTCCGTATCCGGGCCGAGGTTGCGGTTGAAGATCTCCCCGTAGTTCCCGACGGCGCGGATCGCGTTATAGGCCCAGGCCGGATCGATCTTGAGGGCCTGGCCGAGGACCGGGTCGGCCCCGAGGAGGCGGCGGATCTCCGGGTTCTGGGATGTCCGGCGAAGTTCCTCGGCGTTGGCGCTCGTTACCCCAAGTTCCTCGGCCTGGATGAGCGCCATCACCGTCCAGCGCACGACGTCGAACCATTCCTGATCGTCGCGGCGGACGACCGGCCCGTAGGGTTCCTTCGAGTAGCGGCCCTCCAGGATCACATAGTCCTGCGGGTTCTTGAACCGTGTTCGCAGCGCCGCGAGCGCCGTGGCGTCGTTGCCAATCGCGTCGCACCGGCCTGCCTCCAGGGCTGCCCCGGCGTCCGGAGAGCGCTCGATGAGCAGTGGAGTGAACTGGATTCCGAGCGAACGGAAGAGATCCGTGGTAATCATCTCGTTGGTCGTGCCGGGCGGCATGCAGATCGTCATGCCATCCATCTGCCGCGGCTCGGTGACCTTGGCGTCGCGCCTCACCATGAAGGCGTGGCCATCGTAGAGGTATGGAGCCGTCATCCGCAGGCCCAGGCTGGCATCGCGCGTCAGGGTGAAGGTGGTCTGCCGGATGAGTACGTCGACCTCGCCCGACTGCGTGGCGACGAAGCGCTGGGCGAAGGTCAGCGGCACGAAACGCACCTTGCTGGCGTCGCCCAGGACCGCCGCAGCCACTGCGCGGCAGATGTCCGCGTCCAGGCCGCGCCAGACACCGTGGCTGTCGGGCATGGAAAAGCCAGCGATGCCGACATTGACGCCGCAGGCCAGCTGGCCACGGTTCCGCACGCCGTCCAGCGTGGGACCGGACATGGCTGGCCCAGCCACGACGATCGTCAGCAAGGCAGCGATGGCGCCGAGCCAAGTAAGTTTACGCATCGAGTCCGGATCTCCTTGGACATCACCTTCTTTGGTTGCGACCAGTCAATGCAGGACCGTCCCGAGCGGAATGATGGTGCAACGACGTTCAATTTACCACCCGACGCCAGCGCTCCAGACTGCCCCCAGCCCGGTTGCCATCTCACCCGGCACTCCTCCCCCGGCACCTGAACATTGGGTTCGGTCATGGCGAAGTCGTAATGATGTCTGGCCTCGCGGTCGTGCCGTGGCCTGGGCACGGTTCTCTGCCCCAAATGGGATTTGGTGTTAATGAGCCGCATCAAGCCCGCAGGGGTGGATCGTCCGGCCCAGATGGAGCAGACAATGGGGATGATGAATCTCTTTTCCGCTGACGGGGTCCTCCTTGACCTCGCTCCGGGGAACAAGACGGACCTGCTCCGCAACCTCTCGGCCCTGGCCGCAAGCCGCCTGGGCCGCCCGGAACAGGAGGTCTTCGATGCCTTGCAGGCCCGTGAGCGCCTGGGCGCGACGGCCCTCGGCCGAGGGGTCGCCCTCCCTCACGCGCAGCTCGCCGGGGAGGATGGTCCCGTCGCCCTCTTCGCGCGGCTGCGCCGTCCGATCGATTTCGAGGCCAAGGATGACCAGCCAGTCGACCTCGTCTTCCTGGTGCTCTGGCCGGCCGCCGCCCCGGAGGGCTTCCTGCCAGCCCTGTCCGGGATTTGCCGGGCGCTGCGCGAGCCGCAGGTGCTGCGCGAATTGCGTTTGGCAAAAACCCCCGAAGCGGTCCTGGCACTCCTGCAACTAGCGGACTCCCCTGCGGCGGCTCCGGGCCACAGGACGGAGGCGGAGTGATGCGCAAGCGTCGTGCCGCGCCGCCGCCCGGTACCGCCGATCCCCGGGCCGTATAGACCGCGGGGAATCGATGCCTGACGACATTCTCCTCCTGGCCGCGGTCACCCTCCCCTATTGCGGTGCATTCGCCGCCGGCCTCCTGCCCACCCATGCCCGCAATGCGGCGGCCTGGCTGGCCGGCGTGATCGCCCTCGCCTGCCTCCTTCTCGTCTGGGGTCTCTACCCGACGATGATGGAGGGCGGTGTGGTCCGCCACGAGATCGCGTGGATGCCTAGCCTGGGGCTTGGCTTCGTGCTGCGGATGGACGGCTTCGCCTGGTTCTTTGCCGGGCTGGTGACGGGCATCGGCCTGCTCGTGGTGCTCTACGCGCGCTACTACATGTCGGCCGAGGATCCGGTGCCGCGCTTCTTCGCCTTCCTCCTCGCCTTCATGGGTTCCATGATGGGCCTGGTGCTCTCGGGCAACCTGATCCAACTGGCCTTCTTCTGGGAGCTGACCAGCCTCTTCTCCTTCCTGTTGATCGGCTACTGGTACCACCTGCCCAGCGCGCGCGAGGGCGCGCGCATGGCGCTGACTGTCACCGCGACCGGCGGGCTGGCACTTTTTGCTGGCGTACTGGTGCTGGGCCACATTGCCGGCGGCTACGACCTCGACCTAGTGCTGGCCTCGGGCGACCGCATTCGCTCGCACCCGCTCTACCTGCCGGCGCTGGTCCTCATCCTGCTGGGCGCCCTGACCAAGAGCGCGCAATTCCCCTTCCATTTCTGGCTGCCGCACGCCATGGCCGCCCCGACCCCGGTTTCGGCCTATCTGCATTCGGCCACGCTGGTAAAGGCCGGCGTGTTCCTGCTGGCGCGCCTGTGGCCGGTGATGGCGGGCACCGAGGCCTGGTTCTGGATGGTTGGGACGGCCGGGCTGATCACCCTGCTGCTGGGGGCCTATGTCGCGATCTTCCAGAACGACCTGAAGGGCCTGCTGGCCTATTCGACCATCAGCCATCTGGGGCTGATCACGCTGCTGCTCGGCCTCAACAGCGAACTGGCCATGGTCGCGGCCATATTCCACATCATGAACCACGCGACCTTCAAGGCGTCGCTGTTCATGGCCGCAGGCATCATTGACCACGAG
>Ga0207747_1001146_pt1 | contig 20895 bp, 17 predicted proteins | sample HigsolmetaGSP11D_FD_184839 | JGI IMG/M metagenome (GOLD analysis project Ga0207747, IMG submission 184839) | High solid enriched microbial communities from the Joint BioEnergy Institute, USA - SP1-1-D (SPAdes) | ecosystem: Engineered > Bioreactor > SSF (Solid state fermentation) > Aerobic >...
GACTAAATGTGATACGCCAATATGGCAAGCGGGTGAAGTTTTATACTGTTGCCTCTCTGGTCAATCAACTTTTGGAGGCTAATGAGAAAAACACACTTAATAAGTTTTTTAAGCAAATCGAGAAGCTGGACTTGCTTATTTTAGATGAGTTGGGATACATACCATTGCATAAACAAGGTGCAGAATTGCTTTATCAAGTCATCAGTCTGTGTTATGAATAAAGAAGCATCATTATCACAACCAACCTTCAGTTTGGGCAATGGAATCATGTATTTGGAGATCCTATTTTGACAGAAGCTGTTGTCGATCGACTCATTCATCATTCGCATTTGATTTTATTCAAAGGTGAGAGTCATCGATTAAGAGAATCAATGACTCAAAGTCGCTAAGAAAGGGGTGCAAGTGGCTACAAAAAGGCTTGCTATGTTATACATTTATCTATTGCCAAATACAATTTCTTAGCCACATATAGTCTTGGTGCTTCAAAAAATGACTAGAAGTTGACGGTATTGCTTGTCCTCGCTTAAATGAGTATGCTGTACTTAACTTATTTTATTGTAAAGATAAGTACATTCCCGTATACAGTATACTCACAATAAGTTATACATGGAATAGTCTTGATATATTTGTCCTAGATTAAAACCTATTATGCATGTTTAAAGTTTTATAGAATTTAAACGACGAATAGATAAGTCAAAATATCCTTTCTCCTTTTCTATCCCAATAAAAAACCTTTTGTGTTTTAGAGCTGCTACACCAGTAGTACTGCTACCTGTAAAAGGATCTAAGACTATTTGGTTGGGTTTAGAAGAGGCGAGAATTATTCGTTCAAGAAGTTTTAGGGGTTTTTGAGTAGGATGTTTACCATAGATTTTTTCTTCTTTCGATGCTCTATCGAAATACCATACATCTGTCATTTGTTTACCATAATTAAAGTACTTCATGAGTTCATAATTAAAATAGTGGGGAAAGTCATTATTTTTTTTAGCCCATATGATAAATTCTGTAGAAAAATTGAAATATTTATGGGAAAAGTTTGGCGGAGGATTCTTTTTTACCCATGTAATGTGGTTTAGTATCCTAAAGTTTAACTTTTGTAAAGTCATTCCAACTGAATAAATATTATGATGCGTTCCAGTAATCCATATTGTACCGCTTGGTTTTAGAATCCTAAAGCATTCTTTTAACCATTTTGCGTTAAAACTATTAATTTTTGATAGCGATTGGGCTTTATCCCAATCCCCCTTATTAACGGATATGATTTTCCCTGAGTTAAATGTCAAGCCGTTTCCAGATAAAAAATAGGGTGGATCCGCAAATATTAAATCAATGGAATGATTTTGAATTTTTTGTAATTCCTCTAACGCATCACCAAACAATAATACATAGTTTGATTGGCGATATAAATTTTCTGAGGGTGAATGAAACAAGTGCATCATAATAAGAATTCCTCCAGAATGGAAAAAAGTTTGAGGGAAACACGGTGGAAATAAGAGGTAAGAAATTATTTAAAACCATGGGGTAACTTGTTTCAATTATAAAAAAACTAAATAACATTGTCTATAGTTAAATGATAGTAGAGGGAACTCAAATTTGGGTTTGGTGCTGATCCTTTTATTTATAGTATAATTAAACTTAATTGTTAGTGTTAGTAGGTACTTATTAAACTAATACTAACTTTAAGGAGTGAAAAATGAAAATGGATAAATTACAACCATTTTTAAAATGGCCTGGTGGTAAAAGACAACTTTTACCTGAAATAAGGAAATATATACCGAGTACTTATAATACCTATTACGAGCCTTTTGTTGGGGCAGGTGCAGTGTTGTTTGATATCAAACCAGAAAAGGCTGTCATAAACGATATTAACAAGGAACTAATAAATTTATATAAAGTCATTATGAATGTCGACAAAATTGATTTATTAATTAATGACTTGAAGAAACATGAAAATAATTCCACGTATTATTATCAAATTAGAGAGATGGACAGAAAAAAGGAGTATGACCAACTACCTGATTATATTAAAGCATCTCGTTTTATCTACTTAAATAAAACTTGTTTTAATGGTTTATATAGAGTTAATAGTAAGGGCTATTTTAATGTACCGTTTGGAAGATATAAGAACCCTGATTATATAAATGAAGAAGTACTTCGGGCGGTTCATAAATATTTAAATGAAAATAAAATAGAAATTTTAAATACGGATTTTGAACTCGCTGTTGAAGGTGCACAAGAGGGAGATTTCATATATTTTGATCCACCCTATGATCCGATTTCTAAGACTTCTTCTTTTACGAGTTATAGTAAAGAAAGTTTCGGGAAAAGTGAACAATTGAGGCTTCGTGACACATTTATTAGATTGTACGAAAAAGGATGTTACGTTTTATTAAGTAATTCAAATACGGAATTCATTAACTCAATATATGAATACCCAGGGGTTATTATTAAAAATGTCGATGCCGCAAGAAGTATAAATTCTAAAGCAGACAAAAGAGGAAAGATTAAGGAGGTATTAATTATAGGCGATGGTAGAAACATTAAACGACAAAGAATGGAAAAAGATATTCGAGAAATACAATATACTTAACGAAATTAATAAAAAAGGTTTTTATGAAATACAGGCAAAAGATATTCGTGAATATAGGGAACCACGATTGATGTGCAAGTTTGACCATAAAACAAATTTACCGGATGTGTTTGTCGAGAATAATCTATCCATATTGCCTTTATCTGCTAAATCCTATATTATCGGTGATTTCAATATTTTTATGGATCTAAAATATGATGAAAACTTAATGCCTAAACAAATGACCATACCAAGTCATATAGAAACTGTTAAATCGACTGATTTATATTCGGAAGCAGCCGCCTTACATTGTGCATATATTTCAGGGATGATTGATGATTTTTTAGGTGAGGAAACTTTATTTACTGTATCAGGGAGAATGAGGAGTAAAAATTTTAATTATAATATTTTAAGTAGTCGAGGATCTACTAGGAAAATTGAAGTTCAAGGTGCACAAATTGAAATTGATGGTGCTTACGAAGGTCCAAGTTATTTTATGATTGCAGAGGCAAAAAAACAAAAAGTCACTGACTTTAATATAAGGCAATTATATTATCCATATAGAGTTTGGAAAGATAGAACAAATAAAAAAATAAGACCTGTTTTCTTTACCATATCAAATGATATCTTTTATTTTTTTGAATTCAAATTTCAAGATGATTTTACATATAATTCGTTGACATTGGTAAGACAAAAAAACTATACCATTAAACACGAAAAAATTACACAATATGATATAAATGAAATTGTTTCAAGGGCGAATAATTTTGTGAAAGAACCAGAAGTACCTTTTCCGCAAGCCGATGATTTTGGAAAAGTACATGATTTATTAACTCTGTTATATGAAGAAGATTTAAGCCGAAATCAAATTGCTGAGAACTTTGACTTTCATAAAAGACAAGCAGACTACTATTTCAATAGTTGTTTATATTTGGGCTTGGCCAACAAGTATCGGTCAAAGGAAGGAGTGTTTGTAACTTTAAATGATCTGGGGCGTAAAATAATGCAACTTCCATACAGGCAAAAACGATTAAAATTGGCTGAGTTAATTCTTAAGCATAGAATATTTAAAGAAGTATACGATAAAATTGAACAAGATGGAAGTGTAACAAACGATTTTATTGTAAGTAGGATGAAGTATCATCAATTATATAACATTACAAGTGAAGAGACGTTTCAGAGGAGAGCATCAACGATTCGTGGTTGGGTGATGTGGATTAGAAATTTACCAAATGAATAGTCGGCTCTATAAAAAATTGAAATTAAAAATGTATAAACTGGGATGTTTCCGATATCTTATATAAATCGATAGTTGAGCATTTGTTTGTGTGATATTTTAATGCGTATAATGTAACATTATTAAGAGTTGACCTCTTATTAGTTCTATCAAAATAAATATTTTTTCGATATAAATGAATTTAAACCCCGCGCCTTTATTAAGACAGTGGGGTTCTTTATTATAACCTGAATTATTAATTGCTCACGGGGCAGATGTTTTTTTAGAAAAGAATATTCACATTTTGAAGGTTGGAAATCCAACGATTTTGGGCATACAATAAAGGTAAATCCGAAAAGGTGGTGGCGAAAATGCTGAAAGATGTTTTGAAGAAAAGTTTGGCATTGGGATTTGGGCTTGCGGTGACAAGTAAAGAACAGCTGGAGAAGGCTGTTGAAGAATTGGTGAAGCGCGGGGAAATGACGAAGTCGGAGTCGCAGGAGTTTTTAAAGGAACTCATGAAAAAAGGAGAAAGCACGAGTGCCGAGCTCGAGGGGTTAATTAATCGCAAGATCAATAACATGATTGAACGTCTTGAGCTTGTGAAAAAATCGGAAATGGAACGGCTGGAAAAGCGTATCGAAGAATTGGAAAAACGCCTGAACGGCGGGCAATAACGCATTAAAGGCGGTGCAAGGCTGGTGTTGGGCTCCGGGGGCGTTGGACCCCCCATTTTTTGACGTTCCGCGCATTGATAAAAAGGCGGGTGTTGGGTTCCGGTTCATTTGTCTCCCCATTATTTGAAGTATTTGTACATCCATAAAATAAATTGATTTTGGGCAATCCGTGACTTTGAAACGGGTCCGGTTCATATTTTCTAACCCGGCTTTTAAAAATATTGGTGGTGATCGGTCAGATCGTTTGCCGAAGGGAGGAAGGTCATGTTTGATAAACGGCTTCGCCATCTCGGACGTTACCGTGATTTGGCTTTTGCGCTCTTGCGGAATGGATTCGGGTATATTGCGAAAGACCTTGGATTGACGGATATCTTTTCTATTCGGAAACGGAAAATCGATCAAGCCGGAGAAGCTTCGGCCAGTCACCGGGCCGTGCGGATCCGCCGCTTTATCGAAGAGATGGGCCCGACCTTTGTCAAACTCGGGCAGCTCATGAGTACGCGCTCGGACATCCTCCCGAAAGATATTCTTTCTGAATTAGAAAAACTGCAGGACCATGTACCGCCTTTTTCATTTGATGAAGTCAAAATGGTGATTGAGCATGAATTGAAGCGGCCGATGGAGGTCTTTTTTGCTTCATTCGAGGAAATCCCGATTGCTTCCGCGTCCATTGGACAAGTTCATCGTGCTGTGCTGCATTCGGGGGAAGAGGTAGCGGTAAAAGTCCGACGACCTGGAATCGAGAAAACGGTTTTAACCGATTTAGATATATTAGAAGAGCTGGCTGCAGTCGCCGAACACCGTTTTCAATGGGTCGCGGAATACCGGCTGCGGGAACTTGTCGAGGAATTTTCTCAATCGATTCGCGCGGAGTTGGATTATCGTACGGAGGCGAAGAGCGCCGAAGAATTTTACCGGATGTTTAACGATGATAAAAATGTCATTGTCCCAAAAATTTATTGGGAACAAACCGGTGAAAGCGTCTTGACGATGTCGTATGTATCTGGGACAAAAGTGAATCAAGTGGAAGAACTTGAGAGTCAGGGCATCGACCCGCGGAAAGTTGCCGTCAATTTAGTGCAAGCGGTGCTCGATCAGGCGTTCATTGCGGGTTTTTTTCATGCTGACCCGCACCCCGGCAATCTTTTGGTAGCCCGCTCCGGCGCGATTATTTTTCTTGATTTTGGCATGATGGGTCGCTTGAACGAGGAGTTGCGTTCCGTTTTACTTGATTATGTTCTTTCCATGATGCGCAAAGATACTTCGGGGATGTTAAATGCGATGGATAAGATGGGCATCATTCCCGTGGAGACGGATCGGGCGAAGTTATACAAAGACATTGACCGCCTACGCGAGAAGTATTATGATATCCCGTTTCGTGATATCCACCTTGGCGATGCGATTAATGAGCTGTTCGGGATTGTGTACCGTTATCGGATGAAATTGCCGAGCGACATTTTCTTGTTAGGCAAAGCGCTTCTGACAGTAGAAGGCGTGGTTGAAAAACTCGATCCGAATCTCAGCATTCTAGAGGTGGCGGAATCCTTTGGCCGGGAAATATTAAAAAACCGTTACCATCCAAAAAAGATCCTCAAAGCCACATGGAAAGATTGGCGCGAGACCGCGGATTTATTGATGGATTTACCGAGAAGTTTGCAAAGCGCGCTGAAACTTTTAAATAAAGGAAAACTGTCTTTGGAGTTTTCTGCGCCGGAACTCAAGCTCATTTTACACAAATTGGATCGCATCAGTAACCGTCTATCCTTCAGTATCGTTTTATTGGCCTTCAGCTTAATCATGAGCGGCTTAATCATCGCTGGGGCGATTGCGGGTAAGCCGAGCGTCATTTGGCATTTGCCGCTAATTGGCGGCGGATTTGTCATCGCCGTGCTGATGTTTTTATGGCTTTTGTTTTCGATTTTCCGCTCGGGGCGGTTTTAAAATGAGGTTTAATTGTAAAAGTCTTCGACATGGCGTCGTGATCGCTGATTTAGAAAATGATAATCCGAAATGGCTCTGAAGTCTCAGCTTCGATGTAGCGACATTATCGCAAAGCAAGAAACCCCACCTGTAACGTCAACAGGTGGGGATCGGCGTTATTCGTTGTTATCTTTCTCATATAATTTAGTCATCCACTCGACGATCGTCGTCTTTTCATTCACGCGGATATCTTCAACATTTTCTTGGACAAGAATTTTTCCGTTCTTAATGACGATGATTTCATCAAGAATCGCTTCAACTTCTTTAATTTCATGCGTAGTAATGATAACCACTTGGTGTTCCAAATCAATGAAAGAAATCAGCCCTTTAACGATGGAATCGCGAACCATCGGATCAAGACCTGACAGCGGTTCATCCATTAAAATCACGGGTGCTTCTCGGGCTAATGTGAGCACAATTTTCAACCGCCCGCGATTGCCTTTTGATAAATGTTTGACTTTACTGTTCGGATCCAGTTTCATATATTCCCGGATAGCATCGGCTTTTTTTCGGTTAAAATCACTGAATTGGGAAGCGTAAAAATCAATGGTTTCCTCGACCGTATAGAAACCGTAAAATTCATCAAGCTCCGAAAGATAGGAGACAACCTTCGCAATCCGGCGGTCGACTGGCTGATCGTTGACGAAAACATGGCCGCTCGTCGGTTGAATGAGGCCGGCGATCAATTTCATCGTCGTTGACTTGCCGCTGCCGTTCGCGCCGATTAACCCGTAGATTTTACCCGGAACAAGTTCTAGATCAATGCCTCTTAGTGCCGTTTTATTTAAGTACCGTTTTTTCACCTGTTTTAATCGAATCATTCCTGATCGCTTCCTTTCACGCCAGATAGGTAGATTGAAAGCCCAGTGAGGATTTCTTCGTGGGTGTAACCCATGGCTTTCATCCCTTCCACAAAGCGGGAGATTTCTTTATTTTTCAGCGTCTCCCTCATCGATTGAAGAATCGCTTCCTTTTCGGTGACAAAAGTCCCTTGACCTCTTCTTGTTTCCACAATCCCGATCGCCTCCATCTCTCGATAAGTCCGTTGAACCGTATTCGGATTTACTCCGGAATGAATGGCCATTTCCCGAACGGATGGCAATTTATCCCCAGGCTTTAAATCGCCGCGTAAAATTTGCCTCTGAATGCGCTCTAAAAGTTGCAGATAGATCGGTGCAGATGGATCAAAGCTATCGGTCATGTGCTTACACCTCAATCTTCTTATCTAGTATCCAGCAAGAAACGAAAAAGAGAATGAGACAAATCAACGCTTCAAAGATATACGTGCCTAAAAAAATGTAGCTTGTGTTTGTTAGGGGTGCAATCTGAATGCCATGTCTTGTTGATATGTCAAGATTGTTAATGAATGGCACAAGTGAAATCTTCCCCCAGTGCGTCAAAATAGTATAAAGCACGGTCGATTGTAGTTTTGAGATGATATAGCTCCACAAACCGAAAAGGATTAAGGTTAAAATAACGCTCACCCATATTCCGAGACGGCTGGCGAGCAGGCGGTAAATCATCCAGAAGAATAACAGCCAAACGGCAATAGAGATGGCAATGAGATAGATGTGCAGAATGAAAAATGATCCAATTTTTACAACGTCAGTGTAGCTTAACCAATCTTGAATGGGAATTTTAGTCCCAAGCACGAAATAGGTGATATAACAGACGGCACAAACTATAAATAACGAGATGGTCATGGCTACGAACCCTGAAGCCATTTTGGCAAGGATTAGCTGATAACCCGGCATGGGATTAGATAGCCAAAGATGTAATTTCTTCCGTTCGCTTTGTAAACTTATGAACAAATAGAAAGCAAGATAAAAAAAGTGGGGAAAAATAAATACTAACGATACAACAAACATCGCGTCAATGACATGCCCGCTTTTAAAACTGAAAAAAGACGAGGTCATCAGGACGACAAAATACATGAGAATCGTAAAAAGCATCGCTGGTAACCCAAGACGAAATTCCTTTCTAAATAAATGCAGCCAAGCACTCATTATTCAAAACCTCCTAAAGTGTAGTGAATTTGTGTTCCAGTGTACTAGTAACATAATACACAGGTACACAAGATTTTGTCAATGGAAAATTTGATTTCTTGCACATTTTGATACAAAAGTGCCTGTTCATTTGAAGAATCACTGAGGATTCGGTAAGATTTTGGGTCGTTTTAATGATGGATCCGAAAGCCCCCGATTCCATCAAAATAGGGGATAGTGTCTGGTTACCAGGTGAAGCGTCAATATTGGGGGATTCAAGGCGCGCTTCACGAGTCCACACGCATTTACGCGATGTTTTTGGGCCTTCAACACGAGAATACGTTGCATAAAAGATGGAAACCTAACGTATTTCGGTTCAATGGCAGTCGAAACATTGCGCAAAACCAAATGTTGGCAAATATTAGACGCGATTCATGGGTCCAAACTTCCTGGGGTCAGATCATAGCTGAGTGGATGCCCGGTTTTTTACTCTTTGAAATCCACTTGCCAAAGGCGTATGATGAAAGGGACAAGTGGGCGGATGAATCAGCTGTCCTAAGTAAGGGGAATGTCTGTGGTAACGGGAATATTGCTTTCATTGATCGGTTTTGCAGCCGGAGCATACGGGATTATGGTCGGGGCCGGCGGTGGTTTTATTTTTGTTCCAGCTTTACTCATCCTGTTGCATTTGCCTCCGGAAATGGCGGCTGGCACTGGTCTCGTCGTGGTTTTTATCAATTCTATATCTGGGATTTATGGGTACATACGGCAAAAACGCATTGACTTTAAAATGGGATTTTTATTGGCATTAGGGGCAACCCCCGGAACCTTTCTCGGCATTTGGCTGACGAAACTAGCCTCGCCTAAAGCCTTTCATTCGGTTTTTGCGATTATGCTCGTGGCAATAGGCATCTTTCTGATGATAAAAAAAGCCCCGGGGAATCAGCGGAAAGCTAGTAACAGTCAAAACGAAGTTGCGGCGACCATTGACCGGCATACTTCTCCCGATATGGTGAAAACCCCATCGCAGGCTGTATCGCTGTTGGTGATCGGCATTGTACTTGGGGTTGTCTCGAGCTTTTTTGGCATCGGCGGCGGCTGGCTCCTCGTCCCGATATTAATTTATCTATTTCGCGTCCACCCGCATTATGCGACAGCCATCTCGATCTTCTCGCTATGCCTTTACTCGCTAGTTGGGGTCATCATTCACATCGTCCAAAATAATATCGATTGGCCCGCTGCTATTTGGGGAAGCGTGGGGATTTTCATCGGTGCTCAAGTGGGGGTTTATTTATCGACCCGGATTTCCGGAAAACGGATCCTTCAAATGCTGGCCGCCGTACTCATCCTGGTTGGCATAAAGTTGGCTATATGATCATTCGGCTTTCGCAGGCGGTACTGCCTCAAAATAATATGCTTTTTTGGTTTTTGGCCAAAATGAAGCCCAGATAATTCCAATTCCTATGATTGCGTATCATTAGCGCGGCTCCAAGCTCGTGAAATGATACGCTTTTTCGAATTGCATATCATTTGGCTGGCGGAATGGCCTCAAAATAATATGCTTTTTTGGTTTTTGGGCAAAATAGGACCCAGTTATTTCCATTTTTCGTAATTGCATATCATTTTCTAGTCCTCCAACTCATGAAATAATATGCTTTTTCGGATTGCATATCATTTGGCTGGCAGTTCGGCGTCAAAATAAAATGCTTTTTTTATTTTTGATTAAAATGCAGCCTAGTTATTTCCAAAACATTTCCTCGGCGTAATCGAATTGTAAGTGAGAGTTGAAAGGCGGTTGGCGAAAGAAAAAATGTTCGTAAACGCCGTCATCGATCACGCAACCGAAAGTGAGAAAACGTGGCTAAAACCGGATGCGCGGCGGCCACACTCATAAAAAACAGCAAAAATAAAAACCGGGTCAATCCCGGTTTTAATATTCCCCATCAAATGGCGTAAAAGGAATGCTGAGCCTTCTTTCCACTTGACGCAGACGTTGATTGACACGTTGAAGGCGACGTTGAAGTTGGTTAATCTCTCTATCTTGTCGTTCATTTTGCCTTTCGAGCTGAGTCAATCGGCGTTCAATCGATTGCCATTGCGGCGGCTGACGATAAACATCAAACGGCTCTTGTTGGGGATAAGAATATGGATAGTAATCAAACGGATAGGGTGTACCATAATCACTTCCGTAATAATACATCAAAAACGCCCTCCTTTAGGGTATTTGTTTATAACCTACGTAGGCATTTTTATTGTGAAACGGCTAATGCCTAATCAGTACTCTGTTGATGAAGGAATTTTTGCCTAGGTTAATTTGACGTGAAAACTCATGTTTACTTTTTAGACCGGATGACTCATTACTTTCGAAGGCAATACGTGAGAAAAGCTACATGTAATTTTCGATCGGCAAACATCCGAGGGGATGGGCCCAAATATCAGAAGATTTTTTTATGCAAAATGAGCATAATGCTTTAGGACAGTTTTTTAAATGTGAAAATAGCAGTACTCCCCACATATCATCATCACTAAGATTGCCCAAAACTTTCGAGATCATTGGAATACTCTGGATTGACGAAAGTCTTCAATTTAGTGTTTTATAGAATTAAATACGTGTACCAATAAAAGCAGGGGTGGGGGACGCTCTATGGAAAAATTTATCATGGCGCTAGACCAAGGGACAACGAGCTCGCGGGCGATCATTTTTAATAAGGACGGAAATATTGTTCACATTGCGCAGAAAGAATTCACCCAACATTTTCCGAAACCAGGCTGGGTGGAACATGATGCATCGGAAATCTGGGGTTCCGTTTTATCGGTCATTGCGCAAGCGCTTTCTGAAACCAATATTCATGCCGAACAAATTGAAGCCATTGGCATAACGAACCAACGCGAAACAACGGTTGTATGGGATAAGCATACCGGCATCCCTGTTTATAATGCGATCGTCTGGCAGTCTCGACAAACCGCGGATATTTGTGAAGATTTAAAAGCTAAAGGATTAAATGATTTGTTCCGTGAAAAAACGGGGTTACTTATTGACGCTTATTTCTCCGGAACGAAAGTCAAATGGATTTTGGACAATGTGGAAGGGGCAAGAGAAAAAGCAGAAAAAGGTGACTTGCTGTTTGGCACCATCGACACTTGGCTTGTCTGGAAGCTGTCTGGCGGCAAGGCTCATGTCACCGATTACAGCAACGCTTCGCGCACGCTGATGTACAATATCTTTGACTTGAAGTGGGATGATGAACTGCTCGACATTCTCGGCGTCCCCAAATCGATGCTCCCGGAAGTCCGGCCTTCTTCTGAAGTCTATGCGAAAACCGTTGATTATCATTTCTTTGGCCAAGAAGTGCCCATAGCCGGGATTGCCGGTGACCAACAGGCCGCTTTGTTCGGGCAGGCATGCTATGAGCCGGGTATGGCTAAAAACACATACGGAACGGGCTGCTTCATGCTGATGCATACGGGTGAAAAAGCGGTTCGCTCGGAAAATGGCTTGCTGACGACGATCGCCTGGGGCTTGGATGGGAAAGTGGAATACGCATTGGAAGGCAGCATTTTCGTTGCTGGTTCAGCCATCCAATGGCTCCGTGATGGGCTGAAAATGTTGGATCATGCGGCCGAAAGCGAAGCCTTGGCTAAAGCCGTCGACTCGACCGACGGGGTTTACGTTGTTCCGGCTTTTGTCGGTCTCGGCACCCCTTATTGGGATAGCGATGTGCGCGGTGCGGTCTTTGGATTGACACGCGGGACGACCAAAAATCATTTTGTGCGGGCGACGCTCGAGTCTTTAGCTTATCAAACAAAAGATGTACTGACGGCGATGGAAGCCGATTCCGGCATACAGTTGAAAAAATTGCGCGTGGATGGCGGGGCAGTTGCCAACAACTTCCTGATGCAATTCCAGAGCGACATTCTCGGTGTGCCGGTTGAACGTCCGGTCATCACCGAAACGACAGCGCTTGGCGCCGCCTATCTTGCCGGTCTTGCCGTTGGCTATTGGAAAGACCGCGCAGAAATTGCGAGTCAGTGGCAAGTCGACCGCACTTTTAAAGTCGAACTTGATGAAAATAGCCGCCGCACCTTGTATGACGGCTGGAAAAAAGCGGTCAAGGCGGCGATGGCCTTTAAATAATTTGAATGATCTGCCGGATGATGGTAAATTAATAGTATAAGTTAATAAAAGGTCATGATACATGAGAGACCACAACGCCTTATTATCCGTAGAGTGTAATAAGGAAGTTGCGGTCTTTTTTTATCACCAAAAATTTGAAGGAGCTGGTGGATATGACGGCTTCATTTGCCAGTACCGACCGAGAGGCGATACGGAAAGGTTTGTCCGAAGAAATTTTTGATGTGCTCGTGATCGGGGGCGGCATTACGGGCTGCGGGATTGCCTTAGATGCCCAGGTGCGCGGTCTCAAAACCGCTTTAATTGACATGCAAGATTTTGCCGAGGGAACATCGAGCCGCTCAACGAAGCTGGTCCATGGCGGATTAAGATATTTAAAGCAATTCGAAGTGAAACTGGTGGCCGAAGTCGGTAAAGAGCGGGCAATTGTGTATGAAAATGCGCCGCACGTGACGACACCGGTTTGGATGCTTTTACCGATTTATAAAAATGGCACTTTTGGCAAATGGACCACATCCGTCGGCCTTAAGGTCTATGATTTTCTCGCGGGCGTCCGAAAACAAGAGAGGCGTTCGATGTTAAACCGCGAAGAAACCCTAGAAAAAGAACCTTTATTGAAAAAAGAGGGTTTGCTTGGCGGCGGGTATTACGTGGAGTACCGCACGGACGACGCCCGGCTGACATTGGAAGTGATCAAAGAGGCCGTACGCCGTGGGGCAAAGGCATTGAATTATGTCAAAGCCGAAGAACTTTTATACGATGAAAACGGCACGATTAAAGGCGTGAAAGCTGTTGACCAAATCACGGGTAGGGTAGTCGATATTTTCGCGAAAAAAGTCGTCAATGCTTGCGGGCCGTGGGTGGACAGCATTCGTGAAAAAGATCATTCAAAAAAAGGGAAGACCCTGCACCTGACAAAAGGGGTTCATATCGTTTTTGACGCCAAGCGCTTCCCGCTGAGAAATGCCGTTTATTTTGACACCCCGAACGGTGATGGGCGGATGATTTTTGCTATTCCCCGCGCTGGAAAAGTTTATGCAGGCACAACGGATACGAATTATTATGATGATCCGGCTAAAATGCGCATGACGGTGGCAGACCGGGATTATTTGCTTGAAGCGGTCAACGGCATGTTTCCGAGCCTAAAGCTTACCCCGCAAGACATTGAATCGAGTTGGGCTGGCGTGCGCCCGCTGATCCATGAAGAAGGTAAAGACCCGTCAGAGATTTCCCGAAAAGATGAAATTTTTATTTCGGATTCCAACTTGATTACCATTGCGGGGGGAAAATTGACGGGATACCGGAAAATGGCCGAGCGGACGGTCGACTTGGTGTGCAGCCAGCTCAGCAGGGAAACCGGAACACAATACCCACGTTGTTCGACGGACAAAGTGCCACTTTCCGGTGGAGATTTCGGTGGGTCCCAGTATTTTGCTGACCGTATCAGCGAATTTATTGCCGAGGGTCGGTCACTTGGTTTATCCGAATCCGAAGCTAGTGGCCTTGCTCACTTATACGGCACGAATACTGAAAAACTATTTGAAATCCTGCGCACCGAAAAAAATGACGCGACGGACCTTCCCGACTTCGTTTTTGCCCAAGTGGAATACGGCATCAGGGAAGAGATGGTTACAAAGCCCGTTGATTTCTTTATTCGCCGAACAGGGGCCCTTTTCTTCAACATGGAGTGGGTCCGCAGGTGGAAAGATCCAGTCATCAACTACATGCAACAGCGATTGAATTGGGATGAGGAAACAAAACAGCTTTACGCTGAACAACTCGAAGCCGCGATCACCACCGCCGTCGCCGCAGAAGAATAATGAACGACAAAAGCAGGCACCGCCTGAGTCAATTCGGCTCGTTTTGACAGTAAAAAATCTATCACTTTCCGAACTAGTATATGGACAATTAAATCTCTGTTCAATAATTGGTCGAGTCTTATAGCACAGTTTTAGTTATGTGTGGCCGGTCGCGCCTCTATTTGCCATTTTGATTTGAAAATTTTTTTGAAATGGTTTTTAGTTTGAATTTACTGGAAAAACGTGGCTGATTCGAGGTGGATTATGCCAATATTTGTATCCTAAAAGCCATTTTGGAGTCGGAAGTATTCCAAAATGGTCTTTAGCGCGGTTCTATCTGCCATTTTGAGCTAAAAATTTTTTTAAAATGGTTTTTAGCTTGAATTTACTGGAAAAACGTGGCTGATTCGAGATGGATTATGCCAATATTTGTATCCAAAAAACCATTTTGGAGTCGAGAGCATTCCAAAATGGCCTTTAGCGTTGTTCTAACTGCCATTTTGAGCTAAAAATTTTTTTAAAATGGCTTTTAGCTTGAATTTACCGGAAAAACACAACCGATCTGAGGACAGTTTAATCAATATCTGTATCCTAAAGACCATTTTAACATGCAAAGGAGATCAAAATAGTCTTTAAACCGGCGATCAGCAGTTTGTCTCAAATCCAAAAACACCGGGTGTCTGCCCGGTTTTTATTATATTGATAAGAATGCGTCACGTTTTGCCGACTGAATATCATCTCTCGGGATTTCATTGCCAAAACTTTTGAGTTATAATTTTATTAGTAAAATATTGAAATTTTAAAATCGCGGAGCAATGATAAGCAGAGGAGGGCCACACATGGCTGCCGGTTATTTGAAAGAGGAGCATCAGTTGTTTCGTCAATCCGTTCGTAAGTTTTTGGAAAAAGAGGCAGCGCCTTTCTTTGAGCAATGGGAGAAAGACCGCATGATTCCCAGGGAGTTTTGGTTGAAGATGGGTGAACAAGGGTTTCTTTGTCCCTGGGTGGATGAGGCCTATGGCGGCTTCAACGCCGATTTTGGCTATTCCGTCGTACTGAATGAAGAATTGGAACGCATTGGAACGGGACTCATTGGCATCGGCCTTCACAACGACATTGTCGTTCCATATCTGGCTGATTACGGGTCAGATGAACAAAAAGAGCGCTGGCTTTCAAAATGCCTCACAGGAGAAACGATCACGGCCATTGCCATGACCGAGCCCGGTGCTGGTTCAGATTTGGCCGGCATCCAAACGACAGCGATTCGCGACGGTGACGACTACATTGTGAACGGGCAAAAAACATTTATTACAAATGGCATTCAGGCGGACTTAATCGTTGTCGTATGCAAAACGAATCCGAACGCGAAGCCTGCGCACAAAGGGATCAGTCTCCTTGTAATCGAGCGGGACACCCCCGGGTTTTCACGAGGCCGAAAGCTTAATAAAATTGGGCTTCATTCCCAAGACACGGCAGAGCTATTTTTCGAAGATGCCCGCGTTCCAGCTGCTAACTTGCTTGGGGAAGAAGGCCGAGGTTTTTATTACTTAATGGAAAAATTGCAGCAAGAACGCCTGCTTGTGGCGATCAGCGCCCAAGTTGCCGCGGAGGAAATGCTGAAAATGACCGTTGATTATGTCAAAGAAAGAAAAGCGTTTGGGCAACAAATTGCTCATTTTCAAAACACGCAGTTTAAAATCGCCGAGATGGCGACAGAAATCCGGATCGGCCGCACGTTCGTGGATGAAGTCATCTCCCGGCACATGGCTGGTGAACAGATCGTGACGGAAGTTTCGATGGCAAAATGGTGGATTACGGATATGGCTAGGCGTACTGCTGCTACCTGCATGCAATTACACGGAGGATACGGATATATGGAAGAATACCCCATTGCCCGGCGCTATCGTGACATACCGGTGGCTTCGATTTACGCCGGGACGAATGAAATCATGAAAAATATTATTGCTAAGAATATGGGCCTCTAAAATTTAATAGATTTAAAGTAAAAGATGCGCATGAGAGTTGAAAGGAGGGAGCTGTTATTGTTCAAGGGTATCCGCGTCATTGATTTCACACAGTATTTACCAGGGCCATATGCTTCACTCAGGCTCATAGACCGCGGGGCTGAAGTTATAAAGGTTGAGCCGTTAACTGGGGATCCGGCAAGAGTCTTCGGTCAAGCGGTCTTTTCAGCAAATAACCGCAATAAAAAGAGCATCGCTATCAATTTGAAAAGCGATGGCGGCCGGAAGCTAGCTATGGATTTGATCCGCCATGCTGATGTCGTTCTTGAAAGTTTTCGGCCAGGTGTCATGAAGAAATTAGGCTTGGATTATGAAACTTGCAAAAAGGTTAATGAAAAAATCATTTATGTGTCGATTTCTGGCTTTGGGCAGAGCGGAGCGTGGGCGCAACTTGCTAGCCATGATTTAAATTACTTAGGACTAAGCGGGGTGCTCGGTCAATTTAGAAATGAGGACGGCTCGCCGGTTCACCCATCGCTGCAACTGGCGGATCTCATCGGTGGAATTGTCGCGAGCGAAGCCGTCGCCGGTGCCCTCTATCAAAGAGAAAAAAGCGGTTGCGGCGCTTTTGTCGATTTGTCACTAATGGATGCCGTATTTTCTTTATTACCCACCCATGTGATGAATGCCAGCCTAACCGGAAATAGCCGCGGTATATCGGAACTTGCTGGAAATATCGTCAACTACCACATATACGAAACAAAAGACGGCTGCCACATGACGCTAAGCGCTCTTGAGCAGAAGTTCTGGAAAAATTTTTGCCAAGCGGTGGAGCGACCGGAATGGATTGCCGCATACCCGGACAGGCTTTCCGTCCATTTGCCGATTTACGAAGAAATGAAAGCGCTGTTTCGAAGCCGCACGCAAGCAGAATGGATACAGCTTGGACTGGAAGCTGATGCTTGTTTATTTCCGGTTTTGGGGGTGCAAGAAGCAGCCCGCAGTTCCTATGTTCGGGAGCGGGGGTTGGTCAAGGAGGTGGAACAAAAACCGTTTGTCTCAACCTTTGCAGCGGCAGAACTGACACCTGAGGTTGTCTCAAAAATTGGTGAACATACCGATGACGTTTTGCGTAGTGTTCTGGGATTAAGCGATGATGACATTCTAGCGCTTAGGAACAAGGGCACTATTGTTTAGAAACATATTTTAAAAATGAATCGGGGGAATTCCTATGATGAATACGGCTTTAACCCTAACACAAATGCTCGAACGGGCGGAAAAATATTTTCCGAAAAAACCGATCGTATCGCGGACACATGCAGGAATGAAGCGGTACACCTACCGGGAAATGGCTGAGCGGACGCGGCGGTTATCGAGTATTTTAGAAAAATATGGCGTTCAGAAGGGGGATCGGGTTGGAACACTCGCATGGAACGATCATCGCCACTTAGAAGCTTATTTTGCCATACCATGTATGGGGGCGGTTTTACATACAATTAACGTCCGGCTCTCCCCGGAACACGTCGCCCACATTATCAATCATGCGGAAGATAAAGTGCTTCTCGTCGATCCTGATTTTCTACCATTGATCGAAGCGGTGAAAGATAAGTTAACAACGGTAGAAATGTTTATAGTACTCACCGATGACCCACTTCCGGAAACGATACTCGCTCCAGTCCATTCGTATGAAACGCTTTTGGCTGAAGGGGACCCGCATTATGTCTATCCGGAATTGGATGAAAATGACCCGGCTGGCATGTGCTACACGTCTGCCACAACCGGCCTGCCGAAAGGCGTTGTCTATACGCATCGCGGGATTACTTTACACAGCTTAGCTTTTGGCCTTGCCGACACAGGGGCGCTTTCGGAGTCGGATGTGTGCATGCCGGTCGTTCCGATGTTTCATGTAAATGCTTGGGGCATACCTTTTGCAGCCACGTGGTTTGGTACGACGCAAGTACTGCCAGGTCCGCGTTTTACCCCGGAAATTTTAGCGGAACTCATTTCTTCGGAGAGAGTCACTTTAACTGCGGGAGTGCCAACGATTTGGCTTGGCCTTTTAAAAGTGCTGGAGGAAAATGGCGGAAAATATGATTTATCGTCCTTGCGCGCGATTATCTGCGGCGGAAGCTCGGCCCCGATGGCGCTCATTCGGGCGTTCGAGACGAAGTACAAGATTCCATTTATTTGTGCTTACGGGATGACCGAAACGACGCCGTTGGTCACGTATTCCCGCTTAAAGTCTTATCAACAAGATTTGCCGGAGGATGAAAAGCTGCGCATTCGCGCCTGTATCGGCTATGTCGTACCAGGTCTTGAGATAAAAGTGGTTAACGACCAAGGTGAAGTCGCATGGAATGGGCAGGAAATGGGTGAGCTCCTTGTGCGCGGCCCTTGGATTGCTGATACCTATTATCAAGACGAACGGACGAAAGAAGCTTTCAAAGATGGATGGCTTCATACCGGGGATATCGTCACGATCGATGAAGAAGGTGTCATAAAGATTGCCGACCGCACGAAAGACTTGATCAAAAGCGGCGGGGAATGGATTTCATCGATCGACTTGGAAAATGCGTTAATGGCTCATGAGGCTGTATTCGAAGCAGCCGTTGTCGGCGTGCCGCATCCGAAATGGCAAGAGCGACCGGTCGCCTGCGTGGTTTTAAAACCTGGTGCTAGTGTCACGAAAGAGGAACTGCTGGAATTTCTGCGGCCGCAATTTGCCAAATGGTGGATTCCCGATGATGTCGTGTTTATGGATGAAATTCCGAAAACATCTGTCGGCAAGTTTTTAAAAGCAAAACTCCGCGAGCAGCTGCAAGATCATCCCATTACTGAATGAATGATGGCTTAAGCCAGCCGATGCGCACGGCGTGGTGTGGGGGGGAATCCTCTCATTGTCGAATAAATGATGGCAAAAGCCTCCGTTTGGAGGCTTTTTAACTGACTTTTTCTTTTTTTATTTGCTGCTTGGTGACAACGAAGGTTGAAAATCTAGCGAGAAACGAATATCAGGATTTACCAGTTTATCAATTTTAATACTTGCCGATAAAAATAGTTTATCTTTTAAATTTATAAATAAGTATGTAACATTATTATCAGCAGCTGTAAAGGATCAAGATTTTTCATCCTATTAAATTGGTTAAAAGCGATACCATTGCTTTTCCTGAAATAAAGGAATCGCTTTTAGATTTTATGAAAACACACATAAAACTTAAAGAACAGGAAAAGGACAAATAGAAAAAATGGGTCAACAAATTCACCTCAAAGGTCAAAATTAATATTAGCTGCAATATAGGCGGTGAAAATGTGAATACTCACGATTCCGGTTCAAATGGAAGTATAAAAAATGTTCATTTTAGATATTTTCTTTTGGTCTTGGTTATTGGTATACCATTGATTTATATTATTATGTTGAAATTAAACGGTAATTTATGGAATTTAAATGACCCAAACCATAGATTTATAATGATCACCGCCATCTATATTCTTCTGTATATGGCTTGCTTACGTGTAATGAAGAAAAATAATATTACTTTAAAAGGACTCGTGAAAATAAAGAAGGCGTTTAATATTTGGGAAATAATAGGCCTTATGTTTTTAGTAAAAGTATTAGTTATTTCAGCAGCAGCCACCTTGTTTTTACTGCAAGGATATTTTTTAATTGATTCCAATTTCAATGATATCGACAATACTCCAGTTAAAGAGGAATCATCAATTGAATTCATTTTTGACACGATTGTTGCGGTATTGATCGCGCCATTTGTTGAAGAAATTTTCTTTAGAGGGTTAATCATGCAATCTTGGGCTTTAAGGTGGGGAGTAAAGAAAGGTATTGTATTTTCTTCCATTCTATTTTCTATTATGCACCTCAGTCCCGAGTTCCTTGATATGTTTATAGGCGGCATTATCTTATCGATCTTATTTATAAAATATCAATCGTTGCTTATTTCAATAATCTTTCACGCTATTTATAATTTTATCAACCAAGTGTTACAGATATTTACCTACGGCGGAAACAGTAACGATTCTCTTACCATCGATCAGTTTAAGGCGACAGGCTGGGTAGGGTTGATAATGTTCATCATATCTTTTATTATATTTGTTATTTACTTGAAAAAGTCCAAAATTCATGGAATCTTACCAATCACATAACGATGCCACAACAAGGCATTATTTGTGATTAGCCATGCGATGAATCTTCACAGAACATCATTAAAGTACGGAATAGAGAATAAATTATCTTATTTGCTTATTCTTTTGCATGGCCCTTAACTCTTTTTTCGCGTTTGGCAACGATAAAGGCGAAACTCCGTAAAGAGCTGCATCATCATCCGATTACAAATGATGGAAGACCCAGCCGAGGCGTACGGCTTTGCGCAGGGGAAACTCCCATTGTTGAATAAATGATGGCAAAAGCCTCCGTTTGGAGGCTTTTTAACTGACTTTTTCTTTTTTTATTTGCTGCTTGGTGACAACGAAGGTTGAAAATCCAGCGAGAAACGAGGGGAAGAGACTATAAAGAAAAAACCGCCAGTTTCCCGTCACGAAAGAAACGATCAGAAAAATAACC
>Ga0207747_1001151_pt1 | contig 20767 bp, 16 predicted proteins | sample HigsolmetaGSP11D_FD_184839 | JGI IMG/M metagenome (GOLD analysis project Ga0207747, IMG submission 184839) | High solid enriched microbial communities from the Joint BioEnergy Institute, USA - SP1-1-D (SPAdes) | ecosystem: Engineered > Bioreactor > SSF (Solid state fermentation) > Aerobic >...
CAGGACAATTATGTTGCGAGAGATTATTCCCTCGAGAAGTGAATGACGTAGGTCCTAGCGGATGAAATTCCAAACATTTTATTCCTAGGAAGGGGGAACCGAGAGTGGAATATTCAACTTTCGGAAGACATGTTGCTGTTGATACTTGGGGAATTCAGTTTGAGAAGTTGAACGATCCTGACTGGCTGCAGGCGCAGATGGTCGAAGCGGCGGAAGCTTCCGGCGCGACTGTACTGTCCGTTCAAGCCAGACAGTTTGAACCACAAGGCGCTACAGTGCTTGTGATGCTGTCAGAAAGTCATCTCTCCATCCATACGTATCCTGAGAGAGGTTTCGCAGCGATTGATTGTTATACTTGCGGTCAGACGGTTGATCCGCAAGTGGCGATTGATCACCTGGTTGCAGTTCTTCAACCGGCTCAGACTTATGCGAAGAAGCTTGTTCGCGGCGTAGGCGAGATCACGGTGGAAGAACCGGTTATGCTTACGGCAGAACTCGTCAAATAACCGCATGCAAGGCAAATAAGCAATCCAATGAGGCTGTTTGCGAGGTCGCCCCGGCGACCCGGAACAGCCTTTTCAACTATGTTCAGCATGTTCATCATTTCTTATGCTTCTCTCCCATACAATGACGATAGGCCAGCCTTGTCTGATACGGGCTGAAGTCGATGCTATGGAAGGGGGGCATGCCTCCGATGTGGAGATGGAATCGTAAGTCTGCCGGACGATACTTGATATGGCTCATTCCGCTCATCATGATCATCTGGAGCATGTATCAGTTGGCCGATCTGTATGCCAGCAAGGCAGCGCACCAGGATGCCTCGCGCATGCTCTTTGAAGCGTCCAGCTTCCAGATCGAGATGATGTCCAGATTCTTGAGCGAGGCGCAGGGAGTGAAGTCCAGCTCCGAGCTGGATGCGCTCACCAACGCCGTGTATTCCGCCTCCTATGTGCATGAGCGATTCGCCAGAGCATTTCCTGACGGGCAGGTAGACAGGCTGGAGTCGCTCGAGAAGATCATGCAGTATGTGCTGCAGCTGCAGATCGGCGGCGACCGGCCTTTGAAGGAGGAAGAACTGGCCACGCTACATAAGCTGGAGCCGCTCTTCGCAGAGCTGGCAGCCGCATATGCCAAGCTGATGACGGACAGCGGCAAACTGAATCGGTACGAGAGCGGTCTGATCAGGGAACTGGACAACCGTCTGCTGGAAGTGCTCGAAGAATAAAGTAGAATGTATAACAGTGGTAGTGCAGGTTAACGATAGAAATGACGTCATGAAATTTTCACTTTTTGTGGGCTTCCCAGTGCGATTTATTATGCTATAATATGACTCATGAGCTAGATTAAACTAATTCTAAATAAGGAGGCAGGTGAGCCCATTGCACACCGTTGTAGTCGGATTAAACTATCGAACAGCACCAGTTGAGATTCGCGAAAAATTCGCTATTGCCGACGGACAATTGGCGGAGGCGCTGAAGCGCTTGAAGGCAACGAAGAGCATCCTGGAATGTGTAATCGTGGCTACCTGCAATCGGACAGAAATATATGCCGTTGTAGATCGTTTGCACATCTGCGGGCATGATATTCGTTGCTTCATGGAAGAGTGGTTTAAAATCCCGCGCAGAGAGTTTGCCAAGTATCTCTACATTTATGAAGACAGGGATTGTTTGAAGCATCTGATGCGGGTTGCAAGCGGACTGGATTCGATGGTCATCGGCGAGACGCAGATTCTCGGGCAGGTGCGTGAGGCTTTCTTCGAAGCGCAGCGGCTGGGAATGACCAGCACGATCTTTAATCACCTGTTCCAGCAGACGATCACCTTCGCGAAGCGGGCGCATACCCAGACCTCAATCAGCGAAAGTGCGGTATCTGTCAGCTATGCAGCGGTCGAGCTCGGCAAGCAAATATTCGGCAGCTTCGAGGGCAAGACGGTCATGATCGTCGGCGCCGGCAAGATGGGTGAGCTGACCGGCAAGCATCTTCAGGCATATGGCGTGAAGAAGATGATCGTCGCCAACCGGACGCTGCAGCACGCAGCGCAGCTCGCCGACAAGTTCAACGCGGAGCCATGCCTCCTGGAGGACATTCCGGCTCGCATCCTGGAGACAGATGTGCTCATCAGCTCCACCGGCGCACCGGAATGGTTGCTCACCAAGGAGCAGCTCGCGTCGGTCTCGCCGCAGCGTTCGGATCGTCCGCTCTTCATGATTGACATCTCCGTGCCGCGCAATCTGGATCCGGCGATCAGTGAACTTCCGAATGTGTACCTGTACGATATCGATGACCTGGAAGGCATCGTGGAGGAGAATCTGGAACATCGCCGCCTGGAAGCTGAGAAGATCGAAGCGATGATCGAGCAGGAGATCACCGCTCATGAATACTGGTTCAAGACGTTGCATGTGGGTCCGGTGATCCGGGCTCTGCAGGACAAGGCGAAGGCGATCCATGAAGACACGCTTGCCAGCCTCTACAACAAGCTGCCTGATCTGGAAGGGCATGAGCGCAAGGTGATCGACAAGCTGACGAGAAGCATCGTCACCCAACTGCTGCAGGATCCGATCGCGCGCATTAAAGAGATGGCCGCCGAGAGCAACGGAGACGAGATGGTAGAGGCGTTCGTCAGGATATTCGCCCTGGAGTCTGCCCTTCCCTATGGACAAGATGGGCAGGCTGAGCGAAGCCCGGCAGAAGTGACAGCCCAGGCCGAAGATCCAGGCAGCGAGCCGTCAGAGAAGCGGAAACAGCAACAACTGCAAGACGCTGTTCAGGAGTCCTATATGTTGAAGGAACTTGTAGCAGGTTCATAAACACCAGGATTAATATGCATGAAACGCCCTGAGCTTGCCTTGAGCAGTTTCGATCAGATCGTTGTGATCTGTCGAAACAAGCAGCGCAGGGTGTTTGCGTATGATTGATCGCCTTGACGTTCCGAATAAGGGCAACAGGCAATGATCATGATCGTAAGCGAAAGCGGTGATCCGGCGATATGTCCATGTATCCGATCTCTCTTCGCCTTGGCGGCAAACGTTGTTGCGTTGTCGGAGGAGGGCGCGTAGCTGAGCGCAAGGTGAGCAGCTTGCTGGCCGCAGGCGCCAGCGTCCTCGTGATCAGCCCGCAGCTTACGGAGCGGCTGGCAGAACTGGCGGCGATGCGTCGCATCGACGTATTGCTGCGTCCATATGCGGACGGCGACCTTGAGCGAGCTGAGCTTGTGTTCGCTGCAACAGACAGCGAAGACGTCAATCTCTCCGTGTGCCAGGAAGCGGAGCGGCGGGGCATCTGGGTGAATGATGCGATGAGTCCGGAGCGTTCGACGTTTCACTTGCCGGCTGTGCTCAGCCGCGGCGAACTACAGATCTCCGTATCGACCGGCGGAGCCGGTCCGATGCTCTCGCGCCGCATCCGGGATGAACTGGCGCTCGTATATGGCGAAGCCTACGAGAGATTCGTGCTGTTGATCGGCAAGCTGCGCCAGCATCTGGGAAGCATGAACCTGTCCGCAGCGGAGCGGCGCAAGGTATATGAGCGCGTTATCGACGATCGGGAGCGGTTCATGGAGCTCCTGGAACGTGTGCGCACGCATCAGGAGCTGGACGAGCTGGTTCGCAAGACCGCGGATGAGAGCTTGCGGGATGGCAGCATAGAAGCACAACGATGACAGTATGACGGGCTTACAGTGGTTGAATGTCCGTTTGGGGCACTTGAGTATAGAAGCACAACGATAACAGTATGACGGGGGTCCTGATAGATGAGAAAAATAATCGTCGGTTCCAGGCAAAGCACCTTGGCCTTGACACAGACCGGGCATGTGATCGAAGAGCTGAAGCGCATCTGTGCAGACAGAGGGCTGGAATACGAATTTGAGGTTCGCAAGATCGTCACCAAGGGCGACCGGATCGTGGATGTCACATTGTCCAAGGTTGGCGGCAAAGGTTTATTTGTCAAGGAAATTGAACAGGCGATGCTGGACGGAGAGATTGACATCGCTGTACATAGCATGAAGGATATGCCCTCCGAGCTGCCGGAAGGCCTCGTGATCGGTGCTGTTCCAGTCCGAGAGGATCCGCGGGATTGTCTGATCTCCAGAGCCAATGTGAAGTTCGCTGACCTGCCTCAAGGTGCGAAGGTGGGAACCAGCAGCCTTAGGCGCAGCTCGCAGCTCAGAAGCGCCCGTCCTGATCTGGCGATCGAATGGATACGCGGCAACATCGATACGCGGATTCGCAAGCTGGAGGAAGAAGGCTTCGATGCGATCGTGCTTGCTGCGGCCGGACTCAGGCGGATGGGTTGGGAAGCGAGAATCAGCGACATCCTGCCGCCGGAAGTCTGCATCCCTGCAGTCGGGCAAGGGGCGCTGGCGATCGAGTGCCGGCGGGATGATGCCGACGTGCGGGCGCTGCTCAGCCATTATAACGATGAATCGACGGAGCTGGCGGTGACGGCGGAACGGTCATTCCTCCGCCGTCTCAACGGCGGATGCCAGATTCCGATCGGCGGCCACGCAGAGATCTCAGGAGAAGAGAACGGCAACCCGGTGGTGCGAATCAGGGGCTTCGTTGGCGCTGCCGACGGCAGCAGCCTGCTCAGGGCGGAGCGCCAGGGGACGGATCCGGAGCAGGTCGGTCTGGAAGCAGCGGAGCAGTTGATCGCGCAAGGCGCGGACGAAATCTTGCAGGAAGTTAGGGGATAGCAGCAGTGTCGGGAAAGGTATACCTCACAGGAGCCGGGCCTGGCGATCCGAAGCTGATCACGCTTAAGGCTATGGAGGCGCTCCAGCGCTCGGACGTCGTCATCTACGACCGTCTCGTCAGCCCGCAGTTGTTCATGTACGTCAAGCCGACTGCAGAGCTGATCTATGTAGGCAAGCAGCCGGATCGACACACGATGAAGCAGGAGGAGATCAATCAGCTGCTCGTTGACTATGCGTCGCGCGGCCTGAATGTCACCCGGCTGAAGGGCGGAGACCCTTCGGTGTTCGGCCGCGTCGGGGAGGAAGCGGAAGCGCTCGCTGTGCACGGCATTGAATACGAGATTATACCGGGCGTCAGTTCCGTCCATGCCGTCCCGGCGTATGCAGGCATTCCCATCACCCATCGCGATCACGCTTCCTCGTTCTGCGTCGTGACCGGCCATGAGAAGTCCGAGAAGCTGGCTACATCGTTGAACTGGGGGCACCTCGCGCATGCTGCTGATACGCTTGTTTTCCTGATGGGCGTGGGCCGGCTGGATGTCATCTCAGAGCAGTTGATCAAGCACGGGAGGGATCCGGCTACGCCTGTTGCGCTCATTCGCTGGGGAACCAAGCCGGAACAGGAGACGCTCGTCGGCACATTGTCGAATATCGTGGACAAGGTTCGCGAGAGCGGCTTCAGTTCGCCTGCTGTCATCGTGGTTGGCGATGTGGTAGCCCTGCGCAAGAAGCTGAGCTGGATCGAGAAGCGGCCGCTGTTCGGCAAGCGGGTGCTTGTCACGCGGGCACGCGCGCAAGCGAGCGAGATGATCAGGCGAATCGAGGAGCTGGGGGGAGAGGCGGTGCCTTTCCCGGTGCTGGAGATCGAACCTGTGCAGGACGAAGCGCGTCTCGCGTTGCTCGACCAGGCGCTTCAGCAACTGGCGGACTACAACTGGATCGTGTTCACCAGCGTAAACGGGGTGGAGCATTTCTTCAGACGGATGCGCGAGAAGCGACTCGATATCCGGCTGGCAGCAGGCGCCAGATTCGCCGCAGTTGGCCCTGCAACGGCCGCCGCGCTGCTGGATAGAGGGATCGTTCCTGAGGAACTGCCCGGCCGATTCCAGGCCGAGGGGCTCGCAGAGTACCTGCTGACGAAGCTGAAGCCGGGCGAGCGGGTGCTGATCCCGCGATCCTCAATCGCCCGCGATTTGCTTCCGGAAGCGCTGAAGGCGGCAGGTTACGGAGTGACGGCCGTTGATGTTTATGACAACAAGCCCGCTCAGACGGGAGCGCGCTGGATTATTGATTTGCTCGAGGCCGGAGATATTCATATCGTGACGTTTGCCAGCTCGTCCTCGGTGCATCATTTTATCGAAGCATTGCAACGTTACGGCGTCCGGCAGCCCGAGGCGCTTGTCAACCGCAGCAAGATCGTCTGCATCGGACCGATCACGGAAGCAGCGGCCAGGGAGCGGGGACTGGTTGTCAGCGCAACCGCAAGGGAATCGACGATCGATGCGATGATCGAGCTGTTGTGTTCGTTATGAGCGGTAATGGTTTGAACTTTTGAATCCTTGATCCTATATTTATCACTTCAAGTTTCAATAACATATACATTCACGATCGAAAGGAAGCGAAACAGATGGGATTTCCAACCGTGCGCCTGCGTCGGCTGCGTGCCAGCAGCGCCTTGCGAAGCCTCGTCAGGGAGACGCGACTGACGACGGATGATTTGATCTATCCGGTGTTTGCCGTAGAAGGAACGAATGTGCGGGAACCAATCGCCTCGATGCCAGGTGTCTATCACCTGTCGCTCGATCTTCTGGAAGAAGATCTGCGGGGTGCCTATGAGACCGGCATCCGTGCCGTCCTCCTGTTCGCTGTGCCGGACAGCAAGGACAGCGTCGGCTCCTCTGCTTACGATGATGAAGGCATCGTCCAGAAAGCGGCGCGCATGATCAAACAGAAGCTGCCGGATATGCTGGTGATCGCGGATACATGCCTGTGCCAATATACGGATCACGGCCATTGCGGGATCGTGGTGCCAAGCGCAGATGGACGTTCAGCTGTCATCGACAATGACCGTTCGCTTGAGCTGCTGGCGCGCACGGCGGTATCGCAAGCGAAGGCCGGTGCGGACATCATCGCTCCGTCCAACATGATGGACGGCTTCGTCCAGGCGATCCGTCAGGCTCTTGATGAAGCCGGGTATGAGCATGTATCGATCATGTCGTACTCGGTCAAATATGCATCGGCATTCTACGGGCCGTTCCGCGATGCAGCACACTCCGCACCGCAGTTTGGTGACCGCAAGTCCTACCAGATGGATCCGGCCAATGTCCGGGAAGCATTGCGCGAGGCTGAAGAGGATGTGCGTGAAGGCGCGGATTTCCTGATGGTGAAGCCTGCCCTCCCCTATCTGGATGTGCTGAAGGAGCTTCGTCAGAACTTCCATCTGCCGATCGTCGCATATAACGTCAGCGCTGAATACTCGATGGTGAAAGCGGCGGCGCAGCAAGGGTGGGTGAATGAGCGGGAGATCGTGCTGGAGACGCTGCTCGGCATGAAGCGTGCCGGTGCGGATCTGATCATCACGTATCATGCGGTGGACGCCGCCAAGTGGCTGCAGGAGAGCGCCCGCTAAAGCGGCGGACGGATGTATATGCGCTGACGGAACCATGATCCGTTGTTTGGCGTCAGCAGGCGGTTGATCTGCAGATCAACGCTCGCACAATAGCGCGGATCATGGTTCCGTCAGAAGCAAGTTAACGTGCGCTTCGGAGTCCGTACTGACTCTCGCTTCCGTTAGGGGGCAAGTGGACCGCGAGCTTGTCCGAGCCCATGCCGTAACCTGTAACCTACAGAATCCTGGACAGGTCCAGGACGAAATGATCGTTCGAGATTCGCAGGATCATCCGGTCCTGAAACTCGCGGAGAACCTGCAACAGCGTGTCTCGCTTGACGCCAGCCAGTTGCGCGAGCTCTTCATAGTTCAGCGCCACTTTGAAATAGATCAGCTGGCCATCGCGCTGTCCGTCACGCGCAGCGATCTTCACGAGGCTCTTGGTGATTCTGCTGCGTTCATCGAGGAACACCAGATCATGAACCTGGCGGTTCGTTTCACGCTGCCTGGCGCTCAGTTCCTTGATGATGCCAAGCGTGATCTCGAAGTTGGCCTTCAAGAGGCTCAGGAAATGATCCCTGCGCAGGCAATAAAGCACGGCATCCTCCAGGATCTGCGCAGAGGCCGAACGCGGCTCCTGGTCGATCAGGGCAAGTTCACCGAAGCTGTCGCCGGCATTCATGATGGACAGGATCTTCTCTTTCCCTTCGGCGTTCGCCGTGTAGATCTTGACGGACCCGCTGATGACCATATAGAACACGGAACCGGGATCGCCTTCGCGGAACAATACATGGCCGGCGAAGTAGCTTTCCTTGGTGCACATATTGTTAACAATGGCTAACTGGTAATCGTTCAAATGTCTGAACAAGGCAACTTGTCGCAATATTTTCATCGAACTGTCTCCTTACCCTATCGGCAAAATATGATATGTCTCTAATGTAGCATAGAATGGGACGTTGTGATGAAAAAAATTGACCATAAAGTCATAAAATGTCGAAATAAGGTGGGATTGCATATGACCAACAGCCCAGGCCGCAGAAGCGATCGTTCAGCTGCCGCCTTCGCGGAAGCGAAGCAATACTTGGTAGGAGGCGTCAACAGCCCTGTCCGTGCGTTCAAATCCGTTGGTTTGACGCCGGTCTACGTGGAGCGCGGAGAGGGGGCGTACATCTATGACATCGACGGCAATCGATTCATCGATTATGTAGGCTCGTGGGGACCGCTCATCGTCGGACACGCCCATCCCGAAGTGGTCAGCATTATCCAGCAGACTGCTGCGAGCGGAACAAGCTTTGGCGCTCCAACGCTGATCGAGACGGAGATGGCGAAGCTGGTCTGTGAACGGGTGCCTTCCATCGAGATGGTGCGCATGGTGAACTCCGGCACGGAGGCGACGATGAGCGCGCTGCGACTGGCGAGAGGCTATACGAAGCGCAACATGATCGTCAAGTTCGAAGGCAGCTATCACGGTCATGCCGACTCGCTATTGATCAAAGCCGGCTCCGGAGTCGCTACCCTCGGCTTGCCGGACAGCCCCGGCGTGCCGGAGAGCACAGCGGTGAACACGATCACCGTGCCGTACAACGATCTGCAGGCGGTCAAGCTTGCTTTTGAACGGTATGGCGAAGAGATCGCCTGCGTGATCGTGGAGCCTGTTGCAGGCAATATGGGCGTTGTGCCGCCTCTTCCGGGATTCCTGCAAGGCTTGCGCGACGTGACGAATGAATACGGCAGCTTGCTCATCTTCGATGAAGTGATGACCGGCTTCCGCGTCGGGCTGAATTGCGCGCAAGGTTTGTTCGGCGTCACACCCGATCTGACTTGCCTCGGCAAGGTGATCGGCGGCGGGTTGCCGGTTGGCGCATATGGAGGCCGAAGAGAGATCATGGAGCATGTCGCGCCGAGCGGTCCGATCTATCAGGCAGGCACTTTGTCCGGGAACCCGCTCGCGATGGCAGCCGGGCTGAAGACGCTGCAGCTTCTCGGTGAACCGGGTGTCTATGAGCGTCTGGAGCGCATGGGAGCGCGGCTCGAGGAAGGCTTTCGGTGCAATGCTGAAGAGCTTGGCATCCCATGCACGATCAATCGCGTAGGATCGATGATGTGCCCATTCTTCACCGACAATCAAGTGGTGAACTATGATACGGCACGAACCTCTGACCTGCAGAGGTTCACCAGGTACTTCGGACATCTGCTCGATCTGGGTGTGAGCGTCGCACCGTCGCAGTTCGAAGGTATGTTCATCTCAACCGCCCATACGGACGAATTGATCGAGCAGACGATCGAAGCTCATCGCGAAGCGCTCCGGCGGCTGTAGCTGTAGTCCGGAACCGCATCCTTGGGCTGATCCTGGCCGACACAAGGCCATCATCACAGGAGAAAGAGGAACAGATATGCATTCAAACGCCGATTACAATGATACATTCCTGCGCGCATGCAAGGGTGAGCAGGTGGAATATACGCCGGTCTGGTACATGCGCCAGGCAGGCCGCTATGATCCGGATTACCGCAGGATCAAGGAGCGCTACACGTTGCTTGAGATCTGTGAACAGCCCGAGCTGGCAGCGGAAGTGACGCTGATGCCGGTGCGCAAGCTGGGTGTCGACGCGGCTATCCTGTATTCTGACATCATGAATCCCGTTGCCTCGCTGGGCGTCAAGTTCGATATCGTCAAGAATATCGGCCCCGTCATCGAGGAACCGATCCGCACAGCGCGCGATGTGGAGCGGCTGAAGACGATCGATGTGGCGGGCGATCTGGGGCATATCATGGAGACGATCCGTATACTCGACCGGGAGCTGAAGGTGCCGCTGATCTCATTTGCTGGCGCGCCGTTTACGATTGCCAGCTACCTGATCGAGGGCAGACCTTCCAAGACCTACATGCGCACGAAGCAGATGATGTACAGCGAGCCTGAGGTTTGGTTCGCGCTGATGGACAAGCTAGGGGACATGGTGAGCACCTATCTGAGGGAGCAGATCCGTGCCGGTGCGAAGGCGTTTCAGCTGTTCGACAGTTGGGTCGGTGCGCTTGCGCCGCAGGACTTCGCGAAGTATGTGCTGCCGGTCGTAAGGCGCATCTTCGCCTCGCTCAGCGATCTTCCGCAGCCGAAGATTTACTTCCCGGGTGTCGCATCCGGCGAGCTGTTGCCGCTGCTGCATGATCTCCAGGCGGATGTGATCGGACTGGATTGGCGCGTGTCGATCGTCGATGGCGCGAGACGCACGGGCGGAGCATTTGCCGTTCAGGGCAATCTGGATCCTTATATGCTGACCGCTCCGACCGACGTGTTGCATGCAGCGGCCGGGGAGATCATCGACCAGGGACTCTCGCTGGGCAACGGGCATATTTTTAACCTCGGGCATGGCTTGTTCCCTGAAGCTTCACTGGACACGTTGCGCCGATTGACCGAGTTCGTGCACGAGTATTCGGCGGAAGCGATCCGCAGCAACAGGTAAGCCGGCAGGCACGAGGTTTCTTAAGCTGCCGCGTACATGTTCCGGTAGCAGATGCCGGATACTTGTATGATGAAGCGCGGTATGTTGGGAAACGTCCAATGTTGAGAAGCCCGAGTGAGGTTATCTTGGTCTTATAGAAAGTATAATTTCCCATACATTCTCGTAAGACATAAGAAATACTAAGCTGCCACCGGCGTCCTAAAGGACTTGGCGCCAGCCAAGTATTTCTTTATAGCGAATTGGATTTCATCCGGCTGCTATCCGAGAGAAAATGAAGATTATTCCGGATGATTGCGCAAAATAGTTGGATGTTATCCAACGAGACAGTCTGCAAGCATATGATCACCACGCCAGGTATCAGAGGCGAAACCGTTGCAAATAAATTCACCCGGAAAGGAAGGAGTCTCTATGACGGAGAAAAAACGAATCGGCGTGCTCGTCATGTCGTATGGCACTCCGGAAAGCATGGAGGCCATCGAAGCCTACTACACCCATATACGCCATGGACATCCGCCGACGGCAGAGCAGCTCCAGGAGCTGAAGGATCGTTACGCAGCGATCGTGGGCGGCGTGTTCCCGCTTAGAGAACATACGAACAAGCAGGTGGAGGCGCTGCAGCAAGCATTGGATGCGCGCGGCGGAGACGTCGAGTATGTCTGCTTCCAGGGCTTGAAGCACGCCAGGCCGTTTATCGAAGACGGCGTGCGGCAGATGGCAGAGGCCGGCATCAAGGAAGCTGTCGGCATCGTGCTAGCGCCGCACTATTCCGTGATGAGCGTCGGCACCTATATCAAGCGTGCGGAGCAAGTCGCAGCCGAGCTGGGCGTCAGCTTCCGCTTCGAGAGGAGCTATTATGCGCGGCCTGAGCTGATCGAGGCGTTTGCGGAGCGCGTCCAGGAAGCCCTGGGCAAGTTCGAGGGCGGCGCCGATCAGATTCGCGTCCTGTTCTCAGCGCACAGCCTGCCGGAGAAGATCCTCGAGTTGGGGGATCCGTATGTCGATCAGCTGCTGGCCACCTCGAAGCTGATCGCCGAGAAGGTCGGTTTGCCGGAATGGCATTTCGTCTGGCAGAGCGCCGGCCGAACAGCAGACCCCTGGCTTGGCCCGGATATTCTCGACGTGATGAGGAATCTGCAGCGTGAAGGCGTGAAGCAGATCCTGTCCTGTCCGATCGGATTTGTGTCCGACCACCTGGAGATTCTGTACGACCTGGACATCGAGGCCAAGCAGTTGGCTGCAGAGCTGGGCATTCACTTCGAGCGCATCCGCTCGCTTAATCAGGATCCGAAGTACATCGGACTGCTGAGCAACATCGTCGTCGAACTGACGGACAAAGCCCCAGGACAATATGATGCATAGCAGATCAGCATGATCCAACAGGAATCGCCATTTCGGTGGCGGTTCTTTTTTGGTCTTATAGAAAGTGCAACTTCCCATACATTCTCGTAAGACATAAGAAATACCAAGCTGCCACCGGCGTCCTAAAGGACTTGGCGCCAGCCAGGTATTTCTTTATGCTGTTTTTCGGATTTGTCCTGCGTGAATCTGAGCATGAGTCTTTGAAACGGTTCATTTTACCACAAATAACGTCTAACGTTCCGTTACCAACCGTGACAAACCCCCACCCTCTGTCACGTGAGTTATGTCCGCTGTTCGCGTCGTTCCGAAGCAACATCGAAGATAAACACAACCATAAAAATTCAAAAGATAGGCATGGTCCACATTCTGCACCCATATATATAGATTAAAACCGTCAGTATCGCGCCGGCGGCTCGATCGATCAAGCGTGCATACGCATGAGATGAACCCTGTGTATTCGGCGAGGCCGGTTCGTCAGGGAAGCGGTCGGATGCCGGCAAACATGTGAGAGGTGAAGGGAGGAGTGTGCCCGTGTCTGATTATCCGAAGGGACTCAGATTCGATATTTATGAACGGATTACGCTGCCCGAGGAGGTTGTGGGAATAGGGGAGCTGGAGGATATCGAGCTCCTGCCGCGCATCACGATGCAGACACACGAAGATCAGGCGGTACTCAGCGGCGACCTGATGCTGGTCGGTACTTACGTGGGCGTTGAGCCGAACAGCGGGATCAAGCAGTTGCGCCATCGCATACCCGTGGAGATCACGCTGCCGCTCAGGAGAATCAGGCGTATGGACAGCATCGGCATCGAGATCGAAAACTTCGATGTGGAGCTCTTGTCTGCCAGAACCCTGAACATCACCGGCGTCATCTCGCTCACTGGCGTGGACACGACGTCGGAGCCGTCTTCGCAACAGCTTGCGTGGAGGGAACAGGGCGAGGCATGGTTCGTCCATGAGGCTGCCAAGCCTGCCGGTCAGGAAGGGCTTGCCGAAGTCGGACCAAGCGCATCAGCTCAGGCTTCCAATGTGCAGGGCGGAGGCGGAGCGCCTGCGAACGGAGCAGTTTCGTTTGCCGCGCAGACGGTTTCATACAGCGCTCAGCCCGAGCCGGTTGGAACTGCTCGGGATTCCTCCGGGCAGGCCGGCAGTGCATATGATTTCCGATCAACGGGCGAGGAACCTTCGTACGCCGATTATCGTGTGGAACCGCAGCCTGTTGCGCAAGCGGAGCCTGAACCTGCGCCTCCATCCAAGGAAAAGCCTGTTCCAGAGATGCAGGCAGAGGTTATCGAAGCAGCTGTGAAGGAGGAGGCGGACAAGGCGGTAGCAGCCGCTGCGGAAGAGCAGGTCGGCAAGACAGCCGCAGCAAGCGCCAAGGATGATGCGACGGTCAATCTGGCTTCCGCCGAAGCTGCTGAGAACGTGCCGAAGGCGACGGCAGAAGCTGCCGAGAACGTGCCGAAGGCAGCAGCCGCGGATAACGCCGCCCAACCGATCAGCGCCGAAGCTGTTGAGAACGAGGCGAAGCCGCTAACAGCCCAGGCGGCCAATGAACAGGCGTCAGCTTCGCCAGTGAAGACGGAAACGCAGGAGATGAAGATCGCGTTCGGCAGCAACAAGCAGGACTCCTCCGGATGGGCAGGTGCCGTGGCCGGCGTCAAGTCTCTCTTGCAGCAAGCCGTCGATAAGGCAACCCAGCCGGCCGAAGAAGCCAAGGCTGAGTCTGAGGCAGTGGAGAACAAGCAAGCGAAGCGCGGCGAGGAGCAGATCCAGTGGAGGAATCTGCTGCTGTCTGCGGGGCACGAGGAGCAGCGCTTCCGCAAGATGAGGATGTGCATCGTGCAGAAGGAGGAAACGCTCGACACGATCGCCTCCAGGTATGCGCTCAATCCGAAGGAGATCGTCCTGTACAATCGTTTGGAATCTGACCGGGTCTATGAAGGCCAGATCATCTATATCCCCAAATAACAACGATCGATCCGTGCAATGGCCAGCAAAATGGCGATGCGGGGGACATTCCTCCGGCATCGCCATTTATTCGTTATAATATAAAAAATCATCAACCTCAATAAAACTCCTGTAGAAAACCGAGATATGCGAGAAAGAGTAGGAACAGCAGAAACACATCCAGAGGCGTAGGCAGAATCAGCGTACGGACAAACTGGATGCAGATCAGAGGAAAACAGATGGTCTTGAGCGTATACCGGATGCGAAACCAGAACTTCTGCAATTTTGCCACCTCCCGCGTGATGCATGCACCGACATGGGCTATGTGCTGGCCAGCGCAAGGAATCTTGTACAAGCCTGAAAAAGTTTACTACTATAAGTTTATGAGAGATGCCAGATTGGTTATGCTAATTATTGACTATGCCTGCAAAGGCAGTTATCATAATGTTTGATAATCATAAGCACAACAATGGTGAACGGGAATAGTAGGCGTGCGAACCCTACAGAGAGCGGAACCGGTTGCTGAGAGGTCCGCAGGTTTTGAGCTGCTGAAGTCGCCCGGGAGTTGCTGGCAACAGCCGGTTATACAGCCGTTATCTGTAGGAGTGTCGCGCCGCACGCAGAGTAACAGGCGCGAAACAAAGGTGGTACCGCGGAAGCATCCTTTCGTCCTTTGAGACGGAAGGTTTTTGTATTTATAAGGGTATTCATGACAGGGAGGTAGCATCGATGGGTCAAAATGAACAGTCCACCCAAGACAAGTCGGTATCCATGCCGACGACTTACAATCCGCATGAAGCGGAAGCCAAATGGTACACTTTCTGGAGAGAAAACAACTTCTTCGCTGCGGGCAACCGCAAGGATGCAGACAAATACACGATCGTCATCCCTCCGCCGAACGTTACCGGCATGCTGCACATCGGCCATGCGCTGGACTTCACGCTGCAGGACATCCTGATCCGCACGAAGCGCATGCAGGGGTATGACACGCTCTGGCTGCCCGGCACCGACCATGCCGGCATCGCCACGCAGACCAAGGTTGAGCAGAGGCTGCGCGAGGAGGACGGCCTGACTCGCTATGATCTTGGCCGCGAGAAGTTCCTGGAGAAGGTATGGGAATGGAAGGAACATTATGCGGACACGATTCGCCAGCAATGGGCGAAGATGGGCTTCTCGCTCGACTATTCGCGTGAGCGGTTCACGCTGGATGAAGGCTTGTCCCGCGCCGTTCGCGAGGTGTTCGTCCGACTCTACGAGAAAGGTCTCATCTACAGGGGCAAATATATCATCAACTGGGACCCGGCGGCACGCACGGCGCTCTCGGATATCGAAGTCGAGTACAAGGAAGTGCAGGGCAAGCTGTATCATCTGCGCTATCCGCTCAAGGACGGAGAAGGCGGACTGATCGTTGCCACGACCAGACCGGAGACGATGCTTGGCGATACCGCGGTGGCGGTGCATCCGGAAGACCCGCGCTACAAGCATCTGATCGGCAAGACGTTGATCCTGCCTATCATCGGCCGTGAGATTCCGATCATCGGCGACGAATACGTCGATCCGGAGTTCGGCAGCGGCGCGGTGAAGATCACACCGGCGCATGACCCGAACGACTTCGAGGTCGGCAACCGCCACAATCTGCCTCAGGTGCTCGTCATGGACGAGAGCGGCAAGATGAATGACAATGCCGGCAAATACCAGGGTCTGGACCGCTTCGAATGCCGCAAGCAACTGGTGAAGGATCTGGAGGAGCAAGGGGTGCTCATCAAGATCGAGGACCATGTTCACCAGGTAGGGCACAGCGAACGGACCGGCGTCGTCATCGAGCCGTATCTGTCGACGCAATGGTTCGTGAAGATGAAGCCGCTCGCGGAAGCGGCGATCGAGGCGCAACGCTCCGGCAAGGGCGTCAACTTCGTGCCGGAGAGGTTCGAGAAGATCTATCTGAACTGGATCGATAACGTACGCGATTGGTGTATCTCCCGTCAACTGTGGTGGGGCCATCGCATCCCGGCGTGGTATTGCGCAGAATGCGGCGAGGTAACCGTGTCCCGAGATGACGCAGCAGCTTGCTCTCATTGCGGCTCCGCCAATATCCGTCAGGACGAGGACGTGCTGGACACCTGGTTCAGCTCCGCCCTGTGGCCGTTCTCGACCCTCGGCTGGCCGGATGAAACGCCGGATCTCAAACGCTACTATCCGACCGATGTGCTCGTCACCGGTTACGATATCATCTACTTCTGGGTTGCCCGCATGATCTTCACGGCATTGGAATTCACGGGGCATATCCCGTTCAAGGATGTGCTGATCCACGGCCTGGTGCGCGACGCGGAAGGGCGCAAGATGTCCAAATCGCTCGGCAACGGCGTTGACCCGCTGGAAGTCATCGAGAAGTACGGTGCGGATGCGATGCGCTTCATGATCTCGACCGGCAGCACGCCGGGCCAGGACTTGCGCTTCCGCTGGGAGCGTGTGGAGCAAGCGCGCAACTTCGCGAACAAGATCTGGAACGCATCGCGCTTCGCCCTGATGAATCTGGAGGGCTTTACGGCCAGCGACATTGATCTTGGCGGCAAGCTGACGGCATCCGACGAGTGGATCCTGCATCGCCTGAACGAAACGGTGCGCGATGTGACGCGCCTCATGGATCAGTATGATTTCGGCGAAGTGGGACGTCTCCTGTACAACTTCATCTGGGACGATCTGTGCGACTGGTATATCGAGTTCGCCAAGCTCAGCCTGTATGGTCAAGACGCCGCCGCGAAGAAAACGACCCAGTCCGTGCTCGCCTATGTGCTCGATCATACGCTTCGCCTGCTGCATCCGTTCATGCCGTTCCTCACGGAGGAGATCTGGCAGCATCTGCCGTATGAAGGCGAGACGATCATGCTCACTGCGTGGCCGACCTATGATGCATCGCGCGAAGCTCCAGAGGCCGTCAGACGAATGGAACTGCTGATGAACGTCATCCGCGCCGTGCGCAATGTTCGCGCCGAAGTCAACGTGCCGATGAGCAAGAAGGTTGAATTGATCATCAAGCCTGCGGATGAAGATACGCTTCACATCCTGCAGGACAACACGATCTACATCGAGCGTTTCTGCGGCACTTCCGGTTTCACCATGAGCCTTGATGCCGCGCCTCCTGAACGGGCGATGACAGCGGTCGTAAGCGGCGCTGAGTTGTTCCTGCCGCTGGCGGGCCTGATCGATATTTCCCAGGAAATTGAGCGGCTCACCAAGGAACTGGCCGTGCTGGAAAGCGAAGTTGAGCGCGTCGAGAAGAAGCTGGCCAATGAAGGCTTCGTGAAGAAGGCGCCAGCCAAGGTAGTTGAAGAGGAGAAGGCGAAGCAGAAGGACTACATGGAGAAGCGCGACAAGGTGAAAGCGCGCATCCAGGAACTGCAACAGTTGCGATAAGCTTGAATATCCGGACGGCGACCAGGGTGTGATGAGAGACTGAGCCCTGGAACCGTCTGTATTTTTCGGTCTGTTGGCAACCTTTATGGTCTTTGTGTCCCAAGCGTGTGGCACGATTCAGGAACTAGATCGTTATTTGCTCGATATTGGATATGAACTTTCAGGGTCTGACGATCATCACGATTGGCTGTTTGCCCAAGCGTAAACATGGGACCATCATATAGTAAAGAAGGTAATCGCTCATGAGCTTCCAAACCTATCAAGATGCCGTAGATTGGATAACCGGGCTTCGCGCCAATGGCATCAAGCCGGGACTTAAGCGGATGGAGTATATGATGGACAGATTGGATCATCCGCACAGAAGACTGAAATTTATCCACGTAGCGGGGACGAATGGCAAGGGCTCCACCTGCGCCATGCTGGATCAGGTTTTGCGCAGCGCAGGCTATGATGTGGGGAGGTTCACCTCTCCTTATCTGGAGAAGTTTACGGATCGCATCACCTTTAACGGAGAGCCGATTCCCGAGGAGGAAGTGCTCCGGCTGACGAATCGGATCAAACCGCTCGCCGAGGAACTGGAGGCATCGGATCTCGGACATCCGACGATGTTTGAAATATGCACAACGTTGTCGATACTATATTTCGCAGAAGTTTCCTACCCGTACTATGTCGTATGGGAGACGGGACTCGGCGGCAGGTTGGACAGCACGAATATCGTCATCCCTCTTGTTTCTGTTATCACGAATGTTGGTATGGACCACACGGAACTGCTCGGCGACACGCCGGAGAAGATCGCCCGCGAGAAAGCCGGCATCATCAAGCCCGGAGTGCCTGTGGTCACAGCAGTTGAACAACCGGAAGCCTGGCGGGTCATCGAAGAGATTGCGGCAGCGAAGAAATCTACGGTATATCGGTACAAGAAACAGTTTGACTTCACGGTATCGATGAGCCTGTCTGCTCAGCAGATGCAAGCGCTGGATTTCGTTGGACCGTTTAAGGAATACAGCGGGCTAGAGGTAGCGCTCCGGGGTCCGCATCAGTTGAAGAATGCGGCGGTTGCCGTCATGACGCTGGAGATTTTGCGCCAGTATTATGCGTTGATCGTGGAGGAAGAGGATCTCCGCTCCGCTTTTGCCCAGGTCAAGTGGCCGGGGAGACTGGAGCAGGTCAGCGACAAGCCGCGCATCATTCTGGATGGCGCGCACAATCCTGAAGGCGCGGAAGTGCTCGCACATGCGCTCAGGCAGTCATACCGGTACGAACGGCTGCATATCATGGCAGGGATGCTTGCAAGTAAGCATCATCGTGAGTATTGCAGGCATATACTACCTCTAGCGGATACGATCATTGTCACACAGCCGAATTTTCGCAATGCGAAGGAAGCCGGTGAACTGTATGATCTGATCATCGACCTGAAGCGGGAAATGGGGTTGGATCGCCTGGAAGTCTCGCTTGAACCTGACTGGCACAAGGCGCTTGAACGTCTGAAGAGGATGAGCGGCCCGCAGGATCTCGCAGTCGTCACCGGATCGTTATATCTCGTTTCTGATGTTCGTTCCATGCTGTTCTATCAAACTGAATCCGAAAAAGGTTGGTGAAGCGTTTGAATACCCAGGAGCACGTCCACTTCATAGGGATCGGCGGTTATGGCATGAGCGCCATAGCTCGCGTTTTGTTAGAGATGGGTTATCGGGTCAGCGGTTCGGACGAGGTGCGTCAGGAACTGGCGGAGAAGCTGGCTGCCAGAGGCGCGCAGGTGTATATCGGCCATCAGGCTGAGCATGTGCGCGGCGCTGATCTTGTCGTCTATTCCTCTGCATTGCCCAAGGACAATGTGGAGATCGTAGAGGCGGAGAAGCTGAACATCCCGATCATCCACCGCGCGCAGATGCTCGCCAGGTTGCTCAATGCGCGCAAGGGCGTTGCAGTAGCTGGTGCTCACGGGAAGACGACGACTTCATCGATGATCGCGCTGATCATGGAGGCGGGTGAGCTGGATCCAACCTACATCATCGGAGGCGAAATCATGAATGTCGGCAGTAACGCCAAAGCCGGCAAAGGGGAATTCGTAGTGGCCGAAGCCGATGAGAGTGACGGCTCCTTCCTGCAGTACCATCCCCAGTGCGCGGTCGTAACGAACATCGAGGCGGATCATCTGGAAAATTATGACGGCAAGTTCGAGAACCTGAAGAATGCCTACGTCCAGTTTCTCAGCCAGGTGAAGCCCGGCGGCAAGGCGGTACTCTGTCTGGACGACCCCTATGTGCAGGAACTGATTCCTGGACTCAAGTGCGAGATGATCACGTACGGCATTCATTCGAATGCGGTTTTCCGGGCGAAGAATATCGAGCTTGGCGACAGGCGGGTAAGGTTCGCCGTTGAACGCGAAGGTGAGAAGCTCGGCACGGTGGAGCTGTCTGTTCCGGGCATCCATAACGTGTACAATGCGCTTGCGGCCCTGATCGTCGGTCTGGAAGCGGGCTTAAGCTTCAAGCAAATCGCCGCCTCGCTGAACAAGTTCCGCGGTGCGAAGCGGCGCTTCCAGGTGATCGGCGAATACGACGACATTCTCGTCATCGACGATTATGCGCATCATCCGACCGAGATCGAAGCGACGATCGCGGCGGCGAAGTCAACCGGCAAGCGGATCATCGCCGTCTTCCAGCCGCAGCGGTACACCAGAACCTATTTCTTGCTTGAGCAGTTCAGCCGCGCCTTCGGTGAAGCGGATGAAGTGATCCTGACGGATATTTTCTCGCCTGTCGGCGAGAAGCGCATCGAAGGGGTCAGTTCCGCTCGCCTGGCTGAATTGATCGAGAAGAACAGCAATCCGAACGTGTGCTACATCCCGGACAAGGACGAGGTTCTGAACTATCTGACCGAACATGTGAGGCCGGGAGATCTCGTGCTGACGATGGGGGCAGGCGACATTTACAAGACTGCCCATGCGCTTGGTCAGTTATTGCAGTCGCGGCAAGGCATCCAATAGGGCGTGCTGCATCCGTGATAGAGTCGATGGATCTGTTGCGAGGATGAGCTGTACTGCAAACCATGCATGAACGAAAGGGCATCCTGATCCTGATGGATCTGGATGCCCTTTTTTGGGTCTTATAGAAAGTATAACTTCCCATACATTCTCGTAAGACATAAGAAATACCAAGCTGCCACCGGCGTCCTAAAGGACTTGGCGCCAGCCAGGTATTTCTTTATTGAATGTCAGCAACTTCTGAAAGAAGGAAAGTACCATCCGCAGCCGGTCAGACGCCACTACATTTCAAAGAAAGATGG
>Ga0207747_1001152_pt1 | contig 20760 bp, 23 predicted proteins | sample HigsolmetaGSP11D_FD_184839 | JGI IMG/M metagenome (GOLD analysis project Ga0207747, IMG submission 184839) | High solid enriched microbial communities from the Joint BioEnergy Institute, USA - SP1-1-D (SPAdes) | ecosystem: Engineered > Bioreactor > SSF (Solid state fermentation) > Aerobic >...
CCCGACGTGATCGGCGCGGAGCGGGACACCTATGCCGGCCGGACGACGCTCGTGGTCGGCGCCGGGCACTCCGCCATGAACGCAGTGCTCGACCTCGTCGAACTGGCGAAGAAGGCGCCCGGTACGCGGATCCTCTGGGCCTTCCGCCGCCCGCTCGGCGCGGTGAACTTCGGTGGCGGCGCGAAGGACGGCCTGGCGCAGCGCGGTGAGCTCGGCGCCCGCGCGCAGGCGCTGGTCGAGGCCGGCACCGTCACCGCTCTTGCCCCCTTCCTGATCGACCGCATTGCGGAAGCGGACGGCGCGTTCGCCGTCACTGGCCGGCAGGAGGCGCGCGCGACGACGGTCCGCGCCGACTGCATGGTTGTCGCCACAGGCTTCCGCCCCGACCTATCCTTCCTGCGCGAGGTGCGGCTGGCGCTGGATCCGGGGGTGGAGGCGGCGCCGGCGCTCGCGCCGCTGATCGATCCGAACCTGCACTCCTGCGGCACCGTGCGCCCGCACGGTGAGGCTGAGCTTCGACAGCCGGAGGCAGGTTTCTACATCGCCGGCATGAAGAGCTACGGCCGCGCGCCGACCTTCCTGCTGGCGACCGGCCATGAGCAGGTGCGCTCGATCGCCGCTTTCCTCGCCGGCGACGTGGAGGCGGCGCGGCGCGTCGAGCTGGTGCTGCCGGAGACCGGCGTCTGCTCGACCGATCGCGCGCCGACGGGCGCTGCGGCCTCCTGCTGCGGTCCTGCCGAGCCGGCGCTGGCTCCGGTCGCCGCGGGCTCCGGGTGCTGCGGCCCGGCGAAGGCGCCGGAGGTCGGCGGCTGCTGCGGCTGAGGGCGTGCGCGTGAGCGTGGCGTCAGCCGCGCCCCGGGCGGGCGATGAGCCGCGGATGGCGGTGATCGCCGCCATCGGGCTTGGGCAGATCCTTTCCTGGGGCTCGACCTACTACCTGCCCGCCGTACTCGCCGTGCCGATCGCCACGGACACCGGCTGGTCCCTCGGCTGGCTGTTCGGCGCACTCTCGGTCGGGCTGGTAGCCTCGGGACTGGTCTCGCCACGTGTCGGCCGGCTGATCCACCACCACGGCGGGCGACCGGTGCTTGCCGGTGCGGCGGCGCTGATCGCGCTCGGCCAGTTCGGGCTCTGGCTGGCGCCGAATCTCGCGGCCTTTGTTGCAGCCTGGGTGGTCATCGGCCTCGGGATGGGGGCAGGGCTCTATGACCCTGCCTTCTCGACGCTGGGCCGCCTCTACGGCGAGGCGGCGCGGCCCGCGATCACCAAGGTGACGCTGTTCGGCGGCTTCGCCAGCACGGTCTGCTGGCCGCTGACCGCATTGCTGGAGGCCTGGGTGGGCTGGCGCGGCACCTGCCTCGCCTACGCTCTCGTCCACCTCGCGGTGGTGCTGCCGCTCTACCTCTTCATCGTGCCAAAAGAGGCGCGGGCGCCGAAGCCGAGCGCCGCGGGACAAGCCGGCACGCGGCCCGGCCACCTGCCGGCCGAGCAGCGTTTCGCCTTCAACCTCCTCGCCGTGGTGTTCACGCTCGCCTACGGCGTGATGACCATCATCGCCGTGCACCTGCTCACCCTGTTGCAGGCACGCAGGCTGGAGTTGGCTGCGGCCGTGGCGCTCGGCACCCTGGTCGGGCCGGCGCAGGTCGGCGGGCGTGTGCTTGAGATGGCCTTGGGCGGGCGGACGCACCCGGTCTGGACGCTGGTGGCGTCCTGCGGCCTGGTGGCGATCGGGACCATCCTGCTGCTGGCCACGCCGGGTTGGGCGGTGGCGGCGATCGTCCTCTACGGCATCGGCAGCGGCCTGCGGTCCATCGTGCGCGGGACGGTCCCGCTCGTGCTCTTCGGGAAGGAGGGCTACGCGATCCTGATGGGCCGGCTCTCGGTGCCGACGCTGCTGGCCACCGCGGCCGCGCCGATGCTCGGTGTCTGGGCGCTCGAGGTCCTTGGCCCCGAGGGTACGCTGGTCGCGCTGGCGGTCGCAGGGGTGGTGAACCTGGCTTTGGTGGCGCCGCTGGTGCCCCTCGCGCTCAGGCCGCGTGGCCGAGCCGCCGCAGGATGACGAGCCCGCCGAGCGCCATGAGCGCGGGGGGGGGGGCCGAAGCCACGCACCCAGCCCGCCGGGGCCGTGCCAGCGACGTCGAGCGCGAGGCCGACGCCGGCCGGACTGAGGAAGCCTCCCGCGTAGCCGCGCCACAAGAGGCAAGGCATGACCCGATGAGGCATCGGGTACTGCCCCAGCCTGCCTCAGGCGGTGAGCCGCCCGAGCGCCTCCAGGCCGACCAGCGGCTCCGCCTGCCAGGGCAGGACGAAGAGCCGATGTGCCAGGCTTGATCGGACGCGCTCGATCTGCGCCCGCTCGCCCTCCAGCCGGCGCAGCAGCAGCGGATCCCGCGTGCCTGCAGCGAGGAGGCTCCGGTTGACGATCCAGGCATAGGGCTCGATCCGCGCCCGCCGCAGATCTTCCTGCAGCGCGACGGCCTCGGAGACCGGCGTCGTCTCCGGCAGGGTCACCAGCAGGACCCGTGTAGTCTCCGGATCCTGCAGCCGCATGAGCGGGGTGACGAGGCGGCCCGCGGCGCTGGGATCCAGATGGCGCGTCATCTGCCGGTGATAGGCGCCGGTCGCATCCATCAGCAGGAGCGTGTGTCCGGTCGGCGCCGTGTCGAGCACCACGAAGGCGCTACGCGCCTCCGCCACGGTGCGCGAGAAGGCGTGGAACACCGCCACCTCCTCGGTGCAGGGCGAGCGCAGGTCCTCGCGCAGCAGGGCGCGGCCCGCCTCGTCGAGCTCGCGCCCGCGCGTGGCCATGATCCGCTCGACATAGCGCTCCGTCTCCGTCTTCGGATCGATGCGGTCCACCCGCAGGCCGGGGAGCTCCCCGGCGACGGTCATCGCCAGATGCGCCGCCGGGTCGGTGGTGCTGAGGTGCACGGAGTGGCCCCGCTGCACCAGGCCGACGGCCAGGGCCGCGGCGATGGTGGTCTTGCCGACGCCGCCCTTGCCCATGACCATCACCAGCCCATGGCCTGCGGCGGCCAGGTCCTGCACCAGCCGGTCGAGGCCGGGCAGGTCCGCCGCCTCGGCCCGGGCCATCACGGCGGGTGCCGCCGATGGCGCCTCTGCCGTGCCGAGCAGCGCCCGCAGGGCCGGCAGGCCAACCATGTCCCAGGGTCGCAGCGGGATCTCGTCCCGCGGCAGCGCGGCAAGCGCCGGCGGCATGGCCGCCAGGGCCTCCCGCCCCTGCCGCTCCAGCGAGGCGGCGATCCGGTCCTCCGCGTCGCTCGCATGGAACACGCCGTTGACGATGAGCCGCTGGTTGCCGAGGCCGAGCGCCTGCAGCTCCGCCGCGGTGCGGGCCGCCTCCGCCAGCGCACCGCGCTCCGGGCGGGTGACGAGCAGGATCGCCGTCCGCGTCGCATCGCCGAGCGCGGCGAGTGCCGCCCGGAAGCGCGTCTCCTGCATCTTCAGGCCGGAATGCGGGCCGAGGCAGGAGGCCCCGCGGTCGTTGCCCTCCAGGAAGCCGGTCCAGGCCTTCGGCAGGCTGAGCAGGCGGATCGTGTGCCCGGTCGGCGCGGTGTCGAAGACGACGTGGTCCCAGGAAGCGGCCTCGCCCGCGAGCAGCCCGGCGAACTCGTCGAAGGCCGCGATCTCGGTGGTGCAGGCGCCCGAGAGCTGCTCGCGGACGGTGGCACGCTCCGCCTCGCTCGCCCCGGCCGGCATCTGCGCCAGCACCCGTGCCCGGTAGGCCTCGGCCGCGGCCTCCGGGTCGATGTTCATGGCCGAGAGGCCCGGCACGCCGGGGACCGGGGTGGGATGGTCGCTGAGGGCGACGTCCAGCATCTCGTCCAGGTTCGAGGCCGGGTCCGTGCTCACCAGCAGCACGGAGCGGCCCGCATCGGCCAGGGCGAGGGCGGTGGCGCAGGCAGCGGAGGTCTTCCCGACCCCGCCCTTGCCGGTGAAGAACAGGTGACGCGTTGGGCTGCGCAGGAAACCCGGCTGGGGGCTGGCAGACGGCATGGCGGATCTCCGGATCGAGGGTGCCTGGACTTCGGCCATTCCTGCCGGCGTCAGCCAGCGGCCCGCTGCGCGGCGCCGCGCTCGTACCAGGCGCGGCTGCGCATGACGATGTGGACGACCGAGAGCATCACCGGCACCTCGACCAGCACACCGACCACGGTCGCCAGCGCCGCGCCGCTCTCGAAGCCGAAGAGGCTGATGGCGGCCGCGACGGCCAGTTCGAAGAAGTTGCTGGCGCCGATCAGAGCGGACGGCCCCGCCACGCTGTGGGCCGAGCCGCATTGCCGGTTCAGCAGGTAGGCGATGCCGGCATTCAGGTAGACCTGGATGACGATGGGCACGGCCAGCAGCAGGATGACCAGCGGCTGTGCCAGGATCTGCTCGCCCTGGAAGCCGAACAGCAGCACCAGGGTGGCGAGCAATGCGATCAGCGACACCGGGTGCAACGCCTTCAGGGTGCGCTGCAGGGCCGCCCCGCCACCAGAGGCGAGCAGCGAACGCCGCCAGAGCTGCGCCGCGATGACCGGAACGACGATGTAGAGCACCACCGAGAGCAGCAGCGTGTCCCAGGGCACCGTGATGGCCGAGAGCCCGAGCAGCAGGCCGACCACCGGCGCGAAGGCGACGACCATGATGGCGTCGTTCAGCGCTACCTGGCTCAGCGTGAAGTTCGGCTCGCCATCCGTCAGGCGTGACCAGACGAAGACCATGGCGGTGCAGGGTGCGGCCGCCAGCAGGATCAGGCCGGCGATGTAGCTGTCGATCTGTCCGGCGGGCAGCCAGGGTCGGAACAGCCAGCCGATGAACAGCCAGCCCAGCAGGGCCATGGAGAAGGGCTTGATGAGCCAGTTCACCCCGAGGGTGACGGCGATGCCGCGCCAGTGCCGCGCGACCTGGCCCATGGCGCCGAAATCCACCCGCAGCAGCATCGGCACGATCATCAGCCAGATCAGCAGGGCGACCGGGATGTTGACCTGCGCCACCTCCAGGCGGCCGAGGGCCTGGAAGACACCCGGGATGACGGCGCCGAGGGCGATGCCCGCGACGATGCAGAGGCCGACCCAGAGGGTCAGGTAGCGCTCGAAGCTGCCCATGGCGGCCTTGCGGCGCTGGACGGCGGTCTCCGCCTGGGCTGACGCGCTCATGCCGCGCTCCCCGGCGCCACCCGACGACCCTGCTCGTCGACGACCCGCTCGCCGTCCTCCTTGTTGAAGGCACCGCGCTGCGGGTTGGGCAGGATGTCGAGCACCTCCTCAGAGGGGCGGCACAGCCTCACGCCGAGCGGGGTCACGACGATGGGCCGGTTGATCAGGATGGGGTGCGCCATCATGGCGTCGAGCAACTGATCGTCGGTCAGGGACGGGTCGCCGAGGCCGAGCTCGTCGTAGGGCGTGCCCTTCCGCCGCAGAACGTCGCGTACCGGGGTGCCCATGCGCCGGATGAGTTCGGCCAACTCCGCGCGCGAGGGCGGCGTCTTCAGGTACTCGATGACCCGCGGCTCCTCACCGCTGTTGCGGATCAGCGCCAGGGTGTTGCGGGAGGTGCCGCAGGTCGGATTGTGGTAGATGGTGACGGTCACGATGCCTCTCCCTCAGCGGTGTCGGTCCTGAGGCGGCCGATCTCCTCTACCTTCCTGGTCAGCGCCCGGCGGTCGAGCGAGGCGATGGGCAGGCTCAGGAACAGCTTGATGCGGGTCTCGATGGCGCGGAACGCCTCACGGAAGGCGCACATGCGCTCCGCCTCCGAGCCATTCACGGCAGCGGGGTCCGGGATGCCCCAATGGGCGGTGACGGGGTGGCCTGGCCAGATCGGGCAGACCTCGCCCCGCGGCCTGGTCGCAGACGGTGAACACGAAATCCATCACCGGCGCGGCCGGCGCGGCGAACTTGTCCCAAAACTTTGAGCGCAGGCCCTCGGTGCGCATGCCCGCCTCGGAGAGTACCCTCATCGCCTCCGCGCGCACGGCGCCCTTGGGGAAGGAGCCCGCGCTGAAGCCACGGAAGTGCCCGGTGCCCCGATGGTCCAACAGGCTTTCAGCCACGATGGAGCGGACGCTGTTGCCGGCGCACAGGAACAGCACGTCGTGGGTACTGGCTGCCATGGCGGTGCCCTCAGGCGGCGGAGATCTTGCAGGTGCCAGGCATCGCGGCCGGTTCGCAGGCCGGGCCGCAGCCTGCGCCCCGCCCGCAGCAGTTCTCCGTCAGGTAGGCGACCAGCCCGTTCATCGCCGCCGGCACCATGGCGTAGATGATTTGGCGGCTGACCCGGCGCTGCGTGACCAGTCCGGCCTGCAGCAATTGCTGCAGATGAAAGGTCAGTGTTGAGGGCGGCGTCCCGAGGCGCTCCGCGATGGCGCCCGCGGGCAAGCCATCCGGACCGGCTTCGACCAACAGGCGGTAAGCTGCGAGCCGATGCTCATGCGCTAGCGCGCCCAGAGCCGACACGACCATCTGCGGATCCATGGACGACCCCTGATCCTTCGAGAGGTTGCGAAATATCAGGGCTACTCAGCCAACACAACGTATTTTTGAGTAATATCGAAGCAATTGGCTGCCAGAGTGGCACCAAGCTTCCTCTGCCACCTGGGCGGGGCTGAGGTGAGATTTACCCTTGTCGGGCCGAACCGCCGCATGACGGTCCGCCTGGCCGACGCGGTCGCCTATGCCCAGATCGGCATCGTCGGCTTTGATGGCCAGATCGAGCTTGAGGCGCTGCGGCTCTATGGCCTGCCGGAGCACGCCCCGGCGCTGATCTGCGGCACGCCCACCCTGCCGGTGGGCCAGCGGGAGTTTGCCGCCGAGGTCTCCTGGGATCTGCCCAACCTGGCCCCGGGTGCCACCAGCCTGCTCGACGTGACGATAACCGGCTGCCGGCAGGGCGATCTGGCCGATGCGGCGCTGGCCTCCTCGACGCGCTTCATCGAGCTCGATGCCGCGGCCTGGACCAACAACACGGTCCGGGTGATGGCGCGCAACATCTCACCCTCGGCGACCTTCGACCTCAGCCCGGCCATGCTCTCCGTGGCAGTGACGAAGCGACGAGTTATCTGACGGCGGACGGCGCCGCCATCATTGCGAGGCCGTCGCGGCACACGGGGACGGGTGGGAAGCATGGAAACTGAGGGCGCTCCGCAATGCTGCCGCTTCGCCACCCCTCGCTGAAGTAGGACGCCGCCCCTTGGGAGCGCTTGAATGCTTCAGCTCGGCATCCCATCTGCCATCCAGATGGATGGCGAGAGGATGGTAAGCAGATGGCGGGCAATGTCCATGAGTTGCGGCCCAAGGCCGGCGGCGACACCGAAAAGATCACCATCAACCTTGGCTACGTCGACCTCGGCCACATCGACCTGCTGGTGCAGGACGGCTTCTACTCCAATCGTACCGACTTCATCCGCACCGCCATCCGCAACCAGATCGAGCGGCACGCCGACGCGACCAAGCAGTCGGTCGTACGGAAAAACCTCGACCTCGGCCTGCGGCACTACAGCCGCGAGGACCTCGAGGCAGCGCAGGCGGCCGGGCAGATGCTCCACATCCGCGTGCTGGGTCTTGCCAGCATCGCGGCGGATGTCACGCCCGAGTTGGCCCGAGCGGCGATCGGCTCAGTCTCCGTCCTGGGCGCGCTCCAGGCCAGCGCCGCGGTAAAGGCCGCCCTGGCCGACCGCACCCGCTGATCATCCCGGGACGCACGGCACGCCGCTTTGTGGCGCTCTGCATCGAGACGGCGGCTAACAGTTTCCACCATCAGCATTCCACGACGGAGTGCAGAGCGAGCCTCCCCGCGAGGAAGGCTGGCTTGTCTCCACGCATTGAAAGCACCAGACATGAACGCGATCCTCTCGAAAGACATGCTTGAGGCGACCCGCCTCACCCGTGAAGGCCGGCTCGCCGAGGCTTCCGCGCTGCTGCAGCGTCTCTTGCAAGGCGATGCGGCGGCTGACCCTGCAGCGGCCGCGCCAGATGGCACCGCCGGCACCCCGACCGCACGGTGGCCGCACATCATCGACGTGAATCCCGAGACGGATGAGGCCTCGGATCCTGCGCCGGCTCCGGCCGTTGCCGCGGCGCGCAGGACGGCTGCCGGTATGGGCAAGGCTGCCCTGCCGCAAATGCCGGAGGCACTGCGCGGCTTCCTCGACCAAGTGAATCAGGGCGCCATAGGGCAGGGACTGGACGGGTTGGTACGGCATGTGCCGGCGACTGCGCCCGAGCCGATGCCCGAGGGGGCGCGGTTCGTGACGGGGTCCTTCGGCGCCGAAGCCGGGAGCCGCGCCTACAAGCTGTACATCCCCAGCACCCATCGTGGCGCACCGGTGCCGCTGGTCGTCATGCTGCACGGCTGCACCCAATCGCCCGACGACTTCGCCGCCGGCACACGCATGAACGCGCTCGCCGAGGAGCATGGAGTGCTCGTCCTCTACCCGGCGCAGCCCAGCTCCGCCAACGCCCAGAAGTGCTGGAACTGGTTCAGCCCGGGCGATCAGCGGCGCGACCAAGGGGAGCCCTCGCTGATTGCGGGCATGACCCGGCAGGTCATGCGCGAGCACGCGGTCGATCCGCGACGGGTCTACGTCGCCGGGCTGTCGGCCGGCGGGGCGGCGGCCGCCATCATGGGGCAGGCCTACCCCGAGCTCTACGCCGCGGTCGGCGTGCATTCCGGCCTGGCCTGCGGTGCGGCTCGCGACCTCCCCTCCGCCTTCGCCGCCATGCGGCAGGGCGCGGCTGCCGCGCCACTGCGGACCGGTGATGCGCAGCAGCTGATCCCGACCATCGTGTTCCACGCCGACCGCGACACTACCGTGCACCCCCGCAACGGCGACCAGGTCATCACGCAGTCGGGCGCCGCCGCGGCCAGCGGGCTCCGGGCCGAGATCCAGCGCGGCCAGGTGGTGGGCGGGCACGCCTACAGCCGCACCGTGCACGCCAATGCCGCGGGGCAGGCTGTGCTCGAGCAGTGGCTGATCCACGGCGGCGGCCACGCCTGGTCGGGCGGCAGCCCCGCCGGTTCCTACACCGACCCGCGCGGGCCCAATGCCTCGCGCGAGATGCTCCGCTTCTTCCTGGAGCATTCGCAGGGCGCCGCTGCATTGTGATAATCCCCGCAGTCCAGCGACGCGGCTGCCTCGCGCCACGTCGCCGGCGGTCACTGTGCGGCGCAGGGCGATAGCACCGACGACAATGGCAGGCTGGCCCCTTGGGGCCAGCCTGCGCCACCCCGATGATTGCATCGCGCCCCTCAGCCGATCGCGCGATCTTCCACCAGGGTCCCGATGAGGCGCAGAAGAGCCTGGTGCTCGGGACCCTGGCCGCGCCGGGCCAGGAATTCGCCAATCTCGAACTCGGCCCTCCGGCCTCCGGATGCGGCATTGGGCTCGTGTTGCACGAACACCCGGCCGGAGCCGGGATCACGTGCGAGGAACCACCGATCGCCGTTGGAACTCACATAGAGTTCCCTGGTCTGGCGCATGTCCGCTTCCGCTACAGCGGGGCGAACTGGCGTGTCGCGCTCCATCGTCCTGCGTCCTGCCTCGTTGTTGTGTAGATTAGGCCTTCTGCAGGTACAGGTTTCCTCTCGGACCGCAGGGTGCGCGTCACATCGGTAGGCGCCGTAATCCAACAACGCGGACCGACGTTCCGCACTGCACCAACCCCGATGATAGCGCGTTGACTTCTGATAGGAAGCCTCGGCCCAAGGTGTCCCGTGCAAACGGGGGTGTCCGAGCTCCTTCTCAGGCGTCGGGCGACCCACCCAGATCAGCCGCCCCGCGATGCACCGAGCCAGGGCAGCTCGACATCAGCTTGGTGGCGGACGCTCCTACTGGCAACTTGGGCGGGTTCGGCATCCGAAGCAGCTCGTTCCTCGTACCGCTAACGCGAGACACAACATGGAACTGACACAGGACCAGTTCGAGGCGGCAAAGGCCTGCGGCTGCACTTTCTTCCCGGCCACCGAGGGTCAGGTCGCTCGCCTAGCCATGCAGCGCCGCATCTTCACCATCGCCGGGAAGCCGTTCGTGGCAACGCGCGACGGCGACGGCTTCCACGAGACTCACGCCACGCTCGCGCTGCTGCTGGAGGCTCACGGGCGGGGCGCGGCGTCCGACGCAGGGGAGACGGTGCAGGAAGCCGCGGCGGCCGATGCGGCCTCCGAGCAGGAGATGGCCGGGGAGCGCGGCGCCGGGGGCGCACAGGAGCTCCGGCGCCGCCCGGGCACGACGCGGCCGAAGGGGCCTTGGCGGGGCAGGACGCGCGGCTCGTGAGGCATCGGGCGTGAGAAGAGCCCCCGCCGACGCCGTGAATTTGCTGGTCGGGGTGCGAAGCGGCGTGCCGGTCCGACTCACGGCGAATTCACGCCGCACGGGACGACAAGACTCACCGTGGTGTCGCACGTAGGCTGGGCGTCGATCGAGAGCCTGCCACCCGCCTGCTCCACGAAGCCCAGGGCCAGAACAGACCCATTCCACCGGATGTGCGGGCGCCTTGGTCGTGAAGAATGCCTCAGTGGCCCGCCTGACGACCTCCGGCGGCATGCCGCAGCCCTATGTGTGGCGCACCGGCGCCGAAGGTATGCCGCGGGTGGGCGCGCCCCCGCCCCTTACCGCCCCGTATCAGTCGTCCTGGCGGATCCAGGTGGGGTAGAAGCTCTTCCGCTGCACCCAACGGAAGCCCTCATGCTTGGTAATGGCGGCGATCTCGACCGCGCCGCCGACGCTCTTCGGCAAGAAGATGGCGAACCGGACGAAGCCGATCGTGGTCTCGACCAGGAAGCGCGCCAGGTCGATTGCGTCCTGGATCGGCATGGCAGGAACCGACAGTGTCGCATAGAGGTCGCGGACCAGTTCCTGCTGCAGCCGGCTGGCCTCTTGTGGCGGCACGCCGTGCCGCACCAGCGCCTCGCCGATGTCGAAGCCGAGGCCGAGAATCAGCCGGTTGAGTGCCTCGTACTGACCGTCCCACATGATGCCGAAGCTGGTCTCGTCCATGATCCGGCGCGGCGGCGGGCAGTCCTGCCCGGTCATGCTCACCTCCCAGACCTCGGCGAGCGGCCGGCCGGCGGAGTAGCCGCAGAGCCGGAGCTGGAGGTTGGTCGGCTCCGGGCATGGCGCGGCTTTCTCCTCGAACAGGAAGGCGCGGAGCCGGGCGGCCACCTGCTCCATGGTGTAGCCCGCCGGGTCGAGCCGCCACTCGGGATGTGTCGGGTCACGCCCGTCGAAACGCCGTCGCAGATCTTTCAGCAGGGTCTCGACGGATTCGCTGCCGATCCCGCCCGCGCCGGTGGACATCGTCCCAATGGGCAGGCCCTGGCAGAGGTTCGTGATCTTGTTCGCATGGGCGTAGATCTGCCCGCTGCCCATGGTGCCAGCGCTGTCGGCCGCCATGACGACGCCGTCGTTGATCTTCACGGAGACGATGATGGTCATAGTAGACGTCCTCCGGCGTGCCAGGGCGAGGCGATGTGCGCCGCAACCTGCCCATCAGCCAACTCAGCATAACGGGCTGCATTGGCAACTGGCCGAGCAAGCCACCGAGGGCGATGGGAGAGCTTCTGGCGCCGGCACGGCAAGCGCCTCTGACGAGTGGTGAATCGTCGTCTACTCAGCTAGACACGACTGGGCCACGGAAAGGTGCCTTTCCTGGCTGGTCCGGCGCACCATCTCCAATTTGGGGCACACGAGGTGTCCTATGACAGAGCTAGGCCAGGCAAGGGAAACAAGGCTGTCGCGGCTCGTCGAGGGCCGCTGTCCGATCCACGGACATCCTATGAAGCTGATAGGGGAGGCGAACGGCCTTCGTGTCGTGAGTTGCCCGCGAGTCAGGTGCAACGTGACCGGTGTGCAGAAGCCGCCAGGCCGGGCGGTGCGGCTCTCGGCCCAGGATCAGCACCTTCTTTCGGTTGCGTGAGGCACACCAGATAAGTTCCGCCCGAACATCCTTTGTCGCGGAACTGGCGCAGGATGGGTACCATCCGTCTGGTTTGCACCACCAGCTCAGACGATTGCCGTCAGGTGAAAGCGCGCCAGACGCGCACCTGGACGGCGCTTTGCTCGAACTTTGTGGTCGGCTGCATATCGGCACGCTGTACCCAACGGTCAGCATCCCGGTCTGGATGCCGGTAATGCTGGTGCCTCCCCTGGCCAATCGGCAAGAACCCCTCGGCCAGGAGGGATGCAACCGCCTCCTGCTCATTCCTGAAGAGGTGAGTTCCAAGTCGCATGGTCGTCTCCGCTCGTGAACTTTGGCCACAAAACTCATTCTACCCCTGCAAATCGTCGGACCGAGCTGTAGGTGCAGCTTCGGTGAGCGGAATCGCACGGCGATCCTGCCAGAGGCTTCGGCTTCCCCGCCAACGGCCCAATGGCTGTGGCTTACCTCTGCAGGCTGCAGGATAACGCCAGTCAGAAACGCTAGTGCAAGCGCCGAGCTATAGAGCGCTGCTTCGGGAAGCATCGCAATGATGACAGGGATCGAAGCAATCACGTTCGCGCTCGCTGCCGCTCTGGCCGTCGGCGCCATCGCTTTCCGGGCGTCTCTATCGCCCCGAACTGCAGGGGTTCTGCTGACACTGGCAGCGATTGGGTTCCTCTTGCCGCTACTGCATTGGGGAAGGTGGCTGCCTTGGTGAACGTCTGCCGGGGCCGACACGCCCGGCAGCAGGCTGAGCAGGGATCGGAGCAATAGGACGACGTCGACGATGTGATCTCTCTGCCTTGGTGTGCGTCCTCTCGACAGCGTCCACCGTTGGCCCAGACGCGTCGGCGCGTACGGCCCGGAGCACGGTAGGCCCCACAAGCGCCAGCGTCCTGTCAGCACCTGCAACAAGCTGACGGCATATGGCGCAATTCGGACTAGGCCCACGGGCGCTGAGAGAAGCGAGACGCTATAGTGAGACCCGGGACGACACCCGCCCGAGGGGACGCTCACCATGCTCAACAGACCACTGTCTGAACTGCTCCGGGGCCAGACGGGCCCATTGACCCTACCGCCCGGCACGACCGTGCGGGACGCCTGTCAGCGCATGCGCGAGTGCTCCGTGGATGCCGTGCTGGTGGCCGACGCTCCGGGGACGCTGCTCGGCGTCTTCACCGGGCGTGACGCGGTGCGCCGCGTGTTGGCGGAGGTTCGGGATGCCGGCCGGACCACGCTGGCCGAGGTGATGACGCGAGACCCCGCCACGGTGTCGCCCCGCGCCAGTGCGATGGAGGCGCTGCGGCTGATGCGCGACGGCGGCTTCGACCACGTCCCGGTGATGGAGGGCGGCCGGGCGTTGGGTCTCGTCTCCCACGGCCACTTCCTTGGGCTGGAGCAGACACGGCTGGAGGAGGAGACGCGGACGTTTGAGACGCTGCGTTAGCGTGGCAGGGGCACCGTCGGGCGGCCCGCCGCGCCCGCTCCGGTTCCGGCCATCACCGTAGTGGCCAGAAGACAGGGATCAATGCGGTTGCGACCACGGCGACGATGATCGAGAGCGGGAGGCCAAGGCGCCAGTAATCGCCGAAGCGGTAGCCGCCGGGACCCATGACAAGCGTATTGCACTGATGGCCGATGGGGGTCAGGAAGTCGCAGGCGCACCCGATCGCCACCGCCATCAGGAACGGATCGGGGTTGAGACCGAGCCTCGCAGCAAGGCTCACCGCAATCGGCGCCATGATCAGCGCCGTCGCCGCGTTGTTGAGGAACGGCGTCAGGGCCATGGCTGCTACCAGCACGACCGCCACGGCCCCGGCCGGCGGCAGCACCCCGGCCACGGCCGCGAGGCCCCCCGCAATCAGCTCGGCCCCACCGGTGGCGGCGACGGCGTCGCTGATGGGGATCAGGCAGGCCAACAGCACCAGGATCGGCAGATCAAGGGCTTCGTAGGCCTCCCGCAGTGTGAGGATCCCGGACAGCACGACCAACACGGCAGCCCCGAAGAACGCCGCCGCTACCGGGGCCAACCCCAGCGCAACAACCGCCATGGTGAGGGCAAGCAGGAGCAGCGGCAGGATATCCCGCCTTCGCCTGCCCAAGCCTGTCGCGCGATCCACCAGCGGCAGGCAGCCGAGACCCCTCAGGGCATCCGGCATCGCCCCAACCAAGCCCTGCAGCACCAGGACGTCCCCGGCCTCGAATCTGAGCTGCCGCAGCCGCGTCGCAATCGCCTGCCCACGTCGGGCGATGGCCAGCAGGTTCACGCCATGGACCTCGCGCAGGCACACCTCGTCGGCCGAGCACCCAACCAGAGTGGCGCCCGGCATCACCACCGCCTCGACCACATCTTCGTCGCGCGAGGGTAGATTCTTGACCGGGCTATCGCCCGCACCGACAAGCCGTAGCCGTGCCTCTGCGATAACTCTCTGGAGGGCGTGCGGGTCGCTCCGAAGCACCAGGAGGTCGTCGGCGAAGAGCGTCCAGTTCCCGGCCGGAACGTAGCGGTGATCGCCCTCGCGGACGATCGCGAGCACCGCGACCTCACCACCGGCACGTGCCTCAAGCTCCGCGACGGTCTTGCCAACCAGCGGCGAACCCTTGGGCAGGAGCACTTCGGACAGGTAGGGCTCAACCTCGAATGCGGCCGAGGGCTGGGCCTGGGCTGGCCGACTGCTCGGCAACAGTCGCCAGCCGACGGCAAGGAACGCCAGCGCGGCGCCGGCGACGCCGAGACCCACGGGAGTGAAGTCGAACATGGTGAAGGGCTGGCCGGTCAGCTCCGCCCGCATGCGTGAGACGAGGATGTTTGGCGAGGTGCCGACCATCGTCACGAGACCGCCCACCAGCGAGCCGAAGGCCATGGGCATCATCAGGATGGACGGCGGCGTGCCACTGCGCCGCGCCATCTGGACGGCGATCGGCAGGAAGATGGCCAGCGCCCCGATATTCTTCATGAGCGCCGAGAGGACCGTCACTCCCGCGGTCAGCGCCGCCACGCGGGCACCCGACGTTGGCAGGTGCGGTTCCAGCCGACGGACCACACGCCCGATCACGCCCGACTTGCTGACAGCCGCGCTGAGCACGAGCACCGCGGCGACAAGGATCACGACCTGGTCGCCGAAGCCGACAAAAGCCTTTTCTGGCGCTACGACTCCTGCTGCCATGGCAGCAAGCAGAGCAAGCAGTGCCACGAGGTCGTAGCGGAGCCGGTCCCAGATGAACAGAACCACCATCCCGACCAGGATGGCAAGGACGAGGGCCTGATCGAGCGCCAGCATCTGCCGTTATCGCTTGGCGACTACCAAAGGCATGCTCAGGATGATGCCGTTTCGGGCCATCCGTCTCTAAGCTCGCGGAAGGAGCGAAGGTGGAGTGTGCGGGATGACCGGCCGTGTGGTGCAGGAAGGGGCACCAGGCCTGCGTCGGCGACTTCGGTCCCGCATACGGTGCTCCAGGGCAGCAGTCGCTTCATCGGAAGTCGCTCGCGCGGCAGCGGCGAGAGCGTGCCACCGCCGACGGTAGCGTATTCTGCGGAGGTACTCCGCCACCCAGCCAGACATGAGGTCACGTATCCTTTTCAGAGATCCCATTACCGGCGCTGTGTTATGTCAGTGACGTCCAATCGCGTGCGGCATGCAGACTGTAACGCGGCAGAAGCGAATGAAGGGCCTCAGCTTAGGCGAAAACCTACAGTGCCGTAGACGACTGCCAGCATAAGGGTGAGCGCCAGCCCGCAGGCCAGCAGCATGAGGCGAAAGCGGCGCTCGGACGCTTCTCTGGCGGAGCCGTCAGACTCCGATTCTGCACGAGGCGTATGCATGACGGCCTTCTCTTCGGCGTGCAGGTTAATACCAGCGGATAGAAACCCGCTGGAGAACGCAGACCCGGCTCTGTCTATACAGGCCGCCCTGCAACCGCCTCGCTCGCTGCCAAGGCGTCCTCGATGTCGTTGGACCAAATGTACACCAGACCGGATGCATCCTGAGCCTGTGCACGGATCTTGCTGAGCGCGACTGCCTCGATCTGCCAACGTGCAGCGACGAACGCGCTGAGCTGTTCGGCCGGCCTGAAGCACCGGCGTTCGCTCACGTCCTCCAGGGCCCCCAGAGAAATTGCGCAGGGGACACTGTGCTCCTCATTTACCATCTCGAACAGCACGCGCCTGCCATCGCAGCGCGGGTGCATCGCTGCGAGCTCAGGGGTCAGGGAACTCATGCGCAGAAAGTCCTTATCTGCAGGAGGCGCCGCGGAGATGCCGACGGTCGCCGGTCAGCCTCGACTGTGGCCTGCCAGCGGTGACCGCCGCGTCAGGGGCGGTCCGCCTTGTGCGCTTCGGCCAACTCTCGCGGATCGACACCGAGTGCCTGGATGCAGGCCCCAGCGTGGACGTGCCGTGTGATAGTGGTGGATACCCGGCGATAGGCTGGGAAGGAGAGACCCTCGAGTAGCTCCTCCTCCGTCTCGACATTGTAGGTGCCGGCAGGCTGCATGCCCCCGGCACTCTTCAGCGGGAACGGACGGTGGAAGACGAGGGTCGTGGTCTGCGTGCGGGTGAGCATGGCCGGGCTCCTCTGCCGAGGCTTACGCTGCCTAGGTCTCCGGGTTTTCCGGGCTCTTAGGCGGTCCGCCCCGGGCGCTACGGCAAGATCCTCCATCGGATGGAAGACATCGCCGCAAAGCCGCAACCTGGGTCGTCTGGCGGTCTGCACTGCCTATATGGTCACGAGAGGCCGCCAACGATCATCACAGGGCCGCGTGGGGCTTGGGTGACCATGCAGGAGGCGCGCGGTCCAGTTTGCTTTAAAAAGTGCGCCGCTTGCCCGGCGTGGCCGGTCCCGAGTCCCGGACGAAAGCTCCTTCCGTGCTCGGGGCACCGGACTCCGCGCCAACCGGGCGTTGCTATCCGTGTGACGGTCTCGTGGAGGATCGTATGACCTTGAGATTGGTGTCGTCCAGCGACGGTGCGGCGCTGGCGATCCGTGACCACCTCCTCCCGTTGGTCCGCGAACGCGGAGCCCTGGAGGTGCAGCGCGATGCGGTCCGGCTAATTGTGGTTCGGACTGGAGAATGGGTGCTCGAGCACTGGACGCCGTTCAACGATTTGCTGCCAGGAGAGGCCTCCTCCCCCGGATACCGGCACGCTCTGCAGCGGCAGCACACCGCGCCTGACCTGCCTTATGGGCTGGATGTGTGGCATGCCGGAGCGAAGGTGCTGAGCGTCCTCTGGGCCGATAGTGGGACCCTCAAGGTCGTTGGTTTTGCCCGCGGTGACTGGGAAGCCGAGGCGCTGGCGCTGGCGCTGTGAAGGCGACGGTGCACCCGCGCACAATAGATTGCCGACTTCGCGCCATGCCAGCGGCAGCACCTGGCTCGAAGGCCCGCACCCTAGGACCAGAATGGCTGCCGCTGCGTTGAAGTCGTCCAGTGGGAAACGCTGCTACGCTGACGCCAAGCCATGGTCGGACCGAAGTCCATCCGATCAGGCGCTCGTGTCCTTACCTCGGCTCTTTCCGGCCGACAGGTCCAGCGCCGCCGAGCCTGCGCCCGAGGACCGGCGCGATCCCCGACCGAGCATATAGCCGCCGAGGCCCGACCGATGCCGACCCTGGTGACCCGCCCAAGCTTCGAGAGACTGGCGCAGGTGCGCACTCAGCTCATCGACCAGGGCTTCCCCTCGGCCGTGCCCGAGTGCGCGGGCGTCGCCGGCCTGTTCTTGCCCTGGGCCGGCCGGCGCCTGGCGGAGGCGGGCGGCATCTACTGGGTCGGCGCCGCCACGGAGGGTGACTACGGCGCGGGGCGCGAGCAGAGCTTCGAGGCCTGCCACGAAAGGGCTGCCAGGCTCTGCGACCGGGGCCCGCACGCGCACGCCCATACGCCGCTCTGGCTCTTCCTCGACGGACTGACGCGGGAACTGCTCGGCGGATCCTACGACACGACGGCGGAGCGCTGGGGCTGGTCCAACCTGCTCAAGATCGGCTGGAGCGCGGGGACGCCCGAGGGCTGGCCGGCGGAGCTGGTCGAGCGTCAGCAGGCGGCCTGCGCCGCGGCGCTGCGCGAGGAACTCGCGGCCCTGCGCGGGAGCCTCGTCTTCGTGGGAACGCAGGATGACTTCGGCATCCTCGGCGAGGCACTGGGCGGCATGCCGGACTGGCACGGCGAGCAGGATGAGGCTGCCGGCATCTGGTGGTTCCGGGACGAGGCGTCCGGCAACCTCATCGTCCATGGCTGCCATCCCAGCGCCGCACGCCAGGGGCATTTCTCCGAGGCGGCGCTCGAGCGAACGGTACTGCTCGCTCGGAACCTGCTGCCCCACCTTGTCTGACGGCTCGGCACAGGACCCGGCCCAGTCCGACACCCCACGATACGGCCGCGGCGAGTTGGTCGCCGACGCTGTCGTCCATGTGGTCGGCATCGCAGCGGCGCTCGTGGCCTGCGTCGTGCTGGCCATGACGGCGCCGTGGAACGCTGGCCCCGGTCCGGCGATCGCGCTCGGTCTCTATGCGGCCGGGCTTCTCGGGATGCTCGGCTGCTCGGCGCTCTACAACCTGGCTGGCGAGGCACGGCGGCGAGCGTTGCTGCGCCGACTGGACCATTCGGCAATCTTCGCAATGATCGCCGGTACCTATACGCCGGTCGCCGGGATCGGTATTGGCGGCATGTGGGGCTGGGGGTTGCTTGGCGCGGTCTGGACCGGCGCCGCAGGCGGGGCGGCGCTGAAGCTGCTCGCGCCGGCACGGTTCGAGCGCGCGTCGATTCTGGCCTATCTGGCACTCGGCTGGGCAGGTGTGGTGGCGCTCGACCCATTGCTCGCCGCACTAACGGTGCATGATCTGCTGTTCCTCGCCGCAGGTGGTGCGCTCTACAGCCTGGGCGTGGTCGTCCACCTCGCGACACGCCTGCGCTATCACAACGCCCTCTGGCACGTTTTCGTCATCGCGGCGGCGGCGTGCCACTATGCGGTCATTCTCCACCTAGCACAGATGGCCAGGTGATACCGACAGGCTACGCCCTTCCGCATGGCTGAGAGTGCCTGCCTCGCCCTTCACGTCGGGCTGCCCTGGCATAGTGGCCGGGCCACCGCCATCCTCCGGCATGGTGAGCACCCCGCTCAGTTCAGGGCAGCAGCCGTCGTTCGCCTGATGAGGTGCGGGCCATCGCTGCCTCATCGTCAACCGCGGCTCCCACTGGACGGATACCCCAGAGAGTGTTCGCTCCCGGTTCCTCTCGCCACGCCACTTCCCCTTCCGCACACCTGCCTCCGCCACGGTGCCCCGTGCCGCCAAGCGCAGATTTGGCCGGGTATTGCGCGCCGACCTTGGGGGCACGAGGTGCGGTTACCGGTCCGAAGCGTTCTCTGACTGCAGGTCGGTCTCCGGGCCTTGGGGGTTCGACGATGTTCCCATCAAGCTTCAACTCTCTGATTTTGCTGAAAATTGGATCGAATCGCCGGCCTTGAGGTTGGCAACCTCGAGTGCCTGACCAATCATCACCCCCTCAGGCGGCCCACGCCGCCGACAGAAGGGCTGCCTGTTCCAAAACCGTCTGCGTCGCCTTTTCCTGCTTGTCTGGCGGATAGCCGTACTTCCGAAGCACCCGCTTCACGAGGACGCGGAGGTGCGCCCGGACGTTCTCGCGCATGGTCCAATCGATGGTGACGTTCCGACGCACGACATCGACAAGCTCTCGCGCAATGACCCGGAGTGTTTCGTCTCCGAGAATCTTCACGGCGCTGTCGTTCGCCTCCAGCGCGTCATAGAAGGCCATCTCATCCTCACTGAGGCCGAGTTCCTCGCCGCGAGACGCCGCGGCGCGAATCTCCTTCGCGAGCGCGATAAGCTCTTCGATGACCTGGGCTGCCTCAATCGCGCGGTTCTGATACCGGCGTAGTGTCTGCTCAAGCATCTCGGCGAAGGATCTGGCCTGGACCACATTCTTCCTGCCCCGCGTCCGGATCTCGCCCTTCAGCAGCTTCTGGAGAAGCTCGACGGCAAGATTGCGCTGCGGCATGCCGCGCACCTCCGCCAGGAACTCGTCGGAGAGGATCGAGATGTCCGGCTTGTCGAGCCCGGCAGCGGCAAAAATGTCCACCACACCCTCGGGCACGACCGCGCGCGCGATGATCTGGCGCACGGCCTGGTCCAACTCCTCCTCCGGCCTGGCGTCGCTCGGCGCGCGTTTGGCCAGCACGGCCTGCACCGCCTGGAAGAACGCGACATCATCGCGGATCCGCAGCGCCTCTTCGTGGGGCACCGCGAGTGCGAAGGCTTGCGAGAGCTCGCGTGCTGCCCGCAGGAACCGCTCCTTGCCGTTCTCCTGGGCGAGAATGTGCTCCTGGGCCGGCGGCAGGAGGCTCAACCGCTCCTGGGGTCGGCCAGAGGTCCATCTCGACCGATCGAAACCGTGGAAGAGCCCGCAGCAGACTTCGTACTTCTCTTGCATGAGAGCGACGGCCTCGCTCTGGTCCAACGCCGTCCGGCCCTTGCCGCCGCTCTCGGTGTAGGTGGCCAACGCTTGCTTGAGTTCCTGAGCAAGGCCCAGATAGTCGACCACGAGCCCGCCTGGCTTGTCTTTGAAGACACGGTTGACGCGCGCAATCGCCTGCATCAGCCCATGCCCGCGTATCGGCTTGTCCAGGTACATCGTGTGGAGGCTTGGCGCGTCGAAACCCGTGAGCCACATGTCACGGACGATCACTAGCCGGAAAGGATCCATCGGGTCACGGAACCGCTTGGCCAGGGCCTCTCGTCGCGGCTTGTTGCGGATATGCGCCTGCCATTCCGGGGGATCGGAGGCCGAGCCGGGCATGACGACCTTCGTGCTCCCGGCTTCGTCGGCC
>Ga0207747_1001153_pt1 | contig 20734 bp, 24 predicted proteins | sample HigsolmetaGSP11D_FD_184839 | JGI IMG/M metagenome (GOLD analysis project Ga0207747, IMG submission 184839) | High solid enriched microbial communities from the Joint BioEnergy Institute, USA - SP1-1-D (SPAdes) | ecosystem: Engineered > Bioreactor > SSF (Solid state fermentation) > Aerobic >...
TAGCTGTAGTAATCATAATATATAAAAAGACTCAATACAACTACTGCTATTAAACATAAGATTATTATGCGCTTATTTTTTATAAAATCACCTCCAGCCATATTCTTCAGTTATCCTATCCCCCATACGATAATTATACTCGGCTTGTTGAGTAATCCAATTCTCATCATAATAATGTGGTGCAGCATCGATATGAATGATGAATACATTTCACAATATACGACTTATTTTGTCTTTATCATTTTCATTGACCTGTATATATTTTTACAATTATCATATCAAATATTGTTATTATAGTAAATATAACTATAATTGCAAGTAAAATTATGGCCAGTGCCAAAAGTACATGTAAAATGAATTTCTTATATTTTCTCACTTAACATCATCTCCTTTCACTTTATAATATCATATTTTGCAAACATGCTCATAATACAAATATTAGTAAAATCGTAACCATCAATAAAATATTGATTGATTAGATTTTACTAATATTATAAAAATCAATATTAAAGTCTATAATTTTTTTATCCAGCCATCTGATAAATTATTTATATCGCCCCATACTCCTACCTCATCAGCACCTAATGTAATTGAACCTTGATACAAAACACTAAATGTTATATCTGCACTCGCATAAGCTCTAGTTCCACCTATTCCCCAACTATGTAACCCACTCCACGAGAGACTCAATATTGGAATAAAATTGCGAGTTGTGACCGCATCACATCCTTGAATATCAAGAATACTGCTTCCATCGTGAGAATATTCTACCCAAACAACATTTTCAAATATAGCAATACCAAATATTTCCAAATCACTTGTAAAAGTTGCTCTTCGATATTGAATTGCAGAGCTAGTTTTAATTATAGGGTTAGAATTAATGCTTTGATTAATCTCATTCAATGTTATAGAAATATCTCCATTTTCTAAATACTTTGTTTCTCCAGGATTTAATTCTTCTGTTAATGCTTTAGTCATTAAATCTGCATTATTTAGATATGAGATAAATTTTTTTTGTTTCTCTAAGGGAAGCGCTTTGATTTGTCCAATAAGTTTAGATGCTTCATCTTTATTGACATTTTCTTTTACCCAGGTCATATAACTATCAATGTTTGTAATTTTACCTTTAGCGGTGTCATCAGCAAAAGCAAAGCTAAAACTTGAAATTGTAAAAAGCACAGCTACTAGAAACAGTGAAACCAGTTTTTTTAACATACTTTACATCTCCTTTTTGTAGTCAATATGCTTCTCAGTACCAAAAAGCATATTGACTACAATTTTATCTACAGGAAATGGCGCCAATTTCTGTTAATGTTATTATAAACCAATTATCCTCATCTGGGAAGGTGCTAAATTAGGTCAATTTTTCTGTCATACTTTGTCAATCTGTGTAATATATTGTCGAAACCGCGACCGTTTTTCGGTCATCAATAAACTTTACAAAAAAAAGACAGGCATTAAGCCTGCTTATTATCTTAATTCATCAATTTTTTTATCTCCTCTTTTGATAATTCTGTAATCTCTGCTATTCTGTCGATGTCCATACCTTCTTTTAACAACTTTTTTGCAATTTTTATGCTTTTCTCTTTTTCGCCTTTTTCAATACCTTTTTCAATTCCTTTCTCAATGCCTTTTTCTATTATCATTTTGTATGTTTCTGATTCTTCAATCCTAAACATCCTCATCACCTCCGAAAAAACTTTCTCAATAATTTCTTTTTTAAAAATTACACCCCAATATGAATAATGAAAATAATGTGTTCAAAATCAGAATTTATAAAACTTTGACTAATGTACCATTATCAAATTCAAATACTTCATCACATAGTAATCTAATGTCTTCACTTATATGACTTGCAATTAATATTGTTGTACCATTTTTCTTGAGATTAAAAAGCAAATTTCTTATATTGATAACACCATTTTTATCCAGACCATTAAATGGTTCATCCAATATTAAAATTTTTGGATTTTCCATTATTGCTTGCGCTATTGCCAGCCTCTGTTTCATTCCAAGTGAATATTTCTTTACTTTCTTATTGCTATCATTTTCTAAGCCAACTAATTTTAATACATCTTTTATCTCTTTTTCACCTATAATATTCCTTATTGATGCTAAATATTTCAAATTATAATATCCGGAATAGTCATCTAAAAATCCCGGGCTTTCTATAATAACTCCTAAATCAGGCGGAAAATCTATATCTTTTCCTAATTTTTTATTGTGTATAAAGACATCGCCGTCAGTAGATAACATTAGACCAGACAGAATCTTAAAAAGGACCGATTTACCACATCCATTATAGCCTGTAAATCCGTAAATTTTCCCTTTTGTCAATTCAAAATTTACATTCTCGAATATAACTTTATCTTTGAATCTTTTGCTCAGATTTGAAACTTTTACAACTATTTCATCCATTTTATCAACTCCTTAATCAATATCGATAATTGTTTCTTTATTTTTGATTGTCAAAAGAATAAGCAAAATACTAAATATAATATTAACGGCGAAAAATAAATATAATGGCAAATGATTGTAATTGTTAGAAAGAACATTCAATTTTGTTATTAAAATATGCTCGCCTAAGTAAAAATTTAATTTCGGCAGCGAAAAATTTAAAATGTAAATAACGAAGACAACAACAAATCCTATATAAAGTTTTCTTGTAATTCTTGTAATATATAATTGCACCATAGAAATAGTAAATGTACCTATAATTTGCGCAAAATACATATTAAACAATATCCTATATATAGAGTACAAATTTTTGTTGTATTTTGTATAATCATAAAATACATTGCTTATCCATGTGCCACTAAATATTAAACTTGATATTCCGTATAAAACCACATCATATATGAAAAAAAACATCACTATGACTACTAACATCGAAATAATATTCGATGTATAAAATAATTTATTGTTCATTATCCTTGGCAAAGTAAATATAGCATTTTTCCCCATCATATTATCCATATACATTTCTATTACCATGGCTATCATAATATAAGGAAAAAATGCCAGCATCGTCTGTATTATGTTTATATTTTCTATATTATAGCCACCAAAAGATAATACAACCGAATCAAGTATCGTTATATTTTGAAAATAGGAATTATAAACAACATTAAATATTGATAATGCTAAGGATAAGAAAGCAAAGATAAATAGCTTTTTATATATATATCTTAGGTTATAATTGAAAACTAACAATCCCAACTTATTCATTTCTATTTCAAAACAATCTCCTTTAAATTATATTTTAACAAAATATGTATGGCCACAATCATAATTAATAGGTGAAAGTTGTTAGCCACAATAAACTCTATTAGATTATAATTTGAATTAAACGAAAAAATATATATATTTCCAATATCGAGTAAATTAATAACGGGTATGTTTCTTAGATTCAATACTACAGTACTTATAAACACTATAATTATGCTTATAGCTAAACTTAAGCCATAATTAACTGAAGTAAATCCTATAGCTAAAGCCATCTCCAACATGCCCAGCACAATTAAAGACAGGTGAAACCTTATATAATAAATAATAATGCTGCTAAAAGGTGTTAAATTTTTTGCAAACAAGGTGTACAAATCATCACCATTAATTGCGCTGCTGCTCCAATTGGGACTATAGCCAAGATTTAGATATGCGCCAATATAAACGCTGAAAATAATTAAAATCAAATAGATAATGCTTGTAACAAATATCAATATATATTTTGATATAAGCCAATTTATTTTATTATCTAATCTTGTATGAGTAAATGGTGTTATATTGCCATCATTACACACATTGTAAATTAATAATAAAAATGTTGTCAAGAAGAAAATTCCATATATATAATGGCTTCCTAATAAGTAAAACACTCCATTCCAAAAATTATCTTCTCTACTAAATACATTTGTCTTTATAGCCAAATACGGAAATATCAGTATGTATAAAAAAATAATATATATACTTTTTTGTTTAACAACCCTTTTTAATGTAAAATTCACATAACCTTTTATAATACATTTATCCATTCTTTAGCACCACTTTATAGTTTATATAGTATGTTATTATTCCTATTGCCAACAGTCCTAAATTAAGAATGATAAAATGCAATATGTCATAGCTTTTATTGTAAAAAAAATTGTAGGCATTTGTCATTGAATAATTTGGATTAATATTAAATATGGCTATTTCATAAATTATAAAAAATATATATGGCAATGTGTAAATAATGTATTTTTTATTAAAAAAACTTGTAATACCAGCAGAAAACCCCGCAAAAGAAAATCCTAAAATAAAATGCATTATAAATACAATAAATATGTATTTATTTGGATCTTTAAAAAATATACTACTATATAGTCCATCTGGTGCGCCTCTTGAACGCAATATTGATACTGGTAAAATCTCATTTCTTGCAACCAATAACAAAATTATATAATAAATTAATTCGGGCAAAACCAATGCGATTCCACCCATGATACCATTCACAATAAATTTGATCTGATGATATTTTTTTAAACCTATTCTGTATATACTGAAATAATTAAATTTTTTATTCCTCTCGTATATATATGAATAAGTAAAAGGTAGAATTATCATAAACACAAAAAAAGTCTTAATAAGATAATAACTCTGACTCCAAATTAAATACGCATTCTGTCCAGGTCTTATTACATTTTCATAATACAACTTTTTATCTGATATATCTGGTGAATTTATATTGGCAAATGCAGCCGGTTTTAATATGGATTGATACGCAGACAAAAATAATAATAAAAGCGAAACTAATACTACGAATAATAATTTTTTATCAAATAAAGCTCTTTTAAATTCTTCTCTCAACATATTTACCACTCCCGATTTTTTGTTTTGTAAAATAACTCACAAAGAATTTGCTTATATCATGAAAAAGATTTTTGAAAATTAGCCTTGAATATGCAGATCTATTTATATTTTCTTAATACTTCGTTTTTTATGCGTTCATATTTATTTGCGACAGTACTATCTGACGTTATTAGATCCAAATCTTTAACCTCATCATATTTTAACCCTTGATCTATTTTTTTCTCATCTACTGTAACAACTTCGCCTGTATTTTTTAACTTGTATTTGCCATAAGGCACCGAAGTAAACAAAAAGCTAATGCCTTCATTATTTTTATAATGATATCCCTGAGGAGCCTTTATCTTTCTTAAAAAAACAATATACTCATCATTGCTGTGCATAAAATTGTAGCCCCATTGAGAATAAAATGTTTTGTTATACACATCAAAAAAACAAGGTTCATAAATATATACATAATTTTTGCCTTTTAAATCATTTCCTTTGTATATCTTAACAACATTTACTTTTGTATACAATGTAGTGTTTAATGTTTTCCTATCATCTTCTGCCCTCACTTTTAAAATATAATCAGACTTAAGTTCAAGATCTGATAGGCTTTTTATGTTTTCTACATAAAAATTTTTATAAAATACCTTATCGGAATCCACATCTCCCACAAGTATTTTATAATCATCTATATTATTTGAAATTCTAGAAAAAATAACATTGTCTTTGTATGAAAACCTCGTAAAAATTCCTACAACAACACCGATTACAATCAAAGATACAACAATCGAAATCAAAACCTTATCTAATTTCTTCATCCAATACACCTCTCTTTATGATTGAATTACTGCACCATCGTCAACTTTGTATTTAACATCTGATAATATATCTATGTCGTCTTTGTTGTGGCTTGCAATAAGTATAAGCGCACCCCTCTTCTTCTCTTCTAGCAATATTTCCCTTACAAGCTGGACGCCATTTTCATCAAGTGAATTTGTAGGTTCATCTAGAATTATGATATCAGGTCGTTCCATAATAGCTTGAGCAATTGCAAGGCGTTGTTTCATGCCTAAAGAATATTTTTTATATATTCTTCTGTCATCTGGATCTAGACCAACTCTTTTTATAGATTTTCTAATATCTTCATCACCTATTATATTTTTTATTGATGATAGAACTTTTAAATTCTCGAAACCTGTATAATGATCCCAAAACCCTGGTGATTCAATTATTACGCCTATACTCTCTGGAAAAGATATATCTCTATGCAAAACTTTATTATTTATTGTTATCGTACCAGATGTTGGCTTAATCAAGCCGCATAACGCTCTAAAAAGCATTGTCTTTCCAGACCCATTCCTGCCAAAAAAGCCATATATCGTACCCTTTTCAAGATTTAGATTAATATTTTTTAATATCTCATTTTGTCCTATATTTTTGCTAAGGTTTGTTACTTCTAAATATCCCATTCTACATTGCCTCCTCATATTATATCTTTATGTTGAAACACATATATTCCATAAATCACAATAATAAAACATGATAAAATTAAATATGAAATTGAATCAATTATTGAAAAATTCTTTATGCTAAATTCAGACATGTACAAATTATTATACATGTTATTCATACTGTGCCATGCCAAAATTCCATGGCTAACTGGAAATAACTTTAACAAATAAATTTTCATTTTGAAATATTCATAAATGAATGAAGACAGCAATAGTGAAAATATATCTACAAATAAAGCTATCAGAAAGCTGTATATTACATCTATTTTTAACGATAAAATATTTATTATCAATATATATTCATAATTTAACAGTACCGTTAATATAAACATAGTCAGTATTAACTCAATTCCTTTGTAAATATATAACATTTTATATCCAACGACAATACCAATTATATACGTTATTAAAAACATTATAAAATAAAATAAAATGACAAATTTAAATAAATCATAAGTCTTATCAATAACCCATTTGCCTCTTCTATTAGTACGAGTAAAAATATAAACACCATTTTTGTCTAATTCACCAGCAACAAATTCCTTTAAAATCCACATCAATACCATTTGAGGTAAAACCCATTTTAAAAATGGCGTTACATATTTAATGGCCCTAATATCTACAAAACCGTATTCTACAAAAAATAAGCCTTCCAACGAATTAATTCCATATAAATTTGTTAAATAAACATTGTATAAGCCAAGTAAAATAGCAATTACTGAACCGTATATTATTATTTTTTTATTTATTTCGTTATATAATAAGTTCCTCACATTATTCACTCCAATATATATCCATATGCTTACATACATAATATCCATAAATATATAGAATTACGTAAATTAACAAAAACCATAATACATAAATCAAATCCATATAATCGAATACGAATCTATTTGTATTGAATTTGTATACAAGAAACATATAATATTCTACTGATCTTATCTTCAAAGGAAAAATCTGCTGAAATGAAAACTGCTGGATTACATATACTAACAATATAATGCCATACGTTAAAACATATCCAATCCACGTTTTTTTAGTAATTAGTGTAAATATTTCATAAAGCAGTGAAAAAATTAAGAAGCCAAGTAGTTGTAACAAAAAACCTGTAAATAAAAATATAAAAAAGTTTGAATCTAATTTTTCACCGTTGCCGCTAAAAATTACATTTACAATCATCACTAAATTAATTATTGTCACATATATAAATGAATACAAAAACATTCCAAAGTTTTTATCTCTCCACCATCTTTTTATGTCATTGTACTTGAGTATTATTTTATACCTATCAAAAATATCAATATTAAATTCTAAAATTGATAAAAACAGCGGAATAATAACTAAAAGCACAATGTTTACCTTAAAAAAGTCATTGTACATATAATGCAAAAAATCTTTGTTTTGCACTCTATTTAATTGGTTTATAAAATCCCCGCTGTACTTTAAAGCATTGTATATGCCTAAAACTATCAGTATAGATATTATCAAATACAATCTCTTACTTTTTAACAACATCTTTATCATCAAACTGTGTATTATTTTCATTATACCTGCTCCCATCGCTATTTAACTATATCTACTTCATACTTAAATCCCTTTAAAATAATTATCGAAAGACTTACTGATAGCAATAATACTATCCATAATACTAACGCTATATATGAGCCTTTCGATAAGCTGTATAAATACTGCTCTATGGAATATTTGTAATAACCTGCAACCGAAAGTACAAAATTTAAAATTTGAAGCACTATAAACATTCCCGCTACGACAAAAACCCTGCTCTTATTAAATACAAAAAATAGAGAATAGCCAAATAGTGCGAATAATGACGCAAATAGACTATCTAAAGCCATATATATAAAATCATATAATAGTGGCCATTGAATTCTCACAAAATCAAATAAATACTCCTTTTGATAACCTAAATCAAATGGAGGTAATGCTGAATTGTTATCAAATCCGATTATTGGAAAGGCAATAAAAGTCAGCAACTGATTTATCAGCAATGGTATAAAAAATGTAAAAAAAGTCACCAAAAATATTACTATGCATTGTGATAATATATAAATTTTTTTATCAGTTCTTGTTAAGATATTTTTATAAGTACCAATTCTGGCATTTGTATAAAATGAATCAGAATATATTATTGTAGCAAATACCGGCAGCAATATGACTTCAACATTTAACAACAAGCTAGAATAAGTGCCTCTGATAATGCCTGATTCATATGCTGATCTAACAAAGCTTAACGCATGACCGTAAAAAATATAACATGTCAACAAAAATGCGCTTATAGAAATTAAAAACAATGTCATAAAAACAATTTTAAATTCTTTTCTATTAATACAATTTTTTAATTCAAATAAAATCATATTTCTCAAAATATCACATCCTATTTTAATATTTCTTATTTTTTTAAAAAATAAGAAGTATAGCTTTTGATAGTAATATATTATCTAAAGTCTACTTTTCCAGAAACAAATGCATACCCTGTGCTTAAACGAGCATTTTGCATGCCCATTTTTATTTGATCGCCTTTGTATTTATGAATGGTTGGTCTGAAATTTATAGTGAAAAGTTACAAATAATCATAATATTTTAAGGTATTACCGGTAATTACCTTATTTTTATAATAAATCGCTTATTAAAACTTGTCTACTGTCCAAAAGTATCAATTTTATTTAAATTTGAACCTATTTTTGTACTAAAGTACAAATCAATCAAAAATTTTATACTTTTAGATAGTTATATGACTCCAATTTTTGTAGCTTTATATATGCAATCTCTTATAGACTTTGCATCAAATATTTCTTTTAATTTATTTTTATGATATTTTACATTGCTTATTGAAACGTATATTTTTTTTGATATCTGGCTATCTGTATACCCATATGCCAATAATTTTAATATCTCTATGTCAATTGCATCTAATCCATTTAATATTTCTTTCGCACTTAATTCATAATAATCTGATTCTATAGTCTTTTTTAAAAAGAGTAATAAAACTTTATGTACGTCATTTATTTCTTTATAAGTCGTTATATCTACTACTCCTAAAAGATTGGTATCTTTATCGTATATAGGAGCAGCTATACAGGATAAATCTTTAAAACATTCTATATAATGTTCTCCCTTTTTTACGATTGATATCGTGCCAGTATTTAACACCATTGAAATAGCGTTTGTGCCAGCATTTAATTCATCTAAAGTCATTCCTGTTTTCACTAAATAGTATACCTCTGCAGATTTATCAAATGATTTTATATCTAAAACAATACCATTTTTATCTGTTATAATGAGTACGCTGTCAGTTAATGCTATTGTTCCATCTAATTTCTCTACTATATTTTTAAATGCATCAACTAAAAAATTATTTTCTAATTGAACAATATTGATATTAGGTGTTATTGATTTATTAAGTCCGCTTTTTAAACACCTTCCCCAAGATCTTTCAAATACATCTCTATCTTTATCAGCGCTTACGATTTCAATCATCTCTCCTCACCTATAATATCTTTATTCTAATGCCCATAAAATCAAATTTATTTTTCTTATATATTTGATGAACATATCCACTCCCAAAATATATAACAAATTTATTGATTATTTCGTTACAGTTTTTATAAAAATTTTCGTTAAATATCTTACAGAAAAAGTTTTATGATATAATCTTTTTGACATGTTTTAAATTTTGTTCATAAGCATGGACAAGGGAGGGAAGAAATTTGCTCATCTTATTTGACACAATTACAGACGAAGGTCAAAGAAAAAAAATCGAAGATATGTATGTAAAGTACAGCAGAGATATGTTTAAAGTTGCATACAACATTTTAAATGACTATCAATTGGCACAAGATGCCGTCCAGTCTGCTTTCATAAATATTATCAATTACATTGAAAAAATTTCTGATTATGACTGTAACAAAATAAGGGCATTAGTTGTTATTATAGTCAGAAACATCTCAATAAATATGTACAATAAAATAAAGAGGCAAAAAAATTTATTTATTGAAGATGCGGATGAATTTTTCCATGATGACTCAGAGCCGTTTGACGAGAAGATAATAAACAGTGACATTTTTAGAAGAGTATCTGAAAAAGTAAAGGAGCTAAAGACAGAGTACGCAGACATTATTTCTTTAAAATACTATTACGGATACTCAAATAAAGACATCGCAAATCTTTTAAACATCACGGAAGACAATGTAAGAGTAAGACTGTATCGTGCGCGGCAAAGCCTTAAGAATGCTTTATACGAGTATAAAGGAGATGTTGAAATATGAAAGACCTTTACAATGAAAAGCTAAAATCTGAAAGCAAAATATTTGAGGCATTGCTGGAATATGCAGGGGCTTGCCATGTAAACAACATAATTAATAAACTGGAAGAAGCCAATAGTGAAGAAATACCTTATCCTAAAGAATTAGACATTAAAATTAGAAAGATGTTAAGACATCACAAAAGAAAAGAAGCAGTCAAAAAATTCTTCATCTCAGCAAAAAAAGCTTTCCCAAAAGTAGCTGTATTCTTCTTTGTGGCTTTTATAGGTTTTACTGTGGCAATAACAACTGTTTCTGCATTTAGGACTCGCGTCTTTAACCTCATAATAGAAATCAAAAAAGATTATACAGACATAAAATTAAAAGAAAACAATGAACCCAGTACGTCTTCTTCCACATCCATGATTCCATCCAACTGGGATAATGAATATTATCTTTCATACGTGCCACATGGGTTCAAGATAAGCAAGGTAGAGTCACAGGAAGTAACCAAAATCATTCAGTATACAAATGATAAAGGTGATTTCATAATTTTCAGCCAAAGTTCCAATGAAAACACTGATATGATGGTAGACACAGAAAATGCTGTCACACAAAAGATTGATGTAAACGGCTATGAGGGCATCTTGGTTCAAAAAAATGGTTTAAACACCATTGTATGGAGGAAAGACAACAATTTATTCTCTTTAATGTCTAAAATCGATAAAAATGAGCTCATAAAAGCTGCCAATAGCATTAAACTAAAAAAATAATTTGTTTTTAGTGTAACAAAATGCTTACTTATTTGTTTATATATATAGAGAAAAATAATAAATAATATAGAGGGGATTTAATGTTGAAGAAGAATTTTATTAGAGCTGTTTTAATATTTTGCCTCATAGTAATTGCAAACTTTGCAGTATTCTATGGTATATTTTCTCTATATACAGCAGTTCATCCTTAATTACTTATTGGGACACGCTGATAATATATTAGCATGACTAACAGACACAATACATATTAATTAGTCATGCGTGCAAAAAAAGCCTTGGTTGTCCAAGGCTTTATCGTCATACTTCTTTATAAAGGCTTTCCACTTTGACACCTTTATAGTCATTTTGTGCTAGCTTGCTGTGCCTATATCCATAAAAGAAATATATGATAATACCCAGCACAAACCATACTATAAACCTTATCCATGTCTCCAAAGGCAGCGAAATCATCAAAAATACAGTTGAAGCAATGGATAAGATAGGTATTAAAGGCACAAATGGGCATCTAAATTTTCTCGGCAGATCAGGTTTTGTATATCTCAATACAATGACGGCTATTGATACAAGAACGAATGCAAACATAGTTCCTATATTCACAAGTTTTGCAAGCTCATCAATCGAGAAAAATCCTGCAACAAGTGCTGCAAATAATGCAACAATTATCGTGCTTGCAACAGGCGTTTTAAACTTTTCATGAAGCTTTGAAAGAAGCGGAGGCAAAAGGCCATCTCTCGACATGGCGAAAAATATCCTTGTCTGCCCATACATCATAACCAATAAAACTGTTGTGATTCCTGCAATAGCACCAAATGAAACTAATCCGGAAGCCCAGTTAATCCCTAGGCTAGTTAATGCAAAGGCCACAGGTTCTGGCGTATTAAGTTTTGTATACGAGACAACACCTGTCAGTATTGCAACAACAACGATATAGAGCAATGTGCTGATACCTAATGAACCAAGAATTCCTATAGGCATATCCCTCTCTGGATTTTTTGTTTCTTCGGCTGCAGTTGAGACAGAGTCAAATCCGATATAAGCAAAAAATATTATAGCAGCACCGGAAAATACCCCTTTCCAGCCATATGGCAAAAATGGTTTCCAATTAGAAGGATGAACGTGCCATACAGCAACAGCAATGAAAAATAGCACAACCATTATCTTAAAGATAACTGCAATATTATTTATTATAGAACTTTCTTTAGTGCCAAAAAGTAAGATTATTCCCAACAGCAAAACTATGCCAATAGCGGGTAAATTTATAATTCCACCATGTGCAGAACTTGCTGAATTTGCAGCCCAAGCAGGTATATTAACGCCAAAACTGTGAAGCAAACTTGTGAAATATCCTGACCAACCCAATGCTATAGTAGGTATTGCAAATGCATACTCTAATATCAAGTCCCATCCAATTATCCACGCAAATATTTCGCCAAGTGCCACATAACTGTAGCTATACGTAGATCCCGCTGCTGGAAATGTTGATGCAAACTCTGCATAACTCAATGCAGCAAAAGTGCAAGCAATACCTGAAAGAATAAACGACAATATAAGACCAGGTCCCGCATATTTTGCAGCCGCGACCCCAGTCAATACAAAAATACCTGTACCAATAATTGCACCAATTCCAAAAAGAATGAGGTCAAACCATGAAAGAGATTTTTTTAATGCATGTTTTTTGTCATTTGCATCTTCTATTATCATGTCAAGAGATTTTTTTCTTAATATATTTGAACTTCCGCCATTTTTCTTGAAAGTCACTTGATAGTATCCCCCCAGTTTTTAATTACATTTAATTAATTTGCATTTTTATTGAATACAGAACATTTTATTATATTATAATTAAAATTCTATAGAGCCGCAAATAAATTTTTCGCAACTATTAAAATTTTTTTGCAAATAAAAAAAGACGCTTACGCGTCAATTGATTTTCTTGGCGGTCTTGGTCCAAAATACTGATAATACATGGTTTTTATCATGCCATTGTATAACTTCCTTCTCTTACTTGCATCTTTTCCAAAAAGTTTTTCAAAATTTTCATGTGATGTTATTATGTAGTATGACCACGTATCAAGACTTGTAAAGACTCTCCCCATTTCTCTATAAAGCTTTTCTACTTCTTTTATCTCCCCCATTCTTTCACCATAAGGCGGATTGCAGATTATTATACCATACTTATCATCAGTTTTTAGATCTTTTAAAGGTCTTTTTGAAAATTTCACATAATCGCTAACACCGGCCTTTTTTGCATTGCCTATGGACAATTTAACCGCATCTGCATCTGCATCATATCCTTTTATATTTAGTTTTATGTCCTTTTTGATTAAATCAAAAGCTTCATTTTTCATGTCAGTCCACAATTTCTTTGGTATCTGTCCCCATTTTTCAGATGTAAACTTGCGGTTCAATCCAGGTGCTATGTTGGCGCCGATTAAAGCAGCTTCAATAGGTATAGTTCCCGACCCACAAAATGGATCAATAAGCGGTCTATCGTATCTCCAATCACTTAGCATGATCATAGCAGATGCTAAAGTTTCCCTTAAAGGTGCTATATTTGACACCGCTCTATATCCTCTTTTATGAAGTCCCTCTCCGCTTGTGTCTATCATGAGTATAGCCTTGTCCTTCATTAATGAAAATTTTATTTTATAGAGAGGTCCATTTTCATCGAACCATTCCTTTTTATATTTTTTCTTAAGCCTTTCAACTACAGCTTTTTTTACTATTGATTGGCAATCAGGCACACTATGTAAATTTGACTTCAGTGAATATCCTTCAACAGGAAACTGACCGTTTTCCGGAATCCACTCTTCCCATGGCAGGGACTTTACACCTTCAAAAAGCTCGTCAAACGTAGATGCTTCAAATTCTCCAACCTTAACATATATGCGCTCTGCAGACCTTATCCACATGTTAGCTTTGCATATAGCGGATATATCACCAATAAATGTAACTTTTCCATCTTCAACCTTTATGCCTTCATAACCTAAAGATCTTATCTCTTTAGCCGCCACTGATTCAATCCCAAAAAGTGTAGGTGCTATTAATTCTATCTTAGACATATCACTATCTCCCATTTATTAATTCCAACATTATATTGCTGCACTAAATTCTATTTAATCACATCGCCACATTTTATTAAATGCTGCAGAGAATGAAAGCCCTATCTAAACTATATATGTCTTCAACCACATCAAATTTTCTATTCATTATTCTGATATCCTTAAACCCTGCACACTTTAGTTCATCTACTACTGCATCTAATGAAAAACTCGATTCCTGAACTGTTTCCTCATATTCTTCATATAGCCTGCCTTCTTTCTTTAAAAAAGCAGTAAATGTTATAAAAGCATTGTCGCCAAATGATATACTTTTGGAAATATAGTAATCGCCGTTTGGATACTTCCTTATATGGATATTATTCCAATTATCATTTAAATCTTTCAATGTATTCATATCAAACATAAATACGCCCTTTTCATTAAGGTGATTCTTTACACAATTAAACATAGACTTCCATTTATCAAATTCAGTCATGTGATTTATGGCGTCAAATGTACATGTTATAAGATCATATTTTTTCCCAAGGTGGAAGCTACTCATATCGCCATGATGGAACTTAATATCAAAACCAAAACTTTTTGCATTTTCAACCGCCTTTTTAAGCATCTCTTCTGATATATCAAGTCCTTCAACAATTATACCATCTTTCAATGCACCTATGCAAAAAGTGCCTGTTCCACAAGCCAAATCAAGCATAGTTCTTGGTTTAAACCCCGCTTTATCTAAATATTTTTTAAAATCAGGCCACAACTCTTTTGCATAGGAATCCCATCCCAATCTATCGTAAAATTTAGCAAATTCATCGTACATAAAAACACCTCTTAAACAATATTTTCTGTATTATTATCCTTAATATATTATATTATTACATAACTTAAGTCAATTTTGTAATTCAGATGCTATATGTTATAATATTAGCACGTGTAAATAACTATATGCAATAAATAATTGTTATCCAAGAGGTGAACGACATTGAAATCACTGACAATTAACGATAAAAGCGTATTTGATGAATACTTCTCTAATTTTCCGCCGGAAATATCGGAGTACACATTCACGAATCTTTTTATGTGGAATCATGTGTACGACATAAAGTACGAAATAATTGATAATTGCCTATGCATATCATCAGGCAACAAAATCTTGCCTCCGGTAGGGCCTAAAGAAAATATTTTGAATGCTTTTGATAAATTTTGTAAAATGATGCGAACGTATCATTCTGAAATTTACCTTGATCGATTTGATAAAGACAGCGCCTGTAAAATTTCAGAAATGTACAAAGTTGAGATGACACCAGATGAAGATAATTTTGATTATGTCTACAATACAGATGATCTTATTAATCTTTCTGGAAGAAAATACCATAATAAGAAAAATCATATAAATAAGTTTTTGAAAACATATGATTATACTTTGGAGGAATTGTCATCTGATAATGCTTTAGAATGCTTGAAATTCACTGAAGAATGGCTTTCGTCAAAAGATATAAATGAAAATCCCGGTGTTCTTAAAGAGTTTGATGCTATAAAGAAAGTACTGAATAACTATGAGTTTTTTAAACTAAAGGGAATTGTTTTGAAAATAAGCGGGAAAATTGAAGCATATTCATTTGGAGAAAAACTAAATCCATGTACGGCTGTAACACATATAGAAAAGGCTAATTCAGACATAAAAGATGCATATGCATTTATAAACATGTGCTTTGCAAAAATGATGTCGGAATTCAAATACATCAATAGAGAGCAAGATTTAGGAATTCCGGGACTTAGATATGCGAAACAATCTTACCATCCAGTAAAGATGATTTTTAAATTTAAGGGAAAGTTATAAACTTAAAACTTTACTAGATTGAATTATTATAATAATTATATTATAATGTGCATAACATTAATTTTTAGGAGGTGTTATGATGTCTAAAAAAATGGATATTATTGAACTTCTTAATGAAAACAGCCGTCTGACAGACAAGCAGATCTCTGTAATAACAGAGCTTAGCGAAGATGAAGTAAAAGATATAATAAAAAATCTTGAAGAAGAAAAAGTTTTATTAAAGTACAGCACATTAGTTAATTGGGAAAAAACTGAAAAGGAAGTCGTACGCGCACTAATCGATGTAAGAGTTACACCACAGCAAGGACAAGGCTTTAATGCAATAGCTGAAAGAATTGGTCAATATGATGAAGTAAAATCAGTATCTTTAATATCTGGAGGATACGATCTGTCTGTAGAAGTCGAAGGAAAAACGATGAAGGAAATCGCTATTTTTGTAGCAGAAAGACTAGCTCCTATTGACGGCGTGCTAAGTACAACTACACACTTCATACTCAAAAGATACAAACAAGATGGGGTGTTTTTTACAGACGGCCCTGAAGACAAAAGATTGGTGGTAACACCATGACTAATAATAAGTACATTTCAGATGTAGTAAAAAACATCCCACCGTCTGGAATAAGAAAATTCTTCGACCTTGTTACAAATTCCCGCGATATTATCTCTCTCGGTGTAGGAGAGCCAGATTTTGTAACACCTTGGGTAATACGCAAAGAGGGCATAGATGTCTTAGACAGAGGCAGCACTACGTACACATCAAATCTCGGCCTTAAAGAACTGCGTGAGGCTATATCATTTTTCTTAAAAAAACATTATGACTTAAATTATGATCCTGAAAGGGAAATTATGATAACTGTAGGAGCAAGTGAAGCTATCGATCTTGCGCTTCGCTGTCTTTTGAACAATGGCGATGAAGTGCTGGTACCGGCGCCAAGCTATGTATCGTATTCACCGTGTATTGAGCTTACAAGGGGAATTCCCGTCTATGTACCAACAGATGAAAAAAACAACTTTGTAATAACGCCTGATGATTTGAAATCAAAAATAACCAACAAGACAAAAGCACTTATACTTCCATATCCAAATAATCCTACAGGTGCTATCATGAAAAAAGAGGATTTAGAAGCGATAAAAGATATAATAATAGAACATGACTTGATAGTAATATCTGATGAAATCTACAGTGAACTTACTTACGACGGGAAGCATGTAAGCATAGCTTCACTGCCTGATATGAAAGAAAGAACCATCGTTTTAAATGGCTTTTCTAAAGCATTTGCCATGACAGGCTGGAGACTAGGTTATATAGCAGCAGAGCATGGTTTTATAGAAGCCATGAATAAGATACACCAATATACAACGATATGCGCTCCCATCATGGCACAATACGCAGGCATAAAGGCAATATATGAATGTGAAGATGATATAGAAAAAATGCGTAAAACTTACGATCAAAGAAGACGGCTCATAGTAAATGGCTTCAGGGAAATAGGATTTGATTGTTTTGAACCAAAAGGAGCTTTTTATATATTTCCTTCAATTAAAAAAACAGGCCTTTCATCTCAGGAATTTTGTGAAAGGCTTTTAAAAGAAGAAAAAATAGCCGTCGTCCCGGGAGATGCTTTTGGTCCCGGTGGAGACGGATTTATAAGGGTATCTTATGCATATTCTATTGATAAGATTATGAAAGCCCTTGAAAGAATAGAAAGCTTTGCTAAGAGAGTGCTTTAAAAAAGTAGGTTTTCCTACTTTTTTTGCTTTATTGCAGAAAATTTAGGACAACTGGAAGAGCAACTGCCACAGTTGCATTGACCAGAAGTGCTTTTCTTTATGTTTTTGTACAGGATAAACACCGCCAAAGCTACTATTGCAGATGTAATTATTATTTCAACTACCATAAAAATCACCTCTTAAAAAATTTTTAAAATCAGATTGCCACCGTTGTAAACTATAAATGAAACTAACCAAGCCAAAATTAACTGATACGTTACAGAAAACATAGCCATCTTGCCGCCGTATTCTTTTTTCATCGTGGCTATCAAAGATATACATGGTGTATACAAAAGCACAAAGACAAGAAAACTAATAGCTGAAATCGGTGTGAACACTGTCGGCAAAATCTTTGTCAAATTTCCACCGTATATGACCCCCATCGTTCCTACTACCACTTCTTTTGCCATTATTCCAGTAAGAAGGGACACTGAATTTTGCCATGAAGCAAAGCCTAACGGTATAAAGACAGGGCTTATGAATCTTCCTATACCGGCAATGAAGCTTTTGTCTATTTCTGTCATACCCGAAAAATTAAAGTTTGATAAAAGCCAAACAATTATTGACACAGAAAAGATTATAGTACCTGCTTTTCTCAAAAATCCCTTGCCTTTTTCCCACGTGTGTAGTGCCAATGACTTAAGTTCAGGCAATTTGTATTCAGGCAGCTCTATTATAAACGGCTCATCATCTTTCTTAAATATGGTATTCTTGAAAAGTATGCCTATGAAAAACGCTACTATAACGCCTAATGCGTATAACGATGCCACAACCACAGCCTCGTGACCTTTAAACAAAGCACCTGCGATAACCAGATAAATAGGCAGCCTTGCATTGCAAGACATAAGCGGTAAAAGAAGAGCTGTCATCTTTCTGTCTTTCTCGCTCTCTAAAGTTCTAGTTGACATCACCCCCGGAACATTGCACCCAAAGCCAATTATAAGCGGAATGAATGCCTTCCCGGATAACCCCATTTTCCTAATTATCTTGTCCATTAAAAACGCTACCCTAGCCATGTACCCACTGTCTTCTAAAAAAGATATACACAAAAACAACGCTAAGATCACAGGAAGAAACACTATAACCGACCCTACACCGCCAATAATGCCGTCAACAATAAGGGACTTAAACCAGCCATTTGCACCAGATAGCAATGTGTTAATATACGGAACAAACCAATCATTGACGAAGCTGTCCAATAAATCCGCCAACGGTTGACCAACCCAACTAAAAGTAAACTGAAAGATTAAATATATGATGGCTATAAATATCGGATATGCCAAAAATTTGTTTATGAGAATTTTATCTATTCTTTCCGTAATAGTAAATGTGTTTTCAGATGTGTACGTCACACACTGTGATAAAATTCCTTCTATATATTTATACGTTTCGGCTTCACTTTTAAAGTGTACATCATTTTGATAATGAATATCATTATCATGATTTGCCTTTGAAAAAATGTCATTTTCCAATAGTTCCTCAATCTTGTCTACGCCTTTTCCTTTTGAAGCCACAATCGGAACAACCATGACATCAAGTAATTTAGACAATTTGCCGTAATCAATCTTTATTCCTTTTTTTTCAGCAACATCAACCATGTTTAATATCAATATGATAGGTATGTTGAATTCTTTAAGTTGCATAGTTAAGTACAAATTCCTGTGAAGATTTGAAGCATCCACTATATTTAATATAAAATCAACATCACCGCTTTCCAGAAAAGACTTCGAAATTTTTTCTTCATTTGAATAAGTATCCATTGCATAAATGCCCGGCAAGTCGACGATTTTTACATTATCATTTATAAATCCTTCTTTTTTTTCAACGGTAACACCCGGCCAATTGCCTACATGCTGGTTTAATCCGGTAAGCAGATTAAAAAGTGTGGTCTTCCCAACATTTGGATTGCCAATCAAAGCGGCGGTTATCATCCGTTTTGAATCCAAAACTACCATACGCCCCCTCCTTCAATTATTTTAAATAATGTCTTTTACGACGATATTCTTTGCATCTCTTTTTCTGATAGCTAAATCAAACCCCATAAAATTTATTATTATAGGATCTCCTAAGGGCGCAAAGCTTTTGACTCTTACTTTTACGCCTTCATTTGCCCCAAGAGCACGCAATCTCTTCGCCAGCTTCTCGTCACCTAAAATACCACTTACTAAAGCCGTTTGCCCTGGTTTTAAGTCGTATACGCTCATCATTACCACCCCTTCATTGATAATCATTCTCAATTCCTGATTCTATGATACTATATCTCACTTCTCCTGTCAATAAAATATAAAAAAAATATTTATCATATCTTTATAAATCTATGCCAAATCTTAAGAATATGATTTTCAATAGGATCAAATATGCCTTTTAAATATTTTACAAGTTTGCTGCTTAAAAATCCTATGACAAATCCAGCCACGACATCCACAGGATAATGAACTCCAACATATACTCTCGCTATAAGCAGTAAAATCGTCAAAACCATCATGATAGCACCAATGAGCTTATTTCCTTTTAGCTGAGTAAATGCAATAGCAGAACCTCCTGATAGATGATCGCTTGGAAATGAAGCATCGCTTGGATGTTTAACTAGTAAATTTACTTTATGTGTAACAAAAGGCCTCGGTTCAAAGTAAAACTTTGAAATAATAAAATTTGTGCTTAATGCTATCACTGCTGCAAAAAAATCATCCAT
>Ga0207747_1001155_pt1 | contig 20680 bp, 19 predicted proteins | sample HigsolmetaGSP11D_FD_184839 | JGI IMG/M metagenome (GOLD analysis project Ga0207747, IMG submission 184839) | High solid enriched microbial communities from the Joint BioEnergy Institute, USA - SP1-1-D (SPAdes) | ecosystem: Engineered > Bioreactor > SSF (Solid state fermentation) > Aerobic >...
GGCGCTCCATCTCGGCCACGGCCCAGGAGAGCGCGTTGGAGGCCTTCTTCACGTCGGTGACGACGGGCGTGATCAGGTGCGGAACCCGCGCGAACTGGGAGAACTCGACCCTCTTGGGGTCTATGAGCACCATCTTCACCTGTCGGGGGTCGGTCGTGAGCAAGAGCGAGGTAAGAAGCCCGCTGAGCATCACGCTCTTCCCGCTGCCGGTGGCGCCAGCGACGAGCAGGTGCGGCATCTCGGCGAGGTCGAAGAAGACCGCCCGACCCGAGATGTCCTTGCCGAGCCCCACCGGCAGCGCCCAATCGTTGGCGCCGGGGTACTCCTGGAACACGTCCCCCAGGGTGACGGTGGCGGGCCTGCGGTTGGGCACCTCCACCCCGACGGCGCTCTTGCCCGGGATGGGAGCGAGTATCCTGATCTCGGTGGCGGCCAGCGCGTAGGCTATGTCCTGGCGCAGGTTGCTGATCTTGCTGACCTTCACGCCGGAGCCGAGCCTGAGCTCGTAGCGGGTGACCCTCGGCCCGACGACCGCCCGCACTACCTGCGCCTCGACCCCGAGGTCGGCGAGGGCCTGGGTGAGGAGGCGGCTGGTCCCCTCCGCGTCGTGCTCCGGCTCTCCGCTGCCGGGTTCGAGGAGCGAGATCGGTGGCGGGGTGTAATCGCCGGCCACCCTCTCGGGCAACTCTTCGAGCCGCGCGGAGGGCTCCTTGCTTCGGGCAGGGAGTATTATCTCGAACCCGGCATCATCCCGCCGGACTTCCGGCGCGGGTTTCTCCGGGGCGGCGGTGCGAACCTCCCGTGCGCTCTCATCGTCCCCCCTCTCGCTCTTCCCCCCGATACGCGGGCGCCGGAGCGCGAAAGATCGACGGGTCCGCTTCGTAAGCCCCGCCACGGCCGCGGGCAGAGACACGGCCACCTCCGGGAACATCAGGTAGAACCCCGCCAGGTAGAGCAGGGCGAGGAAGAAGATCACACCCACGAAACCGCTCGCCCCGTAGACCAGTGAGTAGAGGGCGCTCCCGACCAATCCTCCGTTCCGGGAGTAGAGCCCGGGATCGAAACGCCCCGCGGCAGGGATTCTGGCGGCGAGCGCCGCCGCGGTGGCCAGGAGGATGAGCGTCACCCCGGCCGTCCGACGGCGGGAGAGCCGCCTCATCAAAGAGAGCGCACCCGCCAGCGCCACCAGAGGAGCCAGGGCCAGCCCGACCTCCCCCATCAGGTAGGTCACGGCCACCCGGCCGGCGCGCCCGAGCAAAGCACCGCGCCCGGTGACGAACGCCGCGGTGAAGAACACCCCGCAGCTTACGAGTAAGAGGCCGAAGGCCTCCCCCGGCACGGCGGAGAAGGGGCGCAGGAGGACCGAAGACGGCCCGCGGGAGAGGCCTTTGCCGCCTTTCTTTCTCCCGCGAGCGCCTCCGTGCCCGGTGGAGCCCCTTTTGGAGGACTTTCTCGATGTACGGCCTCTCGAAGCCACTCCCCTAGTTTAACTTACGGGCCGCCACTTCCGGAACATACACCCCATGTAGGGTGACGAGAAAGCCTACACCTCAACTATTAGGGGGATGATCATGGGTCGCTTGCGGGTGCGCTCGAAGAGGAAGCTGGAGAGATCCTTGCGTATGGCGTTCTTCAGCTCTCCCCAGTCGGTGATGTGGCGCCGGGCCGTATCCTGCAGGGTACCGCGCACCCTCTCCACGGCTTCTTCCATCAGGCCGTTGGAGCTCTGCGTCGCGACGAACCCGCGTGAGATCACGTCCGGGTCTCCCAGAAGCTGACCGCCCTGGGCATCGATACGCGCTATGACGACGAACATACCGTCCGCCGAGAGCTGCTGCCTCTCACGCATGACGCCGTCCGCGGTGTTCGCGAGCCCACCACCATCGACCAGGAACATCCCGGCGGCGACGTTTTCGATCCTACGGGCGAGACCATCCCGGAACTCGAGCCGGCCGCCGTTCTCCAGGATGAAGATGTTCTCCTCTGGTATACCGAGGCTCGCCGCGGTGTTCGCGTGGTGGATCAGATGACGGCACTCACCGTGCACCGGCACCAGATAACGCGGCTTCAGCAGCGTAAGGACGATCTTCTGTTCCTCCCGGGCGGCGTGCCCGGAGACGTGCACCTGCTGCAGAGGGCTGTAGAGCACCTCGACCCCACGCTTCATCAGGTTGTTGATCGTGTTGGAGACGCTCCGCTCGTTGCCCGGTATGGGGTGCGCGGCGATGACCACCGTATCCCCCCGACCCGCCTCTATGGTGCGGTGGGTGCCGTTCGCGATGCGCGAGAGGGCCGCCATCGGCTCCCCCTGGGAGCCGGTGGTCAGAACCACCAGGTCAGAGTCGGGGATGCGGGCTATCTCCCGCTGGTCGACCATCATCTCCGATGGGAGATCGAGGTACCCCAGATCCCGGGCTATCTGCACGTTGCGTACCATCGAGCGCCCGGTGACGGCGACGAGCCGCTCGTGCTCTTTCGCCGCCTCGACCACCTGCTGGATGCGATGGATGTGCGAGGCGAACGAGGCGACGATGATCCTCCCGGTCGCCTTCTCGAAGACCTCCCGGAAGGTCTCTCCCACGACCTTCTCCGACGGCGTGTAACCGGGACGCTCGCTGTTGGTCGAGTCCCCGAAATAGGCGAGCACCCCCTCCTCGCCGAGCGCGGCGAGCCGCCCGAGATCCGTGGGTTCACCCTCTATCGGGGTGAGGTCTATCTTGTAGTCGCCGGAGAAGACGATGAGCCCGGCACCTGTGCGGATCGCGACGGCCACCGCGTCCGGGATGGAGTGGTTGACGTTTACGAACTCGACCTCGAACCCGCCGACCGAGACGCTCTCCCCGGCGGAGACCTCGCGCAGGTCGGCCCGCTTTATCCCGAACTCCTGCAGCTTGCTCCTGACCAGCCCGAGCGTGAGCTTGGTGGCGAAGACCGGGACGTCGAACTCACGCAGCAGATACGGGAGGGAACCGACGTGGTCCTCGTGCCCGTGGGTGAGGATCACAGCCCTCATCTCCCCGGCATGCTGCCTGAGGTAGGTGAAGTCCGGCAACACCAGGTCTATGCCCGGCATCTCTTCGTCCGGGAAAGCCATGCCGGCATCCACGAGAAGGATGCCGCCACCACCCCGGACGGCGGTCATGTTCTTGCCGATCTCCCCCAGTCCTCCCAGGGGGATGACCTGCAGAGTCTTTTCGTCTAGCAGCTCGTACTACCTCCTCCTTTTCCTGGTCTCCACAGGGTGTGTATCATCCTCTCCTCACACCCTCCGGTTGCAGATACTCACCCAGATCGGTCTCCTCCGGCCCCACGGCCGCAAGATATATCTTCTCGAGATCCAGATACTCCCTCGCCAGACGCTGCACGTCATCCGCGGTCACGGCCTCTATACGCGAGGCCATCTCCTCCGGGGAGAGGAGCTCGGTACCGGTGACGACGCTGCGCCCGACGCGGTTCATCCGCGCTGAGGTGCTCTCGAGCGCCAGAAGCGTCGAGCTCTTGAGCTGCTGGCGCGTCCTCTCGAGCTCGTCCTCCGGGACGGGCTCCTCCTGTATTCGGCCTATCTCGTGCGCGATCACCTTGACCGCCTCCCGGACGTTCTTCGTCGTCGATCCGACGTATATCCGCATCGCCCCGGTGTCCGAGTAGCCGTGGTGGTAGGCGTAGACGGCGTAGGCCAGCCCGCGCTTCTCCCTGACCTCCTGGAAGAGCCGGCTGGACATCCCGCCTCCGAGCACGTTCGAGAGCGCCGCCATCGCGTAGCGGTCCTCGCTCGAGGCCGGAACGCCCCTGGCCCCGAGCGCCACGTGGTACTGCTCGGTCTCCTTGTGCCGGTAGAAGAAACGGCTCTCGGGCCTGCCCGGCCGCGCTTCCCTCTCGAAGGGCGTCCCCTGAGGAAGATCCCCCAGCCGCTCCTCGACCAGCGCCGCGAAGCGGTCCGGATCGAGCCTGCCCGCCCCCACGACGAAGACGTTCGGCGCGGTGTACGTGCGCTCGTGGAAGGTTCGGATGGTGTCGAGGTCGACCCCCCGCACCGTCTCGACAGAGCCTATCACCGGCCTGCCCAGCGGATCGCCGTGGAAGATCAGCGACGAGAGGTACTCGTCGGCCATCTGGTCCGGACGGTCCTCGTACATCTTGATCTCCTCGACGATGACCTCCCGCTCGCGCTCGAGGTCCGCGAAGGTCGGTTCCCTGACCATCTCGCTCACGATCTCGAGCGCCCGCTCGAGGTGCTCCGGCAAAAAGCGGGCGTAGAGGACCGTGTACTCCTCGCTGGTGGCCGCGTTCTCCTGCGCGCCGATAGACTCGAAGGCCTGAGCTATCCCCAGCGCGTCCATCGAGGGGGTGCCCTTGAAGAGCATGTGCTCCATCAGGTGGGTTATGCCGGCGACCTCCTCGGGCTCGTCGCGGCTGCCGGCCCGGATCCAGACGCCGAGCGCGATGCTCTGCGCCTCCTCCAGGGGCTCGCTGAAGACCCTCACGCCTCCCGGAAGCACCCTCTCGACTACGTTCTCGTCCGGCATCGGGCTAGTCCTCTAGCTTCTCGAGGGAGATGCGGTTCTGCTTGTCCACCTCTAGCACCCGCACCTTTATCATGTCCCCCTCGTTGACGACGTCTTCGACTCTCTCGATGCGCTTCTTGCCCGGCGCGAGCCGCGAGATGTGCACCAGCCCGTCCCGCCCGGGCGTCAGCTCGACGAAAGCCCCGAAGTTGGTCGTCTTGACGACCCGGCCGGTGTAGATATCCCCGGCCTCGACCTCCTTGGTCATGCCCCGTATGGCCGAGATGGCCCCCTTCACGGACTTGCCGTCCAGCCCGGCCACATAGACGGTCCCGTTGTCCTCGATCGAGATCGAAACCCCGTACTCGTCCTGCAGCGCGTTGACGACCTTCCCGCCGGGGCCGATGACTATCCCGATCTTGTCCGTCGGTATCTCGATCTTCTCGACCCGCGGCGCGTACTCGGAGACCTCCGGCCGCGGCTCGGGGATGGTCCGCTGGATGATGTCCAGGATCTCCAGCCGACCCTTCTTCGCCTGCTCGAGCGCCTCCCTGAGAAGCTCGGCCGAGACGCCGGTGATCTTCATGTCCATCTGCAGCGCGGTCACCCCGTCGCGGGTGCCGGCGACCTTGAAGTCCATGTCCCCCAGGTGATCCTCGAGCCCCTGGATGTCCGTGAGGATGACGTAGTCGTCGCCCTCCTTCACCAGACCCATCGCGACCCCGGCCACCGGTGCCTTTATCGGGACGCCGCCGTCCATCAGCGAGAGCGTCGAGCCGCAGACGCTCGCCATCGAGGAGGAACCGTTGGACTCGAGCACGTCGGAGATTATCCTGATCGCGTACGGGAACTCCTCTTCGGAGGGGATCACCGGCAGAAGCGCCCTCTCCGCGAGGGCACCGTGCCCGATCTCACGCCGCCTGGGCGCCCCGAGCCTGCCGGTCTCGCCGGTACAGTAGGGCGGGAAGCTGTAGTGGTGCATGTAGCGCTTGGTCGTCTGCGGCTCCAGGGTGTCGAGCCGCTGCACGTACCCGAGATCGGCCAGCGCGAGCGAGGAGAGGACCTGCGTCTCCCCCCGGGTGAAGAGCCCCGTCCCGTGCACCCTGGGAAGGACCCCTATCTCGGCCGTGGTCGGCCTTATCTCGTCGAACGCCCTGAGGTCGGTGCGCTTGCGATCCTCGAGGTAGAGCTTCCTGAAGGCCTCCTTCTCCAGCTCGTGGACGGCCTCGGCTATCTTCTGGGCTTCCTCTTCCTCTTTGCCCTCGATGAGCTCCTCGACCAGCTCGTCCAGCGCCTCGTTGCGCGCCCGGCGGTCGGTGGTGACGATGGAGTCTTTGATCCGATCGAGGTACCGCTCCCGCAGCTCGGCGACGAAGGGGTTCTCCTCCGGCGCCTCGAACTCTTGCTTTGGCTTTCCGACCTCGCGGGCGAAGTTCTCTATGGCCTCGGCCTGAGCGCGTATCGCCTCCTGGGCGAAGAGCATGGCCTCGACGATGACGTCCTCGGTGACCTCGTTCGCCCCGGCCTCGACCATCGTTATGGCCTCGCGCGTGCCCGCGACCACCAGGTCGAGGTCGCTCTCCGCGAGCTGCTGGTAGGTGGGGTTTAGGATGAACTCACCGTCGAGGCTCCTCCCGACCCTGACGGCCCCTATCACCTGCTCGAGCGGGATGTCGGATATCGCGAGCGCGGCCGAAGCCCCGACCATGCTCACCGTATCGTACGGCGTTATCTGGTCGGCGGCGAGTACGGTGCTTATGACCTGGACCTCGTAGTTGTACCCCTTCGGGAAGAGGGGCCTCAGCGGCCGGTCCGTGAGCCTGGCGGTGAGGATGGCCTTCTCCGAAGGTCTCCCCTCTCGCTTTATGAACCCTCCGGGGATCTTCCCCGCGGAGGACATCCTCTCCTCTATGTCTACCGAGAGCGGCAGGAAGCTGACCCCGGCCCTCGGTTCCCTGGAGCGGGTGGCGGTCGAGAGAACCATGGTGTCCCCCAGCCTGGCCGTCACCGCACCGCCAGCCTGACGGGCGAGCTTGCCGGTCTCGAGCACCAGCGCCCTGTCGCCGACCGGTATCTCTAGACGCATATTCACTTATTCTCCTCTTTGCCGGTGTGGATAAAGGTTCTTCTACCGCCGCAGGCCGAGCCTGCTGATCAGCGACCTGTAGCGCTCGACGTCGTTCTTCGCCAGGTAGTTCAAAAGCCGGCGCCGCTTGCCGACCATCTTCAGGAGCCCCTGGCGAGAATGGTAGTCGTGCTTGTGGGTGCGCAGGTGCTCGGTCAGGTGGTTGATCCGCTGCGTCAGTATCGCGACCTGCACCTCGGGCGACCCGGTGTCGTCCTCGTGCGTCCGATACTCTTCTATGATCTTCTGCTTGTCTTCCACTACCGCCAACTTTTACCTCTCAAGTCTTTCTTTTCTCTTTTCTGCTCGAACTCTTTTCGGCCTATATGCTAACACATGCATCAAAACGTCTTGCCCTGGAGGATCTCGCGGGCTTTGTGCACGTCGGTCGCTATCTGGTCCCTGAGCTCCTCTACGCCCGAGAAGCGCTTCTCCGACCTTATCCTCTCGACGAAGGCGACGTCCACCGTCCTGCCGTAGAGATCACCCTGAAAATCCAGGATATGGGCCTCCACACGTACGACCCGGCCGCCGAAGGTGGGGGCCACCCCGACGTTGGTGCAGGCGGCGTGCTCTTCTCCCTCCACCCTGACGAACCCGGCGTACACGCCCCGCGCCGGAACGGCTACCCTGCCGTCCGGGATCAGGTTGGCCGTGGGGAACCCTATCTTGCGTCCCCGCTTCTCGCCCTCCATCACCTCTCCTCTGACCGCATGCGGCCGACCGAGCAGCCGCGCCGCCTCCCGTACTTCCCCGCGTGCGATCAACTCCCTGATCCTGGTCGAACTCACCCTCTCCCCATCACCCCGCTCGAGCCCGACCACCCGTACCCGGCCGCCGCTCCTGCGCATGAACTCCTCCATATCCTCCGTGCTCCCGGCCGCCCGGTGCCCGAACCGGAAGTTCTCCCCGACGACGACGACGCGCGCCCCGAGCTCGCCTAGGAGAACCTCTTCGACGAACTCCCGGGGGCTCTTGCGCGCCATCCCCGCATCGAATTTCACGACCCGAACCTCGTCGACACCACACCCGAGCAGAAGCTCCCTCCTCTGCTCGAGCGTGGTCAGCAGCGGAGGTCCCCCCCCAGGCGAAAGCACCTCCCTCGGATGCGGCCAGAAGGTGGCTGCGAAAACGGGTATGCCCAGCCGGGCTCCTTCTTCTGTCGCGGTCCGGATCACGGCCCTGTGCCCGAGATGCACCCCATCGAAGTTTCCCAGAGCCACCACTACCCCGCGCACAGTACCACCTCCGGAACCGACCGGCCCCCCTCCCCCCGGTACACCGCGAGCAGCCTGCCCCCCCGCTCGACGCGGAAGCTGCCCCGCGGCTCACCCCACCTCATCGTCCTCCCGTTGCAGACCGCGACGGCCTCTCCCTCGTCCACCTCCCTCGCCGGCAGGTGCTCCAGCAACCTTCGTGGATGTATTATGCGTTTATACACGGATTCTGCGTCCAGTGCTTCGGGGGGGAGGGCGTCCTTTACGTGCAGGTGTCCGGTCGAGAGGCGGCGCAGGGAGGTGAGGTAGGCGGCGCTCCCGAGGGAGGCGGCAAGGTCGGAGACGAGGGAGCGGACGTAGGTTCCCGAGCCGCAGGTTATGGAGAAGGTCGCCTCGTCACGTCGGGGATCAAAGGAGACGAGTTCGAAACGCTCGACCCGGACGCGGCGGGGTTCGCGTTCGACGGAGATACCGCGGCGGTGCAGATCGTAGAGCCGTTCGCCGCCCACCTTGAGGGCGGAGACCATGGGCGGGGTCTGCAGGATCTCCCCGGTGAAGCCGGGGAGGGACGCCCGGATCTCCGCCTCCGGCGGCAGGGTCGCGCCCTCGATCTCGACGATCTCGCCGTCGGCGTCGAGGGTGTCCGAGGTGGCGCCGAAGCGGGCCGTCGCCAGGTAGGTCTTGGGCAGATCCATCACGTACCGGGAGAGCCTCGTCGCGCGTCCGACGAGGACGACCAGGAGTCCGGAGGCCATCGGGTCCAGCGTCCCTGCATGGCCCACTTTGGTGCGGCGGGGCAAGAGTCGCTTGACCGGGTCGAGGGCTCGGGCGCTCGTCGTGCCGGAAGGCTTGTCCAGCAGCAGAGCCCCCGAGAGAGTCGGGCGCGCTATCGGGTGCCTCCGAGGTCGACCACCCCGGCGAGCTCCGCCAGGAGCATCTCCTTCGCCTTCTCCGGGCGCACGCCCTCGACGGTGTAGCCCGCGGCCAGACGGTGTCCCCCGCCGCCGAAGCGGCGGGCGATCTCGCCCACGTCCACCGTCTCCGAGCGCAGCGAGGCCTTCGTCCCCTCGGGAACCTCGCGCAGGTGGGCGACCACGTCCACGCCCGCCACGCTGCGCAGGTAGTCTATCGCCTCCTTGGAGTCGAGCTCGGTGGCCCCGGTGCGCTCGTAGTCCTCGTTCTCGATCGTGGTCACGACGACCTCGCCGTAGCGCCGGGCCTTCGCCAGGCAGAGGCCCACGATGTTGAGCTGCTCGATGGTCGCCGTGCGGTTGAGGCGGTCGTACATCTCCGCCGGCACGACCCCCGCACGCATCAGTTCGGCGACTATCTCGTGCGCCCGGGGGGAGACGTTGCGGAAGCGGAAGCCGCCCGTGTCGGTCCTTATCGCCGTGTAGAGCGCCTCGGCCGCGGGTTTTTCCACCTCGACCCCGAGCTCGAGGTAGAGGTCGTAGACGATCTCCGCGCTCGCCGCGGCCCGGGGGTTTACCAGGTTGTACTCGGCGTAGAGGGGGTTGTCCTCGTGGTGGTCGATGTTCAGCCGCGGGGTTCCACCGACACCGGCCCGGTCGGCGCGGGAGGTGTCGACGACGAGCAGGTCGTAACCCTCGGGGGCCTCGAAGAGCTGCTCGTGCGGCAAAAGCCAGCGGAGGTATTCGGGTACGGGCTCGCCGTGGCAGAAGACGGCCTCGGCCCCCAGCCTGCGCAGCAGATAGACGAGGGCCACCGCCGATCCCACAGCGTCCCCGTCCACACCGGTGTGGGTGGTGACCGCGGCCCGGCTGATGCCCTTTAGAAAAGCGGCCACCTCCGCCGGCGTGTTAACCTCCGCTCGGGTCGTCATCGTCTCTCTTTACCTCCCTCAGTACGGACTCTATCTTCGTCGCCCGCTCCACCACCGGGTCCGGCTCGAAGCGCAGCCGGGGCGTGCGACGCAGGTGCGTCTGGGCGGCCACGGCGGCCTGGACGCGCCCCGCGGCGCTCTGCAGGCCCTCGTGGGCCTCCCGCTCGTCGTTCCCGGCGAGCACGCTGTAGAACACCGTCGCCCGCGAGAGGTCCGCGCTCACCCTGACGTCCGTCACCGTCACGAGCCCCTTTATGCGGGGGTCCGAGAGCGCGGCCACCTCGTCGCCCACGATCTCCCTCAGCTGCGACTCTATCTTCCTCGTGCGTTCGCTCACAGCTTCAGAAACTCCTCCCGCCAGTCGAGGATCGAGAGCTCCTCATAGCCCAGAAGGATCCGGCGCAGTTCCTCCCGCCTCTGCTCCGCGGCTGCGGGTGAGACCGCGGCGAGGGCCACCTCGATCGTGGCCCTCTGCCAGAGGTCCTGGTGATCGCACTCGACCACCGAGACGTTCTTGTGCCTCAGGCGCTCCTTTATGGAGCGTATGGTCTGCCGCTTGTCCTTGAGGCTCGCCGCGTAGGGCAGCTCCAGCTCCAGACGTAGCGCGAAGAGCAAGGCCGCACTCTACCTCGGTACCTCGACGACCTGGTAGAACTCCAGGACGTCACCCTCTTTTACGTCGTTGAAGTTCTCTATGCCGACGCCGCACTCGAAGCCCTGCCGGACCGAGCGCACGTCGTCCTTGAAGCGCCTGAGCGAGGCGACCTGGCCGTCGTAGATCACGACGCCCTCGCGCACCACCCGCACGCGGTCGTTGCGGGAGATCTCACCGCTCGAGACGTAGCAGCCGGCGACGGTGCCCACGTTCGGCACCCGGAAGGTCTGGCGCACCTCGGCCGTGCCGGTCTCCCGCTCAGTCTCCTCGGGCGCGAGCATCCCGCGCATGGCCGCCTCGATCTCCTCGATCGCCTTGTAGATGACGTTGTAGGTGCGTATCTCCACGCCCTCGCGCTCGGCGAGCTGCTTGGCGGTGTTCGTCGGGCGGACGTTGAAGCCGAGCAGGATGCCGTCCGAGGCCGAGGCGAGCATCACGTCGGAGTCCGTCAGCGCCCCGACACCCGAGCGGACGATGTTTATGCGCACCTCGTCGGTGGAGAGCTTCGCGAGCGCGTCCTTGAGCGCCTCGACCGAACCCGCGGCGTCGGCCTTGACGACCAGGTTGAGCTCCTGGGTTCCGCCCTCACCGAGGAGATCCTCCAGCGTCCGGCGTGGTCCGCTCTCCGCCAGCTCCTGACGCCGGAGGGCGGCCTCCTGCTGCTCGGCGCGCGAGCGCGCTATGCGTTCGTGCTCGACGACCTCGAAGCGCGTCCCCGCCTCGGGCACGCCGGAGAGGCCCAGGATCTCGACCGGCGTGCCGGGGGTGGCCTCCTTGATCCTCTTGCCCGTGTAGTCGAGCATCGCCCGCACCCGGCCGTAGGCGGTGCCAGCGAGGACCACGTCGCCTTTGTGCAGGGTACCCCGGGTTATGAGCAGGGTGGCGACCGGCCCGCGCCCCGTCTCGAGCTCGCTCTCGATCACGTACCCGCTCGCCGGAGCCTTGGGGTTCGCCCTGAGCTCCTCGAGCTCGGCGACGACCAGGATGTTCTCCAGGAGCTCGTCCACCCCCTCGCCCGTCTTCGCCGAGACCGGCACCGTCACGGTTTCGCCGCCCCATGCCTCGGGGGTCAGGCCCCGCTCGGCCAGCTCGCCGTAGACCCTGTCCGGGTTGGCGTCCGGCAGGTCGATCTTGTTGAGCGCGACCACGATCGGAACCCCGGCCGCCCGGGCGTGCTCTATGGCCTCCTCGGTCTGGGGCATCACCCCGTCGTCGGCCGCCACGACGAGCACCACGATGTCGGTGACCTGCGCCCCGCGGGCGCGCATCTCGGTGAACGCCTCGTGTCCCGGGGTGTCGATGAAGGTTATCCTGCGCCCGTCGACCTCGACCTGGTAGGCCCCGATGTGCTGGGTTATCCCCCCGGCCTCGCCGGAAGCGACGCTGGTGTTGCGGATGTAGTCGAGCAGCGAGGTCTTGCCGTGGTCCACGTGCCCCATCACCGTGACCACCGGCGGTTTCTCGACGAGGTCTTCCGGGGAGTCCTCCGCCCCGCCCTCCTCGGGCGCAGGCTCCTCGGCGCCACCGATCTCCACCTTCACGCCGAGCGCCTCGGCGACGAGCTCTATCTCCTCGGTCGAGAGCGTCTGGGTGACGGTCTTCATCTCCCCGAGCTCGAAGAGCACCTTGACGATCTGGGCCCCCGGCACACCGATGGCCTCCGCCAGATCGTTCACCGTCGCGCCGGGCTCGACGCGCACGGCGTCCGACCCACCGCCGCCTTTCTTGCCGCCGGAGGGCTGCGCCTCCTCCCGTCCCGCAGGAGCCTCCTCGTGCGCCTTCGAAGAACCACGGCTCGTCGCACTCGCGTCTATGACCACCCTGCGGCGCTTCTTACCGCCCTTCGAAGAACCCTTGCCGCGGGAACGTTCTTCCCTAGACCCCCGACCTTTCCCCCCAGCCGTCCTGGCCCCACCGTTGCCGGAGAGGTCTCCGAAGACCCGCTCGTAGACCGGATCCTCGACCGCCGCGAAGTGGTTCTTCACCTCCACGCCCGCGTCGTTCAGACGCCCCATCACCTCTTTCGTATCGAGGGAGAGCTCGCGGGCAATCTCGTATACGCGTTTGCTCATTCTCACTACCTCCCGCTATCGGAGCCCTCCACCAGGTCTTCGAAGTCCTTGGCCTGAGCCTGGTGGGACGGTATCCCGCAGAAAAGCGACCCCGGGAGCGCCATGTTGGCGCACCGCTTGCCGTTCGAGAGCACGGCCCGGCAGCGGTGCATCGAGGACTCTTCGTCAGGCTCCCAGTCGTCCTCCTCTTCGTCCAGCTCGATCGCCTGGCTCTCGGGCTTTATGTCTATCTTCCAGTCGGTGAGCTTCACGGCGAGCCGGGCGTTCTGCCCCTCGCGCCCTATCGCCAGCGAGAGCTGGTCGTCCGGCACTATCACCTCGGCCTGCCTCTCCTCCTCGTCCAGGTAGACCTCGCGCACCCGCGCGGGCGAGAGCGCCTTGGCGATGAAGCGCGCCGGGTCCGGGTCCCACTGGATGATGTCTATCTTCTCGTTCCGGAGCTCGGAGACCACCGCCCGCACCCGGCTGCCGCGCGGCCCCACGCAGGCCCCGACCGGGTCTATCCCGGACTCGTTGGACCACACCGCGATCTTCGAACGCAGCCCGGCCTCGCGGGCGACGGCCTTGATCTCGACGAGCCCGTCGTAGATCTCGGGCACCTCCAGCTCGAAGAGGCCCCGCAGCAGCCCCTCGTGCCGGCGGCTCACCACCAGGGAGGGCCCCCGTCCGGGCTCCCGGATCTCGAGCAGGTAGACCCTCAAGCGCTGGCCGTTCTCGTAGCGCTCGCCCGGCACCTGCTCGCTCGCCGGGAGGATCGCCTCGACCCTCCCGAGATCCACGATGGTCATCCTGCGGTGCGCCTGCTGGACGATGCCGGTCACCACCTCACCGATGCGCTCCCCGTATTCCTCGAGGAGCTGCCGGTTGTGGATCTCGTTGAGGCGCTGGTAGAAGGTCTGACGCATGACCTGAGCCGCGATCCGGGTGAAGTCGTGCGGGGTTATGTCCTCCCCGTCCTTCATCACCCTCAGCTCTCCGGTCTCACGGTCGAGGACGACCTCCGCCCCCTCCACCGCTCCCTCTCTCTTCTCGTAGGCGGCGAGCAGGGATTCCTCCAGAACCTCCTTGACCGTATCGAAGGGTATCCCCTTCTCCGTCTCTATTTCGTGCAGCGCCGAAAGCAATGCCGTGTTCATAACCGTATGTCCTCCTTGAGGTGCGCGCGCGTGACGGAGCGGTACGGCAGCTCCACCCTCCCGCCTCCCTCCGAGAGCCTCAACACGAAGCTCTCCTCCCCGGCCCGCTCTATGACCCCGGTGAAGTTGCGCCTGCCGTCCACCGGCTCCCCGAGCTTCACCTTGGCCTCCCGGCCGGCGAAGCGCCGGAAGTGTTCGGGTTTGGTCAGGGGGCGCTCGATACCGGGCGAGGAGACCTCTATCATTCCAGCGTATCCCTCGGCCTCGAGGGCGGGCGAGACCAGCGATGTCACCTGCGCGCAGAACTCGTGATCGACCGGGCCGTCCTCCCGGTCCACGAGAAGCGTCAGCAGGGGCCCGCCGCCGAAGCGGGCCTCGACCAGCTCCGTCCCGGCGGGCAGCACCTCTTCTACGACCTGTGCCAGCCTCTCAAGCTTCGCCGTCTCCAAACCTCCTGCGGGCGTTAAAAAAGCAACGAGTCCTTGCGGACCCCTTGCTCCACAACAACCTCATTGTACATCAGAGTATGTAGGTTACAAGGCGTCCTAGCGGTTGGGGATGAACGGTTTGCCCTCGAAGAGCTTGTTCAGATCCCCGTAGGTGGCGAACAGAAAGACCGCAAGGAGCAGGGTGAGCCCGAAGGCGGCGATCTTCATCACCGTCTCCTTGCTGACCGGCCTCCCGCGTACCTTCTCGGCGGCTATGACGAGCAGGTGCCCCCCGTCGAGGGGAAGCAGCGGGATCAGGTTGAAGAGCCCGAGGTTGAGGCTTATGAACGAGAGCAGGGAGAAGAAGTACCCCTGCGAGACCGACTCGCTGCTTATGGCGACGATCCCGATCGGGCCGCTGACGCTCTTGGAGAAGCTCTGTTGCCCGCTCGCGAGCTGTCCGATGAAAGAACCGAGCTGTTCGGTGACGAACCAGACCCTGCTCGCCGCGAGCCCGGTGGCCTCGAGCGGACCGTAGGTCCTGCGCACCGGCTGGGGCTGCACCCCGACGAGCGCCTGTCTCGGATCGTCCGGGTTCTTGCCGAGCCTGCCGGAGAAGGTCACCCTGTGGCCGTCCCTCCTGACCACCAGGGTGGCCTTCTCGCCGGGCTTCTGGGAGGAGACGGCCTTCTGGAACTCGCTCCAGCCGCTCATCTTCCTGCCGTCGAACGCCACGATCTCGTCCCCCGGTTTCACGCCCGCCTGCGCCGCGAACGAGTGTGGCACCACGTTCTCGACGCGCATGCTCGCACCCGTTATGACGCCGGAGAACATGTAGACCAGAGCGAGGATGACGATGGAGGCGAGGATGTTGGTGAACGGACCGGCGAGGATTATGAGGGCCCGCCTCCACGGTGGCTTGGCGGGGTAGGTGTCCGGTCCCTTCTCTTCGTCGTCCATCCCGGCCATCCTGGCGAAACCACCGAGCAGTACGATCCTGAAAGAGTAGACCGTCCGCCCGATCTTTCTCTGCAAAAGCGCGGGACCGAAGCCGACGCTGAACTCGGGTACGTGCACGCCGAGCGCCTTCGCCGTGAGCATGTGCCCCATCTCGTGGATGACGATCAGGAAGATCAGGCCGAGTATGGCTATGATTACGGTCAAGTCTCTACCTCTCAGAAGTTCGCCGGAGGCTTCTCGCGGTTATCTTACCGCACATACCGCCGCGCCCGGGCCGGCTACGAGGCCAGCACGACCAGGTAGTAGAGCACCGGGGCGGCGAAGAGCAGGCTGTCCACCCTGTCCAGCATGCCGCCGTGCCCCGGCAGCAGCCTGCCGAGGTCTTTTATCCCGAGGATTCTCTTGACCGAGGACTCGAAAAGGTCTCCGGCCTGCCCGAAGACCGAGATGACCCCACCCGCGACGAACGATTGCCAGAGACCGAGCCCGAGGAAGTGCGAAGCCCCCACGCCGACCAGGACGGTGGCGGCGACGAGTCCGCCGACGGCTCCCTCCACGGTCTTCTTGGGGCTCACCTCCGGGGCCAGGAGCCGCCGGCCCACGAGGAGCCCCGTGAAGTACGCCCCCGAATCGGAGGCCCAACTTCCGACGAGCAGCAGAACCACCAGCAGACGCCCGTGGGGGAGCCCGGCCAGAAGCCCGACATAGGCGAGCGGCACCCCGACCCAGAGCGCCATCATGAACCCGGCGAGCAAGACCAGGGGCGTGCGCGCCCCGCGCCGCTCGAGCAGGATGGCGAGCGTCACCGGAAGCACGAGCAGGCTGCCGCCGAGCGCCCCAGAAACCCCGAAAGGACCGGAGAGCACCACCGGTCCGAGCCCGGCGACCACCCCGGCCGAGAAAGGGAAGGGAGGCAGGGCCTGGGAGACCTCGTACGCCGCGATGACGGCCACGACGACGAGCGCCGCCAGGATCACCCACCGGCCGGCGGCGATCACCCCGGCTATCACCGGAAGCAGGATGAGCGCGGTGGCGAGCCGCCACCGGAGCAATTTCTACACCCCGCCCCGGCGCCGGGACCTGGTCCCGAACCACTCGATGGCTTTGACGAACTCCTCGGGCGAGAAGTCCGGCCAGAGGGTCTCCGTGACGTAGAACTCGGCGTAGGCGATCTGCCAGAGCAGAAAGTTCGACACCCTCAGCTCCCCGCTGGTGCGTATGACGAGGTCCACCTCCGGGGCCTCCGGCGCGTAGAGGTAGCGCCCGAAGGTCGCCTCGTCGAGCTCCTCCGGGGGAACCCCATCGGCCACGATGCGCCGGGCGGCGTCGACTATCTCGCTGCGCCCGCCGTAGTTGAGCGCTATGTAGACGTTCAGGCGGTCGTTGTGCGCGGTGAGGCGCTCCGCCTCTTCGATCGCCTCGCACACCGCGGCGGGAAGCTTTTCGCGCCTGCCCATGAACCTCAGCCTCGCCCCACGCTCGTTGAGCTCCGGCACCTTGCTGCGCGCCGTCTCCAGAAAGAGCTCCATGAGCGTGTTCACCTCGGATTCGGGGCGGATCCAGTTCTCCGTCGAGAAAGCGTACAGCGTGAGGAACTCCACCCCCATCCTGCCGGCGGTCTCGAGCAGCGGCGTGAGCACGGTGACCCCGGCCCGGTGCCCGGCGGTGCGTGGCAGCAGCCTCCTCTTCGCCCACCGACCGTTGCCGTCCATGATTATCGCCACATGCCGCGGTACCGCGCCCCGTCCACCCTCGGAACGGGCGGGCACCCCGAAAACACGTTCTTTCAACGGCTGCAGGAGCTCAAACCTCCCGAAGTTCGGCTTCTTTCTCCTCGAGCGCGGCGTCTATGCGGTTTATGTAGCGGTTGGTGAGCTTCTGCAGCTCCTCCTCCGCCCGGCGCTCGTCGTCCTCGGAGATCTCACCCATCTTCTTCAGCTCGGCGATGTCCTTCATCTCGTCGCGCCGGATGTTGCGCACCGCGACCCGGCCCTCCTCGGCCATGTGGTGGACGAGCCGGATCAACTCGCGCCGGCGCTCCTCGGTCAGCTCCGGGATGGGTATGCGGATGATCTTGCCGTCGTTCTGCGGGTTGAGGCCGAGCTCGGAGTTGCGTATCGCGCGCTCGATGTCCTTTATCGAGTTGGGGTCGAACGGGGTGACGGACAGGAGGCGAGGTTCGGGGACGCTGATGCTGGCCAGGCTCTTCAGGGGAACCTTCGTGCCGTACGCCTCGACCTCGACCCTGTCCAGCAACGATGGGTTGGCGCGCCCGGTGCGCACCGCTCCGAACTCTCGCTTCACGGCCTCGACGGCGCCTTTCATCCGCCTCTCCGCAGCCGTGAGATCCACAACCTCAGACATCGCTCTCTCCTCCGCTCCCGTCCTTCCACACCAGGGAGCCCACGCGCTCGCCTTTGAGTATGCGGCGCAAGTTGCCGGGCTTCAGTATATCGAAAACGATGATCGGAAGTTGCTCCCCACCGCACAGCGTGGCCGCCGTATGATCCATCACCGAGAGGTTCTTCGAGAGCAGATCCATGTACGTCAGGCGCGGGATGCGCACGGCGTCCGGGTAAACCCTGGGGTCCCGGTCGTAGACCCCGTCCACCCGGTTCTTGGCCATGAGCAACGCATCCGCCCCGATCTCCAGCGCCCGCAGGGCGGCGCCCGTGTCGGTCGTGAAGAAGGGGTTGCCGGTCCCGGCGGCGAAGATCACCACCCGTCCCTTCTCCAGATGCCTTATCGCCCTGCGGCGGATGTAGGCTTCGGCGACCTCCTGGATCTGTATCGCCGACTGCACCCGCGTGGGGACCCCGCGTCGCTCGAGCGCCGCCTGCAACGCCAGGGCGTTTATGACGGTCCCGAGCATCGCCATGTAGTCGGCGGTGGCGCTCTCGATCCCGAGCTCCTCGGCGACCCGCGAACCGCGGAAGATGTTCCCGCCGCCCACGACCACCGCGAGCTCGGCTCCTGCTTCGACGGCCTCCAGAACCTGCGTGGCGGTGGCGTCGAGCGCAGCGGGAGCGATGCCATAGCCGCCGTTTCCGGCGAGGCTCTCGCCGGAGAGCTTGAGTACGACCCGCTTTATGGGGCCGAGGGGCTGACTGGCAGCGGCGGGCTCCTCCTCGCTCTTCCTCACGGACCCGGCCATGGACCTCCCCGGGCCTAGAGCTCGTACCGGACGAAGCGCCGGACCACGATGTTCTCCCCGAGCTTCTGCACCTGCTCCTTGAGCAGGTCCTCCACCGTCTTGCCGGGGTCTTTGACGTAGGGCTGCGTGAGCAGGGCCCGCTCGGAGGCCCACTTCTTGAGGCGCCCCTCCACGATCTGACGCGCGATGTTCTCCGGCTTGCCCATCTCGGCGACCTGCTTCTCGACGATCTCGCGCTCCTCCGAGAGCGCCTCCTCGGGGATGTCGTCGACCGAGACACACAGCGGCTTCATCGAAGCGATGTGCATCGCGATGTTGCGGGCGAACTCCTTGAACTCCGGCGTGCGCGCCACGAAATCCGTCTCGCAGTTGACCTCGACGAGCACCCCGACCCGGCCGTTGAAGTGCACGTACGCCTCGATCAGGCCCTCGTGGGCCTCACGGCCGCTCTTCTTTTCGGCGGCGGCCTGTCCGCGCTCCCGCAGCACCCTGCGCGCCGCCTCGATGTCCCCGCCGGACTCCTCCAGAGCCCGCTTAACGTCCATCATCCCGGCCGCGGTCTCCTCCCGCAGCTGCTTGATCTTCTCTATCGTGCTCGCCAAACCTATCCTCTCTCCTCTTCTTCCTCCGACTCTACAGGCTGTCCCTCGCCCGCGGACACGCCGACCTCGCCATCTCCGGGTTCCTCCTCCCCCGAAGAGGAAGGAGCAGCCTCTTCCGTCCCCTCCTCTTCACCGATGGGCACCTGCGGCTCGGCCGCCTTCGCCTCCTCGACCGCCGGCGGTATCGGACGGTCCGTATCCTTTATCTCCTCACCACCGCGCCCCTCGAGTATGGCGTCGGCGATGAGGCGCGTGATCAGGTTTATCGAACGGATGGCGTCGTCGTTGCCCGGGATCACGTAGTCGATCACGTCCGGGTCGCAATTGGTGTCGGTGAGCGCGACCACCGGTATCTTCAGCCGGTTCGCCTCCCGGACTATCAGCTCCTCCCGCTTGGGGTCCACGACGTACAGCGCCCCGGGCAGACGCTCCATCTCGGTGATGCCGGCGAAGTTGCGCCGCAGCTTCTGGTACTCCTTCTCGAGCGCGAACCACTCCTTGCTCGTGCGCTCCTCCTCGGGCGTCTCCGCCACCCGGGCCGCGAGCTGCTTGAAGTACTCGATCCGCGGCCGGATCGTGCGGAAGTTGGTGAGCATGCCGCCGATGTAACGCTCCGCGACGTACGGCTGCCCACACCTCAGCGCCTGCTCGGTGATCGTGAGCTGCGCCTGCTTCTTCGTCCCGACGAAGAGTATGTCCTGCCCGGCGGCGGCCACGTCCCTGACGAAGGCCAGCGCCCGGTCGAGCAGCGTCAGGGTCTGGTCGAGATCTATGATGTGTACCCCCGCGCGCTCGGCGAAGATGTAGCGCTTCATCTTCGGGTTCCACCGCTTGGCCTGGTGCCCGAAGTGTACCCCCGCCTCTAGCAGCTCCCTTACGCCTATCTTCTGCTGGGTCGCGTTCTCCAAGTCTCTCCGCTCCTTGTTGCGATCAGGTGGTTCTCTCCTCCGCCTGCGTACGAAGTCCGCGCCGGGCGCAGACCACCACCTCATTCTGGGGCTCTCTCAGAGGCTCCTCGCAGGCGTGCGTGCTCAAACTCCGATGATACTAGCACACCACAAATGTTCCTTCTAGACGCCCACACCTCCACGAGTAACACCATCTCAACCATCCGTAACATAATCGTTACACGCTCTATATGGAGTCGTTACCCGCCCTGTCGGATAATCCTGTTGCCCCGGTTGAGATCAGCTGGAGTTCCCCCTCCAGCGCCTTCACAACAACAACAACAACAACCGCCGGGGCTTTTTCTATCTCTCCTAACGGTTCTCCTCCAGCTTGGATCTGAGTTTGATGAGGGCCTGGCGGAGGATCTGAGAGATTCGCCCTTCGGAGAGGCTTAGGGCCCGGCCTATCTCCCGGAGGGTGAGCCCTTCGTAGAAGTAGAAGGTGGCGACGACCCGCTCCTGCTCGCCGAGCTCGCTTATCGCTTCGGCCAGGTGTCGTCTGAGGTCCGTACGGTTCGCCTCCGACTGGGGATCGGCGGCTCCGAGATCGGAGATCATGCCGTGCAGTTCGCCTCCGAGGCGCTCGCTCATCTCCATTCTGGCCTCGAGGGAGTATATCCTCGATCTGGTATACCACCCCAGCAGGTTGCGGTACTCGTCCAGAGGCAGGTTCATCTCGCCGGCGACCTCGAGTTCGGTCGGGTTCCGGCGCAGGTTCTGCGCCAGCCGTGAGGTAACCAGCTCGGCGTCCTTTATCTGGGACCGCACCCTCCTCGGGACCCAGTCCTGCCTCCGGAATTCGTCGAGCATCGCCCACCGTATCTTCGAGATCGCGTACGTCTCGAACTTGGTCTGTCTCTCGGGGTCGAAGGTCTCTATGGCGTCGAGGAGGCCCACCTGTCCCCAGGAGACGAGCTCCTCGGTCTCGACCGTTCCCTTTATCCCGGCGGGCATACGGCCGGTGACGTACTTGACGAGCGGTGAGTAGTTGACCATCAGCCTTTCCTTGAGTCGGTTGACCTGCCGCCGCAGGCCG
>Ga0207747_1001156_pt1 | contig 20662 bp, 16 predicted proteins | sample HigsolmetaGSP11D_FD_184839 | JGI IMG/M metagenome (GOLD analysis project Ga0207747, IMG submission 184839) | High solid enriched microbial communities from the Joint BioEnergy Institute, USA - SP1-1-D (SPAdes) | ecosystem: Engineered > Bioreactor > SSF (Solid state fermentation) > Aerobic >...
CCTGTCTGAATTCAAGGGATGGTAAAAAAAGGTATACATATTCGTCTGTCATGGCAAGGGATGAGAGTCCGAAAGCGCTTACGGATGAAATTCAAAAAAATGGTTCGCTAACCTATGACTTACATCTATTTTCAGCGAACCAAAAAAATTCCCACAAAGTCTTGACTGACTCTTATAAAACAAGAGGCCTTGTATATTTTTTGTATTTCCTTTAAAATATGTATATTGAATATACGTACGACTAGGAGAAGGAATAGTAGATTCTGAAGCTTTTCAGAGAGCTGGCGGCTGGTGCAAGCTAGCAAGTGGAAGAATCGAACTCGCCTTTGAGTCTGTTTTAGTGAAAGAAAGTAGCTAAAACCGTTCCCCGCGTTAAGGGTTTGAGCTGAGTGCATGTGTCACTAATTTGGGTGGTACCGCGGGAGTACAACACTCTCGTCCCTTCTCTTATGGTTGGGGCGAGTTTTTTTATTTTTTAAAAAATTCCGTTAATTCTGGCACCTTTAGGATAATCTGGTAATAAGGAATTCACTCATATCAAAAAATGTTGCAATTATTAAATCAAGGAGGAAGTAAGTACCCATGAATTACAATCATCGAGAGATTGAAAAAAAATGGCAAGAATATTGGGCGAAAAATAAAACCTTTAAAACATTAAATGATGATTCAAAGCCAAAATTTTATGCATTGGATATGTTCCCTTATCCATCTGGAGCAGGTCTTCACGTAGGACATCCAGAAGGTTATACGGCAACGGATATATTATCCCGCTTTAAACGCATGCAAGGCTATGACGTGCTTCACCCAATGGGATGGGATGCATTTGGCCTTCCTGCTGAACAATATGCCTTAGATACAGGAAACGACCCAGCAGAATTTACGGCAAAAAATATTGCGACTTTTAAAAGACAAATACAAGAACTTGGCTTTTCTTACGACTGGGATCGGGAAATTAATACAACAGATCCGGAATATTACAAATGGACCCAATGGATTTTTATTCAATTATATAAAAACGGCTTAGCCTATATTGATGAAGTGCCTGTCAACTGGTGTCCAGCTCTTGGCACAGTGCTTGCAAACGAAGAGGTCATTGACGGTAAATCCGAACGCGGCGGACATCCGGTCATCCGTAAACCGATGAAACAATGGATGTTAAGAATTACTGCATACGCTGACCGCTTACTTAAAGATTTGGATGAACTTGATTGGCCTGAAAGCATCAAAGAAATGCAACGAAATTGGATTGGCCGTTCTGAAGGTGCAGAAGTTACCTTCACTGTGCAAGGTACAGACAAAAAATTCCGCGTCTTCACAACTCGTCCGGATACACTTTTCGGTGCAACATACTGCGTTCTTGCACCAGAGCATGATTTAGTTAAAGAAATTACAACGCCTGAACAAAGAGAACAAGTGGAAGCTTATCTTGAACAAGTGCAAACAAAATCCGATTTGGAACGTACCGATTTAGCGAAAGAAAAAACGGGCGTGTTCACTGGCGCTTATGCCATTAACCCAGTAAACGGTAAAGCCATTCCAATTTGGATTGCCGACTATGTGCTTGCATCATACGGTACAGGTGCCATTATGGCGGTTCCTGCCCATGACCAACGCGACTATGAATTTGCGAAAAAATTCAATTTGCCAATCATCGCGGTTCTTGAAGGCGGAAATATTGAACAAGAAGCCTTTACTGGTGATGGACCACATATCAATTCAGATTTCTTAAACGGTTTAGGAAAAGAAGATGCTATTCAAAAAGCCATTGAATGGTTGGAAGAAAAAGGCGTTGGGGAAAGAAAAGTATCTTACCGTCTCCGCGACTGGTTATTCAGCCGTCAACGTTATTGGGGTGAACCAATTCCAATTATCCATTGGGAAGATGGCACAATGACGACTGTACCAGAGGAAGAATTGCCATTACGATTGCCTAAAGCAAAAGACATTCGTCCAAGCGGTACTGGGGAATCTCCTCTTGCCAACATAGAAGAATGGGTCAATGTTGTAGATCCGAAAACAGGAAAACGCGGCCGCCGCGAAACAAATACAATGCCTCAATGGGCAGGTTCCAGCTGGTATTTCTTAAGATATATCGATCCGCACAACAAAGAAAAACTTGCGGATGAAGAGTTGTTAAAACGCTGGTTGCCAGTGGATATTTACATCGGTGGGGCAGAGCATGCCGTTCTTCACTTGCTATATGCCCGCTTCTGGCATAAATTCTTATATGACCTTGGTGTAGTGCCTACAAAAGAACCATTCCAAAAATTGTTCAACCAAGGTATGATTTTGGGCGAAAACAACGAAAAAATGTCCAAATCAAGAGGAAATGTTGTAAATCCAGACGATATTGTACGAAGCCATGGTGCTGATACATTGCGGCTTTATGAAATGTTCATGGGTCCTCTTGATGCTTCTGTTGCATGGTCTACAAAAGGCCTTGATGGAGCAAGACGCTTCTTGGACCGCGTATGGAGATTATTCGTTGCGGAAGATGGAAAACTTTCCAATAAAATACAAGAATCCAACGATCAAACATTGGAAAAAGTGTACCATCAAACTGTGAAAAAAGTGACAGATGACTTCAATCAATTGCATTTCAATACAGCCATTTCTCAATTGATGGTATTCATTAACGAATGCTATAAAGTCGAAGTGGTGCCAAAACAATATGCAGAAGGCTTTGTGAAAATGCTTTATCCAATTACACCGCATATCGGCGAAGAACTTTGGTCCGTTTTAGGCCATGAGGGCACGATTACATATGAACCTTGGCCAACATATGATGAATCAAAACTTGTGGATGATGAAGTGGAAGTCGTTGTTCAAGTAAACGGTAAAGTCCGCTCCAAAGTGAAAGTGGCAAAAGATGCAGCAAAAGAACAATTGGAACAAATCGCTAAAGAAGACGAAAGAGTAAAAGAACACATTGAAGGAAAAGAAATTGTCAAAGTCATCGTCATCCCAGGAAAACTCGTTAATATTGTGGTGAAATAATATGTATATAGCGTGGCTCAGAAGGAAATTCCTTTTGAGTCACGTTTAATTTTTTATTAATTCTTACTAAATTTATAGAATTATAAAAAATTCATTGACTTATATTGTGAACAATTTTATTATTTATATCAAAATACTAAGAATTAAAAAGCGCTGACTAGACAAACTAGAGGCCCGTAATATTCTCAATGAACCAGTCACCTTCAATATGGGAATATTACGGCCTTTTTTGCTTGTACATAAAAATTGGCGCAAATGTTTAGCTTTTTGAATTAATGAACTTAGAAAAGTTTCATTAATTTTCTTTTTTTAAAAAAGTATTGAAAAGGAGGCGCCATATTGCTTAATATATAAAAAACAATAAAACTAAGTTTAATGATAAGAATATATGAATTTAAATGTCTTAAAACGTGAGGGAATAAAATGGGAAAAGTATATATTGTTGGAGCTGGTCCTGGAAGTGTTGATTTAATCACAGTGAAGGGATTGAAATGTATTCAACAAGCAGACGTTATTTTATACGATCGGCTTGTTTCAAAAGAATTGCTCTCCTATGCCAAACCAAATGCGGAACTCATTTTTGTTGGGAAATTACCAAAATTGCATCATGTGATACAAGAACGTATCAACAAACTTCTAGTACAGCATGCAAGAAAAGGAAAAATTGTGACGAGATTGAAAGGCGGAGATCCTTTCGTTTTTGGCAGGGGAGCAGAAGAAGCGGAAGTGTTGAGAGAAGCCGGCATTCCTTTTGAAATTGTGCCGGGCATCACATCCGGCATTGCGGCGCCAGCCTATGCTGGGATTCCTGTTACCCATAGGGAATTAGGTTCAAGTTTTGCCATTATCGCCGGACACTTGAAAGATGGAAAAGATGAAGGCATTAATTGGAAAGGGTTGGCGGAATCTGTTGATACGTTAGCAATTTATATGGGTGTTGGGAATTTGCCTTACATTACAGAACAATTGCTCAAATATAACCGAAAACCAACTACTCCTGTCGCTTTAATCGAGTGGGGAACAACCGACCATCAACGGGTTGTCACAGGTACATTGGAGTCGATTGTAGATATTGTGGAAAAAGAAAACATTCAAAATCCCGCCATGATTATTGTGGGAGAAGTGGTGAAAATGCGCGACAAAATTGCTTGGTTTGAACAATACCAACAAGCGTTGCGGGAGACCGTGTAAACGGAGGGATGAATTTGCAAGCATTGTTGTATGTGGCTCACGGTAGCCGGGTGAAAGAAGGGAATGAAGAAGCGATTCGGTTTATCGAGTCGGTAAAACCTTATTTCAATGTGGAAATACAGGAACATTGTTTTTTGGAGCTGGCAGAGCCATCAATTTTAAAAGGGATTGAACAATGTGTTTCAAAAGGTGCCTCAAGCATTGCAGTCATTCCCATTTTATTGCTTTCTGCCAATCATCGAAAAGTCGACATTCCTTCTGAAATCGAAAAAGCAAAGAAGCGGTATCCCTCCGTCACCTTTACCATTGGAGAACCGCTAGGCGTACATGAAAAGCTGATTCAAAGTTTGCACCGGCGGGCATTGGAACAAGGACCTGTTACTCCGAGAGAAACGGATATTTTGTTAGTTGGCAGGGGAAGTAGCGATCAAAGCGTACAAAGGGATTTAGGGCAAATTGCCGAGCTCCTTCAACGAACATACGATTATGCAAAAGTTGATACTTGTTTTCTATATGGGAACGGTCCATCCTTTGAAGAAAAATTAATGACGCTCTGTAATAGCAAAAATCGAGTATTAATTATTCCGTATTTGCTGTTTACAGGGTTATTGAAATTGAGCATTCAGAAAAGGGTTGCACAACAAGGTTTTTCCGAACAAGTTGTGCTTTGCGGCTGTTTAGGGTATGACGAAAACGTGCGTCAAGTATTAATTGAGAGAATCAAAGAATCGTTATATTCAAATGTGAGGAGTGATTGAAATGGATAAAAGACAACAAAATTTCGAGAAGGCAGTCGAAAGTTTGAAAAAAATGCTTAGCACAATGAGTTATGGCTCCATCACTTTAGTAGTTCAAGATAATTTAATTATTCAAATCGAAAAAAACGAAAAGATTCGTTTAAAGTAAGAAAAACATTTATTTATCGAGGTGTGTATTGTGTTAGAAGTCATCAATAGTCCTTTTAATGAAAAACAAGTCCAGCAGTTAAATGAATTGTTGGCCACTTTAACGCCGCAGCAAAAAATTTGGCTTACTGGATATTTAACTGCGACTGCAAACGTTGCCGTTGTTGATGCTCCACAAGTAGCAGCAGCTCCATCCGTTGTCCAGTCACCATCGCCTAAAGAAAAGCATGTAACGATTCTTTATGCCAGTCAAACAGGAAACGCCCAAAAGCTAGCTGAACAATTCGGCAACCAGCTGCAACAATCTGGTTTAAATGTGACGGTTTCATCCATGAGCGATTATAAAACGAATGCATTGAAAAAAGCTCAATATTTACTCATCGTTGCAAGTACCCATGGAGAAGGGGAGCCGCCGGATAATGCCATCGCTTTCCACAGCTTTTTACATGGAAAGCGGGCGCCAAAATTAGACCATGTCAAATTTGCAGTGTTGGCGTTAGGGGATTCCAGCTACGAATATTTCTGCCAAACAGGAAAAGAGTTCGATTTGCAGCTTGAAAAACTAGGTGCTGAACGTCTAGTGGAACGAGTGGATTGCGATTTGGATTATCAAGAGCCGGCAGAAAAATGGTTTGCAGCTGTGAAGGAGAAACTCTTTGAGGAAGCTATATCAACTCCTGCTATAAATCAAGAATCAGCAGTTTCAATAGCACAGGAAGGAAAAGAATATTCCCGCAAAAATCCTTTCCATGCAGAAATTATTGAAAAAATTAATCTGAATGCGAAAGGTTCTAATAAAGAAACTATCCATTTAGAACTTTCCCTTGAGGATTCAGGGATTGTTTTTGAACCGGGAGATTGTTTAGCCATTATCCCCGTTAACAATGAACAGCTTGTGGATTCTTTAATTTCCGCATTAGGATTTGAACCTGGCGAGACAGTCGTTGTAGATGATACATCTCTTTCATTGAAGGAAGCCTTATTAAATACTTTAGAAATCACCCTATTAACAAAACCGCTAATGAGAAAACTTGCGGAATTTACAAATAACGAAAAATTCCGTGAGCTAGTGGGAAATGAAGAGACGTTAAAACAATATATAGAAGGCCGCGACCTGTTGGATGTGGTCGAACAATTCGGACCGTTCCAATGGGATGCGCAAGGCTTCGTCAATTGTTTAAGAAAAATTCCGGCGCGCCAATATTCCATCTCAAGCAGCCAGTTAGCCTATCCGGATGAAGCCCACGTAACGATTGGCGTTGTCCGATATGAAGTGGATGGCAGAGAAAGACTTGGCGTATGTTCAACTTATATCGCAGACCAGTTGGAAGTCGGCGATCGTGTACAAGTATATGTACACAAAAATCCGAACTTCAAACTTCCGGATGATGAAACACCAATCATTATGATTGGGCCGGGTACGGGTGTTGCACCTTTCCGCGCCTTTGTGCAAGAACGGGAAGAGCGCGGCGCCAGCGGAGAAAACTGGCTGTTCTTTGGAGACCAACATTTTATGACAGACTTCCTTTATCAAAAAGAATGGCTCAATTGGCTGAAAAACGGGGTGCTGACTAAATTGGATGTCGCATTCTCCCGCGATCAAGAGGAAAAAGTGTATGTACAACATAAAATGCTGAAAAAAGCCAAAGAGTTTTATGAATGGCTAGAAAAAGGCGCTGCCGTATACATTTGTGGCGATAAAGGAATGGCGAAGGATGTGCAGGAGACAATCATCCAAATCATCCAGGAACAAGGAAACAAATCCCGGGAAGAAGCAGAAGCATATTTAGAAGAATTAAGAAAACAAAAACGTTATCAGCGGGATGTTTACTAAGGAGGAAACATACGTGACTAATAAAATTGTGTTGCCACCACAAGAAGGAAAACCAAGTGATGTGGAAGAAGTAAAGAAAGCTAGCAACTATTTGCGAGGAACGTTGGCTGAAACAATGCAAGATGAACTTTCAGCCGGCATTCCTGATTGGGATAATAAACTCTTAAAATTCCACGGCAGCTACTTGCAAGATAACCGTGATGAAAGGGTAGAAAGAGACAGAAAAAAATTAGAGCCAGCTTATCAATTTATGGTGCGTTTGCGTTTGCCAGCTGGTGTTGCTAAACCGGAACAATGGTTAAAATTGGATGAATTGGCGGATAAATATGGCGAAGGTTCGTTAAGAATTACAACTCGCCAAACAATACAATTCCATGGCATTTTAAAATGGAATATGAAAAAACATATACAAGAGTTAAATAACATTTTAATTGATACAATCGCTGCCTGCGGGGACGTCAACCGCAATGTTATGTGTAATGCCAATCCATATCAATCCAAATTGCATAAAGAAGTAGCTGAATATGCCACAAAAATTAGCGAACATTTATTGCCAAGAACAAATGCTTATTATGAAATTTGGCTGGACCATGAGAAAGTAGTGGACACTCAAGAAGAACAAGAGCCAATTTATGGCGCTCTTTACTTGCCTCGTAAATTTAAAATCGGTATCGCTGTTCCTCCAGCCAATGATGTGGATGTGTTCTCTCAAGATATCGGCTTAATTGCCATCGTTGAGAATGATAAATTAGTTGGCTTTAATGTGGCCATTGGCGGCGGAATGGGTATGACCCACGGCGATACGCGGACTTATCCTCAATTAGCAAGATTAATAGGTTATGTATCAAAAGATAAAATTGTCGACGTCTGCGAAAAAATTATGACGGTACAGCGGGATTATGGCAACCGCTCCGACCGGAAACAAGCCCGCTTTAAGTATACGATTGACCGCCTAGGTTTAGAGAATGTAAAGAAAGAAATCGAAAACCGGCTAGGCTATGAATTTGAAGAGGCCCGCGACTTCCAATTTGAACATACAGGCGACCGTTATGGCTGGGTGAAAGGGGAAGATGGAAAATATCATTTCACCTTATTTATTCAAAGCGGCCGAGTTCGGGATTTTGAAGGCTATCCATTAAAAACTGCATTGCGGGAAATTGCCGAAATCCATAAAGGCGAATTCCGCTTTACGGGAAATCAAAATTTAATTATTGCCAATGTCAGCCCAAGAGCGAAAAAAAGCATACAGCAAATTTTGGATAAATATCAATTAACGGAAAGTGAAAACTATTCAGCTCTTCGCCGAAATTCCATTGCATGTGTGGCTTTGCCAACTTGCGGTTTGGCAATGGCAGAATCTGAGCGTTACTTGCCAACCCTCATCCAAAAAATAGAGCCAATGTTGAAAGAATTTGGCTTATATGACGAAGATATTGTGATTCGTATGTCAGGATGCCCTAATGGCTGTTCAAGAGCAGCGATGGCGGAAATTGGCTTCATTGGAAAAGGGCCTGGAAAATACAATTTGCATTTAGGCGGCAGCTTCCAAGGTACTCGCCTCAGCAAATTGTATAAAGAAAACATTGGAGAAGAAGAAATATTAGCAACGTTAAGACCGATTTTTGAGCATTATGCAAAAGAGCGGCTCGAAGGAGAACATTTTGGAGATTTTGTGATTCGAGCTGGATATATAGAGGCAGTTACAGATGGAAGAGAGTTTCATAAGTAAAATAAAAGGATTCATCTAAATAAGGCTTCTGCCATGTCTACAAAGGGATTTTATTTGACCTCTTTCTTGCGTCAACTTAAGTATTCGCCATCTAATCCCGAAAAGCGACATGGCAGAAGCCTTTTTTATGAACATTCCATTCCTGCATTCATTCCGGCAATTCGACCGGTCACAAGGGCGCTTGTTATATTGAATCCTCCTGTATAGCCATGAATATCTAAAATTTCACCGCAAAAATATAATCCTTTCTTTTTCTTTGAAGCCATCGTTTTTGGGTCGATTTCCTTGATTGATACGCCTCCCCCTGTAACAAAAGCTTTCTCTAAAGGAAGCGTTCCATGTACATCCATGGTGAAAGAAACCAGCTCATGAGCTAATTTACGGATATGTTCTTGGGAAATTTCTGCACAGGTTTTGGATGGGTTTATTCCTGCCTTTTCCATTAAAAACAACAACCATCTTTCAGGAGCTATAGGTTTCAATACGTTTTTGATAGATTTTTTCGGTTCCTTTTTTACGAGCTGATTTAAATATTGGAAACAAGATTCTTCATTGAAATCTGTTAATGTTTGAATGCGGATTTGGACAGGGGCGCCGCCATGTTTCTTTAATTCTTTTACAACAAATTGGCTGCATCTGAGTATAGCCGGACCGCTTAAACCAAAATGGGTAAAGAGCATGTCCATTTGATGAGTGACAATTGGTTTTCCTTTTTGATTTAATACGGAAACGGCCGCATCTCTTAAAGCCAAACCTTGCAATTCCCGTGATTGAATAAAAGATTCTTTTGAGACAATTGGAACTTCTGTTGGATACAATTCCGTCACCGTATGGCCTGCCCGCTCAGCCCATGCATAGCCATCCCCGGTGGACCCAGTTTGAGGCACGGCTTTTCCTCCGACAGCTACAATGATGGTATTGGAGCGAATTTCAGTCCCATCTTGAAGCCGCACGCCCATTACTTTCTCATCATCCATCAACAACTTGCTCACCGCTGTTTGCAATCGAACTTCCACATTCAACCGCTTCAATTCATTTGTTAAGGCATCCACCACATCTTGCGCCCGATTGGAAACGGGAAACATGCGTCCGTGGTCTTCTTCTTTTAAAGGTACCCCTAATTTCTCAAAAAATTTGATAATATCTTCGTTGTTAAAAATGGAAAAGGCGCTGTAAAGGAAGCGGCCGTTGCCAGGGATATGTTTGATGATTTCATCCACCGGCAAACGACTTGTCACATTGCAGCGACCGCCGCCGGAAATGGCAAGCTTTCTTCCGAGTTTATTTCCTTTTTCAAGAAGCAGCACTTTTTTCTTTTGCTCTCCCGCTGCAATAGCGGCCATTAACCCGGCCGGCCCTCCACCAATGACAATGCAATCGTACATAAATTGAATCTCTCTTTCCTTGTAATTTTTTTCTTTCCATATTATACACAGAAGAGAAAAAAATAAAAAAATGTCTTTTCCTTGGCTAATCAAATTTTTAGTCAAATTGTTCAGTTCTGTTTACAATAGTACAATAGGAAAGATTCATTGAATCTTAAAAGGAATCGTTTTAAAATCATTATTTGGTATGATTGCGGAAAAATTTCTGATAAAATAATTTTGTTATGCAGAAAGTAGAGGCGAAAAACTATGTGTGGATTTATTGGATATATACATGGAACGGATGAGATTGATCATCACAAAACAATTGAACGAATGATGGATACGATTATCCATCGAGGACCTGACAGCGGAGGCAAGCATGTGGATGAGAAAGTATCCCTTGGCTTTCGCCGCTTGAGCATTATTGATTTATCGAATGCAGCCAACCAGCCCCTTTATAATGAAGATGGAAGCATTGTGTTGGTTTTTAATGGGGAAATTTATAACTTCCAGGAATTGCGGGAAGAATTGATTGAAAAAGGATATCAATTTAAAACAAAATCCGACAGTGAAGTGCTAATTTACAGCTACATGGAGTATGGGGAAGAGTTCGTCAAACAGCTTCGCGGCATGTTTGCCTTTTGTATTTGGGACAAGAACCGCAATCAAATGATGCTTGCCCGGGACGGTTTTGGAATCAAACCTCTATATTACACAAACCATACAAAAGATAATACATTCATTTTCGGATCAGAAATTAAATCCTTCTTACCTCATCCATCCTTTATTAAAGAAATGAATAAAGATGCGTTGCGTCCATATTTAACATTCCAATACTCAGCAATGGATGAAACTTTCTTTAAAGGCGTTTATAAATTGCGCCCAGCCCATTACATGATTGTAAAAGACGGCAAAATTGTAAAAATGGAGAAGTATTGGGATAAAAAATATCACGCGAAAGACAACACTCTTGAATACTATGTGGAAGAAATCCGTAAAACGGTGAAAGAGTCCGTTGAAGCCCACAAAATCAGTGATGTAAAAGTTGGTTCTTTCTTATCAGGAGGAATTGACTCAAGCTATGTTACAGCTCTTTTACGTCCAAACAACTCCTTCTCTGTAGGGTTTAAAAACTATGAAAAAATGTTTAATGAAACGGACCATGCAAGGGAATTATCGGAGTTATTAAATATTGAAAATAAGCGGACATTTGTTTCTGCTGACGATGTGTTTGAAAAATTGCCAACCATCCAATGGCATATGGATGAACCTCAATCCAATCCATCATCCGTACCGCTTTATTTCCTTTGCGAATTAGCAAGCAAAGACGTGACGGTTGTATTGTCCGGTGAAGGGGCAGATGAAATTTTCGGCGGATATGAATGGTATCAACCATCTAAACGTATGGAAGCCTATGAAAAAATTCCATTTGGCCTAAGACGGATTATTTCGAGCATTGCAAAAAAATTGCCTAAAAATAAATATACGAAATTCCTTGTTAAAGGCGGACAAACAATTGAAGAGCGCTTTATCGGCGAGGCTGTTGTATGGGATGAAGAAGATGCATTGAAAGTGTTAAAACCGGCCTATCGCAGCGGTCCAAGCGTTCATTCTATCACGAAACCGATTTACGCAGAAGTGCCTTATGAAGACGATGTAACAAAAATGCAATACTTAGATTTAAATCTTTGGTTGCCTGGAGATATTTTATTAAAAGCAGATAAAATGAGCATGGCCCATTCCCTTGAATTGCGCGTGCCGTTTTTAGATAAAAAAGTGATGGAGTTGGCCAAAAACATTCCAACGCCGTATCGCGTCAATGAAGAAGATACAAAATATGCATTAAGACAAGCTGCCCTAAAAGAGCTTCCTGAAGAATGGGCAAAACGGAAAAAACTTGGTTTCCCTGTACCAATCCGCCATTGGTTCCGAGAAGAAAAATATTATAATTTAGTAAAAGAAGCTTTCCAATCCGAATACGCGAAAGAATTTTTCAATACAGATCAATTAATGAAGTATTTGGATGACCATTATCATCAAAAAACCAACTATGCAAGATATATTTGGACAGTCTATGTATTCCTTGTATGGTATAAACGTTTCTTTATTGATGTGAAATAAATGAACAAGTAGTACCGGTTTTCGTTTTTTTGAAAACCGGTGCGATTTCTTTCATGTATGCAGTTGTTTAAAGGACTATCTCATTTGGAGGTAGTGCTTATTTTTGTTGCTTGCGTTTTTAAGAACCTATTTGTCCATCGAATCGTTCAAAAATAAATACATATTCGAAATACTTAAAAGAATGGATGAATTGAATGTCCTCTTTAATGAAAGGTACAGCGATTTTAACAATTGGAATGTTTTTATCCAAAGTTCTTGGATTAATTTATGTCTTTCCTTTTTACGCAATTGTCGGAAGAGAAAATGTCATTCTTTATCAATATGCATATATCCCGTACACGATTATGCTGTCCATAGCCATTTCCGGTGCCCCGGTGGCGGTGTCAAAGTTTGTTTCAAAATATAATTCCTTAGGCGACTATAATGCGGGGCGTAGATTATTAAAATCTGGACTTTTGACGATGATGGTGACAGGATTTTTGACTTTTTTGCTGTTAAATCTTCTTGCGACACCGATTGCAGAAATCGTCATTCGAAGCAAAGATCAAGCCTTTACGGTGGAACAAGTCGCTTCCGTCATTCGATGGGTGAGCTACGCATTAATCGTCGTTCCTTTTATGAGCTTATGGCGCGGTTTTTTCCAAGGTTACGGAATTATGGAGCCTACCGCATACTCACAGCTTTTAGAACAAATCGTGCGGATTGTGTTCTTGCTTTGCGCTTCCTTCATTGTGATGGTGCTTTTAAAAGGGAAAGCTGAAACAGCCATTGCATTATCCGTATTTGCTGCCTTTATTGGTGCCATAGGCGGGTTGCTCGTATTATTCTATTTTTGGAAAAAACATCTTCCTGAATTTAATGCCCTTCGAAGCCAAAGCAAAGGAAACTCCAATATTCAGTTAAAGGAAATCTATTGGGAAGTGATTCAATATTCCATCCCGATGATTTTCGTCGGCATTGCGAATCCTTTGTTCCAGTTTGTAGATATGTTGACTTTTAATAATGCCATGAAGAATATTGGCATGTCGGAAGTATCAGACTTATATTTGAGCATGATTAACTTTACAACCCATAAAGTTGTAATCATTCCCGTTATGCTCGCCACAAGCTTATCTTTGGCTCTTGTTCCGACCATCACGAAATATTATAACAATGGGGAATTTCAATTATTAAAAGGGGCAATGGATAAGTCCTATCAAATTTTATTTTTCATTACATTGCCGGCAGCCATTGGAATTTCTTTATTATCCTATGAGATTTATTTCCTTTTATATGAAGAAAGTGAAATGGGAGCAGCAGTGCTCGCCCATTATGCACCGGTGGCTATTTTATTCGCCTTATTCCAAGTAACGGCGGCGCTTCTTCAAGGAATTGATTTTCAAAAGTGGATTGTTTTTAGTTTGCTTACCGGCATTCTTGTGAAATTAATGTTGAATACGCCGCTTATTGAATGGCTGCAAACCGATGGGGCGATTCTTTCGACAGCGATTGGATATACTGTTTCGATTGTCATTAACATCATGGTTTTAAAGAAAGTATTAAATTACAAATCCCAAATGGTCATAAGACGCATTTTATTGATTGTTATTTTAACTGCGGTGATGTCTATTTGCGTGTTCTTAGCCCATAAAGGACTTATTTTATTGTTTGGTGCGGTTGAAAGCAGATTTTCTAGTTTACTGGTGGCGCTAGTTTGTGTTGCTGTTGGGGTATATGTATATGCCTTCTTAAGTTTTAAAGTAGGCCTTGCCCAAAAATTATTAGGTGAACGAATTTCTCGGATTGCCGGGAAATTCGGATTAAAGTAGGTGTCGTTAATGCGTTTAGATAAGCTGCTCGCCAATTCTGGATACGGCTCTCGGAAAGAAGTTAAACAATTGTTGAAAAAGGAACAGGTCACGGTTGACGGAAAAGTGGCAAAAGACCCGTCGATGCACGTAGACCCGGAGCGGCAGGAAATCTATGTATTCGGAGAAAAATTGGATTATAAAGAATTTATTTATGTGATGCTGAATAAGCCAAAAGGGGTCATATCAGCAACAGAAGATTTGCGGGAAAAGACAGTGGTGGATTTACTTTCCCCAATCTTGAGGCATTATCGACCTTTTCCTGTTGGCCGATTGGATAAAGATACCGTGGGACTATTGCTTTTAACAAATGATGGTGACTTGGCCCATCAACTGTTGTCCCCGAAAAAGCATGTGCCAAAAACCTATTATGCAAAGATTGCAGGGGAAGTGACAGAAAAAGATGTAAAGGCCTTTAAAGAAGGGGTTGTCTTGGATGATGGTACCATCACAAAACCGGGGGAATTGAAGATTTTAACATCCGGGGATACATCGGAAATAGAACTAACGATTTATGAAGGAAAATTTCATCAAGTAAAGAGGATGTTCGAAGCAGTCGGCAAAAAGGTTGTTTTTTTAAAACGATTGTCGATGGGGAATCTACTATTAGACCCAACATTAAAATACGGTGATTATCGTGAGCTGACGGATGAAGAATTGAAGGCCTTAAAAGAATATGTGCATAAAAAAGAGTGACCTTCTTTCTAGGTCACTCATTCATTCTATATTAACGTAGGCAATTGTTCTTCTATCTATCTCTATGATGATAACTTCACTTTCTTCTTCGTCGTTGTCCATTTGCCTCTACTTGGGCTTTCCACCAAGTTGTTAAAGGCTAACACATTCAAATCTCTTTGAATGGTGCGAGGAGTGATGTTGAATTCTTCAACTAAATCCTGTGTCGTTACAGTTCCATTCTCCCGAATGAACAAGTACACGTCTTTAATGCGTGTAAGCATTCTGTCTGTCGCGGGTTTCATTTAATGAACCACTCCTTCATCTTGATTCACATGGCAAAGACTAGCGGACGACTAAACTTTTGAATGAGAGGTCTAAATTTCTGCCCTAGACATCCCCTTTATCAGAATTTTTTGTCAAAATTTCATTTGACACGTATATTATAGCAATAAACTATTAATTTTTCCACAATTCAAAATGATAAAAATTTCTGCTTGTTATATAGAATACGTTTCTATGATGTCAAATATACAAGTATATTATCATCTACTATTATACTATATTTGAGGTGAACAACATGGATTTTTTAATAATGGCAAATGAGAGAAAAGAAGAGATGGTTCAAGATTTAAAACAGTTGATCCAAATTCAAAGTGTTTTGGATGAAGAAAGCAAAAGGGAAGACGCTCCTTTTGGAGAAGGGCCTAAAAAAGCGTTGGAGTGGATGCTGGAAAAAGCATCGAAGGACGGTTTTAAAGTTAAAAATGTGGACCATTATGCCGGACATATTGAAATGGGAGAAGGAGAAGAAATTCTTGGCATTCTTTGCCATGTAGATGTTGTGCCAGCAGGAGAAAATTGGACATACCCTCCTTTTGAAGGAGTCATCAAAGATGGAAAATTATATGGACGCGGCGCCATCGATGATAAAGGGCCGACTATGGCAGCGTACCTTGCAATGAAAATGATAAGGGATGCGGAAATCCCGCTTTTCAAACGGGTTCGCATGATTATCGGCACCGACGAAGAATCTGGCTTCCGATGCGTGGAGCATTATTTCCAAAAAGAAGTGATGCCTGACATCGGTTTTGCACCGGATGCGGATTTTCCGCTCATCAATGCGGAAAAAGGAATAGCGCTATTGGAATTTTCTCAAAAAGGCCCTTTGAGCGAAGAAGAACAGCTTGTCTCTTTTCAGGCAGGAAATCGTCACAATATGGTTCCGGATTTGGCGAAAGCTGTAGTGAAAAATGTTTCTGCTGATTTTGAGGAGAAATTCTATGAATATTTTAAACAGTTTGGTGAAGAAGTAGCTTTCGCTCGGGAGGAAGATAAGGTTATAATAACGGTAACAGGAAAATCTGCCCATGCAATGGAACCGGAAAAAGGAAAAAATGCGGCAGTGATGCTTGCCAAATTTTTAAATCGCCATTTAACAACGGATTCAAGTAAAGCTTTTGTTTCTTTTCTTGAGGATGCTTTTAGCGATGTATATGGGAAAGCTCTAGGTCTTGATTATGCAGATGAAATGTCAGGGCAGACGACATTAAATGCTGGGGTGGTTTCTTTCGATGTTGAAAAGGGAGGAAACATTGTCGTCAGCATGCGATATTCTGTGACCTATCCATATGAAGAGAAAATTCAAAAAGCCAAAGAACTTTTGAAAAACTCTTCTTTTTCATTACACGTCATATCCAATTCGAGCCCCCATTACATTCCGGAAGAAGATGAATTCATTCAAACACTGCTAAAAGTTTATCGACGTTATACTGGCGATAATCGGAAACCTCTATCAACTGGTGGAGGAACCTATGCTAGAACGTTGAAAAAAGGGGTGGCATTCGGCAGTTTATTTCCTGGGGAACCTGACGTAGCTCATCAAAAAGATGAGTATGTAGTGATTGATAATTTGGTGAAAGCTGCTGCAATTTATGCAGAAGCAATTGTTGAATTAGCAGGTAAAAAATAAAGGAAGTGGGAAAATGGGATTTACGTTATGGAATGACCAAATTGTAAAAGATGAAGAAGTAATCATTGATAAGGAAGATAGAGGCTATCAGTTTGGCGATGGAATCTATGAAGTTGTGAAAGTCTATAACGGCGAAATGTTCACGATTAACGAACATATTGATCGTTTGTATGCTTCAGCAGAAAAAATTCGCATGTCTATTCCGTATACAAAAGAAAAACTTCATCAACTGTTAAAAGAGTTGGTGGAAAAGAACGGATTAGGCACAGGGATTATATATTTTCAAGTTACCCGCGGTGTTGCTCCAAGAGCCCATCAATTTCCTGCGGGTGATGTGAAGCCGGTTTTAATTGGATACACTCGGGAAAATCCAAGACCATTGGAGAATCTTGAAAATGGCGTAAAAGCAACTTTTGTGGAAGATATCCGCTGGTTGCGCTGCGACATTAAAACGTTGAATTTGCTTGGGGCAGTTCTTGCAAAACAAGAAGCCCATGAAAAAGGCTGTTATGAAGCGATTCTTCATCGCAATAACACTGTGACAGAAGGGGCTTCAACAAACGTTTTTGGCATTAAAGATGGCATTTTATATACCCATCCTGCAAACAACTTAATTTTAAAAGGCATTACTCGGGATGTGGTGATTGCTTGTGCAGAAGAAATTCAAATGCCGGTAAAAGAAATTCCATTTACAACTTATGAGGCATTGCAAATGGATGAATTATTTGTCACAAGTACAACATCCGAAATTACGCCTGTCGTTGAAATCGACGGCAAGTCCATTAATGATGGAAAAGTAGGAGAATGGACACGAAAATTACAGCAACAATTTGAAACAAAAATTCCGAAAGCCCTTCATATTTGATTATTTTGCCGGATAGAGTGAATCTTTATGTATGAAGTATCCTCTTTATAGAGGGTACTTTTTTAGTGGGAAATTTTCTACTTCATTAGAAGGGGTTACTATGAATTTTTTATTCCGTCATGTAAAATGGATGGAAGAGAGTTAGTGGGAGAGGGTTTTAATGGCTCAACTTATAAAATTACAAGACTATATTTCAAGATATCAAATCGATTTAACAAGATACCCAACCCAATTTGTGCGTTTGAAAAGAACGCAATGGGAAAAAGTGAAACATCAATGGATGACAGGGGAAGAACCAATCGTTTGGAAACATATTGAAGAAGAGGAAGAAGAACCAAAACGCTTCAACTTCTTCAAAAAATGGCTGCATAAAAAACATGCTGCGGAAGAAGAAGAGGATATTGAATCCGTTGATGTGTCCCATGAAGCAATGGATGGAGAAGGGCAATTTGAGTCGGAATCCACTTTATCCTTTGAGCCAAATATTGTATATCATCCGGAAACCTTGGATGAATTAAAACGCATGTTTCTTGACCAATTTTTCCATTTTCAATTGAAATGGGCAAGTTCTACATTATTAGAAAAATCGTATATCGATTCGCGTTTCTATAGAGACACTTTTTTAAGAACGGTTCTACAACAGTTGCCTGATAATTACTTAGTATTTTATTATCCAATTATCAAAATTAAAAAAGCGCCGATTGAGTTGGATGTCATCATTTTAACGCCTACCGAATGTTTGTGCATTACTCTTTTGGAACAGGAAGAAGATGCCGTATATGTGGATGACGACGACCGATTTTGGACAAAAAAAATCGGAAAACGAAATGATAAAATTTTAAGTCCTGTCATTCAGTTGAACCGAATGGAAGCGATTGTCGAGCAGCTTTTCAAGAATCATCAAGTAGAATTCCCGATTCGAAAAATATTGCTTTCACGCAATGGCTATTTTCCGCAATCGATGTCGTTATTCAACATTCAGCTGATTGACCGGCGAAGATATTCCGATTGGTTAAAGCATTTAAAATATGCACCTTCGCCAATCAAAAAAAATCAAATAGAAGCGGCAGAAGCTATTATCAGCAATGTGGATACGGTTGCTTTTAGCCGTTCGCTTTGGGAAGCGCAAATGCAGCAGCAATTAAACGAAGATCAGGCAGATTGAACAAACATAGAGGTCCAACATTATTACATACTGAAACAAAATAAAAGAAATGAACAACATAGAAAGTAGGGTAATATCGTGAGAATGCGAAATAAACCTTGGGCTAAGGAATTTATTGAACAGCATCCTGAAATCATCATCCCAAATCCGGAAAATTATAAAGGAAAATGGAATGAAGTTTTTGGAAATGATCATCCTCTTCATATTGAAGTCGGCTCTGGTAAAGGGCAATTTATTGTTGGCATGGCTCAAGCGAATCCAGAAATTAATTACATTGGAATCGAATTATATGATAAAGTCATTGTAAAAGCATTGGAAAAAGTGTTGGAAGCGGGTTCTCCTCCAAACGTAAGATTATTAAAAATCAATGCGGAAGAATTAGAGAAATTTTTCCAAAAAAATGATGTTCATCGCATTTATTTAAATTTCTCTGATCCGTGGCCGAAAAAGCGCCATGCCAAACGGAGACTTACCCATGAGAAATTTTTGAAAATTTATGAATCGATTTTAGTAGAGGAAGGAGAAATCCATTTTAAAACCGATAATCGCGGACTTTTTGAATATTCGTTAGTTTCTATGTCCCAGTATGGCATGTTGCTTCAATACGTTTCTTTAGATTTGCATGCCAATGAACCGGAAGATAATATCCGGACAGAATATGAAGAAAAGTTTTCGGCAATGGGACAGCCCATTTACCGTTTAAAAGCAAAATTTGCAAAGAAATAAGGGGCGCTATCCATTGAAACTCTCCATTCAACAGTAGGAGGAAGTTTCAATTGATATAGATATATTTTTTAGGGGGGAGAAATAATGGATCAATTACAATTTCACGGTATGACATTAACATGGCTAGACGGTGGAGTGACTGGTCTAGACGGGGGTGCGATGTTTGGAGTTGTTCCAAAACCATTATGGTCGCGGAAATACCCAGCCAATGAAAAGAATCAAATCGAATTATCTTGTGAACCGATTTTGATTCAGTATGATGGAAAAAATTACTTGATTGATAGCGGCATTGGCAATAAATTGAACGAAAAGCAAATTCGCAATTATGGGGTAACGGAGCTTTCCAATCTTGATGAAAGCTTGCAAAAACTCGGATTAACAACAGGCGATATTGATGGGGTGTTAATGACCCATCTGCATTTTGACCATGCCAGTGGATTAACGAAATATGAAGGGGACAAATTAGTTTCCACCTTCCCGAATGCGAAAATTTATGTCACTCAAATTGAATGGGATGAAATGCGCAATCCTAATATTCGCTCAAAAGCTACATACTGGGTGGAAAATTGGGAGCCGATTCAAGACCAAGTAGTGACTTTCAAGGATTCTATTGTAATTGTCCCAGGTATTGAAATGATTCATACAGGCGGCCACAGCGATGGACATGCGATTGTCTTATTAAAACAAAAGGGCGAGACCCTCATTCATATGGCTGACTTAATGCCAACCCATGCCCACCAAAATCCTTTATGGGTAATGGCATATGATGACTATCCAATGACAAGCATTTTTGCAAAAGAGAAACTTTTAAAAGAAGCCTATGCAGGTGGATATAAATTTATCTTTTATCATGATGCTTACTACCGCATGATTCAGTGGGATGAAACGGGCAAAGAAATCATTGATTCCTTGAAGAGAGGAAAAGAAGCAAAAATTCAATTCCAGACAAATCAATAAAAAGAGGCTGGGACAAAACTAGCTTCTAGATAGGAAAAAGGAGAATTTGAGCCAACTCAAATTCTCCTTTTTCCATTTATCCCCATTATTTTTGGTTAGTTGATCTTTGTTGGCCGTGTATTTTCGTAAATTCACGGCCATTAAGGCAATGCCCATTTCATTTTCCACTTTCGATTTTCCTCGAACGGAAAATCGAGTGAAACGCAAATTAGCCTTCAAGAATCCAAAAACTGGTTCTACGTCTATTTTACGTTGACGGAAAATAGAACCAGCTTTTTCTTCTGAAAGCTTCGCTCTTACATATTCTTTTT